>OLFV01000316.1_pt1 | contig 58489 bp, 51 predicted proteins | sample 1605551 | NCBI WGS metagenome assembly OLFV01 (sample SAMEA3888922, study PRJEB22519) | human gut metagenome | biome: human gut; feature: human-associated habitat; material: faeces | place: Denmark | collected 2011 | reverse complement strand
GCATGTGTTAAGCACGCCGCCAGCGTTCGTCCTGAGCCAGGATCAAACTCTCCAATAAATTTATTGAAGAACCGATTGGCTCTTGTTATTTGAATTATTCTTATAAAAGAATTAAGGTTTGTTTGCACAAATCTTGTATATAATAATCACATAATGTGATTCCAACATCTGGCTTGAAATCATGTGTGCATGATTTCCTATTTGCATTGTTTAGTTTTCAAGGAACACTGCTTTCTCACTAGCTTTTTGTAAGCTCTCTGTGTGAGTCATCTTTTATATAATACCTCATTCAGTTCCTTTTGTCAAGAACTTTTTGAAATATTTTTTATCGCTTCTTTCAAAGCAGTCTCGGCAAGCTATCCGCTCCAAGGCTTTGCTCTGCTGTATCTCAGCGACAACGATGTATATATTACAACAAATCTGCACCTCTGTCAACACTTTTTTATTTTATTCACATATTTTTTCGAAATACAGCCTGCGGTCATAACGACTTTTGCTCTGTCCGACTTAATGGGCCAGACGCAAAAGTGTCATGCCCCTCCGGCTGTTATCGAATCATCGTGATTTTTCGACTCTAAATCCCAAAATAGAGGTAATATAAACTAAATATCGCTCAGCAAGGGTTTTCTTAGGGTACTATCATCTGCTGTTCTATTCCAGTCAATACGCAAAAATTTCAAACAGTGCCAAAGCAGGAAGGTGCAATGAATACACAAAGTAGAAGGCATGACATATACCCTTAACAGGTATATCGATGTGCCTCGCTTCTTAACGAATTTAAGCCATGAAAAGATGAACATCGTGAAGCTTTTCATGCGATTAAATGAGTTTAGCAGCGTGAGGCACATCAATATAGCGCGAGCGTGCCTGTAAGGGTATATGTCATGCCTACAAAAAGTGTATAAATAAACTGCCTCATGGGAGTGCGCCTGAAATGGTACTCCCATATCGCCATTAATAGTAAATAAGATGTATTCGGCAAATCAAAATTTACATAGATTCCGCCTTTTCCTCCAGATATGCCCAGCGCTCCATCAGCTTCTCCAGCTCCCCAGACACTCTAGTTTCTTCCTTCGTCAATTCCTGTATCTTATCATAATCCGTAGCAAATTGAGTCATCTGAAGATGAATCATCTTCAGCTCACCCTCCTTGCTGGCAATAATAGCCTCAATCTCACCATATTCATGTTTTTCCGACATAGTAAGACCTTTTTTCCGAACTTTATCCTGCTGATAATTCTTTTTGCTGACAGACACACCATCCTTAGCCTTAACATTCACTCCATCAGTCAAAGCACCAGCTCTAGCTTTTTGCTCCGCCTGCAGCCTCTGATGATAATCGCTATAGCCACCTACATGACATTCAATCTCTCCCGCCTTGCCAGTATAAACAAAAACCTTTTGCGCCATGCGGTCAATAAAAAATCTATCATGAGAAACAAAAATAATGGCCCCATTAAAATCATCAATAAAGCTCTCCAATATTCCCATAGTTTCCAAATCTAAATCATTGGTAGGCTCATCCAAAAGGAGCACATTAGGCGCCTCCATCAGCACCCTCAGAAGATACAGCCTTCTTTTCTCACCACCAGACAATCTACTTATCTCCGTATACTGCAAATCCGGCGGAAAGAGAAAACGCTCCATCAACTGACCAGCAGACAGCTTGCTGCCATCCGCCATAGTAATATAATGGGCCGCCTCCTGAATATACTCCTTAGCTCGCAATCTGCCATCCATTTCCACATTTGTCTGGGCAAAATAACCAATTTTTACAGTCTGGCCAATTTCCACTGTACCCTCAGTAGGCTGAAGTCTTCCAGCAATAATATTCAACAGGGTAGACTTTCCTGTACCATTGCCACCAATAATGCCAATTCTATCATTCCGCAATACTGTATAGCTGAAATCCTGAATATACACCTGTCCCCGCCAGCTATAGCCAACATGCTCCAGATCAATAATCTTCCGGCCCAAGCGACTGCCAGCCAAACCAATTTCCACCTGATTCCGTTCCAAATCCACTTTCTGATTCTTTACTTCCTCATAGCGCTGCAGCCTAGCCTTTTGCTTGGTAGAACGAGCCTGGGCGCCACGGCGAATCCAAGCCAGCTCATTCCGCAGGAAATTCTGTCTCTTTCTTTCCCCAGCTTCCTCCTGCTCAATCCGCGCCGCCTTTAGCTCCAAAAACTCCGAATAATTCCCCTGATAACTATAAGTTCTGCCTTTATCGAACTCCAAAATCCCGCTAGCCACTCTATCCAAAAAATAACGGTCATGAGTTACCATCAGCAGAGAGCCTTTCCAGGCTGCCAGATACTCCTCCAGCCAGCCAATGGTTTCACTATCCAAATGGTTAGTAGGCTCATCCAAAAGCAGTAAATCACAAGGCTGTATCAAGGCTGTAGCCAAAGCCAACCGCTTCTGCTGTCCCGCCGACAAAGTATCCACCCTTGCTTCAAAATCTGTAATTCCCAAATGAGTCAAAATACTTTTAGCCTGGCTCTCCATATTCCAGCCCCCCAAAGCATCTATCTGCTCAGAGGCCTTAGCCAGCTGATTTTGCACCTTTTCAGACATATCCCCCTTTTCACTTTTCGCCAAAGCAGACTCATAATTACGCAGAGCCTGCATCAAAGGGCTATCATCCTTAAAGGCTTCCATTAACACTGTATTCTCTGGCACAAATTCCTTGGACTGCTCCAAATAGCTGATACGCATATTCCGCATAGTTACCATAGAGCCAGTATCTGCCGCCAGCTTTCCTGCCACTGTTTTGAGAAAGGTGGACTTACCAGTACCATTAACACCAACGATACCGATTTTATCCCCCTCATTTATATTCAAATTAACGTGGCTGAAGAGAGTTTTTTCTCCGTAGCTTTTTCCCAATTCCTCCACTGTTAAAATCATTTATTATTCTCCTCCATTTTTTCTGACTGGATATTATCCACAATCTCCTCATGTTCCTCCTGCAAAGGCTTTGGCAGCTTGGCCAAAATACGGGTAATTCTAAGATTATCCATTTCCTCCACAAAGAAGTCCCGTCCATTCCAGCTAGCTTTCATCCCAATCCGCGGAGGGGACTGCACATTATTATAGAGCCAGCCGCCAATGGTATCAATATTATCAGCTTCAATATCCATCTCCAGAATATCGCAAACCTCCTCCAGCAACAGCTTGGCATCTATAGAATAAACATATTCACTCCGCTTCTCCACCAAAGGACGCTCCTGGTCAAATTCATCCTGAATCTCTCCAACAATTTCCTCAATAATATCCTCAATGGTAACCATACCGGCAGTACCGCCATATTCATCCACCACAATAGCTAACTGGGAGCGATCCCGCTGCATCATCTTCAACAGCATACTGATACGCATGGTTTCCGGCACAATCAAAGCCTTCCGCACCAGCTGCCGCAATCTTGGCCGGCGATGCTTATAAAGATACCCCATCAAATCCTTAATATGAAGGAAACCGATAATATCATCCTTATCCTCTCGGCATACAGGATATCTGGTCATATGCTCCGACACTGCCACTTGAATATTCTCATCAAAGGAATCCTCAGTGTAAAGACATACCATATCTGTACGAGGAATCATAATCTCCCGTACATTGCGGTCGGAAAAATCAAAAACATTATCCACAAAATCCAGCTCAGTTTTATCAATATAGCCCTTTTTGTGACTTTCTTCCATTAGAATGCGAATCTCATCCTCTGTATGAGCTGTTTCCTCGCTTTCAGTCTCCACTGGGATTCCCAGCTTTTCCGCTGTAAAATTAGCCACATGGTTCAAAAACCAAACAAATGGATACATTACCTTTTGAAAAAGCAGCATAGGCATAGCAATCCCCAAGGTTACCGCCTCGGATTTCTGAATAGCCAAATTCTTTGGAATCAGCTCACCACAGATAATATGCATAGCCGTAATCAAACCAAAGGCTATGGCAAAGGAAATGGTAGTGGCCAAGGCTCCCCCCAGGCCACAGTATTCAAATACAGGCTCCAGCATTTTGCTGACTGTAGGCTCACCTAACCAACCTAAGCCCAGGGAAGCCAAGGTAATACCTAGCTGGGTTACAGAAAGGGACACATCCAAATGATCCGTAAGTTTTTTGGCATAAACCGCCCGGCTATTTCCCTCATTTATCAATGTCTCCAACCGTGAGCCGCGTATTTTTACCACCGCAAATTCTGCCGCCACAAAAAAACCATTCATCAGCACCAGCAAAACCACCAGCACCAACTTTATAATATTCATCGTTATATCATCCAAAATTATTTGCCTCCTAAAAATTCATTCCAGCATTATCTTTTATACCAAGTAACCTATCTAAAGTATTTATTATTTTCTCTCTCTCACCACTTCCATTTGTGACCAATCTAAGCAATTCTATATTGTAAATATTCATAATTTCATTTTTTAATTTATCACGTTTCGCTTGTGGCGTTTTTTCATTATGATATTGCCAACCATCAACTTCTATAGCTAAAATAGGCATTTTAGAAAATTTATTATATAAAAGTAAATCTATATGCGTAAGCGAATTCATAGCATATTTTTGTTGAGCTTCGTTAAGCAAACTTATATCTTTCAACAATATGTTAAGGGGCATATGGCAAACCACATCTAACGATTGATATTTATCATCAGCTAAAATATCCTCTAATAAGGCATACACTAGATTTTCAGATTTATACTCCGATATTCTTGTATGCTTACCTAAATATGCTTCCCGCTCCTTCTTATATGCCTTATACAAATAATCAAATATAGAATTTATATTGCTATATTGAATAGAAAAATTATTATACTGAATATAATGCATTAAATCCATTATATTTGTGCTTCCTGACTGTTTATTACCTGTAGCAACTAAAATAAGTCTTTTCCTAGCTCTAGATACAGCAACATTTAACAAATATGGATTATCTACAAAATCTGTAATTTGATCATCTACAGTAGTTAAAATTATAGTCTCCTTTTCTCTTCCTTGAAATTTGTGTACTGTCGAAATATCAATACCTTTTATCTGTTCTTTTAATTTATCAACCTGCCCATTATATGGTGCAATAATCCCTATTTCTTCAGCAGGACTATTACACATAGGCAATATTTCATTTTTTATAACATCAATTTCTCTCTGATTGTAATTTTCTCTTCTATGATTTCCCTCAACGGTTCTCATAACCATTATTACATCTTTTTCACCATTATCCTTTGTCATAACAACTAAGTTATTATGATAAAATTTTTGATTGCAATAATTGATTATCTTAGGATGACATCTGTAATGCTCTCGTAACATCGTCTGAGGCACATCTGGCATAATTTCTACAACAGAATTTAAAAAACTCTTATAAAACTTATATCCTAATGCTATTTTATAATTTTTAAAAATCTCTTCTGATTTCTGTTTTGCTTCACTTTTAATTACATTTGGAAGCTGCTTTGTATCTCCTACTATTATGGCATTTTTAGCACAGGATAGAGCTAATGCACCAGTTGCAATATCTACCTGAGATGCTTCGTCCATAATTAAATAATCATAGACTGCATTTTTATTCAAACACGCTTTAGCTGAAAATGTTGTACTCAAAATAATTGGATACTCATCTTGAATTTTTTCCCAATTATAAAACAAGTCCTCCTCTTTAAATATAGTTCTTGATTTTTCATCCGCATATTTTGCGTATAAATGTCTTTTTAACAGCAACATGGCATTAGCATTTGCCTTTCCTGGCAAATTAATGTCTATATCAGCCAACTCTTTTGACAATTTTTCTAATTCACTTATTATCCATTTTATTCTTGTCTTATAATATATCCATTGACAGATAGTTATAAATTTTTCAGGTTCCTGTTTATACAGCTTATAATCTAGTATTGTATATTTAAACAAAAGCTTTAGTTTAAATAAAAGACCAAATTTATGATTAATATCTACTTCTGTTTGAGCTTCCTGCCACAAACTAAGCCAACTCTTAGCAGATATATTATATACATACTTAAAATCATCGACATTTATATCGCTATTCTTTGCATACTGTAAAAAATAATGATACTCTGCCTCTATTTGTGATTTTTCCTGCAATAAACTTGATTGGGCTTCTTGTTTGTCAAATAATTTCTTTAACGCTCTTGTCTCTTCATATATTGTTTCTTGTGAAATTTCTGTTTTAAAATCTAAATTCCAATTCTTGCACCTATCGGAAGCTGCTATTTGACTTTCTATAAATTTTTTCTTATTTTCCGAATTACCAAGTTTCGCCACTAAAAATCCTAAGTCATTTTCTTTTTTTGCCAGCTTATCATATACATTTTCAATAGCAGCATTATTATTTGACACAACTATCACATTTTTATTCTGCAATAAAATATTTGCAATAATATTCAAGATACTCTGTGTTTTACCAGTACCAGGCGGCCCCTGTATAACGCTAATCTGGTTATTCATCGCCCTCGTAACAGCATCATATTGACTATTATTACAACCAAAAGGAAATATAGGGGCATATTTATGAGAATTTGCACTTTTTCTCTTATTAGGATTTAAATACATTTCTAATGCTGTTCCAGATTGAATTCCATTAATTTTTTCATACTGTTTAGCCAATATGCTCTCACCTTTAGCATTGCAAATTTCATTTAATTTTGCAATTTCTTTAAGGTAAGAGAATATCTCATTCGGATTTTCCTTTATTTTTCGTATTTTATCCAATGTACCCATTTAATTGATTCCTTTATATTACCGCAAATACTCCTTAGTAAAGGCTGCCATTTCTTCCTCACTCATATATGGATTCCCCAGCTCTGCTATCTCCTCCATATCCTGGCCAGCTCTATATCGGCTTCCTTGCCCACTGCTATTATTATTAAAACCATTGCCCGGATTTCTATAATTAGCCCGCTGGCGAGCCTCCTCCAGATTAGGCTTTCCCTCCTTGTCATTGCAGGTCATACGACAGCGGGGATAATTGCTGCATCCCCAAAAATCGCCATTTTTGCCGTGGCGTTTTTGCAATATACCCAAGCCACAACGAGGACACTTAACCGCATCCTCCACCACTAGACTGGTGCCCTCTGCCTTGCGACACATCTTTGTGGTAAAATCTACCTGGGTTTGCAAAAAAGCCTCCAAGGAGCCATCTCCCTCTGCCATAGAATGAAGCTGGTCCTCCCAGATAGCCGTAAAATCCGGATAGGACAGCTCCTCTGGCACTGCGTCTACCAGCAAATAACCAGCCTCCGTAGGCTGCAGCTGCTTCTTTTTGCCCATTTCCTTTATCAGCTTCCGCTTATGAATCAACTCATCCAAAATAGTAGCTCTGGTAGCCTCAGTACCAATACCATATACCGCCTTCAACTGCTTTTTGGCCTCCGGGTCCTGCACAAATTTATGAATATCCTTCATGGCTGCAATAAGAGCAGCCTGAGTAAATCGCACTGGCGGTCTGGTAACACTTTTGGCCAGCTCCCCAGATACATAGTCAACATTATCATTTTTCTTCATAGGAGGCAGGTTATTTTCTTCCTGACCATTATCCTCCTTGTCCTGGCCCTCCTCGTTATCAGCCTCATTATTTTTCTTGCTGGTATAAAGAGCCTTCCAGCCCAAATCTATTTCCGTTCTACCGCTGGCAGCAAAAAGCTCCTCCTTGTAAGCTACCTCCACCTTGGTTTGGTAATAGGTATGCACTGGATAAAACTGAGCCATATAAGCCTGGGCAATCAGGAAATAAATATTCCGCTCCACTACATTCATCTTGCTCAAATCTGTCTTTACCCGGGTAGGAATAATGGCGTGATGGGCAGAAATTTTCTTGTCATTCCAAGCACGGCTTTTAATTTTGCCATCGGCCCCCTTGGCCCAATTAGCCAAAGTATCATCCCCACAGCTCTGCAGATTAGTCAAAATGCTTTGGCTATCCTTAAACTGATTAGTAGGCAAATACTCGCAATCAGAACGGGGATAGGTAGTCAGCTTTCGCTCATAAAGAGCCTGAGCCGTATCCAACACCTGCTGTGGCTCATAGCCAAATCGCCTACCTGCCAAAACCTGCAAAGTAGACAGGGAAAACGGCAATCTTTGAGCCTCCTGCTTTTTTGCCTTGGAATAGCCGGAAATCATCCCTGTCAATGGCTCCTGCCCAAAGAACCTTAGCTTGGCCTCTGCAATCTGCTTATCCACCAGCCTGCCCTCGGAGTCCAGTCCCTGCTGCATTTCATTAGGCTTCCACTGAGCCTGAAACTGTCCATTAGCATGCTGAAAAACCGCCTTAATATTGAAATAATCCACTGGCTTGAAATTCTCAATCTCTCTTTCCCGCCGTACCACCAACGCCAAAGTAGGAGTCTTGACTCTGCCAATAGGCAAAACCAATTTTCTATGACCGCTGCGCTGGGCAGCCATTGTATAGGCTCTGGACAAATTCATGCCAATCAGCCAATCTGCTCTAGCTCTTCCCAAAGCAGACTGTCGCAGATTAAAAAATTGCGCATTAGGCTTTAGCTGGTCAATTGCCTCTCGGATACTTTTTTCATCCAAAGCATTCAACAAAATACGCTGTACCGGCTTGTTACAGCCTACATATTCCAGCACCTCATCTACTAAAAGCTGGCCCTCTCTATCCGGGTCTCCGGCATGAACGATTTCATCAGCCTGACTAATCAGCTGCTTCACCACAGCAAATTGCTTGGCACTGCTTTCTGATACCATCAGCTTCCAATGCTCCGGAATAATAGGCAAATCCTCTGCCCGCCACACCTTGTATTTGGCATCATATTCCTGAGGCTCCGCCTGCCGCAGCACATGGCCAAAAAGCCAGGTAACTGTGCCAGCCCCTGTTTCAATAAATCCGTTGCCCTTTCGCACAGGCCCCGGCAGCACCGCTGCAATCTCCCGGCCCATGCTAGGTTTCTCTGCTATATATAAACGCATTTTGCACCTCGTCGGTAAAATAAAAAAAACTGTAATATCATATTATACCATGTATGAGGCCAAAGGAAAAATCCTGCAAAACCAAGAAATGTTTTGCAGGATTTTTTTAGGGGAGGAAGCATCTACAGCCAAGGTTACTTCTGGGAAAGCAGCCTTCATATACTTGCTATTGCAAAAGACTTAACACTGCCTGCGGAGTTTGATTAGCCTGAGCCAGCATGGACTGAGAACCCTGGGCCAAAATATTGCTTTTCGCATATTCCATCATGGTTTTCGCCATATCAGCATCCCGAACGACCGACTCCGCCGAGGTGATATTTTCATGGGAGGTAATAATATTATTATCTGCATAATCCATATGATTTATCTGGGCACCAATAGTTGTCTGGGCATCCAGCAGATAATCTATACCTCTGTCCAAAATTCCCTTATCTGGTGGTATTCCCAACAATTTTTCCCGCATATCCTTGGTCATGACATTGTACTCACTGATATGACGAGTTCCCTCTTTATAACCAAAAATTTGGTCTATGCTGGTCTGAGGTATTCTTACATGTATATTCATACTAGCCTTATCTGTATGCTGCACCACCAGATCATTAACATAGATATTACGATTGGACTTGATTATATTATCCATAATACCTGTACCAATCTTAGCACCTTTTTCCTGTTTATCATACCCTGTTTTATCAAGAACAGTTTTCCGTCTCTGGTCATAAATCGTCGTTGTGCCAGTCTTAGGATCTGAAGTAACTAACAGATTATGCTTATACTTGTTTTTTAGATAATCCCCCAATTCTGTATCTATGGTTTCAACCAAGGTTTCTACACTATCGACAGCGGATAAATCAATGGTCAAGGTCTTAATATCCATATTGGCATTACCGCTGGCTGGACGTTCAGCATCCAAATCGCTGAAACCATTAACAAAACGCACATTAACCCACTGACTAGCGTCGGTAGGACAATAAAAGCGAATCCCCTTTTCATGCAAGGCCGCTGGAATATCCGTAATTCCCTGAGTATTTACCCACTTCTGCCAGTCAATGGTATAGTGTCGCAGCTCTCCGGTTTGGCTGAAAACTTTTTGATTATTCCCGGCTTCACCTGGGGAAGCTGCCTTAATACTGATACCATTAATTGTGGTATTATCCGCAGCCGTTAAAATCTCCGTATTACCAATGTGTCCATGAAGCACATTGGCAAAAGCCTCCGCCACAGTCTCGCCATCTTTAACCTTATTGCGAACCTCATTTAAATCAATGGTGTTAGTAGTAACCTTGTATAATCCATCCATACCAGATGAAGAACCAGTATCTATAAACTCATATTCCGGAGGTATATTATCAGCATCAGGAGCCAATGTTTTCCCCTTATATTTATTTATCAATTCCTCAGCCTTTCTTTCATCTGAGGCATTATAGGCAGATAAATCCAAATCCCAGTGGGCTGTATTGCCATCTGCACCAGTCTTATTGTTTTTTATGCCATTCAAAGGTTTTGTAGGTGTATAATTAACAGCCGCTGGCCTATCTTCAATTATTCCATCAGTTATTGAGGAATTATTCCCGACAACACCTCCTTTAGAAACCTCTACAATCAAACTACCATTAGACATAGAACAATGCATACCTGAAATATTAAAGTTTCCCTGATAATTTCTACCTACCGTATAATGCCCAGAGGCAGAATCATAGTTCAAACCTCCATCATCATCCCTAAAGGACAAATAACTTGTACCATGAGTAGAATCATTTATGGTCATACCACTTCCCGGCGCAACTGATGAGATATTAGGGATTTCCAGTTTTGCTTTAACCGCCGGAACATCCTCTACCGTAACAGTATATTTAAAGTCTGGATCTGCAGGATCCGTTCTGGTTTCTGTGTGAGTAATGGCATCTTTGCCGCCGGTAAAAGCTCCTATGGTCAACCCTGTACTCGGTGCTCCATCATGACCATTTGGGGTAGATGTGCCCCCAGCCAAAGCTGCACCTTCAGTGTTGTAATCATTGCCATTGGTTACTACACCATCCTGCTTAGTTGTAAGAGTAACCTTGGAGCCACTTACCGACACTGAATATACATTTTGCAAGTAACTGTCTTTATCTATAGCCTTCTTAATCGCATTGGCCACATCAGTAGTGGAACTACAGCCACTTATATCTATTTTACGGCCTTCCCTATAGTTATTACTATTATTTGTAGTCAAAGTAAAATAATGGCGATATGGCGAATTGGGTGAATTAACACAAAATGTTGTATTGTCCAATGGATGCTGATTAGTGGCCGAAAAATTCGTATATTGGGACAAATCTAAATCTATGGTATTGGATACACCTTTAGTGCCTCCTACCATATAATCTCCGTTGGTATTATTAACTGAAGATTCCGGCCAAGCTGCAGGGCTATCAGCTTTTTTATTATAGCCATCATAAGGAATGTCATCTGTTGCCTTGCCAAAAGTCGCAAATGGGCCTTGCTCTCCATCCAAGGTGCTTTGATTGGCATCCGCCAGCAAACCTGGTATGTCACTATCATCTGCCAGCATGGCATTATTCAATACTTCCCAGCTGCTAACCACCTCTGCCACTGAGTTACCCAGCAATATTTTTTCTCCGTTAAACTCGGTATCATAAACAATATCAGCCATCTGGCTGTAGCAATGATCTATTTCCTTTTGGATAACTTCTCTATCCTGATCTGTATTTGTATCGTTGCTGGCATCAATAACTTTTTGCTTAATAGTTTTTAGCAAATTAGTCTGTTCCTGTACAGCACCGCTGGCAGTTCTCAACATAGAAGCACCATTTTTTACATTGCGGTCATTCTGCTCCAAGGCTCTCAGCTTCACTCGCATCTTTTCTGAAATTGCATAGCCGGATGCATCATCACCGGCAGAATTAATCTTCATGCCTGATGCGGCCCGCTTCAACATTTTAGCTAAACTTTTTTCGTTGCGATTATTTTCATGCAACGCCGACATGGCTGTCAAATTATTGTATATAGACATCCCCATACCATATACGCCCCTTTCCGAAAAATTAATTTATGTTATTCATCCCATTAATCATTTTAATTATAATATTCGTCCTATGCTTTAGCAACAAACCTCTCATTTCAAATTTTTATATTGTAGCTAACTGGAGACCCTTTGATTTGTCAGTGGCTTTTTCCCCAGCTTATACAGCTCAACATTCACCGCATCCACATCAAAAATCCCCTCTTGGATAAAAAACTTCACCACAAGATCCTGTATCAGGGCAGTAGAAAAGGTATAACCTGCCTTAGCCATAAGCTCTTCTGCCTCATCCAAAGGCAGTTTCAAGGCCAGCACCATAGCCATGGTGGCAGATTTGGAGGGCTGGTAATCAACATTGTTTTTGATTTTGGAAAAATGCTCTTTGCTTATACCAGCCTTTTTGTAAAATTCAACCGGCTTCATTTCCTTCTCAGCCAGCAAATCCAGCAGTGATTCCGAAAAAGTCTTCTTGCGTCCTTCAAGAATACCACTCAACATCCCCAATCGACAGGCAAGACCACCACCACCATAGGCAAAATAACTTAATTTGTTGTTAGCAATCAATTCATCTGCCTGATCATCGCCACAGCCGGTATAATTTTCTTCCAGATAGGCACTAAGCTCCCGACGCAGTTCATCTAAATCCATTTTTTTCATCTTTGTCATTCCCTCACCTTCTTCCACATTCTATTTATCGGCATGGTGTTTCAGACAGCACCGCCAGTTTCAATCTCATTACACAATTTGTCGATTTTTTCAGAAAGCTTTTCCAGGGATGCCTTACATTCTTCTTTTTTCTGTCGCTCCTCGGCAATCTGTCTCAAACTGTCCTCCACACTGTTCAGCTCCTTACCTACAGACTCTGCCAGTTTTTCACGCACATTACGCATTATATCCCCGTAAATACTATTGGCATTTTCCTTATACTGAGCTTTAATTTTCTCCTTAGCTTCCTGCAGTTCTTGTTCCTTCTGCCGCCGTTCTTCATCAGATTTGAATTTGCCCCAAATAGCCAGTAAAACACCCGCTACACTTAGTACCGCACCAAATACGGCTGCATTCTTCGCAAGTCCCACAGCTTCCCAAGGTCTAAACTTTATGCCAAAAAACTTACCTGCCGTCAAAATTCCCTCATGTATTGCATTGCCAGAAAAACTCTTTAAACCCATATTGGCAATATTCCAAGCTGATGTCAATTTAGTCCCTAATTCAGCCCCTGCTGTTGCTCCATCAAAACCTGCTGATTCCCTAGGCAAATCAGTTGCACCTTCTGTGGGAACAAGCATATTATTTCTCCCGAAAATTTTCTGAACAGAGGTGGACGCCATCTCCGTATCCATTTCAGTTTGAATCGTATTGGCCAATCTGCCAAAGACGCGCTCTATTGACTGGATGCAATCCTGTGTTGCCTGTTCTGCCCTTTGTCCCACCTCATTCAGCTTTGCTTTTAACTCCTCCTCGCTTACACCCGGTTCTAAATAGCCTGCCGCTTCTCTGCCCAGTTCAATAATATCCTGCTGGCACTCCATGGTCAAGGAATTAACTTCCTCCTCCGCATCCGCCTGGCCGTTTTGCAAAATCCGCTGCTTCCTCAGTAGGAGACTTTCTGCATCATTCAGCATATTAATCTCTTCCGCCACAGATACATTTCTGACTGCCTCCTGCAGAGTATACAGGGGACGCTCGATTTTAGCTGTTACCTGCCTTGACTGTACAAAGGCATTTAGATTAGCAATCAACTCTTCCCGACCGCTTTCTGCCAGCAGCTCTGCCTTGATTTCCGCATCCTCCTCAGTGAGATATTCTTCATAGGATTGGGTGGAAATAAAGGATGTATAAAGTTGTTCTGGAGTCAGGGGGTCTAAAACCCTGCAAATATCATCTCTGATAATCTGTTGTTGATTGGCAGAATTCCCCTCTGGTGCTCTATCCATCTTGTTAATAACCAGCACCATATTACTGCCTCGCTTCTGGTCAATGGCCAGCTTGCGAAAATGCGCTCCCATATGACTGTCAAAGCCCTCATTGGTAACCACAAAAACCAACAATGCCGCCTTGCTTATCTGGTCATAGGTAATTTCATCATGGTCGGCACGCAGCCCTGTCTGAATACCCGGGGTATCAATAATCTCCAAATCATTCCATTTGTAAACATGAGATTCCTGGGTGGTAATACCGGCGCCAATTTCCGTTTCAATACCTGAAATCATTTTGATAATACTGGACTTGCCTGCACTGTACTGCCCCACAAAAACCAGCTTGATAGCTCCATCATCAGGCTGCATAGTGGCTGGCAGGACATCTGTAGGCAGATTCAGCTGTTCAAAGGTTGCCTCGGTTTCCTGTCGAAGCCCTTCCGCTTTATTACTATAGATATTTAAAGAAAATTCATTCATGCCAATTACTCCTCATCACTGCACCATAGGCATACCCAAATACTGATATGCCAATCTATACCTGTCATTTGCCTTAATCTCTGCCAGCTTACGCTCTGTAGGCTGAATGACAGTTACCTCATCCTCATTAAAGACTTTAGCAAATGCCCCTGCTTGCTCTATTCTAAAGGTACCAATTAATTCTTCTGTCCTTTTTAGCATTTCCCCGTACAATTTCCCAGCATTGTCTAAAATCCGCAGCTCCACTTTTTCCCCTAACAGCTTTGCCATTTGTGCTTCATAGCCATCAAAGCTGGCCACGGTATCATAGACCACTGTTACTTCCCCTGGTATGCGGGCGATTCTATCTACAGATAACACCAAATTTTTACCTTCCTGAGCTGCTATATATCCTTCCGCCTCATGCAAAAGCTGACAGTTAAGCTTGTTGAGCAATACGCCCAATTTTTCTGCTCCAGTGGCTTCTTCCTTTGCCAAGCCAATCAACATGGCATCCATCTGGGCAAGAGCATTATATAAGCCATCCACGCCCTTGCCAAAAATCTCCTCATTCATGGTATTAGCTACGCTATCCATTAATTGATCTACATATCCGCATTCATCCATGGCATCCTGCAATGCGTATCTACACCTTTTTTGGGCTTTTCTGATTTTTTCTGCCTTGCTGTCGCCGAATAATCCGCCTAGCAATCCTCCCACTATGCCCCACAGTGGCCCAAAAGCAATAGTTCCAATAATACCAGCTGCAGCACTACCCCAAAATTGAGTATCGACTATGCTGTCCATGGAAATATCATCAAATTCTACGTTAACACCGGCAAAAGTCAGCTCTGTTTTCAGGGAATCCATCAGCTCCCGCCTCTTGCGACTGCATTTATTAGCCCTTTCTTGCAGGAAACTCATGCAGTCAGCCTCCAGCTTCAGTTCTTCCTGCAAATATTCCTTCCAATCCTCACCAGCATCCTCATTGTCATAATTATATTCAGCAAACTCCGCAATACCATTAGCCAACTTCTTATGTAGACGCTTATAAAGATTATCAAATTTTTCCTGACTTTCCTCTACAAAAATTTTATTCCACTCAGCCAGCTCCTGACATTTTTTCTGATACTCAAAGGCCTCTGTCAAGCTGCTGCCACTGTTTTCATACAGCATTTCCATCCGTCCCTGCAGGGGAATAATCACCCGATCCAGGAAGGTCTTAATCCGCAGGAAGCATCCGTCCTGCTGTACCTTGGACAAAATATAGGCTTCCACCTCTGTAAAATTACTTACCTCCCACAGCTCTGGATTTTTATCCTGTCCCAAATAAGCCGCCTTAAGATGTACTGGCACAAAGGTCAAATCGCCCCAATCCTGCTGGAAATTGCCAGCAAATTGGCGGAACTGGTTGCAAATACTCTCTATTCGCTCCCTCTCGGCCATTTTATTCCGCAGTCTCTTCATATCCAGAGAGCGTACCTGCTCTGTAATACCCAGCTTAACATTAATAATACCCAAAACCGGCTTGCCCAATCGACGCAGCTCTGCCAGATTTTTTGCTTCCTCCTGCTGTACGCCATCGTCAGAAATCAAAAACAATATCAAATCGGCCGCCTTGGCTGCCTCTAAGGCCAGCCTATCATCCTCCCTGCCATCAAAGGAAGCAATACCAGGCACATCTGTAATTTTCATACCCTGCCAGTGATAATCCCTCACATCCAGAGTTGTGCGCTGTGAACCGTTACCAATGCTGGCACCGCTGCCATGTGTCATAATCTCCATAAGCGTGGATTTGCCCACCATTGTACGACCAAAAACCAACACAGAAAACTCCTTCTGCTGTTTTTGCAGATAGCTCAAATCCTGCTTCAGCTCTTTGTCCATCTCCATGAAGGAGGCCAAACCTTGCTTCTTTTTCTTGATTAACTCCTCGTCAGCTAGGCGGGAAATCCTTCCCTGCTGTTTATCTACTTTCTTTACTTTTCGCTCCTCCGCCAGCAGTGCCTGATGAATGGTAGTCCAAGTGTTGCTGGCAATATCATAACCCTTTTGAGCATAAGCCTGACATTCATGTAAAGCCTCTTCTATGTCATTATTCATAAAACACATCTCCTATTCATATAAAAAGTTTTCCTTAATTCGACTATTCTTATGTGATAAATTCATCCTCACTCTATAAAAATAACACATTTGCCCCCCCGTACAAGACATATATCTCTCCCAAAACAAATTCTACCTTGCCATCCTCTGATATGGACAGTGTACCACAAGCCATCCTACCATAGGTGACATAGCAGGCAACATTGAAAATTTTTCCCTGCGCCTCCCATTAGGTATTGATGAACAAAATTTACTGCAAAAAAATAAGGAACAATAAACTGTTCCCCATATAGCCATTCGCTTTCAAAAATTATTTATTTTCGTCATTATCTGTTTTTTCCGTTTTCGCTACACTTTCTATCATGTCAACGACTACAGCATTAAGCTGTGCGGCATTCTGCGATGTGATGACAGGACGTCCAGTATCATTTTCGATATCCTGTCGAACCTGCCCAGCATAGCTGCCGCCACGCCGGGCAATCTTCTGACTTTCAGAGAAGCCTCCCGGCTGATGTGCTTTTGACAACTCTGTGGTTGTTGCCTCTGCCAGCATATTCAGTACAATTTCCATCGTACTCATATTATCACGCAGGTTTTCTTTTTTCAGCCCTTTCAACTTCTTATATTGCCGAGTAGTCATGCCGGACCATGCTTTCGTAATTTCATCAGTGAGAATAGCATACTCCTTGCCTTGCTGTACGCCGCGCTCCTGCCATTCAGTGGTAAGCTCATTACGGACACGAATAGAAAGAAGCCGCTGATGAATCCAATCTGTATCATACCCCTTTTTCTGGTAGGTCTCTAATGCACGGTCGATTGCCTGTTCAGGATCTATTGTTTCTTCGATGCGTTCACGGCCGACCTGAGCAAGCCAGAGTTTGAACGGTTCAGCTTTTGGCGATGGTATAGACTGAATAATGCGTAAAAGCTGTTCAGCCGTTGCCGCCAGCACTTTACGCTTTTTACCTGTTGCACCCATCATTGCTACCTGGGGACAATTTGTCCCCAGGTAGCTTGCAAGCTGTTCATCACGCTTACGCATTTTTTTGAGGTAATCTGTTGGATTGGAGCTATCTGTCAGAACAGCAATAACATCCACAACAGAGAAATACCATTCTTCCTGTTCTTCATCCCATGCGGTGCGTATTTTTCTATCTTCAAAAAGCTGGATAGAATTATTTTTGTCCATATGCCTCCCCCTTATGTGCTCCATTTTCTCGCCTCTTTTAGAAATTATGTTTGTATATATTTTATCATATTCACAGAAAACATACAATCGAACAGCGAGAAAAATTATTAGCATTTTTATTTTGTGCACTGCCAAAAAATCACGATGATTCGGCAACAGCCGGAGGGGCATAACACTTTTTTCACATCAAAAAACCTCAGAACTCTTGCTATACAAGGTTCTGAGGTTATTTTCATCTGGTGCGATTGGCGCGATTCGAACGCGCGACCCCCTGCTTAGGAGGCAGATGCTCTATCCAGCTGAGCTACAACCGCAACAGATATAGTATATCAAATTATCTCATTCTAAGCAATAGCCAAATCGGCGTTTATACCCCCAGCTTATCCTAGAGCTTTAGCCAAAGTCTTAAGAAGAAACTTACCTTAGCTCAGCCTCTACGGCCTTTTGCTTAGCGCAAAATTCATGATATTTCCTTTTGTTCTCATACATCATATGATCTGCCTCTTTGTACATCTGGGGTATTTCCTTACTATTATCTTTAACGCAGGCATAACCAATAGAGGCAGACAGCATCACGCCATGAAGATATAATCCTGTCAGCTCGCAATGCAGCTTCTATACCAGTTGCTTGGCCCTAGCCTCATCTGTTTTGTTGCAAATAATAGCAAATTCATCACCACCAACCCGAAAGGCAAAATCACCCTTACCAAGATTGGCTTCTATAGCCGCAGCCATCATGCCCAGCAGCTCATCTCCCGCCTTATGTCCATAATTATCATTTATATGCTTGAGATGATTACAATCCAATACCAACACAGCCAAAGGATATTCTATGATCTTGCTATCCTGACACTTATTCAAATAATTTCTATTATAAAGGCCTGTCAGCGCATCTCTCCGATAGTAATGTAACAGCTTTTGCTCCAAATTAACCTTTTCTGTTACATCGCTGGCAATACAGGTAATACCCGCAATATTACCATTATCGTCGTATACCGGAGTTTTGACAATCTCATAATATACCTTGCGGCCATCTATAACTGAGCTGCACTGGCTTTTAATTTTCTTGCCAGTGGCCAAAACCTCCAAATCCTCACTGCGGCATTGCCTAGCCATATTTTTATCCAGCTGAACATCAATATCAAATTTGCCAATAATACTAACTCCAGGCTTGGCCCATTCCGGATTAGGTCTATTGGTAAAAATATACTGACCCTCTGCATCCTTCATAAAAACCTCTGCTTCTAAAGCCTCCAAATACCTGGAAAAATTATTTTTTTAATCAAATTCCATACAAACACCATACTTGGCGTAGGCAATCCCTTAGCCATCGTCCCAAAATTTTCCTTTCCCAAAATCCCTTTGATTCTTTACTATGATGATTATATAGTATTTTTGTCTTATATACAAGCTATAGCCAAGCCATTACAAAATTATTTTTTCAGCACCTCGTGATCCAACTCTGTCCCATCAGACAAATAGCAATAGAAATTCAACTGGTTTTCTGTAGCCTGCATAGTCATGTAGTTAGCCGTTTCCAGCTGAGGCGCTACATACTCATCCAAGGCATGATTAATCCAAAGATTTGGATAACGCACATTGCCTGCTACACCAGTGAGAATATATAAAGGCCCTGAGGCATCATGTTGAAAATTCCGAATATGCCCCCGATTCCTGTAGGTATGAAGATGGGCCGAAAGAACCGCATCTACCCCCATTTCCTCAAATACAGGCATCCATACCAAGCCCTCCTCATCAAAGCCCTCTTGCCGCTCTGGTCTGCCATTAATTCTGTATTGCAAAGCATCACGGTGCATCAGCACTACCTTCCAAGGCTTCTGGGAAGCCGCTACATCCTGCCGAAACCAACGAAGCTGTTCTTCCCGCAAATCTGGACTAATTTCCTTTAGCTCCTGCAGCTGAGTATTCAGCACAATAAAATGCACCGGCCCATAGTCATAGGAATAATAATATCTGTCATATTTGCTACTGCCATTATCCGGCACAGCAAATTCCTTCAAATACGCCACCGGCTCCCTTACCTGCCAATCCCTATTGTAGGTTTCATGATTGCCCATGATAGGTGCCACAGGTATTCTGTCTATAATCCCTGCCAAGGAGTTAAGCCAAGCCTCCCACTGGCTGTGATCCTCTCCATTATCCACCAAATCCCCCATATTCACAAAGAATTTGACCTCTGGATTTCTCTTAGCTGCATTTTGAGCCAATTCCTGCCAACCACTATAATCACTGGACTGAGAATCTGGAAAAATCAAGGCTGTAAAAGCTCCTCCATCATCTGTAGACAAGTTGTGCCACTTTCCTACTTGGCCATTGCCAATAAGGCGATATTCCAACTTGGCTCCTACTGGTAAATTTTCTAATCTGGCTGTGTACAGCATAAGGTTCTGCCCATCATCAGTATATATTTCACCCCTTGCCCCGATTCTATTTACCTTATTATCCTCAACCTGCCTATATTCCACTACTCCATCTGCAATAGGCTCATCAGATTGCCACATAATAACCCTGCTGGAGGTATTATCCTGAGCTACAATCTGCCGAACAAATTTGACTCCTGACAGCTCCTCCTGGGTATTTTCCTGAGCTGATAATATATCTCCACAGCCTGCTGCTAACATAAGCAGGGCAAATAAGCCTAACATTAACCACAAATTATTAATTCTTTTTTGCATAAGGTCCTCCTTCGCAGGTAAATCAATTTCTCAACTTCACTTGCTCTCTAATATGAAAATACATTTTCCCATGCCATCTCATCATCCCCATACTTGTCTTTTGACAATATATAGATTTTTTTATAAAATATATTGTAATACTTAAACCTAGCTTTAGGTCAATACTATGAGGTGATTTTTATGTATAATATTGGGCAGGTTTCCCAAATGTTTGACATTCCCGTTTCCACCCTTCGCTATTACGACAAAGAGAATCTTTTTACAGAAATTCCCCGCAAGTCTGGCATTCGCAAATTTTCCCCTACTGACCTGAATCATCTACAAATCATTCAGTGTCTCAAAAAATCCGGCCTAAAAATCAGCCAAATACGAGAATATATGGACTTGTGTGCTCAAGGGAGCCACAGCTATCAGCAGCGAAAGGATATTTTTGTTCAGCAAAAAAAGGCTGTGGAGGAAGAAATCAAGCACTTAAAAGTCACTTTGGATATGCTGAATTACAAATGCTGGTTTTATGATACAGCCATTGAGGATGGCAATGAGGAACGGCTCCAGAAAATGATGGCCAATCCTGAATTAATGCCTCCTAAAATCCAAAAGCTATACAAAAAAACCCATCGCAAATTTGATTAATTCCTAGTATTCAGATAGAAAAAATCCCATTTATGATAAAAAGATGGTATAATAGATAGACAGACTTACTAAATAATAGACTGACAAATTTTGCACAATATCAGCTTTTGATATTTGGTAAGGCAAATTGTGTATTGGAGGATTTTGAAAATGAGTGAAGAATGTTCCCATGATTGTTCGTCCTGTGGACAGGAGTGCGGCGACCGCAGTGAACCTCAGAGCCTGTTGGCCCAGTCCAATCCTGATTCTCATGTCAAAAAGGTTATTGGCGTAGTCAGCGGCAAAGGCGGCGTTGGCAAATCTATGGTTACCTCCCTGCTGGCTTCTGCCATGCAGAAAAAGGGCTATAATGTAGCCATTCTGGATGCAGATATTACTGGCCCATCTATTCCAAGAATGTTTGGCCTGGGTGGTCAAAAGCCAACAGGCACCCCAAATGGTCTTACGCCTGCTACTGCCAAGAATTGCACCAAGGTAATGTCCGTAAACCTGCTGCTGCCTAACGAAACAGATCCTGTTGTATGGCGTGGCCCTATTATTGCCAACACTGTTACCCAGTTCTGGACTGATGTATGCTGGGGTGATGTAGATTATATGTTTGTAGATATGCCTCCAGGAACTGGCGATGTGCCTTTGACTGTATTCCAGTCCCTGCCTGTAGATGGCATTATCGTTGTTACCTCTCCTCAGGAACTGGTAGCTATGATTGTGGAAAAGGCTGTTAAAATGGCTGGCCTAACCAAAACCCCTGTCATGGGCCTGGTGGAAAATATGGCTTATTTTGAATGCCCTGACTGCCACAAAAAGCATTATATCTTTGGTGACAGCCATATTAATGAGCTGGCTGCCAAGCATGGCATTGAGGCAACCGCCCAGCTGCCAATCCGCCCTCAGCTGGCTGCTGCCAGTGATATGGGTGCCATCTTTGATGTAGACACTCAGGATTGGCTAAATGGCCTGACCGATTTCATTGAGAAATCTCACCCTGTAAAATAACAATCCCATAAAAGCAAGGCTCCGAGAAGCTTCTGCCGCCATTATGGCTGCACTGCCTCCCGGAGCTTTTTATTTTTCACATATACTTACAGATTCTTAAAGGTCCAATCCAAATACAAAGCCCGCATTTGCTTTTGCTCTCTACTGCGCACCACAGCCCGCAAGCCATCAGTCATAACAAAGGTATCCTCCTCCAGCCCCTCCACATAATGCATATTGATAATCACACTACGATTCACCTTCAAAAAACAATCATGCTGCAAAAGCTCCTCAAATGTATACAAAGGGCAATACTCCTGGACAATACCACTAACAGTATGAATATAACACAGCTTGTCCCGAATTTCTATGGCCACAATTTTATCTATATTAAAAGACAAATACCGGCGACCAGTATCTATCGTAATTAACTGGGTGGGATGAAATACTTCCAGCTTATCCAGCGCAGCCCCCAAGCTAGCCTCTGTTACAGGCTTAAGCAGATAATAATCAGCCCCCACCGCATAGCTTTCCCAAGCATGGCTGTTGCTGGTGGAGACAAATATCAAGCTAAAATTCTTTTTAGCCTCTCTCAGCTCCTTGGCCAGCTCTGTCCCCATAGCCTCATCATCCAGATAAATATCCAAAAAAACCACGTCTGGCTCCTCCTGAGCCAGATAATTATGAAAATCCTGCTGAGTGGACACCCCCTGCACATCTGCTTGAATATGTCTTTTGCTTAACAAGGACTCCAAAAGCTCTGACAGCTGAGTCAGCTCCTCCAAATCATCATCATAGATAAGTATCTTCATTGGAATCCCTTCTTTCCGCAAATAGTTTTTCTCTCAATATTTTATGCTCCCCCAAAACAATCTGCAAGAATTTTCTTCACAAAAAAGACAGCCTGCACTACTTAAGCCACAGGCTGTCACATTTCCCTTTTACTAATCAGCTAAGGAATCAATAGTCATCGTCCTCAACCCAAACATCACCGTCTGGATCTACAACGGCAACATTGCCATCCTCATCAGCTACCCCTACATAGCCATCGTCAGTAACCACAGCTACAGTGCCATCGTCCTCATCGTAATAGTAATCATCTGCAAAGGCCACAGACTGAGTACCCATCATCAATAAACCGGCGGCCAACAATACACGAAGCTTCTTAAACATAGTAATTCCTCCTCTTCACTGACTACTAATATTTTTCAACACCAGCTGTACCTGAAAACTGCCCTCTTCCTGATTTACCTTCAAATACCCCTGATAATTGTCTACGATAATTTTTACATTTTGCAAGCCCATTCCCGAAGCGGCAAAATCTCTTTTAGCAGATAGATAGCCCTCCTCTGTCTCAATCGCATGAACAAGGCAGGGATTTTTTACTGACAACAGCAGCATATCCCCCTTAGTAACCAGCTTTAATTCCAGCGGTGGCATGGACTTTTCCGGTTGTCGCTGGGACAGCTCCATCATAGCTTCAAAGGCATTTTCCAATAGATTTCCCAGCACAATCGCCATATCTATATCCCGGATATAGAGCCTGCCTACTGTAATTTTACCAGTATAGGCCAATCCCTCCCTACGGAAACACTGCTGCCAATAGCCTGTAATACCATCTACAATCTGATTACCACATAGGAGCACTGGCTTTAGCTGTTCATCCAAAAGCAAAAGGTATTTATCCAGATATTTGGATAATTTTTCATATTCCCCTTGGTCCAGATAGGACTTCATAGCCAAGCCATGATGGCGAATATCATGCTGCAGCCGCTGAGTGCTTTCACAGTTTTCCACCAGCTTATGATAATATTCCCTTTGAGTTTTACGAATATTATCCAAAACCTTCAAATCATTGTGCAGCTCCTGATTGGCCTTAGCCTTTTCCACCAAGGAAAAGCAAAGGAAAAAAATATAGAAAACTGCACCGAAGATTAAGATTCTTCCTACCAGCATATGCCAGCTTCTATCTGTGGAAAAATCCCTTAGTCCAATGGCAGCTATTAACATCAAGGTCATAGCTAGCAAAAAATATCTACGGTTAACCACATCCTGATTATCAATCCAAATGTACTGTTTTACCCGCTTCACCAGCAATCTGGCTGGGTAAAGCACCATACAATATAGTCCTGCCAAGGTAGCAAAATTCACTAGATAAGGAGACATACCTTCTGGCGTCATTGCTCCTAACAGCAAGCTGGCACTTTGTGTCAGAAGAACCCAAGGCCCTGTTAGCATCACACAGCTGATAGCCATGTCCCAAGGCACCCTTACTGCGGCCACACACACTGCCGCATTTAGAAAGGAATTGAGATACAGCAATACGGCAGGATCTTTTCCATCATAGCTATATGTTATGGTCAAAAAGAAACCTAGCTGGATTAGCACCAACATGCCTACAAGCCAGCCTAGAGGCAATTTAAGCTTATCCCGAAAAGCTGTCAAAAACAAAGTCACAAACAGTACAGGGCGAATCAGCATGAATAACAAGAAAAAAATATCCATAGCATCTGCCTCCATCTATATTAATTATACTACATTTTCAAGATGCACTTATGTCTATTCACGGAATATATTGCAGATTCACGGAATTTTTTCCTTATTTTATGGATTTTAGTTGAAATTGTCTAGCTTTTGATAACAGACATCTCCCTTTGTATAATCAAAAAGCAACCATGTGTCCTGTTTTTCTGCATGACCGTAGGCCAAATTTTGCACCGGGTAGGTAAAATATTCAATCTGATAATTCCGGCGAATCTCCCGCCAGGTATTAAACTGGAAACCTGGCAATAGCTTTTCAGCTGTAATATCCCCTTGATTACGCCAAAAACCTGCAGTTAAATTTTGATATTTTCCCAAATTCCAATTCAGCTGCTCTGGACGAATTTTGCCATTATCTGCCACCAAGGCATCAAAACGCAGGAGATTGTCCCAAAGCTCGCTATCTGCCAGCTGTGCGCCATAGGCTTCCCCAACAAATTCCTGCAAAAGCCCATAAAGATGCTTGGCACTATGAGGCTGATGATGATATCCCTTGACCTGCCAAAAGTTCGTTAATTTGCTGTAAAAGCCAAAAGCATCTCCCTGCTCCTGAGTGGCAATCAAATAATTACAGCTATGACGACAACGGCCTGCATTGTGATACAGCTCAAAAACAGCTTCAAAAATATGAAGCCAATGGATTTCCTCATAGGTAAGGCAGTCATTGGACAAAACCTCATAGGGGCCAATATCCATATACTGATAGTGATATTGCTCCACCATCTCCATCATGGTGGCTCCCTTCAGGAATTTCAAAAAGCCTAACTGCAGCATATCTGTATTGAGGGTGTACACCTGATTAAAAGATCTTTTAAAGGAAGCCATATCTTCCCCAGGCAGGCCGATGATCAAATCCGTATGAATATGCATATTACCCTTAGCCAGCAGAGCCTTGATATGATTAGCAATCCTATCCCAGTGATTTACCCGCTGAATCCGCCTTAGAACCTCTGGATTGGTGCTTTGAATGCCAATTTCCAACTGTACCCTGTGCTTGGGCAAGCTTTGCAACAAAGAAATAACTTCGTTATCAAGATAGTCCACCGCCACCTCAAAATGGAAATTCGTGCGACAGCTATCTGGCAGGGCCTGAATAAATTGCAAAATGGGCATAAAATGCTGTTTCTTCGCATTGAAGGTTCTATCTACAAATTTTACCTGACGTACATTATGATTCACAAAAAACTGCAATTCCTGCTGTACCAACTGCCAACTGCGATACCGTACCCCTGCCGTAGCACAGGACAGACAATAGGCACAACGGAAAGGACAGCCTCGACTGGTTTCGTAGTATAGAATCCGCTCCTGAAGCTCTGCCATTTCCTCTGATTCATAGGCAAAGGGCAGAGATATCTTGTCCAGTTGAGGCACATCCCCCACACCCCCATCCAGATAATTACCTGCTTCATCCAAATAGGAAACACCACCCAAATCCTTTGATTGAGCCTCCAATGCTTTCATATTATAGACTATTTCATGTCTTGGGGCTTTGGGCTTTTCCTGGCTATCAGCTATTGGCTGAGAAAACAGCTTTTGAAGCAAAGCTGGAAAGGCCTGCTCTCCTTCCCCCCGAATCACAAAATCCACCGCAGGAACTTCTCGCAAAAAAGCTTCCGTACCATAGGAAACCTCCGGCCCGCCGCAGATAATAATTGTCTCTGGCAAAACCTTCCGCAGTAAAGGAAGCAGCTGCTTTATTAGCTGAATATTCCAGATATAACAGCTAAAGCCCAGCACTCTGGGATGATATTCAAAAATCTGTCCCAGCATTTCAGGAATATAATTATTGATAGTCAGCTCCAAAAGCTCCGGCTTTCCCAGCCCCGCCTGACAGCAGCTCTCCCGTAAATATCGCAAAGCCAGATTGGTATGAGAAAACTTGGCATTCAAAGCCACCAACAAAATATCAGTATGCATAACAACATCCTTTACAAGATAATGAAACATCCCTGGACAGCAAAAAGCTAAACAGGGATGTTTTTAGTTTTCTAAAAAAATCAATCTTCTGTATAGATAACATTGAACTTGATTCCTTGATTATAATTGCCAAAGCCTCGGCCAAATATTGTACAGCCCCCCGCATTAAGTGCCTCTGCTGGAGCAGCTATTTTAAATAAAAATTCTTTTTTTTCATTTATATCCAAATCCTCGATACGCACCGGTGATACCATCAAGCCATCCACATATGTCCCAGATTTGTTAATACAAAGCAGCTTTAACAATCCATATTGGTTCCAATTAGGAATCCACCAATTAGGTGTAAAACGACCATGCACATCACCATAATCGCCTGGACTAGTCCAATTGCCAAGTTGTATATCGTTAAAGGAAAATGATAAATCACTTGGCCAATTTTCTGCCACCCCCGGAGCTTCTGATGACAATTCCATGGAGAATTGCAATTCTTCAACCTGCTGGCCCTTTTGTAGATAATTAGGCAATCTATATTCAACATAGCCAGCTCCAAACCATAAAATACCCGCTTCCACTCTTTGAGGGTCCGCAAAAAAAGCCGGATCATCTACATGTCCTATTAATTTTTCTGTTGTAGCTATACCACAAGTAGGCATAACCTCATAGTTTATAAACTGTCCTATGGGAATTTCTGTAGAATATATCTTTTGCTTTTGAAATTGTCGTCCAAGATTAAGCATAAATTGCTGTTCTGTTAAGTAACAGGACTTCCTCGCCCCGCTATCATCAGCGGATTGACCAAATTCCACCAAACCAGCCTCATTCAACTGGCGAATATTCTGAGTTATAGCAGCCCTGCTAACCTTAAAAAAATCTGCTAATTCCATCATTCCAGTACCTGGATAAGCTGCAAGATATTGTAAAATCTCAACCCGTAACTTTGAGGATAGTGCCTTTGAAAAAATTGCTATTTCATTTTGTGTAAATAATTCTCGCATATCATTCACCCTTAATTAATGATTTACTTAAATATAACAGAACAATAGAAAAAATGCTAGCATATTTTGTTTTTTTATACGAATTACAAAAGAATCGATTAAATTAATATTTTTCTTATTGACAATAAGCCAATAAACTAGTATATTATTGTTACACACTATAATAAAGCATAATATTTATTATAGTGTGTAATTAAGTATATTATTAACTATATGCTGAAAGGGGTATTATTATGCAGAACTCATATCCAAATCCGTTAGTATTTCAACGTGCCGATCCTTTTATCTATAAGCACATTGATGGATTCTACTATTTCACAGCCAGCGTACCCGAATACGATAGAATTGAAATTCGTCGTTCCAGTACACTGGCAGGATTGGAAAAAGCAGAACCATTTATTGCCTGGCATTGTCATAATGATGGCGAAATGAGCCATTTAATATGGGCACCTGAAATTCATTACCTTAGAGGCAAGTGGTATATATACTTTGCTGCTGCTCCTAATGATGAAGTAACGGGAATTACATTTAATCATCGTATGTTTGTTATTGAAAATGCCAATGCAGATCCATTAACACCTAATTGGATTGAAAAAGGTCAAATACAAACACATCTAGAAACTTTTTCTCTAGATGCAACAGCCTTTGAGCACAGAGACAGACTTTATTACCTTTGGGCTCAGGAGGATAGAACTGTTTGCGATGAATCACATTCCAACCTTTATATCGCTGAGATGGAAAATCCATGGACACTAAAAACCAAACCTGTCCTGCTCTCCAAGCCAGAATTTGATTGGGAAACAAGAATTTTCTGGGTTAATGAAGGACCTGCTATTCTAAACAAAAATGGGCGAATTTTCCTTACTTATTCAGCCAGTGCTACTGATGAAAATTATTGTATTGGTATGCTGGTTGCCGATGAAAATGCTGATTTATTAAATCCTGACTCTTGGACAAAGCAACCACAGCCTGTATTCGTAACTTCCTATGAAAATCACATATATGGTCCTGGTCACAGCTGCTTTACAAAATCCGAAGATGATTCAGTAGATCTACTGATTTACCATGCTAGAAACTACACAAAAATAGATGGGGATCCCCTATATGATCCAAACAGGCATACCCGTGTACAAGCAATAAAGTGGCTGCCAAATCGATTACCTGATTTTGGTAAGCCAATTCCAGAAACCAGAAGCATGACTACTGAAAAATAATATCTATTATTCTATGAAGGGGTGTACATAGAAATGGAAAACACTGTAAAAATATCTAATAAAAAAGATTTTTGGGGCTTCCCAGTAACTCATTTCTCCTATTTTTTTACATGGGCTATTGTATTTGGCTACTTAACACTTTGGCTAGAACAGGAAGCTGGCTTTAATGGGGTAGAAGCTGGTTTCGTTTTCTCCATGATGGCAGGTGTCTCTCTGCTATTCCAGCCAGTATTTGGCATTATTTCGGATAAACTTTTAATGAAGAAAACTCTCATCCTTGTTATTGCTATAGGTATGATTTTTGTCGGTCCTTATTTTCAGTGGATATTTCATCCTTTACTAAATATCGGTCATACAGCGGCAGCCCTAGCTACCGGTGTGTATCTTAGTTTTATACTTAATGGCGGAGTATCCGTTATTGAACAATACGTCCAGCGTGCCAGCCTTACCAACAAATTTGAATATGGGCATTCACGCATAGGAGGCTCTCTAGCTGGCGCCGCAGCTTCTTTAGCTGGCGGACAGCTTTTCCTTTGGAATCCTAATGCTATTTTCTGGGCTTGTTCTGTTGCTGCAACACTTCTAACATGCTGCTTGCTTTTTAGTACCAAGATTAACATGGAAAATATATCTGCTGTTAGTGGTCAAGATACATCTACACAATTTGATTGGAAGATGATTTCCTCTATTTTCAGGATGAAGAACTTCTGGATTCTTTCCCTATTCTATATTGGTACTTCTGCTATATATGATGTTTTTGATCAACAGTTCATTATCTTCTTTAAATCATTTTTTGAAGTAGCCGATGAAGGTACCCTTGCTTACAGCTATATGACAAGTTCCCAGGTTGCCTTGGAATTTCTATTAATGCTTCCAATGCCATGGGTAATTAATAAAATTGGTGCCCGTAATGGTTTGATTGCTTATGGTGTCATACTTGCTTTGCGTATTCTTGGTTCTGCCTTGGTGCCAAATCTCACATTGATTATTGTCCTTCGTCTCTTAGCAGGTTTGGAAATGCCGCTACTGTTGATTTCCATAATGAAATATATCGCGGGCGCTTTTGATTTGCGTCTCTACGCTACCGTATATGCTTTTTCCTCAAACTTTGCTAAACAAATTTCTGTTTTCTTTATATCCTCTATTGCCGGTACTATGTATGATCAAATAGGTTTTCAGCAAACCTATTTAATTATGGGTATTATTGTGGCCATAGTAACTATCTTTTGTGCCTTTACTCTAAAAAAGGAAGATCCTGCACAGGCTGGCGAAATTTGATTTTCCCCTCTCTTTTTCCCTAGAAAAATCTCCACTGCAATGGTGTAATGCCATGACAGTGGAGATTTTATTTTATGATTCAGTCTAATGCTATTTTATAAAATATCTGCTACTATAGCTCCTATAGCTTGGCGAGATACCCCCTCCTGCAAGGTTATAGAATAGCTATAGCCGTTTTTGTGCCAGATAGCTGTGCAAAAACTGCGGTTGTCCCCCTCTACAATCACAATATCTTTACCTACAGCCAATTTTTCAATATTGGCATACTGTTTATAATCGCCGCTAATATCATCTATAGCCTTGGCCTTACGCACTCTGGCTATTTCCTGCCCCTTGACATCCTTATAGGTGATTTCCACCAGTCTATCTCCGGGTACACTGCGCCAAACAGCCTGATGTCCACCAAAAATTTCCTCTGGAGCCTGCAGCTTTATATCTGCGGCTTGACAGGCGGTTTTCAGATTACTATATTCCTGCCAGGGATTTGGTATCCGCAAATTATCCTCTATAGGCATAATTTCGTGGTCATAATTTGCTGTCGGCTCCGCCATAGCCATCTGACTCATTGCCATTAACCCGGTCAACATCAAAACAATCTTCTTTTTCATACTGCAACCTCCAAAACGCTTACTAGGCTACTTTTACTCTGCTATAATCAGTAATAACTACTTCATTTAATGCCTGTAGTGCCTGTGAAACAATTTTATCCAGCTGTTCCATTACATCATCGGTAAAAAAAGTTTCTCCACACTGTACACATTCCAAGCATGGCACATGCTTAATTACTACTACACAATCATCAAAAGCCACCACATGAGTGGTAGTACCTGCTTTTGTTTCCTTGCTATGACAAAACATACACATATAAATTACCTCATAGCTTTTAAAACATCTAAAAATTTTTAATACAATTTATAACATCCGCCCTCAATATACCTCGTTGTTGTATTCTAGCCGCAGCATGTGTAGACCAAAGTATTTTTCGTTGCTGACAACATTCTTTTAGAACTTCTATATCCATAATGCAGTATCCCCCTATACTTATTCTAACCAATGTTTTCGTGTTTTTCAATATTGCCCAGCTATTCATTTTATAATGCAAAATTTACTAAATATAGAAACTCCTATGGCATTTGCATATATTTTACAAAAAACAATTGTAAAATATTTTTGTGGTTGTTTTTCAGTTGCAAAAGGGTTATATTTTTTATGATTGAAAATATGGTTATCGTAGATTGGCGATATAGAAAGAAGGTACAAAAATGAGCGAATCAATTTTCCTATGCTATCCCCGTTGCTCTACTTGCAAAAAGGCAGAAAAGTGGCTGGCAGATAATGATATCACCGTTAAAGTGAGAAACATCAAAGAGGACAACCCTACAGCACAAGAAATACGCTTGTGGCATGAAAAGAGCGGTCTTCCTCTCAAGCGATTCTTTAACACCAGTGGACTTAAATATAAAGAACTGAAACTCAAAGATAAACTGCCAACCATGACTGAGGAGGAACAATATGCACTCCTAGCCACAGATGGTATGCTGGTCAAGCGACCTATTTTTGTAGATGATGAAAATATCCTTGTTGGTTTCAAGGAGCAGGAATGGCAAACAAAATTGAAGTAATAATGCTGGCAGATATCCGTTGATAAATTCTGATTTGCCGAATACATCAATTATTTATATGGCGATATGGGAGTACCCTAAGAAAACCCTTGCTAAGCCTCGGTGCTTAATGAGTTCAAGCCGTAAGGCGCAGAAGGAATTTAGCATCCGCTAGGCTTAGCTAGGAGTGGGCAATATACCAGCGACATATTGCCCGGAAAAAGGTGACCGCCGTGTCACTTTTTTCCGTGACGAGCGATATTTAGTTCATACTATCTCTGATGTGGCTATTAAGTACAGTAAAGGCAGAATGATTCGACAACAGCCGGAGGGGCATGACACTTTTGCGCAAATATGGCCATTAAGTCGGACAGAGCAAAAGTCGTTATGACCGCAGGCTATATTTCGAAAAACTTTTGCTTGAATTCATAACTATATTTTGTCAACAGAAAACCGGCCTCCAAAAATTAGATTATAAATCTAACTTTTGGAGGCCGGTAAAATTTTCACGGTTGCTATAGCACTCCTGTTTAAATAGAGAAGCGGTTTAACTCGCCCTGCAGCTTGGTTGACAGTTCAGCCAAGGCATTGGCAGCAGTCTGTATCTCCTGCATTGAGGCAAGCTGCGACTGACTTCTATCACTGATATATTTCATGCCCTTGGTATTTTCTTCCAGATAAGCGGAAATATCATGTACTGCCTGCTGTACCTGCTGGCTTCCATCACGCTGTTTATCAGACAACATCTTGATTTCGTTAATCTTGCTAGTAAGATTTTCGACGGAAGCAAAAATTTCTTTAAAGGAATCCACGGTCTGACGTACAGACAACACGCCAGTCTCTACGCCCTGACAGCTTCGATCCATATTTCGGATTGCCATAGTCGTTTCATTTTGTACCTGAGTGATAATTTTAGCAATTTCCTTGGCTGCTTCATCAGTCTGATTAGCCAGCTTGGAAACCTCCTCAGCCACAACGGCAAAGCCACGGCCATGCTCACCTGCCCTAGCTGCCTCAATAGCTGCATTCAAGGAGAGCAAATTGGTCTGCTCGGCAATCTCACTGATGGTATCTACAATCTGACCAACCTGATTGGATTTCTCACCTAGCTCAGCAATTGCGCTGGCCGTAGCATTAACATCCGACTGAATGGTCAGCATCTGCTGTACAGCTGAATCTGACTTGCGTGAACCATCGTCTGCTATCTTCTGGCTATCAACTGCAGCCACTGCCGCTTCATCAGCTGCATTGACTGTTGAGTCAATCGCATCCACCATATCCGTAATCGTAGCAATAGAATCATGGGAAACAGCAAGCTTGGCCTGAGTATTCTTTGCAGCCTCTTCCATATGCTTTTTGGTTTCCGTTGCAATATCCACCACAGACTCTACCGTAGCAGAAAGCTCTTCAGAAGCCGCTGACACGCTCTCGCCAGTTTCTGCAGATTTGAAAATCAATTTTTTCAAACTATCTACTGTCTTATTAAAGCTTTCCCCTAAAGCACGGATTTCTTCCAAACCATTATCGGTTTCAATTTTCTGACGCAAATCACCATTGGAAATTCTCTGTAATGCTCCAAGCACTTCATTCAACGGACTGGTAATACCAGCTGACAAGCGGATGGCTGCCAATACGCTGATAATAAAGGCTACAGCTGCCAACACCAAATCTATCAAGGCAATTGACCAAAAATGACGGTAAATATCTGCTAGAGGCTGATAGGTAATAATCCCCCAGCCATATTCATCAACAGGTGCATAAGCGATCAATGAATCAACGCCCATACTGGAATCGCCCTGCATTGTACCTGTTTCACCCTTGGTAACTGCAGCTGCATAAGGCAACTCCATCAAACTATCCTTGTTCTCAATACTTGATTTGTCAGGATGAGCCATCAATACGCCATTTTTGTCGATAATATCCATATAGCCAGTCTCACCCATGACTATGCTGTCCGTAGTATCCCATAGTGATTTGAGAGATATATCAGAAGCAACTACTCCGACAATTTCACCGTTTGCTCCCCTAATAGGATCGGCAATAGTCAGGCATAAATGCTTCGTTGTGGATGATACATAGGCATTCGTGGCAAAACTACCACCCTTGATAGCTGCCTTGAAATACTCTTTTTCTGCGCGATTAGCCAGCTTGCCGCTAGAACGTACAATCTGATTGCCATCCTTGTCCAACACGGCAATCAACTCAAACTGATTATTCTTTGCCTGTATATCCTTAATTGCCTGCAACATCTGCTCAGACTGCATAGCACGTACAGAGGGCATGGCTGCAATAGCCATATTTGTTCCCCGATAAGCATCAATATTGTGCTTGAATGCTGCCGCCATCTGTTGATTGAACTGCAAATCTGCCTGCACGGTTATTTCTTTCAAACTGCCAAGCAAAGTAACACAATTGATGATAGATAAAATCAGCAAAGGTACACAAGAAAAAAGCACAAACAACATCATCAGCCGTGACTTTAATGAATGATTCATTGAAAATTCCTCCTATTTAAGCAATTAACATACTTATTTGTCAATTGCCAGTCCTTTTCAATTATAGCACCATACATGAACAAGTTCAACTAATTTTATCTATATTCCCTGGCTTTTTGCGTGCTATTTCAAGTTTTCTGCCACTGTTTTATAGATTTCTTCATCACTTATGGCTCCGTGGCGAATAATAACAGGTTTACTGCCAGTGCAGTCTACAATAGTGGATTCTCTGCCGATGGCGCAAGGGCCACCATCCAAGATCATAGCCAGCCGCCCAGCCATATCCCCAAAGACATCTGCCCCGCTCTTGGGACTTACATGTCCAGAAATATTAGCACTAGGCACAGCCAAAGGCGCCCTCACAGCCTGCAATACTGCCAAAGCCACAGGATTATCCGGAATACGAATCCCTACTGTATCCCTGCCGCCAGTCACCAACTCTGGCACCTGAGCTGCCTTGGGCAACACTACCGTAATCGGCCCAGGGGCAAATTTAGCTAACAATTTCCGAGCCATCAGTGGCACATAAGCAGCTATCTGCTGAATCATATTCACATTAGCCACCTGCAAAGAAAAAGCCTTGCCGGCAGGACGATTCTTGGCCGCATAAAGCCTTTCCACTGCCTCCACATTCAAGCCTAAAGCACCAATACCATAGACGGTTTCCGTAGGAAAAGCCACCAGTTCACCAGATTTCAGAAGCTGAGCTGCTCTCTGAATCTCCCTTTGCTGACGGGACACATCCCTGATGTGCACCATTTCTGTAGGCTGATTAAAAATATTCTCCATATTTATCCCTCTCCATCTTAGGCCTTCCACAGGATTACTACTCGCTCAATCCCAGCCAAATCCCGCAGAATTTCACATTTGCCCCACTGACTCATATCCTTAGCCAAGGCTTCCAACTGACAAGCCTGATGAATGCCAACTTCCATAGCCAAAAAACCGCCATCTTTCAGCAAATCACCGGATTCTGCCAGCAAACGACGATAAAAATCCAAACCATCCTCGCCGCCATCCAGTGCTCCCATTGGCTCATAAGCCTTTACATCGGAAGCTAAAGTAGCAATATCTGCCTTGGGAATATAAGGTGGGTTAGAAACTATAGCATTCAGCAGCTCTCCCTTGGCCTTCAAAGGTGCCAGCAAATCCCCCTGCAAAAACTCCACCCGCTGGGATAACCCCAGAGAAAGGCTGTTTTCCTGGGCTACCGCCAATGCTCCCGGCGAAATATCCACCGCCATAGCTCTTAGCTTAGGAAGATAATTCAAAAGAGATAAGCAAATAGCTCCTGTGCCAGTGCCAATATCTGCCAAGGTACTATTTTCCCCGGCTGCTGGCAATCTCTGCAACACAGCCTCCACCAGAATCTCCGTATCGGGACGAGGTATCAGAGTATCTTTTGTTACCTTGAAATCCAAGCCCATAAAATCCCGATGGCCAGTAATATAAGCTACCGGCTCATGTTGTACCCGCCTTTTGATACATTCTCTATAAGCTGCCAGCTCTGATTGCTCCAAAGGCTGATCAAAATGCACATAAAGGTAAATCCGCTCTGGCCGATTGAGCACATGAGCCAACAAAACCTCTGCATCCAGCCGGGGAGAATCCAGTTGAGCCTTCTGAAAATACTCCTCTGTCCATTTTAGAATTTTCCCAATGGTCCAAACTTCTGACATATTATTGCACCTTTTTCAGTCTTTCTGCCTGATCTGCTGTAATCAAGGCATTTATCAGCTCATCTAGCTGACCATTCAGCACAGACTCCAGCTTATGCAGGGTAAGGCCAATACGATGGTCAGTAACCCGTCCCTGAGGGAAATTATAGGTTCTGATTCTCTGACTCCGGTCCCCAGAACCTACCTGGCTCTTACGGTCTGCCGCAATAGCATCAGCCTGTTGCTGCTGTGCCTGCTCCAGCACTCTGGCTCTCAGCACACGCATGGCCTTTTCCTTGTTTTTCAACTGGGATTTTTCATCCTGACACTGTACCACAATACCTGTTGGCAAATGGGTAATACGAATGGCAGATTCAGTTTTATTTACATACTGACCACCAGCACCACCAGCCCGATAGGTATCAATCCGCAGCTCCTCTGGGCGAATGTCCACATCTACTTCATCCGCCTCTGGCAATACAGCCACCGTAACAGCAGAAGTATGTATACGGCCACCGGATTCTGTAACAGGCACCCGCTGTACTCTATGGGTACCGCTTTCGTACTTCAGCTTGCTATAAGCTCCCTGTCCCTCTACGGCAAAGGAAATTTCCTTGAAACCGCCAATTTCGGTAGGATTGGCATCCATAATATTAACCTTCCAGCCCTGGGCCTCAGCATAACGGGAGTACATTCTAAACAAATCCCCGGCAAAAAGGGCAGCCTCCTCGCCACCAACACCGCCACGGATTTCTACAATAACATTCTTGTCATCATTAGGATCTCTGGGCAGCAACAAAATAGGCAGCTGTTCATCCAGCTCCTCCTTGCGGACTCTCAGCTCTGCCAGCTCCTCCTCCACCATATGGCGGAACTCATTATCATCAATGCCCTCGGACAGCATATTCTTGTCGTCCTCAATGCCGGTACAAACCTGCTTGTATTCCCGATAGGCTGTAACAATAGGCTCCAAGCCAGCATGCTCCCGATTGTAGCGCTGCCAGCGGGACATATCTTCCAATACAGAAGGATCACTTATCAGGGATTCCAGCTCCAGATATTTGTCCTCTACAGCCTGCAATTTATCCATCATATTCATATATTAATACACTCCATCTCTATACTCCCCACTGCCGGCAGGAATTTTATCAGCAGGCAGTACCGCCTTGGCAGACTCAATAGCCACCTCCAGCATATCCGGCTCTGGCTCTCTAGTAGTCAAACGCTGCAGCCACAGCCCCGGCTTTACAGCCCAGCCCAGGATACAATTATCAGAATTTGCCGAAAATCTAATAATCTCATAGGAAATACCTGCCACCACTGGCAACAGCACAATTCTGCTTACAATTCGCTCTATCAGACTAGGCCAGCCCAAAAAGGCAAAAACAAAAATACTTACCAACATTACAATAAGCAAAAAGGAAGTGCCACAGCGCTTGTGAAATCTAGTATGCTTCATGGCATTTTCCACCGTTAAGGCTTCTCCCGCCTCAAAGCAGGCAATGGTCTTATGCTCTGCCCCATGATATTGGAACACCCGCTGAATATCCTTCATGCGGGAAATTCCCACAATATAGGCTATAAAAATAAACAATCGCAGTACACCTTCCATAAGATTCAGGAAAACTGGATCCTCTGTAATGCTGTGAAAAAGCTTGGCTGCCCCAGTAGGAATAGCAATAAACAAAACAGCTGCCAGCACAAAGGCAAAAGCAATGGTTCCTGCCAGCTCCCTATCAGAAAGCTGTTCCTCCTCTTCCCCAGCCATCTGGGCAGAATAACCAAGGGAACGAATACCAATAACCAAGGATTCTATCAGGGACACACAGCCTCGCAACAGAGGCTTTTTCAATATTGGATATCTATCACTAATAGAATTAACTGGACGGCTGCTTATCTCAATTTTACCCTCTGGAGTGCGGACTGCCGTAGCTGTCAGCTCCGGCCCCCGCATCATAACGCCTTCAATAACAGCCTGACCGCCGATAGTAATTTTCTTCTCTTCCATATCTATGTAAATCCTTTCTCAAAAGGCTATTCATACAAAAAAAGAGCAGGACAATCCGTCCTGCTCTCCCAGTTCTTATTTTGCGTAACGCTTGTTGAACTTCTCAATACGACCACCAGCTGCGATATCACGCTGACGACCGGTGAAGAAAGGATGGCACTTGGAGCAAACATCAACTCTCAGCTCAGCCTTAGTGGAGCCAGTAGTGAAGGTGTTGCCGCAACCGCAGATAACCTTTGCCTCAAAGAATTCTGGATGAATACCGTTCTTCATATATATATACACCTCGCTTCTTCCCATATTGGGCGTATTACAAGTCCTCTCTGCGAAGACTTGGTCCGACTTAGCTTCCCAAAATGGGACAAAGCCGAAAAAATCAACTTCCCGGATTCAAAATCCGACTTGTGATATTATATCATAGCCCCCATTCTGGCGCAACAAATAATTAGAAAAAAATGTTGAAATTTTACCCACTTTACACCATAATGTATACATTGAAAGAGTAAAAATGTTTGTTTATTGAGAGGTATAATTTATGAGCGAAAAAGATCCTACTATCCAGTGCAGCTTTTGCAAGCGCCGTGTGGTAGTACATTCCCAATATGATTTGCCAGTATATGACCCACGCAGTGGCTTTGCCCTGTGTGCTAGATGTGTAACAGATATTTACAAGGCCATTGAGGCTCATCAGGTAGAGGTCAACAAGGAAGCAGATGCCGAAACCATGAGCAATCTGGATGAGGAAATGTCCAGAATCAAGCCTCACCTTATTAAGGAATATCTGGATAAGTACATCATCAATCAGGACCAGGCCAAGAAAATCCTATCTGTAGCTGTTTACAATCACTACAAACGAATGAAATACGGCTTCGATCACAAGGAAGATGAGCTGGATGAAATCGAGAAATCCAATGTGATTATCCTTGGCCCTTCCGGCTGTGGTAAAACCGCCCTGTTATCCCATCTAGCCAAGATGCTGGATATTCCTTTTGCCGTAACCGATTCCTCCAGTCTTACCGAGGCTGGCTTTGTAGGCTCTGATGTAGAGGTAGCTGTCCGCAATCTGTACTACGCCGCTGACAAGAATATTACCCGCTGTGAACATGGTATTATCTATCTGGACGAGTTCGACAAAATCGCCCGCAAATCAGGAGAGAACAACACCATTACTGCTGATCCAGGCCATGAGGGTGTACAGCAGTCCCTACTGAAAATGCTGGAAGGCAGCGAGGTGGAATTTACTGCCAGAGGCCAGCGGAAGCATCCAGAGGCTCCTACCATCAAGGTAAATACCAAAAATATTCTCTTTATTGTAGGCGGTGCCTTTGTAGGTATTGAGAAAATCATTGCCAAGCGGTTGAAGGCTACTGACACCGGTATTGGCTTTGGTGCCAAAATCGAGGGCCAGAATGAAAAGCCAAAATACAATGATTTGATTCACAAAACCAGACCAGAGGATTTGATGAAATTTGGTATTATTCCAGAAATCATTGGCCGTCTCCCTGTTATCTGCACCTTGGAGGATTTGGACGAAAACGCCCTGCTGCGGATTCTCACTGAACCCCGCAATGCCCCTGTAAGACAGTACAAAAAGCTGATGGAAATGGATAATGTGGATTTGGAATTCTCTGATGATGCCCTTCATGCTGTAGCCCAAAAAGCTATTGAGCGGAAAACTGGCGCCCGTTCCCTCAAGGGAATTATTGAGGATGTTATGCTGGATATCATGTTTGATATTCCAAAATCCGAAAAACACCGCAAGGTAACCATTACTGCTGATTGTATTAACAACCATGCTACACCTATGGTAGAAGAATTAGAATAATACAAAAATCCCGGCACAAGCTGACCTTTATATGGGAACAGATTGTACCGGGATTCTTTTAATCTTTTTTATCCATAGCCAGTTTGTGCTTTATTTCCTTATCTGTATACATACGCTGGTCCGCCAAAGCAATTACCCGCTGCACATCCTGACCATCCTCAGGATACCGGGCAAAGCCCAGACTTACAGTAATGTACAGTTTTTTATCCAAACACCGTACCCGCTGGGCAAAAGCCTGGTCGATATTTTCCTTAAATTGTTTATACCTTGCTTCCTCAACCTCTTCATCTACCAGAATCACAAATTCATCCCCGCCGATTCTGTAGGCTGGATAACTGGTATTTTCCTGTATTCTTTTGGCAATCGTCTTCAAGAGAGCATCCCCTACATTATGGCCAAATCTATCATTGACAGTCTTAAAATAATCTACCATCTACTGCCCCGAATCAAGAATCAGATGCCAGTCCTGACATATGGGACAAAAGAAATCTAATGCATAGGCATAATCAAAGCTGTTAAAAGTTTCTATTGTAGCTTTAAAAACCTCCGGCACCTTGATAATGGCTATGGTAAAGCCCCAAAATACCTTTTGGCCTGACTCATCAGTTTTATACACTGGATGTCGCAGCGCTATGCCCTTGCCTCCCTGGACTAAATCAAAAGGCCCCTGAATAATTGTTTCACCAGTATCTTTAGCATATCTTGATATAGGCCCCCGCTTTTCATCCTGAAGCAAATCCAAAAAGACAGCCTTATTGCCATCGAATGGATATACCTTCGTCACCTTCCCCTGGGGTGCCAGTTGCAAGCTGGCAATATAGGGATGATATTTCATCAGCCTTTTGGCAGTGCTGTCAAAACTCAAAACCTGCCAATTATCCCCATCAGCCAATATTATCTCCAAAGCGGAAGCCACGCCATAGATTTCTTCAATATCCTTTTCCAGGTAAGCAGCTCTAGTTTGAGCATTTAAAACAGCCCGATTGTGTTTTTCCGACTGCATTTTCTGCCAAATGTCATTCATTACCAGACCATAAATAACCATGGCTAGGACAAATATACCTGTTACAATTTTAAACTTATTTCTTATCGCCCAATTATCCCCTGCCATGTACAGCCAGCCTCCTTTTCTTTTCTCTTCCTGTGAATAACAATTATATCATACAATTATTTTTAGATAAACTCAAGACATTTTTCCTAGTTTTTATTAGGATTTAATTAAAAAGCTGCCTGCATATATTCCGCAGACAGCTTATTTTTTATTTGTTTTTAATCCACCTGACCATGATATTCAATAGAGCGGATTTCCTTCACGGCATTCTTTTCATCCACCATAACTACAGTTGGCTTGTAGGCAGCAGCTTCTTTCTCATCAAAGAAAGCATAGGCCATGATGATAACTATATCCTCTGGCTGTACCATGCGGGCAGCAGAGCCGTTGAGGCAGATAACGCCGGAATTGCGAGGGCCTGGAATAACATAGGTTTCCAGACGAGCACCATTGTTGTTGTTCACTACCTGTACCCGCTCATTAGGCAGGATGTGGGCAGCTTCCATCAGGGCTTCATCAATAGTAATGCTGCCCATATACTTCAAATTGGCTTCCGTAACAGTGGCGCAGTGAATTTTGGACTTTAGCAGATTCAGTATCATTGTTCTTTCCTTTCTGAATACAGGACAGCTTTTAGCAACCGATAATAATATTGTCAATCAGGCGGGTTTTGCCGATTTTAACAGCAATAGCCAGCAGGCTTTCATCCTTAACCTGAGAAATTTCCTTTAATTCATCAAAGCTGTATAGCTCTACATAATCAATTACAGCCATAGGCTCTGCAGCAATTTCATTGCGAACAATATTCTTCAAGGCCTCTACAGATGTTTCCCCATTCTTGTAGGCCTCCTCAACCTTCTTCAAGCTTCTAGACAACACCAGGGCTGCCTGCTTTTCCTCTGGGGACAAATAAGCATTGCGGGAGCTTCTAGCCAAGCCGGATTCCTCACGGACAATAGGTACCATATTTACATTCACCTGAATGTTCAAATCCTTCACAAAGCGTTTGATAACCAGTACCTGCTGAGCATCCTTCTGACCGAAAAATGCCTCCTGAGCACGACTGAGATTCATCAGCTTGGTAACTACAGTGGCTACACCACGGAAATGACCAGGGCGCTGACCACCGCAAAGCTTGCCAGTAAAGGCAGATTCTACATTAACATAGGTGCCATAACCCTCTGGGTACATTTCAGCAGGCTCTGGATGGAATACAGCATCCACACCTACAGACTCCAGCTTGCGGCAATCCTCTTCAAAACGGCGAGGGTATGCATCATAGTCCTCATTAGGGCCAAACTGTACAGGGTTTACAAATACAGAGGCAATCACCACATCACATTTAGCCTTAGCGGTACGCATCAGAGTAAGATGACCTTCATGGAGGGCACCCATAGTAGGCACCAGGCCAATAACCTTGCCTGCCTGCTGGGCAGCCTTGGCAAACTCTGTAATCTGGGCAACTGTACGCAAAATTTTCATAATTATCCTCTCCTTGCAACAAGCAGACAGCTAGCTCTGTCTGAGGAATAAAACAAAGCGTTTCCTGAATGTCTACCAGGAAACGCAGATACACTTAGCCATGACAGTTAATCAACTGCCACGCGTTAGCATATCACAACTTTTAACAAAATTCAATACTAAAATATGGAAAAATACTATCTGAACAGGGGAAAGTACATAGGCTAGCACCTGCTAACATTTACTTTCCCTAATATAAAAGGTATAATATAGCAAACATAGTATGAGTAATTAAATGTAAAATGATTGCTATAGGAGGCGATAAATGTATGAACGAATCCTTTAATATTTACGAATTTGTCAACACCATGAAAAATATTACACCGGAAGAAATCTGGGATATGCTTTTTATTCCCGGCTGTATCTTCTTAGCTGCCCTGTGTATCGGCCAATTTATTAACAGTCTTATTGCCAACTGGCTGGAAAGACATTTTGACGAGGATGAGCTTTCCATTCGCTATATTATTTTAAAAGCCGCCCGGGGCCTGCCTCGAGCCTGGATTGTAGGTATGACTCTTTATTGGCTGATTAATTCCACCAATATTAATTGGGCTGCCGCCAATTTGTTTTCCTACATACTTTCCGCTTGGCTAAGCTTTACCCTATTTCAGGTTATGGCTAGAGCCGCCACTGGCTTTATTGAGCTTTGTGCCCAGCGAAACAAAAATATTCCTCAAACCAGCCTGTTGCCAAATATTATTAATGTAGTAATCTACGCTATGGGTATTTTGCTGATTCTCAGCTCTATGGGCATTTCCATTGCCCCATTGCTAACTGCTATGGGTATTGGTGGTATGGCCATCGCCCTTGGTTTGCAGGAAACCTTGGCCAATATCTGTGCTGGTATCTACCTGCTGATGTCCAAACAGCTAAGCATTGATGATTATGTCCGTCTCAGCACGGGAGAAGAGGGCCGGGTGGCAGATATTACCTGGCGTTTTACCACCATTATTGCCACCTCTGGCAACGCTGTAGTCGTACCAAATCAAAAAATCTCCAGCGCCATTATTACCAATTACTGTATGCCAGAGCCAGATATGACCATTAAAGTTCCCTGCGGCGTTGCCTATGACAGTGATTTAGATTTTGTGGAGCAGGTTACCTTAGAAGTAGCTTGGGATATTACACAAAAAATTGACAATACTGTTACCAAAAAACCAGGGGTATTTTTCCACACCTTTAATGAAAGCAGTATTGATTTCAATGTGGTGCTCCATTGCAGCAAATTTGCGGATCAGTTCAAGCTAAAGCATGAATTTATCAAGGCTCTCACCAAGCGTTATCGTCAGGAGGGCATCGAAATTCCTTTCCCTATTCGCACCGTATACAATCACTCAGTCCATGAGGAAGCCTAGACAAAACATATCCCCTAGGTCAAAGGGTGTACACTGGTCAGATTTGTTGAAAAGTGATATAATGTGTTATTAAACAATATAAAGGAGTAAATTTTTATGCGTAGCTTTACCGTCAAATCAACCACGGAAAGTGGCCTTTTGGTGGCAATTACGGTTATTATGGCATTAATTGCGGTATATATGCCTGTTATGGGCATTGCCGCCACCATGCTGTGGCCCTTACCCATAATTGTGCTGATTGTCCGTCATGGCATGAAATATGGCCTGTTAAGCATTGCCGCAGCCAGCGTTATTATGTCTGCCTGTATCTCTCCTGTAAGTGCGGTACATATGGCAGCCGCCTTTGGCCCCACCAGTCTGGCTCTAGGCTACGGCTTCCGTCAAGGCTTGACGGCATCCCGTATCTTGCTCTATGGCTTGGTGGCCTCTTTGGCAGGGGTTTTTCTTACCGCTGCCCTGACTTTGGCCTTAACTGGTATCAATCCACTGGCTATGTCCGAACAGATTAGTGCCATGAAGGAATCCGCCGGTGCTGCCTTCCAGCTTTATGAGACTGTAGGCATGGATCCTGATGAACTGCAGCGCACCAAGGACGAATTTATGCAGTCTATGGACTACATTACCATGCTTTTGCCAGTGGTTCTGCTCCTTAGCGGTATGCTGACAGCTTGGCTGAATTTTGCTGTAGGGGGCAAGGTACTGCGCCGTCTAGGACACAGTGTAACCACACTGCCTGATTTGGATGATTGGCATCTCCCCAAGGCTCTGCTTTATATCTTTGGGTTTGCCTTGGTAGGCCTTTATTGGGGCAGCACCCGGGAGATTGAGCTTCTCCAGCAGGCTTCTCTGAATGCCTATGTATTATGTACCTTGGCGGGCTTTATTCAAGGTACTGCAGTTCTCAGCAATCTTACCAGGAACCGTATTAGCCGCTGGATATTCTGGATTATCATCGTCTTTGTTTTCGTTAACGGTACTATTTCTCAGCTTGTATCCATCTTCGGACTTTTTGACATTCTGTTGGACTATCGCCGAAGATTTTCCCGCTAACAATTATTTAGGAAGAAACCAAGAGGTAATATTATGCCACGTAATCTAAATGCCTGGCTGGATATCTGCTTTATCCTGTTTGCGGCACTTATTCTTACAGGTATACTAACTTATTACAATTTATTTATTGGCCTGGGAGCTGGGCTTGTATGGCTCTGTCTGCTGTTTTTTGGCCGAGAGCGCTGTCTTTGCCGCAGCGAGGAGTTTAAACACTACTGTCATACAGTTATTAGCAATGTCAACTCCGCAGCCAATTATGCTTTGGAAAAACTGCCCCAGGTGATTATTCTGGTGGATAAAGAGGGCCGTATCCAGTGGTTCAACAAGGAACTGGAGAAGCATATCAACATAGAGCCTACCTACAATATTGCCATGGCAGATTTCTGGCCAGAGCTGGATTTGGAGCCTCTGTGGGGCCGCAATGGCAAAACTGTTTTTGTCCATGAGAACATTCACTATCAGGTTATCCATAGGCCTGTTTCCACCAAGGAAAACCCTTGTGGTATGCTGGCACTGTACATTCAGGACAATTCTGCCCTGGAAATTCTCAAAAACATTCATGCAGATTCCAGAACTACCCTGATGTATATTCAGATTGATAACTTTAATGATGTACTGCAGGGCTTGAATGATACAGAGCAGAACAGCCTGATTTTCGAAACCAACAAGGCCATTACAGATTGGATGAACCATCTGGAGGGCTTCCTTCGCAAGGTATCCGAGGATTTGTACGTAGCCGTTATGGAAAAACGCAATCTGGATACAGCAATGGAGGAAAAGTTTGATGTTCTGGACAAGGTACGCAATCTTCAGAACCCTGTACGGCATCTCTCCGTAACCCTCAGCATCGGTGTGGCTGTAGCCGACCGTCAAAACCTGAATCAGCTAGGCGGCAAAGCCTATTCCATGCTAGAAATGGCTCTCAGCCGTGGCGGTGACCAGGTAGCCGTGCTGAAACGGGGCAAAACTGAGTTTTATGGTGGTAAAACCAATGCGGTGGAAAAATACACCAGAGTCAAAGCCAGAATCATTTCCAATTCCATCTATGAACTGATTCAGGAATCTGATGAAGTGTTTATTATGGGACACCAGAATGAGGACTTTGATTCCCTAGGCGCAGCTATCGGTGTTTCTCGCATGGCAAAATATCTGAAAAAGCCTGTCCATATTATTCTTAGTGAGTTTAATACAGGCATTAGCAAATTTACAGAAACTCTCAAAACCAAGGAGGGCTACAGCGAATTATTCCTGCCCGCCAACAAGCTTATCAATATTACGGCGGAACGGCCAGTGCTCTTTGTGGTTGATACTCATATCCCCCATCTGACAGCCTCTCCGGAGCTTTTGGAGCGTATCAAGGATGTTGTGGTTATTGACCATCATCGCCGCAGCTCCAATTTTATTAAGAATGCCCGGCTTACCTATAGCGAGCCAGCCACCAGCTCCACCAGTGAGTTGGTTACAGAGCTGCTTATCTATTTTAGTGATGATTTAACCCTGCCTCGCATGGAGGCTACAGCCCTTTATGCTGGCATTTTGGTAGATACCAAGAATTTCGCCGTGCAGACCGGTGTCCGTACCTTTGATGCAGCAGCCTATCTCCGCCGCTGTGGTGCAGATCCAGTATCTGTTCGACAGATGTTCCGTTCAGACTTTGAAACGGAGCAGGCCAAGGCACAGGCCAAAGCCCAGGCCCGTATGATGCCTGGTGGCTTGATTATTACCATGTGCCGGGAGCCTTTGCCTAATATTCAGGTTATTGCTGCCCAGGTGGCAGATTCCATGCTGAGAATAGAGGATGTGCAAGTAAGCATGGTGGTATTCCAGCTTACCCCGGATGTTATTGGCATTAGTGCCAGATCCACAGGCACCATTAATGTGCAGGTAATCATGGAACAATTTGGTGGCGGCGGTCATCAGAATGTGGCTGGTGCCCAAATAGTCAATAGTGATATTGACACCGTATTCGAAGATGTTATAACAGCAACTCAATTATTTATAGAGGAGAATGATAAAAATGAAAGTAATACTGCTACAGGACGTTAAAAAAGTTGGTAACAAAGGTGATATTGTAGAGGTTTCCGAGGGCTACGGCCGCAACTTCCTGCTGCCAAAGAAATACGCTCAGGAGGCTACTGCTGCCAATCTGAATGTGGCCAATGCCAAGGCTGGCTCTGCTGCCCGCAAAAAGGCTCAGGACACTGATGAAGCCAAGCTCATGGCTGCCCAGCTCACCAAGATTACCGTAAAGATTCCGGTAAAGGTTGGTGCCAACGGCCGTCTCTTCGGCTCCGTTACTGGCAAGGATGTTTCCGATATGCTGAAAAAGCAGCATAATATTGAAATGGACAAGCGCAAAATCTCCATTAAGGGCGAAGTTACCGGCCCTGGTCTTTACGAAGCCGTTATCAAGGTACACCCAGAGATTACTACTACCATTAAGGTTGAGGTTACAGCAAACTAATGAACAATTTCTTTACCAGATTTTTCCGCCTGGACAATTCCAAGGGGAAAAAGGATAATCAACAGCTCCAGCCTCCTCAGGATAACCTGGCTGAAATGGCTCCCAAGGATGAGCTGGATAGAAAAATTGATATGATTTTCACATTGCTGGTGGATTATTATGGTTCAGACAAATTAGTCATCAAAGCAGGTAAAATGGATGCCCTGCATCTGGTCCGCTCTCCTGAAAAGGGAGAGCGGGTTCTTGCTTTACAGAAGATTATTTTTGAGAACCCTACTCTAACAAAACCACCAGCAGAAAAGGAAATACCTGCTATACTGGATACCCTGACAGAAAAAATGTCGGATATTTTGGCTCGCCGCAGTCTGGAGGCAGATTTGGAGCAAAAAGTAGCTGACCGTCTGGAGGAAAACCATCAGGATTATGTACAGGATATCCGTCGTCAGGTATTGCAGGAGGAAAAAGCCGGGGAAACTCCTATGGAACAGCAAAAGCGCCAGAAGCTGGAGGCTATGGATCAAATCAGCCTGACTCAGTCTGTTATGGAGCTGCTGCGTCCCAAGACTCTGACGGATATTGTGGGACAGGAAAGAGCTGTAGCTTCCCTTTTAGCCAAGCTTAGCTCCCCCTATCCTCAACATTTGATTTTATACGGCCCTCCGGGAGTGGGCAAAACCACCGCCGCCAGATTGGTGCTGGAGGCCGCCAAAAAGAGAAAGCTTTCCCCCTTTGGACCAGAGGCTCCCTTTGTGGAAACCGATGGCACTACCCTTCGCTGGGATCCAAGGGATTTAACCAATCCTCTCCTAGGCTCCGTCCATGATCCAATTTATCAGGGCGCCCGGCGGGATTTGGCAGATACCGGTGTGCCAGAACCAAAACCAGGACTGGTTACAGATGCCCACGGCGGTATCCTCTTTATAGATGAAATTGGCGAAATGGATACTACCCTGCAGAACAAATTGCTAAAGGTATTGGAGGACAAGCGAGCCTTCTTTGAATCCGCCTACTATGATCCTACGGATGAAAAGGTGCCGGCTTATATTCGGAAGCTCTTTGAGGAAGGTGCTCCGGCAGATTTCGTACTCATAGGTGCCACCACCAGAGATGCCTCCTCCATCAATCCAGCCCTTCGCTCCCGTTGTGCTGAGATTTATTTTGAGCCTCTAACACCAGAGCATATTCAGACCATTGTCAATAATGCTGTTCAGCGCCTCAATGCCCAGTTGGCAGAAGGAGCAGCAGCCCTGATCAGTGAATATACCATTGAGGGCCGCAAGGCTATTAATATTCTGGCTGATGCCTATAGCTTGGCCTTGGAGCGTTATGAGCAGAACACATACTCTGACCTGACAAATGAAGCAGAGGTAAAGGACAATACCGCCTCCAATAATGAGGAACAGAAAACCAATCTTCCTATGGTACTAATCACCAAGGAAGATATTTACAAGGTGGCACAGGTAAGCCGTCTTAGCCCTTATGTAACCAAAAAAGCTTCTGATAAAGGCCAGGTAGGCCATGTCTTTGGCCTAGGTGTAGCAGGCTATCTTGGCTCTGTTATTGAAATTGAGGCCATAGCCTTCCCTGCCCACGAAAAGGGCAAGGGCACCGTTCGCTTTAACGAAACAGCCGGCTCTATGGCTAAGGATTCCGTTTTCAATGCAGCTTCTGTAGTACGAAAATTAACTGGTCAGGATATACATGACTATGATTTGCACATCAATGTCATTGGCGGGGGCAATATTGACGGCCCTAGTGCAGGCACAGCGATTTTAACAGCTATCATCTCCGCTATTACAGACAAGGCCATCCGTCAGGATACAGCCATAACCGGAGAAATTTCTCTCCAGGGCAAGGTAAGGCCTGTAGGCGGCGTTTTTGAAAAGGCCTATGGCGCTCGTCAGGCAGGCATATCCCGCCTGATTATCCCACAGGAAAATGCCAAGGATATTCCAGCCCATCATCTAGGACTGGAAATCTATCCTGTTGATACAGCCCAGGAGGCTTTAGAACTTTTAATGGAAAAGGAGGAGTAATATGCCCACACAGGATGATCTCATAAAGCTGGCTCCCCCTAATAATATTGAGGCCGAGCAGGCTGTACTTGGCTCCATGATGTCCAAGGCCTCTGCGGTAGCAGATGCTGTGGAAATGCTGAAAACCGAGGATTTCTACCGAGAAGCTCATAGGATTATCTTTAACACCATGAAGGGGCTTTTTAGGGATAATATTCCTGTGGATATTGTTACTCTGTCAGAGCAGCTATCCAAGGAAAATCTACTGGAAAAGGCCGGTGGCCCTGCTTTTATTGCAGGTCTGGCCAACGCAGTTCCTTCTGCCTCCAGCGTGCCCTACTACGCTAAAATCGTGCGGGAAAAAGCTGATTTGCGCAATCTTCTAAATGCCGCCAGCGATATTACAGCTATGGTTTATGATGGGGAGGATGATGTGCCTACCATTTTGGACAAATCCGAAAAGCGGATTATGGAGGCAGCCAGCCATCAGAATACCAGCGATTTTACCCCTATTGGAGATATTGTACTTTCCACCATTGATAAGATTAATACTGTATATGAGGCTCATGGTGGCTTAACCGGTATTCCTACAGATTTTACGGATTTGGACAATCTTACCTCTGGTCTGCAGCCATCAGATTTGATTCTGGTAGCTGCCCGCCCAAGTATGGGTAAAACCGCCTTTACTCTGAATATTGCCGCCAATGTGGCCATCAGAGCCAAAAAGACGGTAGCCTTCTTTTCCTTGGAAATGTCCAAAAACCAGCTTATGCAGAGAATGCTTTGCTCCGAAGCCAGTCTGGACTCCCAGAAAGCCCGAGTTGGCGAGCTGACCAACGAGGAATGGAATCGCCTGATTGGCATGGGTGAAATCATTGGCAAAGCACCCATCTATATTGATGATACTGCTGGCATCCAGATTAACGAGCTTCGTTCCAAGGCCAGACGGCTAAAATCTCAGCATGGTCTGGATTTGATTATCATTGACTACCTGCAGTTGATGCAGGGCAGCAACACCAAAAACAGCGGTGATAATCGTCAGGCTGAGATTGCAGAGATTTCCCGCTCCCTAAAAGCCCTGGCCAGAGAGCTGAACGTGCCGATTATTGCCCTGTCCCAGCTCAGCCGAAGCGTGGAAAACCGTCAAGTCAAAAAACCCATGCTTAGTGACCTGAGAGAATCCGGTTCCCTGGAGCAGGATGCGGATATTGTTATGTTCCTTTATCGTGAGGATTACTATGATCCTCAGACAACCAATCAAAACATTACCGAGGTTATTATTGCCAAGCATCGTAATGGTCCGGTAGATACTGTGAAGCTGTATTTCAAAAAGGAATATACCCGTTTCGACAATCTTTCCAAAATGCAATAAAAATTTTAAAAATCCTGTCTGTATTTTTATTTACAGGCAGGATTTTTGACATTTAGTGCGAATTAATATGTATATGGTAAATTATGATTATCTGTCTTTTGACAACTGAGGAGGAATATATATGTATAATGAAGAATATCAGCGCTGGCTGGCTGCAGATTTGCAGGATGCTGACCTGTCTCCTGAATTGAGAAAAATTCAGGGCAATGATGAGGAAATCAAGGATAGATTTGCTGTTTCCCTGCAATTTGGTACTGCCGGACTAAGAGGCGTTCTAGGCGCTGGTACTAATCGCATGAATATCTATGTAGTAGCTCAGGCTACACAGGGCTTGGCCAATTGGGTAAAAACTCAGGGCGGCACTCAGACTGTAGCCATCAGCTTTGATACTCGTCTTAAGAGCGATGTTTTCTCCAAGACTGCTGCTGGTGTATTGGCTGCCAATGGCATCAAGGTACGCATCTATGATGCTGCTATGCCTGTACCAGCTCTGTCCTTTGCCACCAGATATTACAACTGTAATGCAGGTATTATGGTAACAGCCTCCCACAACCCAGCCAAATATAATGGCTACAAGGCCTACGGCCCAGATGGCTGCCAGATGCCTGACCAGGCTGCAGATGTGGTATATAACGAAATCCAGAAGATTGATGTGCTCAATGGTGCTCAGCAGGTTTCCTTTGCCCAGGGTGTTGAGGATGGCCTGATTCGCTTTGTAGGGGATGACTGCAAGAAGGCTTTCTATGAGGCTATTGAGGCCTGTCAGGTACGCCCAGGCCTGGCTGCTACCTCTGGTCTGAAGCTGGTATACAGCCCTCTTAACGGCTCCGGTCTGGTGCCTGTTACTCAGGTATTAAAGGATATTGGTATTACTGATATTACCATTGTGCCAGAGCAGGAATATCCAAATGGTTATTTCACAACCTGCAGCTATCCAAATCCAGAAATCTATGCTGCTTTAGAATCCGGTTTGAAGCTGGCCAAGGAATGTGATGCAGATTTGATGCTGGCTACAGATCCTGACGCAGACCGGGTAGGTATTGCCATGAAGTGTCCTGACGGCACCTATGAGCTGGTAACTGGTAACGAAATGGGCGCCCTGCTCCTGGATTATATCTGTGCTGGCCGTATTGAAAAGGGCACTATGCCAAAGGATCCTGTTGCTGTTATGTCTCTGGTATCCACCCCATTGGCCAAGGCCATTGCCAAGCATTACAATGTGGAGCTCCGCAGTGTTCTCACCGGCTTCAAGTGGATTGGGGACCAGATTCTCAACCTGGAGAAAAACCATCAGGAGGATCGGTTTATCTTTGGCTTTGAGGAAAGCTATGGCTATCTGGCAGGCTCCTATGTCCGGGACAAGGACGCTGTTGTAGCCTCCATGCTGATTTGTGAAATGGCTGCCTACTACAGAGCTAATGGCTCCAGCATCAAACAGCGTCTGGAGGAAATCTACAGCCAGTATGGCCGTTATTTCAACAAAACCGACAGCTTTGAATTCCCAGGCCTTAGCGGCATGGACAAAATGGCTGGCATTATGACTCAGCTTCGCCAGGAGCCTCCTGCTGTTATTGGTGCTCACAAGATTACCAAGGCTGTAGACTTCAAAAAATCTGAGGAAACCGGCCTGCCACCAGCTAATGTGCTTCTCTATGAGCTGGAAAACGGTGCTACAGTTATTATTCGCCCATCTGGCACAGAGCCAAAGATTAAGGCATACTTCACCACCCTGGGCAAGGATTTGGCCGAGGCACAGGCTCAGAAAGATGAACTGGCTGCTGCCGTAGAGCCAATCTTCGCTTAATACCAGATATTAACCCAATCTAATACACATAATACTGCTCTCACCATGAGGACAGTATTTTATTACATCGTTTACCCGGTCAAACCTACCAATAAAAATACCCATCAGTAGTTTCTTACAACTAACTGATGGGTATTTTATTATAATGAATGCTGTTTTAATATCCTTAAATAAAATACATTAACTGCTCCGAGGTTTTGGTCTCGATATTTTGCATAATATCAGCCAAGGTTACACTGGAAAGAGCATCCCGAATAGCCTTGTCCACATTAGTGAATACCATTTCCTGCAAAGCATCCTCCAGCTGAGGCTGAGTCTCGGCCACTGTCTTATCTGCTGGCTCCATCATGGAGGTTTCAATAGCAGAAAGAATATGATAGGCGGTAATCAGCTTTGGCTCCCTAGCTAGCTGATAACCTCCCTGAGAACCCTTTAGGGATAATACCAGCCCTCCCCGCTTTAGCAGGGCAAAAACCTGCTCCAGATAAATCTTGGAAATCCCCATTTTCTCAGAAATACTTATAATTGTTATCGGGTTGCCGCCGCTATAGTTCAGTGCCAAATGCACCATAGCTGCCAGTCCATACCGCCCTTTGGCAGAAATACGCATTTTTTCAACTTCCTTTCCTAAATACTCTCGTAACTATACTATAACAAATTTTTCATATAAAATCAATATATCATAGCGAATTAATATGTTTTGTAAAAAATATATTTTACCTATTGACAAAATATGAATTATCTATTATCATGTAAGCATATCAATCATATATGTTTAAGAATTTCACATGAATATAAAGGAGATGCGTCATATGTCAAAGGTATATAATAGTGCTACAGAGCTTATCGGTCATACCCCACTGCTGAAGGCCAACAATTTCATCAAGGCCAATAATCTGCAGGCAGATATTCTGGTAAAGCTGGAATACTTCAACCCAGCTGGCAGTGTCAAGGATCGTATTGCCAAGGGGATGATTGAAAAGGCTGAGGCTGAAGGCAAGCTTACCAAGGATTCTGTTATCATTGAGCCTACCAGTGGCAATACCGGTATTGGCTTGGCCAGCGTTGCAGCTGCTAGGGGCTACAGAGCTATCCTGACCATGCCAGAGACTATGTCTGTGGAGCGCCGCAACCTGCTGAAGGCCTATGGTGCAGAGATTGTTCTCACCGATGGTGCCAAGGGCATGAAGGGTGCTATTGCCAAGGCTGAGGAGCTGGCAGCCACCATTCCTCATGCTTACATTCCATCCCAGTTTACCAACCATGCTAACCCAGCTGTTCACAAGGCTACTACCGGCCCTGAAATCTGGAAAGATGCCGATGGCAAAATTGATTTCTTTATTGCTGGTGTAGGTACTGGCGGAACCCTTAGCGGTGTAGGTGAATATCTCAAGAGCCAGAATCCTGATATAAAGATTATTGCCGTAGAACCAGCCACCTCCCCTGTTCTCAGCAAGGGAACTGCTGGCCCTCACAAGATTCAGGGCATTGGTGCAGGCTTCGTACCTGAAACCCTGAACACCAAGATTTATGATGAGATTCTCCCTATTGATAACGAGAATGCTTTCAAATATGGTCGACAGTTTGCTAGAGCCGAGGGTGTACTGGTAGGTATTTCCTCTGGTGCAGCTCTCACCGCAGCTATTCAGCTGGCACAGCGCCCAGAGAACAAGGGCAAGACCATTGTTGCCCTGCTGCCAGATACTGGTGACCGTTATCTCTCCACCTCTCTCTTTACTGATTAATAATCCCCACTAACTCCCTTATTTAGTATATACACAATAAAATTCCAACCTCCCCATAGGTTAGCTTTCACCTCTAAGCCTATGGGGAGATTTTTGTTAATATGGTGCTAGAAAGATTTTTTGTGTATAATGTAATTAGATATGTGATGTTTTATCCTTGGAGGTGGGATTATGTGCAGTATTAGAACATTGGATAGTATCAATAGAGCCGTCGTAGATGGTGCCATGAAATATGGCAGTAATGCACTTTATAAAGTATTTCTTTATGGTTCCTATGCCAGACAGGATTATGACAGTGAATCAGACATTGATTATATGGTTGTTATGGATGGCAATCCCGCTGATATGAAGAAACTACGTCGTGAAATGCTGAATGTATCTGAACAAATCAGCTATGATAATGATGTTGTAGTATCAGTTTTAGTTAGAGACAAAAATACCTTTGAGACGCAGAAAAATATACTTCCCCTTTATAAAAATATTTTGCAGGAAGGGGTTGCTTTATATGGATGATATGAAACTTGACTTGTCAAAAGTCAGATTGGCTCAAGCACAACAATGCATCGCATCAGCAAAGATTTTGGCAGAGAATAATGATTATAGAGGTGCAGCAAATCGCTCGTATTATGCCATATTTCATGCTATGAGAAGTGTACTCGCTTTGGATGGCAAAGATTTTGCTAAACACGCTGGTGTGATATCATGCTTTCGTAAAGACTATATAAAAACTGGTGCGTTGCCTAGAGATTTATCACCAATAATTACATCTGCATTCGATGTAAGGTCTGATAGCGATTATGATGACTATTATATTATTGATAAGGAAGAAGTTGATATTCAAATAAAAAACGCACAGTATTTCTATAATATTGTGGAAGTATATACTACACAAAGAATAAAATCCAACAGCTGATTATATATTGTTTTTAAAAAAGTTTTATCATGTATAAGGAGATACTTTATGGCCTTGAATCCCGAAGTTCGTGCCAAATTGCAGGCTCGAATTGATGAATTAAAAAAGCGTATGCAGTATGATGCCAATGACCTGGACTATGAAACCCATCTCAATCAAGTGCGGGAACTGCAAAAAATCATTTCTGCTGCCAAATAAACACAAAAATAGACTGTCTCTGCTGTGACAAACAGTCTCTGCTAGCACCAGATAATTCTGATGCTAACAGGCCTGCTTCATCATCACCACAGTGACAGTCTTGTTCTTTTACATATTACGGTATCTTTCAGCAGTGCTGTGAGCCTCGTAATCCCGGTCTGCGCCAGTCATCTGAGTCTTACTGCCAGATGGTGGCTTAATATCCTGAATTGGCTCAGCCTCAATAGTTTCTGCCTTAATATCCTGTACTGGATTTTCCTCTACATACCTATCTCTTACAGAGTTATTTGGCCGTGACTCCATTCTTGCCTGATTACTTTTGTTCAGTCTTCCCAAAATAAACCGACGAACAACAAAATTCAACAGGCAGATAATGGCAGCAATAATAACCAGATTCATTACCAAGCCCATAATATCTGCAAAAAGGCCTGCACCGCCAAAACCAAAGAGATGGCTTAGCATACTGCCCAGCAGCATACCACCAGCCAGCATACCCATAGTTCTCATAGCACTGCCCCAGCCGGTGCTCTTCTGAACGTTAGCTGCTGCATTGCTTGCTGCATTAGTATTAGACTTGGCTGCCGGAGCATTTTCCTTATACTGGTCAGCCTTCTTAGATGGTGCATACTCCTTGTTATTAGGACCTTCCTTCTTGGTAGATGTCTCTGGCTTAGCTGCCTTTGGGGTTGATGCCTTCGGAGCAGAAACCTTTGGCACAGAAATCCTACCGCCACCTTTGGCTGCATCTGCAGTACCTGCTCCTGCCGAAACTACAAAGGCTGCCGCCACCAGCATTACACCTATTTTCTTTAGCTTCATTTACTTATTCCTCTCTATATGACTTAATATCCTCAGGGAAAGCATAAATCTCTCCCAATGTGTCCAACTCACCTGACAAATATCTATCAATATCGTCCACGTCAATATACAGCTTGCAGTCAATATCCAAATATCCCTGCTCCTTGGCACCGCTAAGCTTCACAATATCCATCAGCTTCTTCCGCAGCTCTTTGCACTCACTGCACTTGGCATGTATATCCAATTTGATTTGTGGGACACCGTATTCACTAATTACTTCGTTTAAAGTCATTCTCTGTGACATATGTTCATCCTCATTTCTGTTAAATTCAACTTTTTGACTTTTTACATTATACCATAAGGCATAACAAATTGCAATTGATTCAAATGGGCTGTTAATTGTTTTCATTGCTACATTAAAGGATTTTTTGTATAATATTGTCAGCGAATAATAAAATAATATTATATATCATACCATCTGTCCCAAGAAAGGAATGATCCATATGAAGGATACTACCAGTGCAAAGATTGATTATCTCATTGAGCGCTATCCTGCTCTCAGTGTATGCCGTCAGAGCCTTACTCAGGCTGTAGAGGCTATTATAGAAAGCTATCGTCAGGGTGGCAAGCTGATTGTCTGCGGTAACGGTGGCAGTGCCTCTGATTCTGAGCATATTGTAGGCGAGCTGATGAAGGGCTTTGTCAAAAAACGCCCTGTTACAGATGAATTATATGCCAAAATGCAGGCTGTCTGTCCTAACGAGGCAGATTACCTCCGGGACAACCTCCAGATGCCTTTGCCTGCTATTTCTCTAATGAATGCTGTGGCTCTGAACAGTGCATTTGCCAATGATCAGGCTCCAGATCTGGCTATGGCTCAGCAGGTACTGGGTTTGGCCCGCCCAGAGGATATTTTCATCGGCATTAGCACCTCTGGCAATTCTGCTAATGTAATCTATGCCATTCAGATGGCCAAAACCTTGGGCACCAAAACCATTGGTCTCATTGGCAACCGTCATTGCCGTATGCAGAATCTCTGCGATATTGTTATTGCTGCGCCAGAAATGGAAACCTACAAGATCCAGGAGCTGCATCTGCCAATCTACCATATGCTTTGCATTGCCGTAGAAAATGAATTTTTTGATAAATAAAATAAAAAACGGGGACCACGGCACTTCATCCTGCCATGATCCCCGATTTTTATTTTGCAGATTTTTTCTTTTTGTACTGCCAATACAATACCAAGCAGATTACCACCAAAATAACAGCAAATGCCAAGCTGATTTCGTGGCCTACCTCCATCATAACCTTCCAGCCTTCACCCAGCATCATACCGATAACCAAAATCAAAGCTGTCCAAGGCAAAGAACCCAAGAAGGTATAGATAAAAAATTTCTTCATATCCACATGGGCAAAGCCAGCTGGCAGTGAAATGAAAGTACGCACTACTGGCAGCATACGGCTAAAGAACACCGCCTTGATACCGTATTTATCAAACCAGTTCTGGGCAATATCTACATGGGATTTTTTGACAAAGAAATATTTGCCGTATTTATCCACAAAGGGACGTCCGCCATAGTGGCCTACAGCATAAGCAAAAGCGGAGCCTAATATACCGCCAACCATACCGGCTACCAAAGCCATAGTAAAGGTCATGCGGCCAGCAAAAATCATATAACCGGCAAAGCCAAGAATCAACTCACTGGGAATAGGTATACAGGCATTCTCCAACCCCATGAGAATGGCTACAGCATAATAGCCCCAGCTATCAATAAACTGCAAAAACACATCTGTAAATTGTGACATTTTTCTTTCCTTTCTAACATTAACCTCAAAAGCCTTACCTCAATAGTTTTACATTAATTTTACAAAACTACTAGATACAAAAAAAGAGTCCCTATCATGGACTCTGAAAAAATTAATGGTGCCTCAGAGCGGAATCGAACCACTGACACGGGGATTTTCAGTCCCCTGCTCTACCAACTGAGCTACCGAGGCATAATGGCGACCCGAAGGGGACTTGAACCCCTGACCTCCGCCGTGACAGGGCGGCATTCTAACCAACTAAACTACCGGGCCAATGTTAACGCAGGAAAAACCTGCGGAGTTTTATGGTGGGCGCTAACGGGATCGAACCGCTGACATTCTGCTTGTAAGGCAGACGCTCTCCCAGCTGAGCTAAGCGCCCATTCACTTTGTGAGTCATAACTCGCACTCACAAGCAATGATTATATAGGAAACCAGACTGTTTGTCAACAAAATTATATAAAAATATTCCTGCGTAAACATCTCATACTATCATAGCTCTACAAGTTCTGATTTGTAGAGCCAAGTTATTTTTATAAAAATATAGTTTTGACTACAAGCAAAACATTTGTTATAATTTATATATCGTGGGATTATGCCCACAGAGCGAACGCAGTATGAAAATGCTGTTATCAATGATACAAATGATGGTCGCCCTGCAAATAAGTAAATGTTCTGCCTAGCAGTTTTGTTTACAGGGAGATGATAGCATGAAAAATGTTATCTGTAGAGGTTTCGATAATAGTGTTCCCAGAAAAGGGAAGCGCCTGTGACGAGGCATTGGCTGTAGCAATATATGCCCTTATATCATTAGTTACTCTTGTAGTGACTGTGATGATGGCTGTGTTGATTTGGCTAACTATCTCAGGTGAACTATCGTTGATTTTATTAAGTTAACGCAGGTCACATATCGACCACAT
>OLFV01000314.1_pt1 | contig 58834 bp, 49 predicted proteins | sample 1605551 | NCBI WGS metagenome assembly OLFV01 (sample SAMEA3888922, study PRJEB22519) | human gut metagenome | biome: human gut; feature: human-associated habitat; material: faeces | place: Denmark | collected 2011 | reverse complement strand
AAACAGCACACTCCCGCGCAGTCCCTCTTCCCTGAAACCGAGCCTGTCATAGACCTCTCCGTCAGTCCACTCAAGGTCCGCGTAACTCATGATGTCGTCAGGCCCGACGTCTCTCACGAAAGCCTTGAGCAGTTTTCCCATACCGCCCACGACACGGACATCCGGCAATGATGCATAACGCACCCATTCATAGGACCTTACGACACCTTCCTGCTTCTGCCATGTCCGGGCAGACGAGAACGTGGCCACAGCCACAAGGAGAGTTCCACCGAGAAAAAGTCCGTATCTGTATCGCGACGCAGCGTCCGAATACGTATGCCATTTCTTCAGAAACCCAGCCGCCTCGGGTCCGGTAATCCTGCGTGCGGAAGTGTTTCTGGCAAAGATTGACCTGAACCGGCCTATCTGGGCGAGCAGACGCGGTCTCATCATCTCAGGCCTTGCCCGCCACATATCCTCAGGAAGTATCACGACCTTAGTTTCGGGAAATGACGTCATCAGAAAATCAAGCAACAGGCGCACCAATGCATTGACACGGAAAGCCTCTTCGGCAGATCTGCTTCTCACCGGAACCGGCAGGACCAATGCCTTTTTTCCGCAGGCCAATGCCGTGAGCCCCTGAGGCGTCTCCAAGCGGGCCACCTCAGACCATTCTGACAGAAAAGCATTGACTTCCTCGACTAATTCCATACCGCAAAATTAGAAAAATAATAGTAACTTCGCAGAAGAATTTTACCCAATGGACATCGACGTAGAAAAAAATGGTCTGCCACCGATGGCGGAAGACGGCATTCACGCAGGTTTTCCTTCTCCGGCACAGGACTACATGAACAAATGCATTGACCTGAATGCCGAACTCGTAAGGCATCCGGCCGCGACATTCTACGGCCGCGTGGTGGGTGATTCGATGATTGACGCAGGAGTGGAAGAAGGCGATATCCTCGTGATAGACAAGGCGTTGAATGCGCAGGAAGGCGACATGGCGGTCTGCTTCATCGACGGGGAATTCACATTGAAATACATATCTTTCTCCGATCCCGAGAAGGTGGGCGAAGGCAAGAGCGTCAATGCCCAGAAACCGAGCGTTTCCTACCGTATTCTCCAGCAGGTCAGCGAAATGTGGCTGCTTCCGGCAAACAAGTCATACAAGCCGATTCACGTTACGGAAAGCAACGACTTCACGGTCTGGGGAGTCGTCACATACATCATAAAGAAAATCCACAACAGACAGAAACACGTCTAGACCTCTTCCGAGAGCAATCTGTCAACGGCCGATTTCACCTCATCATAGCCATAGCCGCGCCCGAGCGCAAACCTGAGCAGCTTCACCCGTCGCTGAGGATCTGAAGAAAGAGTGCGCAGTTTCGCGGCCAGAACAGAATCCAGCTTATTTGCAGCCGCATCAGTGTCAATGTCTTCCAGCGCTTCCGCAATCGTCTGCCTGTCAATGCCTTTGCCCGTCAATGCAAAGGATATTTTCTGCACTCCCCAGCCTGACAGTGAAGACTTTTCACGTGCAAACGCGGATGCGTAACGCAAATCGTCCACGAACTTGTCCGCCACCAGCGAAGCGACAATCCTTTCCGCCGCTTCCTCATCCCCATCCAGCGCTTTAAGTGCCTTGGTGCGCATATCCCGGCTGCAGCATTCACTCCGCGAGCACCTTGCCTGAAGCGTATTCAATACCTTCAGATATTTCCCCTCATCCATCGCCTTGCAGATTTTAGAAATACAGACCGATATTCAGATACATTCCTGTCTTGTAATGCCTTGATGCCCAATGCAGATCAAGTTCGACAGGACCGATTATGGAATCGTACGAGTACTTGAGGCCGGCGCCTACCACACCGTATGTCTTGTCCACATCTCCGAAATCAGAAAGGTCGGACACTGACACGGCGTAGTTCAGCATGGCCGTAAGATAGTTGTTCTTGAACAGTTTGAAGCGGAAGTCAGTGCGGGCAATCGCCAGGAAATTTGACATTGCAGTAGCGTAATTGATTCCGGCGAATGTCATCTGCTGGTCCAGATATCTGCCAGGTATCGCTCCGCCCATAACATTAAGATATGGCAGAGACGGATTTCCACCGAACACATATCGTGCTGAAAATGACGGTATTACAGCCAACGAACCGCGCGTCTGGCCTACAGTCTTGAAATCAAGAGTCAGAGCATGGAATGGAGTGATGTGCCGTTTCAAGCCCTTGAACACATACTCGTATCCTAAGCCGAAAGTAAAGCCGCTGGTCGGGAAATACCCGTCATTGAACGTATCCGCACGCAAATTTCCATAGATGGAGAGGAAACTGTTGGTAAGGTTTCCGAAGTCGTAATCACCATTGACCTTGTCGGTCATCGCGGAGTTCAACTTGAAATAGTTGTTCCTGAGTCCGGCACGAACGTCGAACTTACGCAAGCGGATATTGGAAAGATACAGTTCTTCCCGAATATTGAAATACGCTACCTTATAATCACTTGTGCCGAGTTTGAACTGGTTTCGGTCTGTCCATTTCAGAGACGCGTCGAAATTGATGGTAGGGCCTCTGGAGCCTGCCAGGTAGAAATGTGCCTTGGCATAAGGGTTCGTGCCCACCTTTGCAGTAAAGTCGAATGCAGGGCCTTGAAGTTTATGGACATTGAGTCCGAAATTCAGCAACACGGACACGATTTCCTCTGTATCGAAACGCCCTCCGATACCGAACTGGTGAATCGGACCGCGTTTGCAATTGATTATCAAATCATAAGGCTCTTCGCTTCCGAGCAGTTCATATGTAACATAGTCGAAACCGTCCGTTCCATAAATCGTCGCCACAGCGTCCTCGATGGCGTCTTTGCTGATGGCCACATTAGGATTGATGCCTATTTTCCGCTGAAGATACTTGGACTCCTTGTCGGTGACGCCGTGAATCTCCACTCTGGAAATCCTCACCGGCTCAGTATTTATATCTATGGCCCTACGGTTCCTCAGCTCTGTCTTTCCCGGGCCGATAATCCGCTTAAGGCTGCCCAACGCAACTTTCTGAGCATCAGCCGCTTCCTTTCCACGCTGGATAATCGTGGCAACGCTCTTGTCGTCAAAGCTCATCATATTGAACTCGTCCAGTCTCGGACGTATCGTCACATCCGGAATGGAGACATTGCTTTCATAGGACTGGCGGCCGAGCATGTCCACGCCCTGGGAGATGATGTCACCGAGGTTGTTCAACTGGGTATAGTCCCTGAAGCCGGAAGACAGGTCCACGCCGATGATGATGTCCGCACCCATTTCCTTGGCAATGTCGGTCGGATAGTTGTCCCTCATGCCTCCGTCCACGAGCACCATTCCGTCCACTTTCACCGGAGCGAACACTCCCGGAATGGACATCGTCGAACGCAATGCCGTGTTCAACTTGCCGTCATACCAGATCTTAGGCTTTGCTGTCACCATCTCGGTCGCCACACAGACGAACGGAATCGGCAAGTCCATGAAGTCCATATTATCCTGGTAACCGACTGTCAATGAACTGAATATATTGTTCACATTCTGCCCGAACGCAAATCCTGACGGCAGACTGCCCAGAAGATTGTCCCTCACATGTCTTGTCGCGTCTTCATTGTCGTTGGCACCGAAATGCATCTTCTTGTATTTCTTTTCCGCGCCGGCATATTGGATATCCTGTTCCAGCTTGTTCGCATACGTTTTCTTCGAGTAATAGAACGGGAACGACAGGAGAATCTTCTCCTTGTATTTCGTGGTATTGTAGGATATGTACTTTCGTGGAATCCTGTCGGTAAGCGCCACGTCCCAGTCAAACGAGCGCACGAGCGAATCCATCTGCTCAGGTGTGTAGCCGAGCGAATACAACGAACCTATAAGTCCGCCCATACTCGTACCCAAAACCACGTCCACAGGAATCTGCAGCGAGTCCAGATACTCGATCACGCCGATATGAGAAACACCTTTGGCCCCGCCTCCGCTAAGAACCAGCGCCACAGTCGGACGCTTTTCTCTTATCTTCGACAGGTACGCCTGCAGATCCTTCATTGACAGGGAATCCTTTTCAGGATCCACTCCGATGCCCGGCTGGGCATAAGCCTCCTGTGCCAACATCGTGATTGACAGCAGGATACTGACCAATATCAGCAGATATCCAGTAGCAGTGTTCTTCATAATCTTCAGCTTTTATCAAGTTTTGTGACGGCCTGCAAGCATTCCGCAGGCAGCGAAAATATCTTCTCCTCTTGACGCCCTGACAGTGGCAGTGATACCGGCCTTGTTCAGCCTGTCACGGAATACTGTCATCACCCCGTCCGACGATGACTGATACGGAAAATCAGGTATCTTGTGGAAACGGATGAGGTTCACCCGGCATTCGAGACCGGACAACAGCCTTATGATGGCATCACAATGACGTTTGTCATCATTGAACCCGTCGAACATCGTGTATTCGAAACTTACGCGTCTCTGTCCCGTGAAGTCATACTGTCTTATCAGGCCGATCACTTCTTTTATGTCATATGAACGCTGGACCGGCATCAGTTCCCCACGCTCATCCGGAAACGCATCGTGCATACTGATGGCAAGATGGCAGCGTGTCTCATCCAGATAGCGCTTAAGCGTAGGCAAAACACCTATAGATGAGAGAGTTATACGCTTTGGACTCCATCCGAAGCCCCAGTCTGCCGTCAGCACATCTATCGCCCTCTTCACATTGTCATAATTGTCCAGCGGCTCGCCCATTCCCATGAACACGGTTCCGGTAAGCTGCTCAGCCTCATCCACCGATACGAACTGCGAGAGTATGTCGGCCGCGGAAAGGTTCCCGCGGAAGCCCTGTCTGCCGGTCATGCAGAACTTGCAGCCCATCTTGCAGCCGGCCTGAGAGGAGACGCACAATGTCCTCCTGTCCAGTTCCGGAATCATCACCGCTTCAATGCTGCTGGACTCTACCATCCCCGCATTCTCAGTCTCTATCCGGTTCAATCCTCCCAGCAGGGAGCAGGTTACGGGGAAAAGGTACTTCTTGGTACCGTCCACCGACTCCATGCACTCTGAATATGCCACAGCGCCTGTTTCATAAGATTCCGCAAGACGTTCCCTGCCTGCCTTCGAGAGATTCGTCATCTCGTCAATGCTCTTCACCTTCTTCTTGTAAAGCCACTGCGCTATCTGTCCGCCCGCATAAGACGGCAGACCGCATTTGACTGCAATTTCCTTCAACTCCTCCGGAGTCTTGCCTAAAAGCTTGTATTTTATATCTTTCCCGTTCATCATAAAATTCAATGTTCCACAAGTCAATGTGGGCATCTACAAATTTAGTTAATTTTTCATTTCCGTTTGCGTTGATTTTTCTATCTTTGTAGAGAATGCGGGCGAATCCGCATTATAGAACAAAAATTTATACATTATGGCTAAAGAAGCAGTAAAAGATGCAGGCGCTCAGGTTGATTCCGGGAAACTGAAAGCGTTGCAGGCGACAATCGACAAGATTGAGAAAGACTATGGGAAAGGCACCATCATGAAGTTGGGAGAGCAGCCACAATGGGATGAACATCAGGTAATACCGAGCGGTTCCATCGCTCTTGACCATGCCTTGGGAATCGGAGGTTATCCGAAAGGCAGAATCATTGAAATCTACGGTCCAGAATCCAGCGGAAAGACCACATTGGCCATCCACGCGATAGCCCAGGCACAGAAGGCAGGCGGTATCGCCGCGATGATCGATGCTGAGCACGCATTCGACCGTTCTTACGCAAAGGCTCTGGGAGTGGACCTCGAGACACTTCTCATTTCACAGCCGGACAATGGCGAGCAGGCTCTCGAAATCGCCGACAACCTCATCAGGTCAGGCGCCATCGACATAATCGTTATCGACTCCGTAGCAGCTCTTACGCCTAAGGCGGAAATCGAGGGCGAGATGGGTGACAACAAGGTCGGCCTCCAGGCAAGACTTATGAGCCAGGCGCTCAGAAAACTGACTGCAAACATCAGCAAGACAAACACTTGCTGCATTTTCATCAACCAGCTCCGTGAGAAGATCGGCGTCATGTTCGGTAACCCTGAGACCACCACCGGCGGTAATGCACTGAAGTTCTACGCATCTGTCAGAATCGACGTGCGCCGTACCACCCAGATCAAGGACGGCGAGGAGGCTCTCGGAAACCGCACCAAAGTAAAGGTAGTGAAGAACAAGATGGCTCCACCTTTCAAGAAAGCGGAGTTCGACATCGTCTATGGTGAGGGCATCTCCCATACCGGCGAGATCGTGGACCTCGGTGTCGAATACGGCATTATCGGAAAGAGCGGTTCATGGTTCAGCTACGGCGACCAGAAACTTGCTCAGGGACGTGAAGCCACCAAGCAGCTTATCGCTGACAATGCCGAGCTCAGTGAAGAAATCGAGGGCAAGATCCGCGAAGCTCTGAAACACGTTTCAGACTAGTTTCCAGCAACGTTTTTGAATACTTGCTCAATACGGCAGCGCGACAGTCTGGCTGCAGCTGCGTTATCCAATATCCCCGCATTCCGGAGACCTTCCACGGTCCAGAGTTCGCGGGGATTATTGTCCCTGTACAGCACTATCGCCTTGGCAGTCTTCCAGTTACGGATATAAGGGTGCAGTTTCAATGAATCCGCAGGCATGGTCCACAGGCGGAAAGGCCTGGACTCCCCTACTGTTATGAGGTCGCAGAATCTACCGTATTTTTCATTGTCCAGATGATAGATTTCCATCAGCTGCTCCTTGCAGGAATAGCCGCCTAACCGAGACCTGTACTCCACCATCTTCGCCGCGAAATATCCGCCGATTCCCGGGAGCGCGTCGAATTCCGCCGAATCCGCCCTGTTTATGTCCAGAAGAGGTATGTCAATGTATTTTTCCAGTCTGCGATATACGGAATCGGCCACCACATAGGATTTGGCAAAATCTTCTTTACGCCTGAACCTGCCGCCTTTTTTCCTGTAATTGTCGATGGATTCCGCCTGCTTGAGAGAAAAGCCGAGACGCCTCAAATCATTGACAGACACGACATTGGGATTAAACCTGAAATTTTCATAAGTGCGTGGGACGATGGCGGCTGCAACTGCAGCGGCTGCTTCCGGTCGGACACCTTGCTTCCGTGCTATGACGGTCTTTTTGCCCGGGACCTGCTGCCGGGCGTTTCCTGACGATACGGATTCCCCCGACAACCGCCGCACATCGGATTTCCCTGACACCGGAACGCCACTGACGACGGCCTGACCTGAAGCAGCAAAAGCCTCATCCACAGACACATAGACAGTATCAGGCACGGTTTCGTCCGACAGAATCTTGAGCGCAGCCGCTCTATGCACGAAAAGCGCTGTCTGATAGCCGACAGCAAGAAATGCCAGCGCGATGGCGCCGGTCACGAAAGAGGGAGAGAGTTTACGTCCCTTTTTATTGTCATTCATCTATTTTAGAACCACCTGCCACGATGTTTCTAATCCTCAGCGTCGTCCTCTCTACGCTTGGTCTTCTGGCACCCGGCCACCACTATCACGATTTCACCTTTCGGTTCGTGTTCGCGGAACCAGGCTGCAACTTCCTCAAGAGTACCCCTGCGATGTTCCTCATGCAGTTTGGAAATCTCTCTGGCCACGGAACATTCCCTGTCAGGGCCGAAATAACCGGCAAACTGCTCCAATGTCTTCACAAGCCGGTAAGGAGACTCGTAGAACACCATTGTCCTCGGCTCTGTGGTCAATGTCGTCAGCAATGTCTGACGGCCTTTCTTCACAGGCAGGAAGCCCTCGAAGCAGAACCTGTCGCAAGGCAGGCCGGATGACACGACTGCCGGAATGCAGGCTGTCGCCCCAGGAAGAGTCTGTATTTCAATGCCTTCCGCAGCACAAGTACGCACGAGCAGAAAGCCCGGATCTGATATTCCCGGTGTTCCCGCGTCGCTTATCAGCGCGACATTGAGCCCGGCCAATATCCTGTCCTTGATGACGGAAGCGGTCTGGTGCTCATTGAATTTGTGATGGGACTGCAGTTTTCCGTGGATGTCATAATGTTTCAGAAGCACGGAACTTGTCCTCGTGTCCTCCGCGAGAATAAGGTCCGCTTCCTTCAGGACTTTCACTGCCCTGTAAGTCATATCTTCAAGATTCCCGACGGGTGTCGGGACTATATACAGTTTGCCTTGGGTTTCCATCGGTTACCTGATTTTTCTTCTTACGGACATCATGAACCTGTAAACAAGTTCCGAATCCATATCCCACTCCGGGAAGTTTTCCTTAAGATACTGCACAGCCTTTTCGAGCGTGGTCAGTGCATTGATCTTATTGATGACATCCTGGAACAGCATCGAATCGTCGCGGAACAGCGTGCTGATGAACATCACCCTGTCATTGAGCGAAATGGCGCTGCGGACGTCCTTCACTTCCGGGCCCGGCATATCTTTTCTCCAGGCTTCGTTTCCGTATTTCTGGTCCGCTATCACCTTATGACCCGAATACTGTCTGTGCTCTGACGGCGCTTTAGTCTTTCTTGCCTTAGGCTCCTCTTCTTCTGCCATTCCGCCGAATAATGAGAATCCGTCCTCCTCCGGAAGGTCTTCCGGTTTCGGTTCAGGCTCAGTTCCTGCTACCTGTTCAGGCTCGGCTTCAGTCTCCGGTTCCGCTTGTATTTCCTTTCCGGGAACAGCTTCCGGTTCTGCTTCCGGCAGGTCTTCAGGCTCCTGTTCCACCTCCTGTGCAGGTTCCTGTTCCACCTCCGGCTCAGATTCCGGAAGGTCTTCAGTCTCAGGTTCAGCCTCAGGCTCAGCTTCGGACTCCGCCTCAGGGATGTCGTCCGGAACGCTTTCCCCGACATTCTCTCCGGCATTTTCAGCAAACACGTCCGCAGGCATGTCGTCAGCGACTGCCTCAGGCACATTCTCAGCAAGAATTTCCTCCGGAACTGCATCCGCTATATCATACAGATAGTCAGCTGTCCCCAAGTCCAGCGGCTCAGCAGGTTCCAAATCCAGTTCATTGCGGAGCAGCTCCACTTTTTTTTCGATCTCACCGACTCTGGCCTTCAGGGCGGAAAGCTCCGCGTCAAGTTCTGCCAATATTTCTTTCGGGCTCTTGTCCATAAGGTTTCAAGATTATTGGAAGTCGTTTTATCATTTGAAAACAACTTCTTTCATTTGAGTATTGCACAAATGTACATTTAAATTACTAAATTCGCAATCCATTTCAACCAATGATTATGTATCCAGAAACACCAAACAAGCCCGGCTGCATCGAAGTCATCTGCGGCTCAATGTTCTCCGGCAAGACAGAAGAACTCATAAGACGACTGAAAAGAGCTCAGTTCGCAAACCAGAAAATAGAAATCTTCAAACCGGCGATCGACAAGCGCTATTCTGATGTTGACGTGGTTTCCCACGACCTGCACAGCATTCCGTGCACCCCGATCAAGGAGGCCTCAAAGATGCTGGACGCCGCTGAAGACACCCAGGTAATCGGTGTGGACGAAGCGCAGTTCTTCGACGAAAGCCTCATTCAGGTCGCTCAGGAGCTGGCCGACAAGGGAAAACGAGTTATAATAGCAGGTCTTGACACAGACTACATGGGCAAGCCTTTCGGACCTATTCCAGGACTTATGGCCATAGCAGAAGACGTGCAGAAAGTCCATGCCATCTGCGTAAAATGCGGAAACCTGGCAAACCACTCACACAGGCTCACCAAGAGCCACAAACTCGTGGTGCTCGGAGAGAAAGACGTCTATGAGCCTCTCTGCCGTCAGTGTTTCAATGAAGCATTGGCGCAAGAAAAAAACAACGCCGAATAACAGTTTTTCTATCTGACCAGGCCGGTATCCGCATTCCAGGACAATGTCTTGTAGAACCCGTTCAGAGTGGCATTGCCGTCTGACGGAAGATACATGCTCAAGCCGCAGAAAGTTTTGATAGTGAAATCCAGAAGGAAGTTGACGGATGCATTTTTATAGAGAATGCATCCGTTCATTGCATTTCTGAAGTCCTCCAGGTCGCTTTCCGGAATACGGGCCTTCACAAGAATGTCCTCGAGGTCATAGAACCAGTGCTTGCTGAACCGGAAATAGCCCTGCACGTCATCCGGCCACACGGACATGATTTCAGACTGATGCTCTGAAAACAGTTTTCTGCAGGCTTCAGCGAGAGGTGACAATCTGGTGCAGTCAACCATTGAAATGGTCAGAGAACGGCGCCATTCCACCGACTGGGAAGAATAGAGCTCCCATGAATCAGAACAAATTCCCAGCAAGTCAGGCTCACTGCTGAGCAACAGCCTCTTGGCCACCGTGTTGTAATCGCAGAGTCCGTCCGCAAGCACCTCAGCCTGAGAGAATACCAGCTTGTCGCATTTGTTTCTCAGCGCATAGGCCACTTCCACGCCGCCCATCAGGCAGGCATCGATAATCATATAATCCAACTTCATCGGTATCGCAGCAGCGAAGTCCTCGATGTTCATTTCATATGTTTCACTGGAATTGATGTTGTCAGCACCTATACTCTTGACCTTGATCTGGTCATCGCCGTGAAACTCCGTATAGGGCACCGGAACCAAGTCATAGTTCAGACCTGTTGAAGGCGATAATGTCGTGGAGATATTGGTGATCGTACCTGAAGAATAATAGCCGGAAGGCAGCCAGCCGGTACCATGCGATGAGAAAATCATCCCGTAATCGGCGTTGGGATAAAGTTCCTTGACAGACGTAAGCACTTCATTGACAGCCTTTACTGAAGCCGCAACCATTTCCTTCGGCCAAGTCTTCAGCGTATCGCGTAAAACATTGCCATAAGCGTCTCTCGAAAGTCGGATCAGATAGGAAGGCGCCGGGTCTGTATATCGTCTGGATTCGGTAAGCCTGCGCGAATAGACCAGAACGGATGCAGCAGCGGAATTGCGGAGCGGCAGGTAACCTGAAGCCATGTCGTCCACATCCGCCTCCAGTTGGCTGCTCAGGCTGTTGAACCCGGCCGAATAAAGCAGCAGCACCTTGCATTTGGCAGGCACCTCTGTTCTTCTGGTGCCGGCATCTTTTATTACCGGCTCGTCATATTTGGTACAGGAGGCGACAGCCAGGACAATGAAAAGCATTGTCCCGAGCAGTTTTCCCGCTATGTTTTTCGCGTGAATCATAATTCTACAAAGATAAGTAATTTTCTATTTCATAGGATGATGTTCGATGATGTTCTTCTGCCAGGTTTCACTGTCAATGTGGGTGTATATCTCTGTTGTCAATACGCTTTCATGCCCCAACATTTCCTGGACTGCTCTCAGGTCGGCACCGCCTTCTATCAGGTGGGTCGCAAACGAATGGCGGAACGTATGCGGAGAGATCTCCTTATGGATACCTGCTGCCATAGCCTGTTTCTTCACCATATTGAAAACAGAAATTCTGCTGATTGCCGCACCAGACTTGTTAAGGAACAGGGTATCGGCAAACTTCGGAGAAGACGGTTCAGGACGTACCGGCAGGTAGTTGTTCACGGCCATCACCGCAGGCTCGTCCATAGGGACCACCCTTTCCTTGTTTCCCTTTCCCACTACCCTTACGAAGCCTTCCTCCAGAAACACATCAGAAATCTTGAGGGCGGACGCTTCAGACACACGGAGTCCGGAACCGTACAGCATTTCCAGTATCGCCCTGTCCCTCAACCCGTTCCATTTGGTAAGGTCCACAGAATCCATGATTGCCTCGACCTCTTCGACAGACAGGACAGAAGGCAGATACCGTCCAATTTTCGGTGAACTGATGCCGTCACACGGATTTTCCTCGATCTCGCCTTCCATCACCAGCCAGCCGAAAAATGACCTCAACGAGCTCAACATCCTCGCCTGGGTGCGCTTGGAGACAGGTTCGTCACTGTTGGCGCGGCTTTCCACATAGCCGGTCAGTTCCTCTTTCGTTATGCTGAGCGGACTCAAGTCCTGCACTTCCCTGACCTTGCATATTGACAAGAACATTTCGCGAACGTCCGAGCAATACGCCTCATAAGAATTCGAGGACATATTCCGCTCGACACGGAGATATGTCCTGAATCCTTTGAGATATTCTTCTGATGTGCTGTAACGCATGGTTACAATGTAGAGTACTTATGGCAGTACTGGAGCATCTGACCGAGATAGTCGTCAGGGTATTCCACCTTGTAATCCACGATCACTCCGTCCTTTTCCACCGGCACGATCTCAGGATTGACAAAACCGCCGTAAGGCTTGAGGCCGAGAGCCGCATACCTGTCCCTTACCTCCTTGTGAAGTTCCGGGTCAATGTCCATCGCATATTTCTGAATCAGTTCCTTGCCGGCCTGGTAGTCACCCTCTGACTTGATACGCTGTATTTCAGCGAGAAGTTTTCCGAAGAGGGTACGGAGAGCCTCGAAATCATTGACCACAAAATAGGTCTTGCCGTTCTTCACTTTCTTCTCGATGACATTGTCCTGAAGTCCCTGCTCATAGCACCATGCAGCGATCAGCTGTCTGTTCTGCATATGCGCCTCGGTAATCTGGCGACCAAGTTCGATTCGGTTCGTCTGGACCATCAGGCCGTTGCGTATGTAGTTGGAATACTGGGCCTTATAAGCCTCAGGATCAGAAAGGATGCCGAGTTCCACCAGCTTAGGGTCTGCAATGTAGTAAAGTCCGAACAGGTCAGCCCTCGCCTCTTCCAATGCAGATGCATACTCGCCCATCGCTGTTCCTGACACGCCAGGAAGCAACTGTCCTGAGCCGTGTCCGAGGCATTCGTGCAGGTCCGTGTGGATTTCATCATCGTAAGAACCATATTTCTTCTGCATTGCCTTTTCCTCCTCGGAATAAGCGAACTCCTCAAGCACTGATTTCGGAGACTCATTGGCAGCTGCATCATAAGCGTGGGTGATATTGGCAATGGTCACTGACTTGGAGCCGTATTCCTTGCGGATCCAGTCCGCATTTGGAAGATTGATGCCGATAGGGGTGGCAGGATAGCATCCGCCGCCGAGACAGGTAGCGTCTATCACCTTGGCACTCACACCCTTGACACTCTTTTTCTTGAAACGCGGATCAATCGGCGCATTGTCCTCAAACCACTGGGCATTGGCACTGAGCAGCTCGGTGCGCGCTGAAGCGGCGGAGTCCTTCACATTGACCAAAGCCTCCCAATAAGCCTTGCGGCCGAGCGGGTCATTGTAATCCTCGACGAAACCGTTCGTGAAATCGACTGTGCCGAGCGTATCAGTTACCCAAGTGATGTTGTATTTGTCCCAAAGTTTGAGGTCACCGGTCCTGTAATACTCCTGAAGTTCGGAGATCTCCTTCTTCTGGGTATCGTTCTCAGCCACAGCCTTGGCCTTCTCGAGTTCCTCGCAGATCTTCTCGATTGCCGGACCGTAGATGCCGCCGACTTTCCATTTCTCTTCACGGATCACACCGTCCGCGCCCTTTACCACCTTGGTATTCAAGCCATAAGAAATCGGCTCAGGATCGTTCGGGTCAATGATGCCCGCATAATAATTTTCAACTTCGTCCCTGGTGACTCCCTCATAGAAATTCACTGAAGAAAGTGCCACGATATCGCCATCGGCCGAGGAAGAACGTCTCTGTGCATAAAGTTCAGGCGAATAGATGACCGGCAGCAATGCCTCGCATTTGTCCGTATCGCCCACTGACTCCATCAATGCACGGAAATACTCCTGGCTGCACTGCGGGAAGAACTTGTCCTCAGCATAATGATGATGGATGCCGCTGCTGAAGAATACGCGTTTTGCATAGACGAGGAACTGGTTGTATTCCTTGCAGGTACGGTCGCCCTTGTAATTTTCAATGATGTTCTGCAGCACCTTTCTCACTGCGAGATTGTCCTTGCAGTTCTGGTCCCAGTAAATGTCCCATCCGAATTTTGCGGCCTCGCTCAGGTGATAGACATACTCTTTCTGTTTCAATGTCAATTTTTCCCACCCTGGAATCTGATACCGCATGATCTTGATATCAGCAAACTCATCCACGAGGTACTTGAAATCGCCTTTCTTCTTGTTATTGCAGTCCGCGCAGGACGCCACAGCAGCAACTGATGCCAATGTCAACAACATTTTTCCTATATTTTTCATAACTATCAAATATTTCGATGGTCAATCCTTGCAAAAATAAGCTTTTAGCATTACATTTGCAATCCATTTCGTTCAGAGAGGAACGAATTGCCACTTTAGCTCAGTTGGTAGAGCAGCGCATTCGTAATGCGCAGGTCGAGGGTTCGAACCCCTTGAGTGGCTCCAAAAAAAATCAGACGGAATTTTTCCGCCTGATTTTTTGCTTTGTGGAGGATTTTCGAGGATAGATTCGCTGGATTCAAAAGTTGGGACAACTATCTGGCTGAAAGGAGGTTTGCACAGGAACAGAACTCCGCATTTGTTTCGGCGGGCGTCATCGAGGCCGCTCGGTTGGCGGAGGGTGATGTCGGAGACACGGCCGCGGTGATGCTGTTCGGGCTCGGAGAGCCGCTGCTTCTTAGTGAGCTGAGCCATAGGGGCAATACTGGACTTACCTATCTTTGCGGCGGGAAAGGCGGGTTAATACACCTCAATTTTGCCATATTGGTTGATGAAAACGCGGATAGGGCTTCCAAACTCCGCTAACTTGCTGTTTGCAATCTCAATAAACTCAATTTTAAGCTGCGACTGAGTAATCAAGGTCTGATATAAGTCACGTTTCTGATTATCAGTCATAGGGTATTTCCTTACGTACTTGTCATATAGGCGCTGGTGATATGTGGCAGTGTCGCCGTCATACTTCAAGATAAAGGCGGCAATACGATTTTCCGCCTCCGCTTCGCTATGGCTAAGCCTAATTGCATCACACATCTCACGATAGAACTGGGCATATTCCGCAAGCGCGGCGGATTCAATTTTTTTATACGCCTCATCTTCTTTACGAGCCTTTGTCCATTCAGTATGTTCTGCCTCAAACTGCGAGACCCGTTCATCAAAATCAGCGACTTTCTGCTCGTACTGCCTCAGGTTATCATCCAGAGCCGCGACCTTCTGACGATAGGTAACAACGGCAAAGACTCCGCCTACGGCAAGCAGCAGGAACAGAACGGCACCACAGACAATGGCGGGAATATGAGCACGACGGATTTCGGAACGGATTTCCTCAACATTCGCATATCTTTTCTTCGGGTTGGAAGCGGAAGCCTTGCGGGCTATGCGGGAATACACTCCGCCCAGGCGAAACAACGGAAGGATGCGACCGAAGGAATATATGTCTGCACGAACATCCGTATGGCCGCCGGCAGATGCGGCATTTCCCGCCACGGGTTCTCCGTTTCTGACATTGTCGGCGCCTCCAAGCTGTTCCGGAGCGGAAAAACCAAGCGTGCCGGCAGGCTGCTTCAAGATGGCATAGCGGTCAGCGTCGGAAAGTCCGAAATCTATAATCTTCACATCGGCCCCGTTGTCTGTAATCAGAATGTTCGACGGCTTGAGGTCGCGGTGAACCACACCCTGCAAATGGAAATATGCAATGGCATCCAGAATCCGCCCGACTGCCCTGCGCCGTGCCTTCTTTGATGCGGTCGGAAGCCACTCGTCAAGACGTGCGCCTTGCACATATTCCTGAACGATGCAGTCGCCCAGTTCCAAGTCGTGCACAAAGTCATATGTCCGCACGACATTCGGATGCTCCAGAGGGAAGCCGAGTTCAAACTCCTTCTTCAGAAGTTCACGATGGAGACAATCGGAGGCGAACTGCCCCGAAAGAGCCTTCAGCTTGAACCACTTGCCTAAACGCTTAGCCTTCACGAGAATATACATCCCGTGTTCGGCAATTATGGAGCGCTCTGTAAAGGCCTCCGAGATTAGAGGCGTGTCATTTGGAACGATACCGGATATGCTGCTTTCGGTTATCGCGTCGTTCATATCAATCATTGTTTCGTATCCTGACAAAGATAACTCATTTTTACGTACATTTGCACTCCCAAATACGCGGAATTATGGACAATGCTATAGAAATATTCACTCTGATAACAGGTGTACTTTTCATTATCTTAGAAATCAAGCAGAGCAATTATATGTGGGGCGTGCAGATATTGACCGGAATCGCCTCTGTGGTGCTGTTCTGCCGTCAGGGACTTTATGCGTCATCGGCATTGAACATATATTACGTGGTTACCGCGGTCTGGGGCTTCATCAGCTGGCGTCGGGATTCGGATTCCATTGCCGGTGACGCGCAGCAGATACATTTGCGTAAAATATCATTGAAAGTATTGGCTGTCAGCGTATTGCTGCAGGCGGTCGGTACGGCGGCGTTGATATGTGTCCTCAGGGCTCTCGGCGATCCGATGTCATCCCTCGATGCTGCTATTACGGTCCTGAGCCTGATTGCGACCTGGTGGCTGATACGCTCTTACAAAGAACAATGGCTGCTGTGGATAGTGGCGGACTTGATGTATGTGGTGATGTGCGGCTGCCAGGGCCTCTACTGGATGGCTGCCCTGTATCTGTTCTATACGCTTTCTGCAGCCTATGGCTTCGTGCATTGGCGCAAGAGAGGCAAATACGTGGAAGAGAGCGGGTTATAATGCTCTGTCCATAATGTCTGCAGCCGGCCTCCCAGCTTCTAAAAGGCTGCGCATCTTTTTCATATAGGGGGTCGTGTGCTCATAGTACATCCTGAGCCCGGCGCATAGCGAATTCAGCCCTGCCTCTCCGGATTTTGTGGTGGACAGGCGATGTTTGGGGCATTCTCCATGACAGAGCCGGACCCATTCGCAGCGTCTGCATTGGGCAGGAAGAGAATTGCGCTTGTCAATGCCGAAGGCTACGGACTGCTGTGATCCTGCAAGGACTTTCAATGAGGACGTGGCGATGTTGCCCAAGCGGTATTCCGGATAGACGAAATGATCGCAGACATAGACGTCTCCGTTGTGTTCCACTACGAGGTTTCCTCCGCAAGTCTCACAGAATGAGCAGGTTCCTGGTGAAAGACCGCACCATGAGGCCAATGTGGCATCGAATGCTCCCACGAAATAGCTGCCGACATCGTTCTTTACCCACCAGTCGAAAATTTCGCAAAGGAATTTTCCGTAGCCGATATCGCTGACAGACCATAGGCCGAAGCCGTCACTGTCGGTGGCAGGAGGAACCATTGACGGACGCAAGTTCCTCATCTGACGTCCATTGGCATTGACCTGAAACTTTATCTTTTCGACGACGGGGAGAAACTGCATGAAGCGGCTGCCTGTTGATTTGAGGAACTGGTAGATCTCCAGGGCATGTCCTTCCGAGGCTTTGGAAACGGCAGTCAGAGTGTTGAATTCTGCGCCCGAACGGAGCAGGTTCTTCAAGCCGGCGATTACCTTCCGGAATGATGGGGCGCCGGTCTTGCTGCTGCGATATGTGTCGTGTATGTGCTCCGGGCCGTCGATGGAGAGTCCGATGAGGAAATTCTCCTCAGCGAAAAAATCTGCCCATTCCGGGGTTATGAGTGTGCCGTTTGTCTGAAGAGTGTTGTGCACGATCTTGCCGTCTGCATATTTTTTCTCGAGGGCGACGGCTTTCCGGTAGAAATCCAGGCCTGCCATCAGCGGCTCGCCGCCGTGCCAGTTGAATGTAACTTCAGGGGTTTCGCAGGTGGAGAGATAATCGCGTATCGCACGTTCCAGCAATTCCTCCGACATCACTGGCTCGTGTCCTCCGTAGAGGCGTGACTTGTCCAGATAGTAACAGTATCTGCAGTCAAGATTGCAGAGCGAACCGCATGGCTTTATCATCAGGTTGAATGATATGGGGCCGGTTATCCTTGCTGCATCGGCGAGAGTGATAGTGCTCTTGAACGTGTCGTCTCTTTCCATGGAGGTATATAAATGAAAAAAGGGAAAGCTTAGCACATCGCACCGCTACGACCTCCTACCCTTGCTGCCTTCCGGCCCTGGGGGAGTTTGGAGGGAGCTGGTCGTGTACGACTTTCCCACTGCAAATATACTGCTTTTTGTCAAATCTGCAAAGTCTGACAGGCCAATCCGGCTATTTTCTTAGTCCAGGTTGGTGAAGATGAAAGGAAGAATGTCATCTACCTGACTGAATTTCAGGATTTTGTCTTTTCCGTAGAAGAGGACGCTCATCTTTCCGCCGCTGACTTTCTGATATTCGGCCATGACCTGGCGGCAGGCTCCGCATGGAGCAGTGATGCCGCTGTTCAGCAGGCCGTTCTGTGCCCCTGTTATGGCAATGCTCCTCATCTGGAGGTCCGGATGGTTCGCGTGAGCTGCAAACATAGCCGTCCTTTCCGCGCAAAGTCCTGACGGATATGCCGAGTTTTCCTGATTCGCTCCGGTGACAATGCTTCCGTCGGACAGTCTCACGGCAGCCCCGACATTGAAGTTGGAATATGGCGCATATGAGCCGGCCAATGCCTTTTCGGCGGCTTCGCAAAGCTCTCTGTCCTGCGGTTCAAGTTCCTGTACGGAACCGAATTCCTGATAGTCTATTTCTATTTTCTTGTTTGTCATAATGTGTTGTAATTTGCGGCTAGTATCGGACAATGTTCCGAATCAATGACTGCCAAACGTTTCAAATATAGTAATTTTTCTCTGATTTAGGTATCTTTGCGGCTGTCAAGGCGCTATTGACCTGATTCTTTAGCTCCAAAAGTGGAAATATTTATGAAAGTTTGTGTAGGATTATCCGGAGGTGTGGACTCCAGTGTGGCCGCTCTGTTGCTCAAGCAGCAGGGTTACGATGTTTTTGCGATGTTCATGCAGAACTGGCACGACACGGAAGGGACATTGCACGGTGACTGCGAATGGGAAGAAGACAAGTTCGTGGCCGAAATGGTCGCGAGGAAAATAGGTATCCCATTCTATTTCATTGACTTGAGCAATGAATACCGTCAGCGTGTGGTGGACTATATGTTCGATGAATACTCCAAGGGAAGAACGCCGAACCCGGACGTGCTCTGCAACAGGGAGATAAAGTTCGACGCATTCCTGAAGGCCGCTCAGAAAATGGGCGCGGATATGGTGGCCACTGGGCATTATTGCCGTAAGGAACCTGCGCTCGACGCTGAAGGGAACCAGATTGTCAATGACGGCAAGCCTGTGTGGCGCATCCTGGCTGGTTCGGATCCGAACAAGGACCAGAGCTATTTCCTGTGTCAGCTTACTGAAGACCAGCTTTCCAAGGCATTGTTCCCTATAGGTGACATCTGCAAGCCGGAAGTGCGACGGCTCGCTGCGGAAGCGGATTTGCCTTCAGCTGAGAAAAAGGACTCCCAGGGCATCTGTTTCGTGGGAAAAGTGGACCTTCCGGTATTTCTCCAGCAGAAGCTCAAGTCTGTGGAAGGTGACGTGGTCGAAGTGTATGACGCCTTCTATGAAGATTCTCCGCAGTACTGTTTCCTCCGAGATACGATGTCTTCCATCCTGAAGAACCGCTTGGCGGGTGATGCGGAGATGATAACTGATTATATATCAGATGACAAGGCTGCACATTCTCAGGCCGGGGATTATGAGGGAGGATGCCATGCGGAGTCTGTCTATTCTTATGACAGTATCTGTGCATTGTCAGATGAGGACCTTCTGCGCCTGTCCCGTCCGGTTACATATGAGTCGATAAAATTCGAGACTGAAACATACCGCTCCGGTAAGCGTCACGTCAAGAAAACCCGTTATAAATCAAATCCTTACGGTGCTGTAGTAGGCCGTCACGAGGGAGCCCAGTTCTATACCATCGGTCAGCGCAAGGGCCTGAACATCGGAGGCCATAAAGACTCGCTTTTCGTGATTTCCACTGACATTGAAAACAATATAATATATGTAGGGGAGGGACACCGGCACAAGGGCCTTTCGCGCAGTTGCCTGATGGTCGCGCCTGAAGAGATCCATTGGATCCGGGAGGACTTGCGGATGAAGGATGGAGAAATACGCCGGTACAGAGTGCGTATCCGTTATCGCCAGCCGTTGCAGGATGCGTTGCTGGTCAAGAGGCCGTCTGGTCTGTTCATTCTCTTCGAAACACCGCAGAGGGGCATCACGCCGGGGCAGTTCGCCGTGTGGTATGACAGGGATGAGATGATCGGCTCAGGGGTAATATAAGGAGCATCTTTGCGGGTCTTTCCGGTCTATATTCCTTGTGCGTCCAGCACACTCCTTCTTCTAAAAGGAATCTATCATTTCCGCCTGTTTGGGAGTGCAAATGTACGTAAAAATGAGTTATCTTTGTCAGGATACGAAACAATGATTGATATGAAAGACGCGATAACCGAAAAGGGAAAATGGAAAGTTCTCAAGAGCGAATATCTGTTCCGACGTCCGTGGCTGACAGTCAGAAAGGACTGCGTGGAGCTCCCTGACGGAAGGCAAAACCCTGAGTTCTACGTACTTGAATATCCCGATTGGGTCAATGTAATCGCATTGACCGATGACGGCAAATTCATTTTCGAAAGGCAGTACCGCCACGGCCTCGGCAAGACCTGCTATGAGATTCCTGCCGGCGTGATCGAACCGGGCGAAAGCCCCATGGAGGCTGCAAAACGCGAACTGATGGAAGAAACCGGCTATGGCGAAGGTGAATGGTCCGAGTTCATGACCATCTCCGCAAACCCCAGCACCACCGACAACCTTTCGCATTGTTTCCTGGCAAAAGGCGTCAAGAAAACAGGTTCACAGCACCTTGACAGCACAGAAGACCTCGAAGTCGTGCTCCTGAACGAAGCCGACGTCCGAGATCTCCTCATCAATGACCAGCTCAAGCAGGCCCTCATGGCCGCTCCCCTCTGGAAATATTTCGCCCAGAAGCATAAAATATAGCTTTATATTATTTCAACATTTAAATCTAAAGAAGAGATGGAAAAGACAGAAAAAGAAAATTGGAAAGAAACAGACTTGAATGTTGATAGTCTGTGGATTATCAATGAGAGGGATAAGAGTGGCAAGCACGCGAACGTTTACCACGGCAATTTCATTCCACAAATTCCTAATCAACTGATACGTCGTTATACAAATACTGGAGAGACCGTACTTGAATTATTTTCCGGTAGCGGCACTACTTTATTCGAGTGCGAAAAGTTAAACAGAAATTACATTGGCTTTGATATCAACAAACAAATCATCGATTATGTCAATGACAAGATGACTGATTGCAAAGACATAAAATACGAACTGTGTGATTGCGACGTTACTGACGAGCTTTTATTCCATGAAAATGCTGATGCAGCTTGTAATAAGATGGGAATAAAACAAGTTGACTTTATCATATCACATCCGCCATATCTTGACATCATCAAATTCACTCAAGACAAGAGAGACCTGTCTCATATTTCAAACGTCGACATCTTTACCGAAAAATTCATACAATCCTTGAAAAACGGATTGAGTTATCTCAAGAAAAACAAATACTTTGCTTTTGTAGCGGGTGACATTTACAGAAACAGCGAAGTAGTCCCACTAGCTTTTTTACTGATGAACGCAGTAAAAAGCAATTTCAATGTTAAATTAAAAGGCATTGTTATCAAGAACATTGAAGGAAACAGGGGAAAATTGGGAACTCAGGACATTTGGAAATATCGAGCTCTTCAAAGCGACTATTTTTTATTCAAACATGAATATATTTTTGTATTCAAAAAATTAGGTTAACATGACAAAGACAGAACTATTCATAAAATTGGCTAATCCTGACAAAGACGGAGTCAGCAGATGGGTGTACGCCTCAGAATTTACAGGTGAATATATTGATTTACAATTAGGTAACGGCGGAAGTTGGTGCAGAGCAAGTTCTGCACTGGCAAAACGCTATTATATCGAGGTCAACAAGGGGTTGACAGCAGGTAATTCTATCGACGCCATACGTTTGAACGGATTTAAGAAAGAAGATACCTTTAGTCAAGCTATCAGAAAGGACATAAAGGAATTTTATAAGGATCAGAGATGTGTGATGCTCGGCGTAACTGGTTTTTCTGAAAACACAAAGATTGAAATTGACCATAAAGACGGCAGGAAAGACGATTGGAGAGTTTCCAACCCTGACACACAAAGTCTTGACGACTTTCAACCTTTGTGCAAAGCTGCAAATGATGTAAAACGACAAATTTGCAAGAACTGCAAACAAACCAACAAAAGATGGGATGCTACCAATATAAAAGGCAATCCGTATCCTTTTTATGATGGAGACGCTGAGTACAATGATGAACTCGGTTGCAAAGGTTGTTATCAGTATGATCCCGTTGAATATAGAAAAACTTGTGTCAAACGCATTTCAAAAGAAGCGGCTGAACATACATCAGATTATATTTTTAATAAGTTATATCCAAACGAGCAATAACATAGCATAATGAATTACATCGGCTCAAAATATTCTCTTCTTCCGTTTTTATCATCGACAATTGACGACATCGCCGGCAAGGATTTAGGCAATAAGGTCTTTTGTGACCTGTTCGCCGGTACAGGTATTGTCGGACGCACTTTCAAGAAACGTGTTCGAAAAGTAATTGCCAATGACTGGGAATACTACAGTTATGTACTGAATCGCAACTATATCGGAAATCATCTGGATATTGCAGGAAAGGAAGAATTGTTGAATGAGTTAAACAGGCTTGAAGGTATTACTGATGGATTTATTTACAATAACTATTGTAATGGGAGCGGGAGCGGCAGAATGTACTATTCTGACGAAAACGGTCAACGTATTGACGCGGTAAGAACTAAAATTGAAAAATGGAAAGAATCCGACTCAATTTCCGATGACGCCTATTATTTTCTTCTTGCAAGTCTTCTGGAAAGTGCGGACAAAATAGCCAACACTGCATCAGTTTATGGAGCATTTCTTAAACACATAAAGAAATCCGCTCAAAAGCCGCTTGAGTTATTACCTGCCGAATTCGAGACAAACGCCAACACTCACGACGTGTATTGCTCTGATGCCAATCAACTTATCAAAAAAATTGAAGGGGACATTTTATATCTTGACCCTCCATATAACGCTCGTCAGTATGGTGCAAATTACCATTTATTAAACACCATAGCTGAATACAAGCCATTCAACCCTAAAGGAAAGACAGGATTGAGAGATTACAGCCGTTCAAGATATTGCAGTAGAAACTCTGTGAAAGCCTCATTCGAATCCCTTATAAAAGATGCTAAGTTCAAGTTCATCATCTTATCTTATAACAATGAGGGATTGATGTCGCCTGACGATATACACGAGGTAATGTCCAAATACGGACACTATGATGTATTAAGTCAAGAATACCACCGTTTCCGAGCAGATAAAGAATGCAACAGAAATCATATTTCTGATAAGACAACAGAATACCTGCACGTTCTCGAAAAGCAATAGTCCGCCGGACAACAGTATAACAGTATATACATCAGCCTGACAACAGCATATATCATATATTAAAAAGGCATTGGAACAGATGGGGCGGAGCGCACTCTTTTTGGAGCGTAGCCACGCTGTTCCAATGCCGATTCAATAAGAATTATTCTATCCGGATTACCAGCAATGCAACTGCTGCTTATGCTGCTTATTTATAAAGGAAGGCGAAGTGACCGGGGATGTTGCCGGTGCGGACAGACCATTTGAGCTTGCCGGCATTGGTATAGCAGAAGAGCTTGCCGCTGGCGGTGAAGTCCGGTGAATCAGCTATATAGATGTCGCCGTTGGACGGATTTACCGATATCGAGTACGGAGCCTTGACAGAAGCGTCGGAACCATCTGTGATAATCTTGTCAGATGACACCGCACCCGTATTCACATTGACCTTGGCATATGAATAAGTAGCCTTATAGTTCGCATCATATGCAGTACCGACGAGATACAGCTCACCCTTGTAATAAGCCATAGAGGAAACCGGAAAATCAATCGACGATGCAAGAGCATATTTTCCGTCCTTAGCTTTCAGGCAACTGAGCTTGCCGCTGAAAGAGGACACCCAGAGATTGCCGTTCTCATCCTCCAGCATTTTCTGCAGATTCGGAACCACCTCAATAGTGTAATCCACAGACATTGACGCCAGATCCACGACAGAAACCGTATTGTCATATCCAGCACGGTAGCCGCCGGAATTAGCCACATAAGCCTTTCCGCCCTTGATTACAAGCTGCTCAGGCTGGTATCCCACAGACACTTCCCCGGTAATCTTGTAAGTATTCAGGTCAATACGATAGACAGCGCCCTTCTGGTCAGGCGTCTCCAAAGGCTTCAATGCAACATAAGAAGTCACATAGGCACAGTCCCCGTCAAAAGCGATCGAACGGCAGTTAGGAATATCCACCTTGGCAATTCGCTTCACCGAATTGGCTCCGAGAATTTCCACTTTATGGGAATTGTTCACCACGACGAACAGCTTGCCGTCATAGACCTGCACATCATTTCCTGCATCACCAAGACCCTTCACGACATCAGGATTGTAGTCAGTATATATATCCCTGATATAAGACGAAGTGCGGAAATTGAAAAAGTCCAGCTGAGCCTTGTTGCTGCCAATGTTGCCTTCATTGAGCACATAAAGTCCAACAGGATTCGCTCCTGGTTCAGCCGGTGTATCCACGATTTCATAATCAGATGGTGTAATGTCAGTTCCAGGATAAACCGGAACCTCATCCTTGCGGCAGGCAGTAGCGGCCGCAACAGCAAAAGTCAGCACCAATGCCGCCCTGCCAAAAAAGTCAAATGTAGTCTTCATACGTATAAATAAGTTTAAAACAATTCATAACCAACTGTTAATCTGAAGTTTATCCCTGGCATAGGATAATTCAGCACAACCTCGTAATCCTGATTGAACACATTGTTCACTTCCGCAGTGATTTTCAGGACATTGGCCTTCAGCTTCATCTTCTTCTGCAGCGACAGGTCACTCGTGTACCACGGCTGGAGATAGTTCTTCCGGGTATTTTCCTTGTGGCTGTACCGCCCTCCCGTGTACAGGAAACTGTAGTTCAGACTCCACCCCGAGTACTCCGCGGACAAAACCGCAGAACCACTGTGCTCAGGAGCGTACGGAATCTGATTCCTATAGTAGAACGTGGTCTTGTCCGTAATGTCTATCGCCTTCTGGAACGAGTACTGCAGCCTTGCGGCCAATCTTAACTTAGATATATCTACGGCCACGTCAGCGGACACATCCACCCCACGGATATCCACCTTTCCGAGATTCAGCATTGTCCAGCGGAACTGCTGCCCGTTGGGATAAGCTATTATCTTGTCTTTCACCATGTTCCAATATGCATCGGCAGACAGGTGGACGGTGCAGAAAGAGAACCGGTCTGAATACTCGGTCCCCAGATCCGTCTGGATTGTGCTCTCGGGCTTAAGCAGAGCATTTGCGGAATTCGTATAATAGAGGTCATTGAACGTCGGCATCCGGAATGAGCGTTTGGAGAACGCCCTTATATACAACTCCTTGCTCCTCAAGAGCTTATATGACACATAGAATGCCGGGGACAGTTCCGAACGCTTGTCATTGACATTATCAAATTCCCTGGACTTGTCATTGACGAACTGGCCGAATGCGCTTCCCTGCATCTTCAGCCTTCCGAAGTCGAGCGAAGCGGCGAGCGAGACCATATTGGTCAGCCTGTAGGGGCGGGGAAAAACAGCATTTCCTGACATGTAATTCGCGACATCCAAGCTGTTCCACTGGAAATCATAGGACAATGAAACATCCATCCGGCTGAACGCCTGCCACATATTCGCAGTCGAGAAATACAGTTCATTCTGGCGATATGTGTTGGTGACATGCAATGAACGGCTGTCCTTGTCTTCGTAGAAAGTGTAGTCGTAGGCATATCTGGCATTGAACATTGACCTGAATTTCCGGCCCCAGACATTCACCGCCCTGCCCTGCACGAAGAAATTGTCATCACGCATACGCTCTCCGTTACGGAAGACATTGCTCACGACGGCGCCGGGCACTCCCCTGTCCGAATGGTAGTTATAGGCACGGACAGACCAGTTGCCGGTCTTGGTCTTGCCATAGAGGGCTGCTTCAGAACGGACAGAAAAGATGTCCCCGTTGTGCCTGACAGCCGTAGTATCATAAGATAGGCGGCCGAGCTGGTCATATCCGCGACACCTGAACCGATAACGCCCGGAAGCATTGGTCAGACCGGACGAAACGGTAAGCGAAATGTTGTCAGAAAGACGGAATGCGACTGACGCAGAAGGATTCAGCAGGCCGAAGGAGCCTGTTTTCAATGTAGCCTTTACATTGACCTTGCGACCTTCTGAAAATACCGGACGAGCAGACTGGAGATAGATGGACGAGGATGCGCCGAAATCCTTTGCGGGCTGGAAGATATCACTTTTCTGGCCGTTGTATAGCGAGATTTCGCCTATTTCGTCGAGGGAGAAGCGGCCGAGGTCCACCTGACCGTTCTGCGCGTTGCCGATCTGGAGTCCGTCATAGAAAACAGCCGTATGGGCCGCACCCAACGATCTGACATTCACGGTCTTGAGTCCTGCAACTCCACCATAGTCCTTCAGCTGGACACCGGAAAAATAGCGCACCGCGTCAGCGACGGACAGGCTGTTCAGCCTTTCCAGTTCGTCTCCTGTCAATGTCTGGGCTGGTATGGTCTCACGATATTTCGGCAAGGCCGGTGCTGCCACAATCACCGATTCCTTCAGGAGACGTACCGTATCTGCCTTTTCAGGCATGGATACGACAGGCTCCTGCGCCGCGACTGTAATACAGAACGTGCACAAGGCTGAAAGACATGATGAGATTCTGTTCATCGGTGACCTGACTATTCTACAAAACATCACCGATTCCGCGCCAGAAAAGGCAGCAGACATACAGAGCAACATGCGGACCGCTCACACACTCCGCACCGATGCACCAGCCGCCCGTCCTCCGCAGGCGGAACCGATGTGACAATATGCAAAGAGGCATTCTGACTTGTCTTCCGGAAAGACTTACAGTAGCGGGAACTGCCACGGATTCACACCGTGTTTCCCTCCCACGGACAGGATTTCTGTCAATGGACCTGCGGCACTGCTGTCCGCAAGGCTTTGCATACAGACTGCGAATATAGTAAAAAAACAGGCAGGATTGAAGTCCCGCCACAAAAAAACGGATGGCTTAAGTCAACCGACTCGAGCCATCCGCTATAAGAAACGTCAATCAAGACTTATTTTGCAATCTCAGCGTACTTTTCGTACTTTGTCTGATTCTCGGCAGATTCCTCACGGAAACGGTAGAATGCATTCTTGAGGTAAGAAGCGATACCTGCCTTGATGTTGGCATCCTTGGTGATTTCGAAGGCTTTCTCGAACGGAGCGATACAAGACTTCAGACTTTCCTCGAATTCCTTTACCAGTGCCATATATTTGGCATCGTCGATTTCCTCCTGAGCCTTGGTCTGGAGTTCGATTGCCCGGTTGTAGAACATTGTGCCTTCGCCGATGAAGCCATATTCATATTCAGGATTGATCTTGGCGCACTCTTCATAAGCTACTACAGCCTTGTCGATCTGACCGAGCTGTGCACGGATGTTACCCTCAACATAGAAGAGAGAAGCATTGTTAGGCTCGTTTGCCTTAGCCTTGTCGAGAAGGCCGAAGAGAGTCTCAGTATCCTCATTGTTCTTCAGATAGTAGTTGATGAGACCGATGAGAATGCTCTGGCTCTGAGGGAATTTGCTGAAACCTTCCTCGAGGTATTTCTTGGTGTTCAATGTGTCCACCTCAGCGAGTCTTGCGAAAACCTCACCACCTTCGTAGTAGTAACCGAGGTCATAGCATCTCTTGAAGAATTTGAGCGCTCTCTCGTTGTCCTTGGCTGCCATTGCGGTGAAACCGGCATTGTAGATGACGCTTGTATCAATCTTTGAAAGCGGAGCAAGTGCCTCTACATCAGCAGCTTTCTCGAAGAGTTTGCTGGCTGTGGCAACATCGCCGAATGTGTATTTGTTGAAAGCCTCTGAAACATATTTCTGGCCGATGTAGTCAAATGCAGCAGCCACGTCCTTGTCTTTGGCATGCTTCTCATCGAGTTCATAAGCTTTCTGATATGCTTTGACAGCTCTTTCGAGTGCATCTTCATAAACCGGCTTGGTCACCTCGATGATGACGAGCTGGCCGTTCTGGTTGAAATAAAGATTCTTGTCAGCATACACGTCCTTGGTGTATTTCTCGTTATTGACAGTAACCTCCTCTGATGAAACTGGTTTCTCTGAACCCATCATGAGAGTAAGCTCTGTCTTGTTTGAACCAGGAAGGATGTTTCCTGTAGGAGCGTCATAGGCCTTTACATATTCCTGACCGAGCTTCAGCCAGGTAGCTGTCTTCACAGCCTTCTTGACATTCTGTGTTGCAGCTTCTGCAGCTTCTACAGACTTCTTGACGTCAGCAGCAGATTTTACTTGTGCATCAGCCACCTGAATAGCGGCGAACATCGCCAATGCGAGAAGAATTTTTTTCATATATGATATTTTTTCAATGTTAGTATTCAACTATTCAGCAGATTCCGGTGCAGCCTCCGGAGCATTTCCCTCCCCGGTCTGTCCTTCATTCTGTTCCGGGACATCTTCCTCATCGCTCTTCGCAACTACTGACACGGAAGCGATGGAGTCATTGTCCCTGATGTTTATAAGTTTCACACCCTGGGTGTTACGTCCTGCAAGTTTGATATCGGAAACCGCCATCCTTATGATGAGCGCGCTCTGAGTAATGATCAGCAGGTCATTCTCTTCCGTCACATTCTTCAGAGCCACCAGTTTGCCTGTCTTGTCGGTGATGTTCATCGTGCGGACACCCTTGCTGCCACGGCTCGTCTTGCGGTACTCTTCGAAGTCCGTACGCTTTCCAAGACCTTTCTCGCCAATCACAAGAAGCGTATGCGCTGAAGCATCCTCAGCTTCAGGTTCATAGCATACCATACCGATAACATAGTCATCCTCATCAAGATTGATGCCACGCACTCCGGTAGCTGTCCTGCCGAGAGGTCTCGCATCTGACTCATCGAATCTTACGCATCTTCCGTTACGGCTGGCGATAAGCACTTCCGACTTGCCGTCGGTGAGGATAGCCTCGAGCAACTCGTCTCCCTCGCGGATATTGACGGCATTGACACCTTTCTGGCGCGGTCTCGAGTAAGCTTCGAGAGAGGTCTTCTTGATGATGCCCTCCTTGGTCGCGAGAATGATGTAGTGATTGTTGATATACTCCTCGTCCGTCAATGTCGGTACATTGATGATGGCCTTGATCTTGTCATCCGGAATGCTGAGAACGTTCTGGATGGCGCGGCCCTTGGATGAACGGGAACCCTCAGGAACTTCGTAAACCTTCAGCCAGAAGCATCTGCCCTGCTCTGTGAAGAAGAGCATCGTGCTGTGCATATTGGCCACGTACAGGTGCTCGATGAAATCTTCATCCCTTGTAGCGCTGCCCTTCATGCCTACGCCTCCACGGTTCTGGGTCTTGTACTCTGCAAGCGGAGTCCTCTTTATATATCCGAAGTGGGAAATCGTAATCACCTCATCATCATCGGCATAGAAGTCCTCAGGATTGAACTCTTCCGCGTTAGGTACGATTTCAGACCTTCTCTTGTCGCCGTATTTGGCTTTGAGTTCCTGGGTTTCGCTTTTGATGATGTCCATCTGCATTGCAGGATTTGCAAGTACGTCATTGCACCATGCAATGAATTTCTCCAGTTCGTCGTACTCTGCCTGGAGTTTCTCTCTTTCGAGTCCGGTGAGCTGACGGAGCTTCATCTCCACGATGGCTGTCGCCTGTGCGTCGGAGAATGCAAATGTACTGATCAATGTAGATTTGGCCTCTTCGACAGTCTTGGAAGCCCTGATGATTCTGATGATCTCGTCAATAACATCGATGGCCTTGATGAGACCTTCGAGGATATGGGCTCTCTTCTGGGCTTTTTCCAGGTCGAACTTGGTCCTTCTGACTACGACTTCATGCCTGAAGTCCACGAACACCTTTATTATATCCTTGAGGCTCAATGTCCTTGGACGGCCCTTGACGAGTGCCACATTGTTTATGGCGAAACTTGACTGGAGAGGAGTGTATTTGAACAGCGTGTTCAGGACGACATTGGAATTGGCACCCTGTTTCACTCTGAAAATCACTCTCACGCCTTCGCGGGAAGTCTCGTCATTCATATAGGTAATGCCCTCGATTTTCTTGTCATCGACCATCTGGCCGATTCTCTCGAGCATCTCCTTCTTGTTCACCATGTAAGGAATCTCGGTGACAACGATGGTCTCACGGCCGTTGTTGTCCACTTCAATCTCCGTCTTTGCGCGCATGACCACTCTTCCTCGGCCTGTCTCATAAGCCTCCCTGATGCCCTGGATGCCCTGGATGATACCTCCGGTAGGGAAATCAGGCCCCTTGATGTAGTGCATCAGGCCGTCAGTGTCAATGTCAGGATTGTCAATGTATGCGCAGATGGCATCGCAGCACTCGCCCAAGTTATGTGGGGCCATGTTGGTAGCCATACCTACCGCAATACCTGCGGAACCGTTCAGAAGCAGAAGCGGCGCCTTGGTAGGCAGAACCGTAGGCTCCAGAATCGTATCATCGAAGTTCAGCTGGAAATCGACTGTGTCCTTCTCCATATCGCCGAGGACATCGTTCGCCAATTTTTCGAGCTTCGCCTCGGTATATCGCATTGCAGCGACAGGGTCACCGTCCATTGAACCGAAGTTACCCTGACCGAATACAAGCGGGTATCTCTGGTTCCAGTCCTGAGCCAAACGGGCCATGGCGTCATAGACACTTGAGTCTCCGTGCGGATGGAACTTACCGAGCACCTCACCGACGATTCTCGCAGATTTCTTGGTCTGTCCCGAGTAGTCCAGTCCCAGTCCTTCCATTCCGAACAGCACACGGCGCTGCACAGGTTTCAGTCCGTCTCTCGCGTCAGGAAGCGCTCTGGAAACAATCACCGACATTGAATAGTCAATGTAGGCAGACCTCATCTCCTCATCAATGTTCACCTCTTCGATGATGCCCTTCATTCCTGTTCCCTCTTCCTGCGGTTCAACAGAATTCTTATTCTCCTCCATATTATCCATTTTTCTACAAAAATTTCTTACTTGTCAATGCTTCTTGAACATAATGCCACGCTCTCCGCATTGTACTCTATAAAACGTACAAAATTACAAAATTTTTATCACCGAAACAAACTTGAATTTATACTAACATCCCTTTAGGGCCATTTTTTTTGGTTTATCAGCATAAAGGATATATTTTTGCATAAGAAGTATTTTAAAAATGCAGATGGAAATAAAAATATCGGACGAACTGAACACCATTATCGGGTACGCCAGAGAGGAGGCTCTCCGGACCGGAAGTTACGGAATCGGCCCTGACCACCTTTTCCTGGGCATCATCAGGCATGCGGACAATGACGCCTGCAGGACATTGACAGGACTGGGGGCAGATACAGACTCGATGAAAAAGTTCATTGACAGCCGAATATTCACCAATGAGCAGATTCCTTATTCGGAAATGGAGAACATCACGTTCTCCAGGGCATCGCAGAACATACTGAGCATCACCATACTTGAGTCCACAAAACTCAAGAGCAGAGAGGCCACGCCTCAGCATCTGCTTCTTGCATTGTGCAGGACCACAAGCTGTTACGGCTCGACTTACTTGAGGAATATCGGCATTGACTATGGCCGCATCCTTACCTATATGTCGAAGAACGGGATGCTGGACAGACAGAGCGAGACCAGTGACGACGGCGATGAGGTCAATGATGCCGAGCAGGCCCCGAAGAAGGAGCCTGTAAACGACATCTGTGAATTCGGCATTGACCTGACAAAAGCGGCGGCCGAAGGCAAGCTGGATCCTGTGGTGGGGCGCGACCGGGAGATTTCGAGGCTGATCGAGATTCTCGGCAGGAGGAAGAAGAACAATCCTATGCTCATCGGCGAGCCGGGCGTCGGGAAGTCCGCGATTGTGGAAGGCATTGCCCTGAGGATTGCAGAAGGCTCTATATCAAGCGTTTTGGCGAAGAAGCGGATCATTTCATTGGATATCGCGTCCGTGGTGGCTGGAACCAAATACCGCGGCGATTTCGAGCAGCGTGTGAAGTCCATCATCAAGGCGGCAAGCAGCGATCCGGACATTATCCTGTTCATCGACGAGTTCCATACGATTGTCGGTGCGGGAGGAGGTCAGGGCAGTCTTGACGCGGCCAATATGCTCAAGCCTGCGCTGGCAAGGGGTGAAATCCAATGTATAGGCGCCACGACCATGGACGAGTTCACCAAAATCGTGGAGAAGGACGGGGCGCTCGACAGGCGTTTCCAGAAGATCGTCGTGGAGCCTACTGACCTGAAAGAGTCGGTGTCCATTCTCCAACATTTGAAGCCGAACTATGAGGAATACCACGGAATCCGCTACACCGATGAGGCGATTGAGGCTTGCGTGAGGCTGACCGACAGATATATTCCGGACCAGCAGTTGCCGGACAAGGCTATCGATGCGATGGATGAGGCCGGGTCAATGATAAGGCTGCGCTGCGGTTCAGCGAAGAAGTCCGCCAAGAGAAGCGAAGGAATTGTCAATGAGGAGGATATAGCTACTGTGGTGTCCAAGATGACCGGGATTCCTGTAAATAAGGTGGCCGAATCCGAGGGGCACAGGATATTGAAAATGAAGGAACGGCTGAAGAGCCGGATCATCGGACAGGATGAAGCTATCAGTACGGTTGTCGGCGCCATCCAGCGTAACCGTGCAGGTCTGAAGGACCCTGACAGGCCTATCGGTTCGTTCCTCTTCTTCGGCCCTACAGGCGTGGGAAAGACGGAACTTGCCAAGTGCATCGCCGAGTATCTTTTTGATTCTCAGGATAATATGGTGCGAATCGACATGAGTGAATATATGGAGAAGTTCACCGTATCCAGACTGATCGGCGCGCCTCCGGGCTATGTGGGGTATGAGGAAGGCGGACAGTTGAGCGAAAAGGTGCGCAGGAAGCCTTATTGCGTGGTTCTGCTGGATGAAATCGAGAAAGCGCACCCGGACATATTCAATCTGCTGCTGCAGGTGCTCGATGACGGACGTCTGACCGACAGTGAGGGAAGGACCGTAAGTTTCAAGAATACCATAGTGATAATGACTTCCAATGTCGGCAGCCGTGACATCCAGGAATATGGCAAGGGCGTGGGATTCAGCACGATAGGACGGAATGTTTCCGTAAACAGGCAGCTGGTATTGGAGAAGGCCGTGAAGAAGGCGTTCCCGCCGGAGTTTCTCAACCGCGTGGACGAGAAGATTTTCTTCCGCGAGCTGGAGAAGGAGGACATTTTCAGGATTATCGACATTGAACTGAATGATTTGAAGAAGAGGGCCGAGGAGGCGGGCTACCGGATCAATGTCACGCCTTCTGCCAAGAAGTTCATTGCCGAAGAGGGTTTCGATCCGAATTATGGAGCCCGTCCGCTCAAACGTGCCGTGGTGAAATATATCGAAGACCCGGTTTCCGAATTCATTATCGCGGACAGGGCGCTTGGCGTCAAGAAAAACGGACTGACTGGCATCAGAGTAAGTCTCAATGCAAAAAAAGACGGGACTGCAGCTGAACGCCAGCCTAACAAAATGTAGAATTATGACAAAACTTGTTATTTTTGATCTGGACGGGACTTTGCTGGACACCGTAGAGGACCTCGGCAATGCCACGAACTTCGCGCTGAAGGAGTGCGGATTCGCGGAAAGGCCTGTCAATGACTATTATACGCTCTGTGGCAGAGGCATCTACAATCTGTTCAGGGGCGCGGTACCGCAGGGGCAGGACAACGAGGAGAACATCCGGAAGATGGCTTCATATTTTCTCTCGTACTACGACGCGCACATGTGCGACTGCACCAAGCCATACCCTGGCATTGTCGGGATGCTGAAGAAGATTACGGAGGCAGGAGTCATCCCGGCATTGGCCTCGAACAAATATCAGGAGGGCGCGGAGAAGCTTATCCGTCACTTTTTCAGCGCATTCCGGTTCGTCAAGGTGCTTGGACAGAGAGAGGGACAGCCGATAAAACCGGACCCGGCAATCGTGCATCAGATAATGGCGGAGGTTCCCGGCATCGGGCTCGACCAAGTGGTGTATGTCGGTGATTCTGATGTAGATATGCAGACCGGGGCCAATGCTGCCGTGCGTACTGTGGGTGTCACTTGGGGTTTCCGCTCGAGAGAGGAGCTGGAAAACGGGCATCCGTGGAAAATCGCGTCGTCAGCGGAAGAGCTGGCCGATTACATTCTGGAATAAGCCGATTGCGTTCTGGAATAAGCCGATTGCGTTCTGCAACAACTGGATTGCGTTCTGCAACAACTGGCTCAGCGGATTTTTGAATAACGGGCTTTTTTTGTATATTAGCAGATTATAGCGCCGCCGAGGGGCGGTCATTGTTCAACTATTAAAACGATAAAGATATGAGAATACCAGAATCAGAACTTATAATCAATGATGACGGTTCAGTGTTTCACATTCACCTGAAACCTGAAGAGCTTGCCGACAAGGTGATTCTTGTAGGCGACCCTGGCCGTGTGGATATGGTCGGTGAATTCCTCGAGGAGAAGGAGTTCAGGCACGAGTCCAGAGAGTTTGTTTCCATCACAGGAAAATATCACGGGGAGCGCATCACGGTGCTGTCCACCGGTATCGGAACTGACAATATCGACATTGTCCTGACGGAACTTGACGCATTGGCAAATGTTGATTTCAAGACCCGTGAGGTAAAGCCTGAGCACAGGACGCTTACTCTGCTGCGAATCGGCACAAGCGGAGCCATCCAGCCTGACATTCCTATCGGCTCGTTCATATTCTCCGAGATATCAGTCGGTTGCGACGGTCTGCTGAACTGGTACGCCGACAGGGACAAAATCAATATTTCTGAAATGGAGGATGCGTTCAAGGTGCACACACACTGGAACAGCTATCTCGGCTCTCCATATTTCGTGAAGGCCGGAGACAAGCTTATCGAGGCTTTCAAAGACTGCACTGTCAGAGGCGTAACTATCTCAGCTCAAGGTTTCTACGGCCCTCAGGGAAGAGTGGTGAGACTGCCATTGGCAATGCCTGACATGCTCGATACTTTCGAGTCGTTCAGATTCGGTGATTACCGCATCACGAACTTCGAGATGGAGAGTTCTGCCGTAGCAGGTCTTGCCGCACATCTTGGTCATCAGGCCGGCACTGTCTGCTGCGCCATCGCCAACAGATACCTCAAGAACAGCAACCCTGACTACAAGCCACAGGTAAGAAAGCTGGTTGAACTCGCCTTAGGCAAGATGGCCGCCATCAAATAGCCCGCACGCCTGTTGTGCGAGCTGCTTGGAGGTGCGCGTGAACGATCGGGACGTGCTTGACGTGTCAGAGCGTGCTTGACGTGTCAGGGCGTGCTGGACGTGCAGAGTGTGCTGGACGTGTCAGAGCGTGGAAGGCTTCTAGGTGTGCATGGACATGTCTATGGGCGTGCTGGGGCACAGTGAACTTATCGGGGCACGAGACGGATATCGCAGCATGAAGCTCTTCGGGCAAAACAAGAGCATGACGATACACGAGGCGCACCATGTAAAGTATTAAGCATCAGCAACATAGCCATTTTCAGAGTTGACAAAACTACAACTCTGAAAATGGCTTAATCGTTGATATTCAGAGAGTTAAGCGATGCGCCCATTGTTCCACATTAATCATCACATAACCTTCCACATAACTCAGGACGTAAACTTCCACATAACACAGAACGTAAACTTTTACATAACAAAGAACGTAGGTCTTTTGCATAATACAAAAACGGAAACCCTTTGCGTAATACTGAGCATAAACTCTTTAAGTAACAAAAGACATAGACCATTACATAACACAAGATATATCACATCACTTAACACAGACTTCTCTGATATATGAGAAACCGTCAAACTGTCCAGTGCAAGCTATAGAATGGGAAGCAGACAAACAATACTAAAAAAGCAAACGAGAACGACTGAGAAATAGGCGGCCGAATAAATCAAGGAATCAACTTTGCGAAAACTGCCAAAGAAACGATAAATCTTCATGCTCTCCACCCACCGACTCTCCAAATCACACTGTTCGCCGGCTCTCCACTCTCACCACCCATCGGCGCTCCACGCCGCCGAATCCACAAATAGCCCCGTAAACCAAAAAAAATATTTGCTCAATGGCGAGCAGTTTTGTAAATTCGAAGAAAACTAAAACATTGAAGACCACATGACAAAGACTGTTTATCCGGCAGGTGTGCCGATTCATTTCTATTCCAAGGCCATTGACGGACAAGGTATTTTTTATAGGACAGAGGACAAACTTGTTTTTCTGACATCACTGAGCTGCATTGTCAGGAAGTATGACCTGGATGTGATCGCATTCTGCCTGATGTTCAATCATTTCCATCTGCTTGTTAAAGTGAAGAGTTGCAGTCATGCACTGAAGGCAATAGCAGAACTCAAAAAAGAATTTACTCGTCAATACAATTTGAGGTATGGTCGCAACGGAAGACTGTTTACCACTCCGACAGGGTGGGCAGCGAAGGACACATTGAAAAAATTACGCGGCTGCATCATATATATCTGCAACAATCCGGTAGCCGGATCATTGTGCAGAAACGCATTGACATATCACTGGAATCTATTGGCATATAAAGACAGGCCAAACCCATTCTCTGATGTTATTATGAAGCGGCACTGTCGTAAAAAACTTAAGCATTGCATTGACCTTATCGAGCATAGGTATTCCTGCAACCAGCCTTTGAACTACACAATGCTGGAAAACTTATTCGGCAATCTGGAAGAAAGCGAATTGCAGCAGATTCACGACTATATCGTATCGAGATACAACTTCCTGAACTATAATTCGATGAAATCCTGCTTCAGTGATTGGGAAAGCGCCTTATCGCTCATCGAATCAACTCAGGGTTCCGAATATGATTTGAACGAGGATTATGAGGATTATTCCAAATACGTAAAAATGCTTGATATCATGAAGCAACTTGGATACAACTCAGATTGCCAGACGATTGACAATCTGACAGATGAAGATATCAAGACCATCACCTTACGTATCTATGGAATTCTGAATCCTCCGAGAAAACAAGTTCTGAAATTCCTTCACTTGACAGGGAAATAATGCATAATAACTTTCTGACGCTATGATGAAGTATTTGACAATTGCGCTTCTGAGCCTTGCGATATTGGTCGGTTCTCACCAGATTTCTCGCGTAGAACGCGACGGATCATGGGTATATCTGTACAACGAATCAGGGAAAAAGTACCAGACCCTCAGCGCAAACAGTGTAGGAGATGTTCTCGGCTACAGTTCCACTTTCTTTGTGTCCCGCAACGGCAACTGGATCTATACTTGGGACAAAAACGGCAAGAGACTCAACACCCGTTCCGCCCGATAATCGGTAAGCGTCTCCGCGGTTACCGCATCACTAACTTCGAGGTGGAGAGTCCAGCCACAGCATTAGCGGGTGGGGGAAGTCAGTTTGACAGTTTCATAATTAAAACCTTATCTTTGCTCTCGCTGACGAAACAACATCATTATATTTTATATTATGGAAAAGATTACTACTATCATCGAACTGGAAAAGGCATTCAGCATTGAATCCTTATCAAAAATTACTGACTATGACACCTATTTCAAATATCTTGCTGAATCTATATTTGAGAACTTTGAAATAAGAAACGGTGAGGATGTTTATAGGTTCGTCGAAATAGAATTTTATCTTCGAAAAACGGAATCCGAGTCCAGAAAAATTGCTTATGAACGAGAGACCTGTGCCGGCGAATGGTTCCTCCATGAAAATGGCGTTGACATTGCTTTTGAAAGCAACAAACAATTTTACGGAGGTATTCTCATACGGTCTATCAAGAAGTCTGTCTCATATACTGTCGATGGAGAATTTATCAACGGTCCAAGAAAATGTTCTTGGCATATATTTGACGGTTTGAATGCTTTCGCCCATAATGAACGTATAACAAGAATCTAGGAGGCATCTGTTCGTGAGCAAATTAAGTCTAATGCTTTTACCCGTCAGGGAATAAAAGATGACGATAAATTGTTCCGCTTCACCATTCCGTTTGAATTATGGAACCATAAAGGCTATAGCGGTTTCCCAAAGAAATAATTTCCTGATTATGATTCAAGACAACCAATGCAACAGAGTGTTCTTTTCTGCCCTGCTTAGGGAGCGCTGCCCCATAGCGTTCCGGGGACTGACAGAAGTCCTCAATAAATATGATGTTCCGTGGTCGCTTCTCGAAGGGACCAATGACATCTGGTGCAGGGACTATATGCCGCTGCAGGTGCGGCCGAACAGATTTGTCGCCTACAACTATAACCCGGACTACCTCCAGCACAGCGCAAAGGATAAGGCGTCCATCACTGACGGAAAAACCATTTGTGAGAATGCTGGACTTCCTTGCGAAGACTCCCTTCGGTGGCTTACCCTCGATGGCGGCAACGTGGTCAAGGCTGACGGTCGTGTGATTATGACGAGCAAACTTTTCGAGGAGAATCCGGGAATCGAACTTGCCTCATCAATACATCAGATCCAGAATGCAATAGGCGCGAGGTTGGTTATCCTGCCGTGGGATGTAAATGAGGAATTCGGACACGCAGACGGTATTTGCCGCTACATTGGCAATGACCAGGTGCTGATGACGAACTATAAAGAATTTGATCCTGACATGGCAAAACGTTTCCGCCGGATACTGAAGGCAAATTTCAAAAAGGTCATAGAACTGTCCTTCAGCACCCGCAAACCACACAAACACAGTTGGTCATACATCAACTGGCTTCAGACGGAACAGGTGCTGATTCTTCCTAAATTCGGCATTGATGAGGATGAGCAGGCATTCAAGCAGATTTCATCACTGATGCCCGATTATGCAGGACGCATTGAAATGGTGGATGCCAATGACATAGTTATCCATGGAGGCTGCTTCAACTGTTGCAGTTGGACGATTCGGGAAGAACCTTGCAGGGATTTACATTCAAATGGAAATATCTTATAAGTAATTTCAGCATCGATCCTGATTCGAACTTATGCGACACATTTGTGACGCACCCTGTAAAGCATTAAGCATCAATGATATAGCCATTTTCAGAGTTGGAATTTTGGCAACTCTGAAAATGGCTTAACTGTTGATATTCAGCGAGTTACGCGGTGCGCGTGCTGTGCCAGAATCAGCTGTTTCTTATGTTTCCATGTTGATCTGATCTTGACATTTCCATGGGCAAAAGTACGGAACCGCTAAAAACGCGTCAACACGTAACTGCGGAGACGTTTACCGGAGCGTAGATCATTTGTACAAATCGCCGAGAGTGCGGAGGGTGTTGTCAACCGGGACTGACGGGTCATCCATACGGATGTCGGCGCTGCGGCCGGTTTTCTTTATCACTGACTGCTCGAGAAATATGAGCTGCTCAGGGAAAGTGTGATACATCAGGTCCGCGATATCGTGGGTGTGGTCCTTGTAGCGCACGATGGTATAAGGATAACCCTTGGCCTCCAGCCTCTTGGCTATTTTGGAAGAACCGAAGAGACCGATATTGAACAGTTGGATAGACTTGTAGGTCACAACCCTGTCCTTGGTTCCGTGCAGAAGAAGCTGAGGGGCAGGAGCATCGGCATATTTCACCTTGCCATGTGTGGAATAAATCGCGCCGGAAAATGAAATCACGCCGGCATATTTGAAACCTTCAGGCATTTCGGAAGCAAGAGAGGAATGGTTGCACAATTCGTACTCTGTCTGGAGAGCGATTATCGCACCTGCGGAAGAACCGGAAAGCACCAGGTTGTCGGGACTGACACCGAACTTGTCAGCATTTTTCACAATAAAGGATGTAGCTGAGAACATATCCTCAACGCCTATCTCGACTGCCCTTCTGACAGCACCTATCATCTTGACACCCTTGGCATTGACACCCTTCAGGCCGAGACGGTAATCAATGGAAAATACCGGATAGCCATTGTCATTCAGGAGTTTGATCCACTGCTGGTAATGAGGCTTGTCTCTGTGTCCGGCAACGAATCCGCCACCGAAAGCAAAGATGATGGCCGGCTTCTGTTTGCCGTCAATCTCCGTATAACTACCTTTAGAAGCAGGATAGAAATCCAGAAACAGATCACAGGTATCCCGGCCGGCGAATTTATATGTGGCAGCAGGCGAAGCCAACTCCACTCCGGAAACCGTCCATTTGTTTGACCTTGCGGAAAGAGGCATTGACACTGACGCAAGCACCAATGCAATAAAGATTATTCTTACAATCGACTTTTTCATATCATATAAATCTAAAAGTTATTCAAATCTATTTTCCACCCACATTAGAGCCACACGAAGCAGGTTTACCCCTTACTGTCACCAACCAGCCGTTTTATCGCCTTCACGTTGGAGAAGAAATGGACGGCGATAACCCTCGCGACCGTATAGGCCGGAATTGCAACGAGCATTCCAAAGACACCAGCCAAGTTGCCGGCAATAAGGAGCACAATGAAAATCTCCAGAGGACTTGCCTTGATGCTGGTGGAATATATCAGCGGCTGGAAAAGGAAATTGTCCACCAGCTGAGTCACGATGAAGATCGCCAGGAGCGATGCTATGAACGCCCAGAAATGCACCTCCACACCGACAGCGCTGAATTTCAGCACCGTGGCAAGTATCGTTCCGAGCACAGTGCCTACGAGCGGTCCCACATAAGGAATTATGTTCATGATGCCGGTGATGAATGCAATACTGACTGCCGCATTGAAGCCGATACGGGCAAATGCCCAGAGGCCCAGGAAGTTAAGCAGAGCTACGCCGAGCACCTCTATCAGCAGACCGACGAAATATCTCGACAGAAGATGTTCGATATCACCGATGGCGCCTATCACTTTGGACTCGATGCTGTCAGGCACCATTGATCCGACAATTTTTCTGAACAACATAGGATCTTTCGTAAAAAAGAATGAAATGAACACGACAGAGAAAATGGCCACGCCGATGGATACGAATACGGAGGCCACAGATTCGATCAGGCCTGGGATGGAGTTCAGGTCAAACACGCTGCTGATGAACTTCCCGATGGAATTCTCCACTCTGAAATCCGGCCCCAACTGAGGGAGATGCGATATCAGCCAGGCATTTGTCCCATCGACGAACGAAGTGAACGCCGCCACCGGCAACGAATAGTCCGAAGCAGAAAGGTTCACTGTGATTTTCTGCACAATGCTGACCACGATAGGGATGACCTGGACAAAGATGAACAGGAACACCAGCATAATCAGACACAGAGACAGGACCGCCGCGAGCCATTGCGGAAGCTGCCTGCCTTTGATCCTGATGCCGCTAAGAAACTTCATGACCGGTTTAGACAGCAGAGAAAGCACTGCAGCAAGCACGATATAGAGCAAAACGCTCCTGAAATACCAGCAGGCCGCAAGCGCCAATGCCGCGCCCGCACTATAAATAATGTATCGGGACAATCTGTCCACTCCCCTTTCATTTTCCATAGCCCAAAGTTAGTTTTTTAATTGTGATTTTCCTATCTTCGCAGTCCGCTATCGCAGCGGCTGAATTCAGAATGAAAGTTCAATAAAACAAACTACCAAGATTATGTGGCAGAGAATACAAACATTATACCTTGCTGTATCAACGATATTGATGGCCTTTATGTTGTTCAGTGTCAAGGCTGTAACCGTCGCAGGCGACGGCACGGTGATGGAAACGTACAAATATCTTACATACATTCCGTATGCGGTTCTCATCATCATCATCCTGCTGCTTGACGTGTTGGCTCTGACGACATACAAGATCAGAGTGTTCCAGTACAGGACCACCGTTCTCGTGGCATTGATAACACTCGGACTTCAGATCTGGCTCGGCATAGAATTCTTCGTGAACCTGAGTTCTGGCGATGACAGCGCGAGAATGATATACAAGTTGAATGTGGTATTTCCTATCGTATGCGTCATCTTGGATGTGCTCGCCGCACGTGGAATACTTGCGGACCAGCTGCTTGTGGAAAGCACATACAGACTCAGGACCGACAAGAAAAACAGGAAGAAGCGCTCTTGACGCCTCTTCCTTCATGACTCACGATTGGGATTCATCTGATTCCTGGACTTTCATATGGCCCAGTACATTGCCGAGATACGTTTTCGTGATGGTCAGCGGCGGAATCATATCATTGTCCAGATCGAGTTCATAGCCGTCCTTCTCTTTACGGAGGACCTTGACCTTGTCCATATTGACAATATACTTCCTGTGGCAACGCACGAGACTGCTGCCCTTGAAACTTTCCTCGACCGTCTTCAGGCGGCATCTGAGCATATATTTCTTCATTTCGCCCTTGCTGTCGGTGTACCATACCACGATGTAATTGTCATCCGACTCTATATAGTAGAGGTTGGAAAGCCTGAGCGACAGCTTCAGGACTCCGCTGTTGTCGAACAATGTGATTTTCTGCTCGTCTTTCGGAAGAATCGGCTCATCGGACACCACATTGGCATAGTTCATAAGCCTGATAGTATTGTTCTTGTCAATGATGGCGAAATACATTCCCGCTATAATATAAGGTATGATCAATGACACGAAACAGTACAGGAACGCGTTCAGGAATATGTCCACGAATGACGTATCCGCCAGTTCAATGATGCCGAGGTCATCTCCCTTTACGGAAAAAAGCGCATACAAAAGACATATCACCACGACTTCTGCCAAATTCCAGAGCACATACTCCAGATAATTCATATCCTGCATCCTTGTCGCATACATCAGGCGCTTGCTGAAAATTATGACGAAGAGACCGATTACAAAAAAAGCGGCTGTGAACAGGAAAGCCTGCGAGGCACCCAGTTCAAACCACACATTATGCGAAAAAGGAATACTCACCAGCATAAAGACCAGTGAGAAAAAGGCCGTGAATGTAACTGTAGCTATCAGCTGATATTTCTGCCTGAAATAAGCGGGCAATCTATATTTGTCTGACATACTTCATTTTCTATTGCGTCTTGTAAAGGTACAAAATTCCTCAGATTTCTCCAAAGTCCGGCATTTTCAACAAAATTCAGCATGGATTTCACCACTTATTTTGGAATCTCGCCAAAATCTTGCTGCATAGCAGGCAGTTCACCACATTCATTTCAGCATTGGGATAATAAGGAATATCTTTGCACCGGTATAAAATTAGCGAATCTGAAATTTTTTAGACAGTATGAAACTTATCGGAACAGGAAGCGCACTTCCGAAAAAGAAAGTGACCAATGCGATGTTGTCGGAGTTCCTCGACACAAGTGATGAGTGGATAATTCCGCGTACCGGCATCAGAAGCAGGCACGTGATCAGTGATGAGAACCTGGAGGACCTCGGAGCAGAGGCGGCATCCAAAGCTCTCGAAATGGCCGGCCTCAAACCGGAGGATATAGATTATTTCATCTGTTCCAATGTCGTGAACGAGTATATGACACCGGGGCTCAGCTGCATCATTTCCGAAAAAATCGGATTGACATGCCCCTGCATTGACATAAATTGCGCGTGTCCCGGATTCATCTATGCGATGGACATTGCCGAATGCAGGTTTGAAGCCGGAAAGGCGGAGAACGTGCTCATCGTCTGCGCAGAAGAGCCGACCAGGATGACTGACTGGAAAGACAGGGCGACCTGCGTACTGTTCGGCGACGGTGCCGGAGCTGCCGTATTCACCAAAGGAGACAATCTCAAGGGCATCAGACTGCATTCTCAGCCTGCACCTGACAAGATTTGGGAGAAGCGGGTTCTCGAACCGACACCATATGTCACCAAGGAAGAAACCTGCGCACCTCTGCAGATGAAGGGCAAGGAAGTGTTCAAGTTTGCGGTCAATGCCTCAACGACAGAAGTGGAAGCGCTGCTGTCCGAACTTGGAATGAGCAAGAGCCAGGTGAACTACTATATGGTGCACCAGGCCAACCAGAGGATCATCGACGCCATCAAGAAATATCTGGAAGAGCCGGATGAGAAATTCCCGGTAAACATTTCGGACCACGGAAACTCTTCTTCCGCGTCCTGCGCCATACTTTTGGACGAATGCAACCGCCGCGGAATGTTCCAAAAGGGAGATATTCTGGTCTTCAGCGCGTTTGGTGCAGGCCTGCTGTCCGGTGTTGCGGTACTTGAATGGTAAAAATTACTATATTTGCAGGATAGAACATTATAATTATCAAGAATATGATCAAAAGTCCTATTTGTGATATTCTCGGAATAAAATATCCATTATTCCAGGGAGGCATGGCATGGATTGCCGATGCAAATCTCGCCGCTGCTGTTTCAAATGCAGGTGGACTCGGCCTCATCTCTTCCATAAATTTCGGAACTGAGGCTGTCAGAGCAGAGATCAGAAAATGCAGAACATTGACAGACAAACCATTCGGAGTAAACATCATGCTTGCGGCACCGAACGCTGCGGAAGTGGCCGACATGGTAATTGAGGAAGGTGTGAAAATCCTTACTACCGGTGCAGGCTCACCTGCCGCATATATGGAAAAATGGAAGGCTGCAGGAATCAAGGTCATTCCTGTAGTAGCTTCTGTCGCCTATGCATTGAAGATGCAGGAACTCGGCGCTACGGCTGTAGTGGCTGAAGGTGCTGAATCAGGCGGCCACGTAGGTGACAACCACACGATGGCCCTTGTTCCTCAAGTCATTGACGCACTTGACATTCCGGTACTTGCGGCTGGCGGAATTTTCGACGGACGCGGTGCGGCTGCGGCATTTATGCTCGGGGCTGTGGGCGTGCAGGTCGGAACCCGTTTCCTCATCGCTGACGAGTGCCTCATCCATGAAAACTACAAGGAGAAGCTTCTGAAGGCTTCCGACGTGAGCACAATGGTTACAGGAAAGTCAATGGGCGATGCTGTGCGCTGCCTCAAGACTCCGTTCTCCAAGAAGTTCTTCAAGATGGAGTACGACCCTGCCGTTCCAAAGGAGGAAGTCCTCGATTTCGGCAAGGGAGCAATGCGCAAGGCAGTATTTGACGGAGACAATATGGGCAGCTACCTCGCCGGGGAAGTTGCCGGAATGATTCATAAAAAAGAAAGCGCCAAGGATATCGTGGAAGATATTATGGGCGGAGCTGAGAAGCTTCTGAAAAACGCCCCGTCGCTTGTAAAATAAAACAACAGATATGACAAAAAGAGTAGTAATAACAGGTATGGGCGTCGTTTCCCCGATCGGAAATGACGTAAACACATTCTGGAACAACCTTGTGAACGGAGTATGCGGAATCGACTATATAGAAGAATTCCCGACTGAAAATCTTCCGGTGAAAATCGCCGGCAAGGTCAAGAATTTCCATCCGGAAGAATACGGTATGGACAAGCCGTTCATCAGAAAACAGGACCTCTTCACACAGTTCGGCGTGGCAGCAGCTTATCAGGCAATGCAGCAGGCAGGTCTGGTGACAGAAGGCGAAGGCAAGAACATTGATCCGTTCAGACTCGGAGTCTATGTAGGCTCAGGCATCGGCGGATTCGAAATCCAGTACAGAGAGACCGCAAAGATGATCGACGACCCGTCAGGACAGTGGGTTTCCCCGCTCTTCATCCCGACGATGATTTCCAACATTGCAGCAGGCCACATTGCGACAAAACATCACGCAGAAGGCCCTTGTATCGACGCAGTTACGGCTTGCGCCACTTCCACGAACAATATCGGTGAGGCATTCAGGGCTATCCGCCACGGTTATGCTGATGCCATCATCGCAGGAGGCTGTGAGAATGCGACAATTCCTCTCGGAATCGCCGGTTTTGCCAATGCAAAGGCACTTTCCCGTGCTGAAGATCCTAAATACGCATCTCTTCCGTTCAACGGCAACCGTGGAGGTTTCGTAATGGGTGACGGTGCAGGAATCCTGGTTCTTGAGGAACTCGAGCACGCCAAGAAGCGCGGCGCCCACATCATCGCTGAGATGGTCGGCTACGGCAACACTTGCGACGCTTACCATCCTACCGCACCGAGACCGGACGGAACCACTCAGGCAAAATGTATCGAGCTCGCATTGGAGGAAGCCGGCTTCGACAAGGAGAAGGACAATATGTACATCAATGCCCATGGCACCGGAACCAGACTGAACGATGTGGCTGAGACCAAAGCATACAAGGTTGCGCTCGGCGACTATGCATACAAGGCTCACATCAGCTCCATCAAGTCAATGACGGGACACATGTTCGGAGCAGCCGGAGCTGCAGAGGCCATCACTACAGTCTTGGCTCTGATCAATGGCATTGTACCTCCTACCATCAATCTCGATACTCCTGACCCTGAGTGCGATCTTGACTACACGCCGAACACGGCTGTCAAGACTGACATCACCATCGGTATCTCCGACTCTTTCGGGTTCGGCGGACACGATGCATGCGTGGCATTCAGAAAGTACGAGGACTAAAAACAGACGACTAAAACCTAAATTTATAATGAACAAGGAAGATATTAAAAAGTTCCTGCCCCACAGGGAGCCGATGCTCCTCATAGATGAGGCCGTAGTGGACGAAAACAATATTGCCCATTGCAAATACACCATCAAGGAAGACGAGTTCTTCACAAGAGGACATTTTCCGGGCAATCCGATTGTCCCTGGTGTAATTCAGTGCGAGATCATGGCCCAGAGCTGCGCCATACTTGTAAAGGACGATATTCCTGGTCATCTTACACTGTACGCCGGACTTGACAAGGTCAGATTCAAAAATCCTGTAAAGCCTGGTGACGTATGCGAAATCACGGCGAGGCTGATAGAAAAGAGAGGTTCTCTGTATTTCTGCAATGCCAAACTTGAAGTCGGAGGCAAGCTCTGCTGCAAGGGCGAACTCACTTTCGCGCTGATACCGAAGGAATAATCAGATATCATAACTTATTGGAGTCTCACAATCCGGGTTTTCGGATTGTGAGATTTTTTAATTTATTGATAGTGAAAGCAAAAAAAATCATATATTTGTAATTGGTTAAAACGATACAGGACGACATATACACTATATACACTAATAGCACTGAACTGACATTCTGATCAACACACTAATCCAATAACAATATGAGCCTATTATCCAGACTATTGCTGACGATTGCGACTCTGACTTCATGCGTGACGATATCGTTCGCGCAAGGACAGGCCCCAATCGGCAAGGACTTGACTGTGACAGTTAAGGTCACGGACAAGACGGGCGCTATGCCGGGAGCAAGCGTACTCGTAAAAGGGACTACAAACGGACAGATTACCGGCCCGGACGGTACTGCCACACTCTCCAATGTACCTGCGGACGCGACACTGGTCGTATCCTTCGTAGGGTATCAGGACGTTGAACTCCACGTAAACGGAAAGACTTCACTCAATGCGTTGCTCAAAGATGACTCGCTCGCATTGAACGAAATCGTGGTCGTGGGTTACGGCACACAGAAAAAGGCCAACCTCACGGGAGCCGTGGACCAGGTCGGATCCGAGACATTCGATGGCAGGGCCAATGCCAACATCACCCAAATGCTTCAGGGACAAGTACCTAACCTCAACCTCAAGTTCACCGACGGAAGGCCTAACAGTTCACCATCCTACAACATCCGAGGCACCACATCCATCGGCCAGGGCGGAAGCGCTCTCGTACTTATCGACGGCGTAGAGGGCGACCCGAGCCTTCTCAACCCTAACGACATCGAGTCGGTCTCTGTACTGAAAGACGCGGCCTCATCATCCATCTACGGTTCGCGCGCACCTTACGGAGTGGTACTCATCACCACCAAGAGCGCTACCAAAGGCAAGCCGACGATCTCCTACCAGGCTAACTTCACGGTGGAGCAGCCAACCTCGATACCTGATTACGTATCAGACGGTTACACTTGGGCAGACCATTTCTACAAGTCGTATTACAACTACAACTTCTCCAATCCATCAGGAATCAACAAGACCATGGAGTTCTCCACCGCCTGGCTCGCAGAATACAAGAAGAGAGCAGAGGCTGAGAACTACGAAGTCCTGGTAAGCGACGGAAGCATCGGAACCGCAGGACGATGGCTGTACTACCCTAAGGGAACGGACTATATAGGAATGATCTACAAAGACCACCTGTTCAGCCAGACCCATAATCTGTCAGTCTCAGGTTCTGACGACAAGTTCGACTACTATGTTTCAGGAAGATATTATGACAACAACGGTATCTTCGACTCACAGACTAACCCGGAAACCTACAAGATCCTGAACAGCCGCATGAAGATGGGGTACAAGATCACGCCATGGCTGAAGATCTCCAACAACACCGACGTTTCATGGACCAAATACATCATGCCTCAGACCTACTCTGAAGGCAACGGAAACATCTGGAGAAACATCGCGGACGAAGGCCACCCTTGCTCGCCTATCTGGAACCCGGACGGCACCATGACCCACTCCGCAGTATATTCTGTCGGCGATTTCCTCTATGGAAACAGCAACAGGACCTACCTCAAGAGACAACTCAAGACCACGTTCTCCGCACAGGCCAAATTCTTCGAGGACAAGCTTCGTGTCAATGCAGATTTCACCTACCGCAACCACGATTTCAATACCACGGTAAAGAAAGTGAAAAGCGAATTCTCCAGATATGAAGGACAGGTGGAGACCATTTCCGGAACCCAATCCTACATGAGCGAGACTCTCAGGAACTACGGCTATCTCTCTACCAATGAGTTCGTGGAATATGAGGACACCTTCGCCGGGAAACATTATTTCAAGGCATTGGTCGGCTACAACTACGAACAGCAGTACTACAAACAGACCTACGCATACAATGACGACCTCCTGACACCTGACGTGGAGAACATAAATCTCGCGATGGGCATCGATAACAAGAGCGTCACAGGTGACTGGTACAAATGGCGCACAGCAGGAGCTTTCGCCCGACTGAACTACTCTTTTGACGACAGATATCTCATCGAATTGAACGGACGTTACGACGGAAGTTCCAAATTTCCTAAGAGACAGCGTTGGGCATTCTTCCCGTCCGTATCAGTCGGATGGAGAATCACAGAGGAGCCTTGGTTCAAGGTCAGCAAGAACGCTGTCACGAACCTGAAAGTCAGAGCATCATACGGCTCGCTCGGAAACAGCAACGTGGGCAACTACGCCTATGACGAGACATTCTCTTTCAGCAACGGACGTATCATCAACGGAAGCAAGGTACGTTACACAAGCGCACCTTCACCTATCCCTGAGTCATTGACCTGGGAAACCGCACAGACTCTGGACGTCGGTCTGGACATGAGTTTCCTCAGCGGACGGCTCTCTTTCAACGGGGACTGGTACAGCCGAAAGACATTGGACATGTACACGGTCGGACCTACTCTGCCGGACGTGTTCGGTGCAAGTTCTCCTAAGGGCAACTTCGCGGAGATGTCCACAAACGGTTACGAGTTCATCATCAAATGGAATGACAGTTTCAACCTTGCAGGCAAGCCGTTCAACTACTCAGTCAGGGCATCGCTTGCAGACTATGTTTCTACCATTGACAAGTTCAACAATGCCACCAAATCGCTTTCGACTTCTTCACTCAACACCAATTATTATGAAGGAATGCGCATAGGTGAAATCTGGGGCTTCGTTTCCAACGGGCTCTGGCAGAACCAGGCAGAAATCGATGTTGCAGAAGCCAAAGCACGTGAGGCAGGACAGAAGTACTACAACCCGCTCATGCAGACATCCAAGACCTACAAGCTCTACCCTGGTGACATCAAGTTTGAAGACCTCAATGGCAACGGCTACATTGACAGAGGACAGAACACGGTAGATGATCCGGGCGACCGCAAGATCATCGGTAATGCAGAGCCGAGATACATCTACAGCTTCGGTTTCGATTTCGAATGGAACGGCATCACGCTCAGCGCATTCTTCCAGGGCGTGGGCAAGCAGGACTGGTACCCTTCAAACGAGTCCTCGACCCTCTGGGGACAGTATAACCGTCCTTACGGCCAGATGCCTAAGTGGCATGTAGGAAACTACTGGACAGAAGACAACCCTGATGCATATCTCCCGAGATACACCGGCTACTACGCTCCTTTCTACAAGGGAACCAACAATGCCAATACAAGGTATCTGATGGATGTTTCCTATATCAGACTCAAGAATGTCCAGGTCGGATATACACTTCCGGAAAAATGGACAAAGGCCATCAAGATGAAGAAGATAAGCGTATTCTTCTCAGGAGAGAACCTCTGGACATGGTCACCGATGTACAGACACACGAGGGACATTGACGTTACCGCCAACATTTACGGAACCGACTCTGTTCTGGACAGCACCGGAGACGGATACAACTATCCGACAATGCGTTCCTACAGTTTCGGTATCAATCTTACATTTTAATCAGGCAAGATTATGAAAAACAATATTATAGCGCTGATTCTTTCCGCCTCAGTCCTTGTCGTTTCCTGCGACTTGGCTGAACAGCCGAAAGCCAAAGCCGGCAGAGACATGATTTTCGGTTCGGAAACCGGTCTTCTGACCTATACCAACGGGTTCTACGAATACCTTCCGGACTATGACAATGCCCACAAGCAGAACATCACTATGGACAATGCGGCCAAAAATGCCACAGGCACATATGAAGTGGGCGCATACACTACCAACACATCCACATCATGGAGCTGGAGCAGCATCCGTAATGTGAACTATTTCCTCAAATACAACACTTCATCCAATGTGAGCGAGCCGATCCGCAACAACTACAGCGGTATCGCCAGACTTTTCAGAGCCTACCTGTATTTCAACAAGCTCGTGCAGTACGGGGCAGTTCCGTGGATCGACATTCCACTGGAGCCGGACAGCCCGGAACTTTACAAGACCCAGGACAGCCGTGACGTGATCATCAGCAAGATGATTGAGGATCTCGACTTCGCTGCAGCGAACATCACCGAGGACAAGATAACTCCTAACTCCAACAGAGTGAACAGGTGGACTGCATTGTTCTTCAAATCAAGGGTCTGCCTTTTCGAAGCTTCTTTCAGAAAGTATCACGCCACTGGAAGCAAGTTCGGAAAGGAATACCTGAAGGACTGCAAGATCACTGCGGAAGAGCTTTACCGCCAGGCCGCCGACGCCGCTCAGGAAATCATTGAAAAAGGCCCTTACAGACTATACACGGGAACTCCTTATGCGAATGGACGCGGCTCCTATCGTGAGCTTTTCATCAGTGACAATGCCGTTTCTCAGGAAGTCATGCTCTCCCTCGCGCTCGATCCTGTTCTTCAGCTCGGTGAGGCCAACTGGTATTACAATTCGTCCACATACGGTCCGCACCTGTGCATGACTCACTCGTTTGCGAAGACGTATCTGAATCTGGACGGCACTCCGTACAATGACAAGAAGGGCGACACCTACAAGACATTTGCAGAGGAGACCTCAGGAAGAGACTATCGCCTGAACCAGACCATCAGGGGTGCCGACTACACCTGCAAGGACAAGGAAGGCGTATTCGTTCCGACTCCGGCCAATATGACAGGCCATTCGCTCACAGGCTATCAGTTCACCAAGTATGTAATGGACGACATCTCGTTCGACGGCGGCAGGACCAACTACAATGATGTTCCTATTGCACGTTATGCTGAAGTACTTCTGAACTATGCCGAGGCAAAGGCAGAACTTGGGACATTGACAGATGCTGACTGGGAGAAGACCATCGGCGCACTGCGCAGCAGAGCAGGCATCACAGGCGGGCTGGACAAGAAACCGACCACGGCTGACCCTTATATGATGTCCATCTACACCGGCGTGACCGATCCGGTTATCCTTGAAATCAGACGCGAACGCGAAATCGAATTGATACTCGAAGGCCTCAGGCTCAATGACCTGAAACGCTGGGCTTGCGGAAAGCTCTGGGAGACAGCGGCTTGGGACGGCATCTACATTCCTGCACTCAACACGCCTCTCGACCTAAACGGGGACGGGACCAATGATGTTTTCGTGACTGAGGACAGCAAGTACAGCGGACCTTACAAGAGCATTGCCATGTACACGGGCGCCAATCTGAAGGTGGTCAAACTCGCTGATGACACCAAGGGCGGATACCGTCTCAATTATGAGATAAGCCGTGTCTGGAACGACAATATGTACATTTATCCGATTCCGGAAATCGTCATTCAGAAGAATCCTAATCTGAAGCAGAATCCGGGATGGGACAAATAAAGGAGCAGAGCAATGAAAACAATGAACAAGATATTGACGGCAGCTGCGGCATTGTCAATGCTGGCAGGCTGTCAGAAGAATGAAGTCAAGATACACGCTGACTTCACTACGGACAAGGACGTGTATGAGCTCTATGAGGACATCAAGCTCACCAATACGTCTTATGCCGAGAACGCATACGTGATGGCGAGCAAATGGGAATGGGACGGAAATAAAGTATGGGGGCACCAGCCTCAGGAGCCCATTTCTTTCGACAAGACGGGCGAATATGAAATCAGGCTGACCGTGGTGGCGGACGTGGACAACATTTCCGACGTCAAGGTAAAAAAGGTGAAAGTCCAGGATACGAACAAGGCTCCGGTCGCTGATTTCAGCTGGAGTCCGGAAAGCGGAATCCGTGCCGGAGATGCTGTACAGTTCACCGACAAGTCCTCTGACCCTGACGGCTCGATCGTAGCTTGGGAATGGAAATTCGGAGCCACTCCTGTCAATGAACAGAACCCGAAATTCACTTTCGTGGAGTTCGGTGACATAGAGGTGAGCCTCACGGTTACTGACAACATGAAGAAGAAGACCACCAAGAGCGTGATGATTCACGTGGACAAGAGCGCCTATAGTCTCGAATTGCTCTGGGCCAAGCCTTACGAGAGTGACCCTGAGGCATATATCAAGTTCTCGTCTCCGGCTGTGAGCCCGGACGGAAACACTGTCTATGCATTCTCCTCAGGATATCATCTCGCAGCATTCAGCAAGGACGGCGCCGCGCTCTGGACATTCGACGCCACCGCGCACAACCCGAGTCCGTACTGTAAGGACGGCACCAAGAACGGTAATTCCTGCACGCCTTCAGTGGATTCCAAGGGCAACATCTATATCGCATTGGCATATAACGAAAGGGACGCGAAAGTCGTAGGCACTTACAGTTCAGGCGTTTACTCTATCGCACCGAACGGCAAACAGAACTGGTATTTCGACTACGGAAATGCGCGGTACATCGCAGTCATTCCGGTTATTTTTGAGGACCTCGGACAGGTCATCCTGACCACCAAGGCAAATCCGACAAAGACCGATTATCCGGCCATCTGGGAAGCTTACGGAAGCCAGGACAACGGACATGCCCTCAATATCGCTGACGGCTCGTTTGCGGAAAGCCTGCAGGTAAAGCAGGGCAACTATGGCGGCTCTGTCGGATTCAAGAACGGTACTTTCATCACCCACTGCAACGACAAGTACGGTTCGAGAATCTATTTCCGCGAGGGCAGCAAATGGAAGTATTACGGCAATGCCAACAACCAGCACAACAAGGCTCTCGGATATCACAACAGCAAGACTCTGGAGACCGGCGACTCCGGCCAGATGGCCACGTCAGCTGACGGAAAGGTATATATACTCTATACCAACAGGACCAACAGAGTGAGCTCAAGCAGCGTCCTCTACTGCTATGACACCAACAAGTATGTAAAGGACGACACCACCCCATTCGAGCCTGACTGGGTTACTCCAATCAACGGTAAACTTGCCAGATACAATGCCCAGGGTGTCGTCTGCGGTGCAGATGGAACAATTTATGTAACTACAGGTGTCAATGGTAATGACAAGGCAAGGGTTACTGCCGTAAGTCCTGACGGTCAGTTGAAGTGGGAATCTTTTGCTGACGGCGATATCGCAGGTTCTGCGGCTGTTGACAATGAGAATTACGTCTATTACAATGACTACGTTCTCGGCAAACTCGTGAAACTCTCGCCTGTAGATGGCAATAAAGTGGCTGAAATCCAGCTCGCTACAGATATGAGGTCATCCCCTACCATCAGCATTGACGGAACCATCTACTGTACCGGCATGAAAGACGGGAAACCGACATTGTTCGCTGTCAAGGGCTCGGCGACGAGTCATGCTGCAGGCTGGTCACAGCTCGGCGGAAATCCGTCAAAGACTTGTGTGTTATACTAATATATTATTGTCCAACAATTTATGAAATACAGAATTTCATTGATCGCTCTTTCAGCCTTGCTTGCTTTTTCAGCCTGCAAGGCTGAGCCTGAGCGGCACTATGTCAAAAATGACAAAGACCAGGAGGAGGAAGTAATTCCTGAAGGGAACGGAAAGACCTTGCTTGCAGGCTCTTTCAATATCAGATACTTCAATACTACGGATACCTATCCGTGGTCTATGAGGAAGGATGCCGTGTTCAAGTTCATTGAAACCACCAGTCCGGACTTTCTCGGTCTGCAGGAGGTCAAAGCCACTCAGTCTCAGGATTTTGCATACAAACTATCTGGCACTTACGGATATTATGACATTGACCGTGATACCGGAAAGGGCATCAGCAGCGGCTCAGGCGAAGGTATCGGAATCCTTTACAAGAAAGGCCGTTTCGAGCTGAAGGACAAGGGATTTTTCTGGCTTGCAGATACGCCGGACAAGCTTCCTGAAAAGAATGAAGACGGCACATATTCTTCATGGAACAGTGCAAAACGCAGGGTCGTGGTATGGACGAAAGTTGCGGACAAGCTTCATGACAATCAGATTGTCTGGTTCTTCGCCACTCATTTCGACCACATCAGCGTGGAAGCCAGGACGAAATCAAGTGCATTGACAATTTCAAAGATCAAGGAGCTTACGGGGATTGCAGATCTGTCTAAGAGTTCCGTTCCTATTTTCCTCGTTGCGGATTTCAACTGTACGCTGAATTCTACTGAACTTGCGCCGGTCAGAGCTGCGATGGGAGATGCCAGGACATTGGCGGCGAAGACTGAAAGCGGAAGGACTTTCAATGGTTTCGGCGAGACGAAACAGTCAGTGATTGACCACATCTTCTTCGTGGGCAATGTCAATGCCGACAGATATCACATTGCAACAGAGGATTATGGCGTGAAGTACATTTCCGACCACTACCCTATCACCTTACTCTGCTCTTACAAATAAGTACTGAGTATTATATAACTGAAGCAGGCTTATAACGGCGGTCCTCCCCACTGACGTGGGGCCCCTCCCTATTCGGGAGCCAATGCCGCCTGATAGATGAGGCCGTAGTGGACGAAAACAATATCGCCCATTGCAAATACACCATCAAGGAAGACGAGTTCTTCACAAGAGGACATTTTCCTGGTCATCTTACACTGTATGCAGGACTTGACAAGGTCAGATTCAAGAATCCTGTAAAGCCTGGTGACGTATGTGAAATCACGGCGAAGATGATAGAGAAGAGAGGTTCTCTGTATTTCTGCAGTGCCAAACTTGAAGTGGGAGGCAAGATCTGCTGCAAGGGTGAACTCACTTTCGCGCTGATACCGAAGGAATAATAATTCTATAACATTTTATGCGGCCGGAGGTTCTACTTCCGGCCGCATTGCTGTTTGTTTACTGCAATTTTATGAAATGTCAACATAAATAACTATTTTTGCGGGAGATACGTGTTTGCGTATCCGTACATATTTGATGAAAGTGTTTTCACTTTGTCCTTTCAAGGAAATCTGACAGTTTCGAAGAAAGTAAGGATAAACAGGAAACGCCCTCATCTGTATAGAGTGTCCGGGCTACGACCCCACGCTATACAGGTGTGGAGTTGTGTCCATACTCTTTACTTTCGGGTTTTGTCAGAACCTCCTTGAAAAGATGTGGAAGCGGCTCCACACTTTCTTTATAACAAAAACCTCGGTCCGGGGCCTCCGAAAAACAAACACTTTAATGAATCCAACTAGAAATGATTACGTCGCTCCTGCCGTAGAGGTGTTGGAAATAAGCGGCGCCGAAAACTGCTGCATCGCAGTAAGCGGTGAAAACAACCAGGGCTCTGGTGAAGATATGCCTTGGGGTTAAACGTGACTAAAATTTCAATCATCATGAAAAAGATACTGACACTAAGCATTATTACTGCTGTTTCTGCACTGATGATAACATCTTGTACAGAAGAACTGACATCAGGCACAGATACTGCTCCCGTCAAAATCGAGAGTGTAACTATGTTGGCACAAGACTTCAAAATGGATGGTCCTCAATCCAAGACATCTCTTATGATTGATGAGGATCACGGAGCGAAATTCTCTTGGTCTGCTGATGATATAGTAGGTGTATTTCCGGACATCAAAGAAGCTTCACAAGTCAAGTTTCCTATAAAGGACGGCAATGTATCGGAAGGAGCAGCCACTTCCAGCGCCAATTTTACCGGAAACGGATGGGCCGTTATGGAGGCCAACAAATACATGTCCTACTATCCGTTCAAACCGGACATGAATCTGCTTATGACTGCGATTCCGGTAATCTATACTGGCCAGTCACAGGTCCGGAACAACAATCCTATAAGGATTTGCCTATATGACTATATGGCAGCAGCACCGACAAAGCCCAGCCTTAATGGACATATCGGATTCAAATTCAAACACATGAACTCCCTGCTTGTATTGGATCTGATTGTCCCTAAACCTGGCAAGTACACAAGTTTGACGCTTACATGCGATGAGGTTCCGTTCGTTACGGAAGGAACACTAGATATCACTTCATGCGACCCGGCTGTCAAAGCTACGGTAACGGACCGCAGTCTCACATTGAATCTTGGAGGCATCGACATTGATGCGAATGAAAAACTTCGCGCATTCATGATGATTGCCCCGATGAATGCAGAAGGAAAGACAATAAAGGTCCGTCTGCAGGGGCCAAATGCTGATTTCAACACTAGTTTCATCGGAAAGAATTACCTTGCCGGCCTTGCTTACAAACCTAGAATCGAGGTTGTGAAAGGCGGGGATGTAATCCAACTAGAAGAAGGAACCAAGTTCAATGAAGATATAAAATCTCTTGTCAACGGCGAACACTATATCCTCGACAAAAAAGACTACAAGATAAAGAATGTCGTATTCCAGGCAAACAGCGACGTGGCCGTGCCTTCTCTTCCATATGTAGATGTCTCTTCAGCCGAATCGTCAACCCCGATTTACGCGTCATGGGATGCTTCCACTGGAACTATCTATGTATCAAGTCCTTCGTATAAGGTATATGCGAATTCCAACGCCGGCTTCATGTTCAAGAACCTGAAATGCCTCGAAAAAGTGTCGTTAGGTGATTTCTCAACAGATTACACAGAATGCCTTTGGTCACTCTTCGACGGGTGTGAACGGATACAGTCTGTGGACATGAGTTCGTTTGACCTTTCATTAGTCAATAACGCCAGAGCATTGTTTGCAGGATGTGAGAACCTTACTGAAATTGCCTGGCCAAATATGACTTTCAGCAAGACTCGTCTAGTTGACGCATCAAGCATCTTTAATGGATGCAAGCTACTGACAAACGTTGATTTACACTGCTTGGACGGCTGTAAGGTCAATAACTTCAGCGAAGCATTTAACACTTGCAAGAATCTAAAATCTATCGATTTAAGCAAAATTGATTTCTCTTCTTGTGGCGGATACACCGGAACTTTCGAGAATTGTTCATCATTAACCACCCTGGATGTCAGCAATTTCGGCTGGAAAAATGTTTCCGGAGAATGCGTCTGGACGTTTCAAGGATGTACATCACTAAAAGAAATCAACCTTGGAGAGTTTTATATTGCAAAAGCTAAGAGGCTGGAGAATTTTTTCGCAAATTGCACTTCATTAGAGAAACTGGATTATTCAAGATTTGATATAAATGTCGAAAATATATCAGGCTTCTTCAGCGGCTGCTCTTCATTAAAGAATATCAATGTTGATCATTTTGTAACAAGCGAAACATATGAAATCGGTGGCATATTCAGCGCTTGTTCTTCGCTAGAAAGCATTGATTTAAGCCATTGGAACACATCTTCAGTGAGAAATATCGGCAGTTTGTTCTCTGACTGCACTAAATTGGAAACAATCGATTTAAGTTCTTTTGCGACTTATAATGTAACCTCAATGGGAGGCCTCTTTAGAGGTTGCACAAATTTGAAAAAAATCTCATGGGGAATTAATTTCAACACCGATAAGGTCACAGATATGTGGTTTATGTTTGCGGGTTGTTCTTCGATAGAAACAGTTGACCTCAGCAATTTCTCAACGTCAAAAGTTATAACTTTCCGAGAGATGTTCAACAATTGTCCGTCATTAAAAGAAATTATTGGGTTAGACAACTTGGACACACATTACGCTGAAGATTTTGAAGAGATGTTTAAGGGGTGCTCCTCTCTTGAAAACCTTGATTTATCGCGGTTCAACATGTCATCCTCAAGAAAAATTAATGGAATGTTTTCAGGGTGCACCAACCTAAAGAAACTTAATATTTCTTCATTTACATCTGAACATATTGAAAACAATATGATTCATTCATTATTCTTGGGTTGCGACAATTTGGCGGAATTGCGAATGGGCAGTCAATTCAATCCTACAAAGTTCTATCAAGCTTTCGGAGGTGTCGCTTCGAAAATTGATGGGAAATGTAATATTTACTGCTCTGAGACATTCATGGAAAATGTTTCCAAAGACAGTGGTGCCAATTGGAATTTCGACCCGAAGAAGGCCACTTGGATAAACTGCGAAACAGAGGAGATAATGACCTTTCCACAAGCCAACTAGTTAGTTTGTTTACAGCCCACAACGGGCGCAACGCGTAACTCTCTAAATATCAACGATTAAGCCATTTTCGGAGTTGGGATTTTGGTAACTCTGAAAATGGCTATATTATTGATACTTAATACATTACGGGGTGCGCAACTATTCGTGTGTGGCGAAACGCTGTTCGGCCAGTTTCTCGTACTTGGTGCTCGGACGGCCGTAGTTGGCGTAGGGGTAG
>OLFV01000308.1_pt1 | contig 59079 bp, 49 predicted proteins | sample 1605551 | NCBI WGS metagenome assembly OLFV01 (sample SAMEA3888922, study PRJEB22519) | human gut metagenome | biome: human gut; feature: human-associated habitat; material: faeces | place: Denmark | collected 2011 | reverse complement strand
ACGGGTAGTACGGTTGTTCTGAACATTTTCAACCTTTCAGGGGGGGGGAGTTGAATCCCTCTCACTCTTGCCGGGGCATGTGGGCAATGGCAGGATATCCGGCATCCCAAAGCCAGAAGCTCAACGCCAACAAGGAAAGATAGGGTGTTACGATGATCGAAACACCTTCTGAAAGTTGAATACTGACAGAGAAAGACGGGGTATCATCATGATCGTGATACCTTCGCAATACAGATAACCCGACAATGGAAAGACAAGACACATTCATTTCCCTGACCTCTGCCAGCTTCGCACATGGCTGGAAGGATATCGGGGCGGCGTTCGGGGTGTCTTCCCGGATGGCCAGGCAATGGGCGGATGAGGGTGCGCCAGTGATCATGGTGACGCCCTCCATCCCCTGCGTCTGTCTTGGGGAGCTGTGGGAGTGGCTGAAAGGCCGGGGGAGGAATCAGCCCTCACCCCTGCCGGGAAAAGACGCTCCACACAGCCCGGAGAGGCGCGAAACGGGGAAAGATGAATCAGGGGAAGCACAAGGCGGAAAAATCAATCTGGAAGGCTATGAGTGCCCTTATTGCGCGAGTGTGGGAACCATGCGCCGGAATGGGAAGAAATACCGCTGCGAGTGGTGCAGGCAGTCTTTCACAAGGGAAGAGCTGAGAGAAAGCTAATAAAATCACCCGACAAGGTGAAACACCGGGGGCGGTAGTCCCGCCGACTTAACACCCAACTAAACACCGTTAACCCCTAAAAAAAGGAAGCCCGACAAGTGGAAGCCTTCGGGCTTTTTCGTGGGCAGGTTGCAGGGTGCAACCACAAAAAAAGCCGGGGAAAACTTGGGTTCGTGAAGCTATCTAAGTACTACGGGCGCGGCTTGCCCTGCCCGTCTTCATAATGCGCCTCCTGAAAGTTCAGGAGGCTAAATGATTCCGAACAATTAAATGTAGTCACTGAGCTGAAAATTCAGCGCAGTAAAAGATTCCGAACAGTTGCGGGATATTCCATCGCCTATCTCCTTGGAATAATTTGATAGACCAAAGTTGGACTTTGCAAAATCCTCCGAACACTTGGCGGCGAACAGGTGATCACTACGCGCACGCGCGAGGGCACACTGTTTTCAACGCGCCCAATTTTGGGCTGGTTGAGTAACTACCCCTCCGGAAATCTGGGGCGCTGGCATGGGGTGACAACGGATGTCACCCCCGGCGGCGCGGGCGGGCAATTCTGGGGGAAATGGGGATATGATTTATCTGTATGCCGCCAGCAGAGGCTCCGGCATGGCAGGCAAGCCCTCTCCATCCCTGAGGGCGTCCACGGTATCCGCCCACCATTGGAGCAGCAGCCGGACAGGTTCAAGATATTTCGTCCGATTATATGCCTGTTCAGTCGCATCTCCGGCCACATGGAAAAGCACTCGTTCACAGATTGCTTTCGGCGCGCCCGCTTCCAGTGCCAGAGTCTCAAACGCGGAACGGAAGCCATGCAGACAATGCTCCCCCTGCGGGATGCCTGCGGCCCTCAGAACCTTGCTCAGTCCGGTGTTGGTGATATGCCCGGACTTCCCCCGCTTGGAAAGCACCACATGCCCCGCCGATACAGTGCCAGTTCCTCAAAGGCTTTCTTCATTTGCCGGGACATGGGGACGATATAGCTCCGTCCGTTTTTTGTCTGAGGGAATACCCATGTACCAGCTTCAAGATTGATGTGTTCCCATTGCGCGGCAATCATGTTCCCATTCCGGACAGGCAGATAGCATGACAGTTGCATGGCGTATCTGATGGAAGGCCCGCTTCTCCCGCTTCCCATATAAGCCCACAGCTTGCGGAACAGTTCAGCCGCTCCGTCATCGCTGACAATGGCGGGTTGGTGTTTCTGTTCCCCTGCCGGGCGTTTGGGCACAAGCCTTGAAAGATGTTCTGCGGGAGTGCCCGGGATATATCCGGCGTCCACTGCATAAGCGAAAATTCTTTCCATGAGGCCAGCCACACGGGAAGCCTGTTCTAAAGCGCCCTTTTCCGAAAGACGGTCAATAATGGGTTTCAAGTGTTCTTTCCGGCGAATATCCACGATTGGAAGATTTTTGATATGAGGGTTGATATGGTTTTCGACACGGCCCCTATCCCCCTGAAGAGTCTTCCCGCTCAAGTCTCCCCGTGAAGCAAAATATTCTCCGGCAACAACTGAAAAGGTTTTTTCCTCTTCCTGCTTCTTCCGTTTTGCCTCTGCCAGTTCCGCCCGCCTCTGTTCGTTCGGATTTATCCCTTGCCGGAGGATAAGCTTGAATTCGTCCCGCTTGCTCCTTGCCGTGCTAAGGCCAGTTTCAGGAGCATATCCGCATATCAGTCTGACATTGGTTCTATCTCCTGCCTTGCGCCCCACATAAACCCATTTCCCCGCATTCCTCCCTGTAATTTCAAGCGACAGAGAGCCACCATCCTTGAGTATAACCGGCTCCCCATTGCGTAACGCCTTGGCAATCATGGAAGAAGTAAGCCTATTCACCCCGGCCCTTTCAGTCTTTGCTTTTGATTCCGCCATGTTATCCCTCTTTTGGTATGTGTCCGCGAGGCAGCTTTTTGAATTCCCCCGATTGTCATACCGAAAAGTATACCGTTCCCAGACGACAGACAACCAAAAACAACGACAAGCAAAGACGTATAAATACACTAACTAGCTAAAATAAAAGGACTTTGCTTACAACTAACGGCAAACAAAGTCCTATAAAAATAACAGATTGGTGGAGGCGGGGGGAGTCGAACCCCCGTCCGAGAACGATCCGCGCAAGGCGTCTACAGGTTTAGTTCAGGTACAGTCTCACCGCAAACTTCGCCCCTGAACAGGCAGCTGGCGGTCAGCCCGCCGTATGATCTCGCCCGCGCGCCGGTGGGCACCCGCGCGGGCCAGCCTGATGGATTTGACACCTCGGCGACGTATCAGGCGTCGGTCACTCCGGCGTGACGGCCGAAGCCGTCAGGAACCCTGCTGCTTACGCAGCGTAGGCGTAGTCGTAATCGTTGTTGGCAATTACTTTTGTTGCCGCTTTTTACGAGGCCAGCGGCGCCTCGACCTGCAACCCCGGCTTCCCCATCCCCGTCGAAACCATTGCGCCCCCAGGGGGCTTTCCTCCGGTGAGGAAAACCTGCGCTCCCAACAAGAGCGCATCTGATTGTCATAATACTATAGGCATTCTTTCATTGTCTGTAAAGCCCGGCAGGGCAGACGCAAGCACCCGAAAATGCGCGGCGGCAAGTCCGTCCGGGTGGGAGACTCGTGTGCAGGTGAAGCACGGCCATATTTAAAAAGCAGATTTTCAGTTGACAAAAATTAGATATCGAACTAAATATCCGTCAACAAGTTCGATGTCTAATTAGTTTCGATAGCCGAAAAGGCAGGAGGCAACTATAAAATTTGATGTCGAACATTATGGCGTGTCGCAGAGTTTTCCGACAAGACTGCGGCAACGGCAAGGTGGCATGATACTGTTTAACAAAAAGGATGGAAGGTATGAAAAGAGCGCTGGTATCCGCCGCGGCGGCCGTGCTGTGCATGGCCGGGCTGGCCCGGGCGGCCGATTTTTCTCTCTCTCAGGGTCAGGTATACAGCAGGAAGGCGGGGAACGTCACGCTGCATGACTATGTCACCAATACGGGCGGCGCAGCCCAGATTGTGGAAACAGATCGTCTGGTTGTTTTCGATGTTCCCGGCAATGCTCCGCAGAATAATGAATTCAAGGCACTTGTGGAATCTCTGGGCAAGCCGGTTGAGGCGGTGATCATTTCTCATGCGCATGAGCACCATTGGCTGGGCGCGGATGCGCTGTTTCCCGGCGTAAGAATATACAGCCTCGAAGCCGGGGCGATAAACGGCAAAGAAGGCATGAAGGCGCTGGAAGCGGCCCGGGCCGCCATGGGCGAGGAAATGATTCCGTATGGTTCCGTTCCCGAGGTGGAACAACTGTCCGCTGGTCAGCGGGTGTTCGGCGGTGTGGAATACATGTTCACGTCTCTGCCGGATCTGGGAGCGACCGTGATTGCCCTGCCCGCCGAAAAAATGGCCATGGTGCATCACCTTGGGTACGTGGGAGTGCATGTGCCCATGCCGCCCTTTGAGGCGCGTCTGGCCCAGATGAAGAAACTGCAGAGCGAAGGCTTCACCTGGTTTGCCGCAGGGCATGGGGTTCCGTCCGAAAGTCCCCTGTTCATCTCCAGAGTTGCAGAATACTATGCGTTTGTGGACAAGGCCGTAAAGGAAGCGGGAAGTCCGGAAAAGGCCAGAGAGATGATTGTTGCGCAATACCCCGACTATGGTCTGGTACCGCTGCTTGATGTCTTTCTGCCCATGCTGACGGACAAGTAGCCCTCCTCCTGTCGCGCAGCTCCTTCCATGCATGACGGAAGGGGCTGCGCCGCACGGATTCACAGGCGTTCCATTCGCCATCTGTTTTTGCCGTCGCCCTTGGCCTTGTACAGGGCGCTGTCAGCCGTCCTGTAGAATTCTGCGTAGGAGTGGCCGGACGTCTCGCTCAGCCCTATGCCGATACTGGCATGAAGGGGAAAGGGGAAATCGGCCTGTGCCGCAAGTATGTCGAAAAAACGCTCGCAGATGCCCTTCGCGAAGGCGTTTCCCCTGCCTGTGGCGAAAGCGGCGAACTCGTCGCCGCCGAGTCGAAACACGATGTCGTCCTCGCGGAACGCCTGATTCAGCACATCGGCAAAAAAACGGAGTACGGCGTCGCCGATCTGATGACCGTGCGTATCATTGATCTTCTTGAAGTCATCCAGATCAAAAAGGAAGAACGCCTTGCTATGGGGGGATCTCTCTCTGTCGCTGAACAACCTTTGTGCGGCTTTCAGGTTGTACAGTCCGGTGAGAGCATCGGTACATGCCTCCTTTTCAAGACGGAGCCGGTGAAGAACCTCTTCATGGATGTTGCGCGTCATGCCGAGTATGCGCTTTTTTCCTGAAACAGGGCAGGGATAGGCGATATAGGTTATTTTGTACCACTGGAAATCGTCCTTTTTCCCTGTCATGTTCAGTTCAATTTCCTCGGTGACTTCTTCCGCTCCCTCTTCCAGACGGCGGAACATTTTTTCCGCAAGGGGCAGGGACTCGGCGCGCATGACGCCGTAATCCACAAAGCACCTGGGAACATTGTCGAAGCGGGGAGGCAGGGGTTTGAAGCGGAGCAGGGTATCCTTGTTGTTGATGATAGAGTTGCTTTCCATGTCATACAAGAACAAGGCGTCCAGAGAATTTCTCAGTGCCACGTCAACGCTGCGCCGCGCATCTTCCAGTTCCCGCTCAAGAGACACCTTTTCGGAAACATCCGTCAGAATACAGGCGCAGAAACCGTGGCAGGGTTGATAACACTTGATTTCAAGAAAGCGATCAATTTCCGGACTGAAGTCGTTGAGCGTCTGCACCGTGCCGCGTGATGCGGTTTCCCAGTAGGGGGCAAGCCACTTCCTGTCCCCGCTGGGGAAGATATCCCGATAAAAGGCTGCGCCAAGCAGACGATCAAGGGGGACGTTTTCCAGTTCTGCCAAAGCCTCGTTGGCATAGACGAAGGTGAAATCCTCCGGATTCCCGGTTTTGTCCAGATCCAGGCGGATGATGGCCGCGGCCAGCGGCATGTTGTCCAGACACGCCAGCAGAAGGCTGTTATTTTTCCGGAACTCGTGCACACATGCGACGTCCGGCTGCATTGCGGAAGACATGGATATTTTCTCCCTTGTCAGGGCATGGAAAGTGCGGGGCTGACAACTGCAAAATATAACGCCAGGTTAAGTTAGAGGGTTTCGCTGCATCAGGAAAGATGAAAAGATAAGATTATCAATAGAAATGGATTGCTGCATCGGTTCTGAGGGCGTACTCGGGCCGGATGAACGGAAAGCGGCTCGTCCGTCAGTCAAAGTCCGCGAGCAGGGTTCCTACATTAAAGGAACCGAGCGTCATCAGGCGGTATTCCGAGCGGATTCTCGCCATGGCCTCATAGAGATGCGGAGAGGAAACTCCGTTATAAATGGAACTGTGCGCTTCAATGAAGGCGGCCAGAGTGTCGCAGACCTTGACCAGCCTGCCGTCCTTCGGATCCAGGCGGTTGGCGTTGCAGTCCTGATGCAGCTCGTCAAAGGAGGAAAGCGCGTGCGTTGCCCCTGACGCGTCACGGATGGTTTCCTTGAACTCTGACCCCACATCCACACCGAGATAATACCCCAGACGATCCCGGATGTCCTCATATCCGGCTTCCGCCAGAGGCACAAGCACTCGCCGCTGAAGTTCCTCCTCCTCGCACTGATGGATAATGGCGGCCAGTTGTTCCACAGAGCGTTTCACCGGCGTGATGATGTCACGGGTCAGGAGCTCGGGCAGATCATGGAAAAGACCGCAGAAGAAGTTGTTCAGCCGCCTGGCTTCGCAGGTGTCCAGCATCAGGCTGAGAAAGTAGGCATATGCCGCAACCACGAACATATGCCCGAGAACCGAGGTTTCCGGAATGCGGGGAGTCTGTGACCAGCGGATCTGGAAGCGCAGTTGCCCGCACAGATTGGCGGTACGCACCAAAGCGTTGCCGGCGGCGGCCAGGAGTTCGCTCACGCCGTCCAGATCCCGCATGGCAAGAAGCTGTTCGGTAAAAGATGCGTCGATATCCCGCAGTTCTTCATCAAAGTAGTTCAACGGGCGGATAAGATTGAATTCCCACTTGGAGGCATACAGGTGGGCTGCGCGCAGGATACGATCCGCCGTGGAAGGATGTTCCGCCGTTTCCCGTACGGGCCGGGCATGATACTCCACAAGACGCTGCCAGAATCCCTCGTTCAGCGGGCGCACGCGCGGTTCCAGTTCGGCCAGCACCCAGCTTGTCAACTGGGCGTACTGTTCCTGATTCTCCTTGATCCTGTAAAAAATGGGCGGCTTGATGTCGGTGATGACCAGGCGGTAGAAGTAATCGAAAAGACCGCCCTCGATGACCTGTCTTCCCAGCGCCAGCCGTTCCTCTTCGCCGAGGCTGCGGCATTGAAGCTGATAGAGCAGAAAGGCCGTGATCATCTTGTGCGCCTGCTTGTCCACCTCGTACAGTTCCACGGGGCGCAGCTTGTCGTTCCAGCGTCTCATGCTGGATCCGGAAAACACGAATTGCAGCAGGCTTTTTCGCAGGGATTGCATGACGCCTCCGCTTGATTTTAAATCGTTTTCATGTTAACTAGGCGAATTCGCGCGGCCCTGCAAGCCCGGAACCGGCCTTCCCCGTTGGCCGGAGGGTGAACTGGCGCGTTTTTCCGATTGTCTTCGTCTGCGTGCGCCGGCTTCCGGCGTGGACGCTGCCGTTGATTGTCTGGTTTCGTGTTTTTTTGTTGACACTGCCCCGAGAAGGGCATACACAGTCGGTCTTTGCTATTGAGCGAGACAGGAGAATACATAATGAAAACGTTCAGCCCCACGCCGGAAAACATCGACCGCCAGTGGTATGTGGTGGATGCCAGTGATCAGGTTCTCGGTCGCCTGGCTTCCCAGATTGCCCATCGTCTGCGCGGCAAGCACAAGCCTGAATTCGCCCCGCACATGGACAACGGCGATTTCATCGTCGTCGTCAACTGCGAAAAGATTCGCGTGACCGGCAGCAAGCTCCAGAAGAAAGTCTACTACAGCCACACCGGCTGGGTTGGCGGTCTGAAGGAAACCACCCTGGAAAAGAAGCTGGCCGCGAAGCCTGAAGAAGTGCTTCGTCTTGCCGTCCGCGGCATGCTGCCCAAGAACCGCCTCGGCCGTGCCATGCTGAAGAAACTGAAAATTTATGCCGGCGCCGAGCATCCTCATGCCGCGCAGGCTCCCAAGCCTCTGACCTTCCAGAACTAGGAGCGCGAGCCATGTCTACCTCATTTGATTACGGTACCGGTCGCCGCAAGACGGCTACCGCCCGCACTCGTCTGTATGCCGGTGGGGGCCAGATCGTGGTGAACGATCGCCCCATGGAAGATTATTTTCCCCGCAAGACCCTGCAGATGATCATTCGTCAGCCTCTGGCTCTGACCAAAACCCTTGATCGTTTCGACGTGAAGGTCAATGTCAGCGGCGGCGGTGTTACCGGGCAGGCTGAAGCCGTGCGCCACGGCATTTCGCGTGCGCTGCTTCAGGCTGACCCCTCTCTGCGCGCCGTTCTGAAGCGCGCCGGCTTCCTGACCCGCGATGCCCGCAAGAAGGAACGCAAGAAGTACGGCCTGGCCGCTGCCCGCGCCCGTTACCAGTACTCCAAGCGTTAAAAGCCGCTTTCTCCAGTCCGCCGGGCAGACCGGATATCCGGTCTGCCTTTTGCCTTTCAAGCCCCGGACATCTTCCATGGAAGATGTCCGGGGCTTTGCTTTTGGGGAAGCGCGTGCTACTCTTTTGCCGTTCCGCCCTTGCAATATGACTGCCGCGGATTTTCCGGCTGGAGCGTTTTCGCTTTGAGCATGCTCCCGAAAAAATTCCGGGTGTCGAGCGGAGGGAGGCTGCTCTCCTTATCCGTAACGCGTTCCGCGCGCATGGCCGAGGGGGGCGTGCCCCTGTTTCCCCCTGTCCGTCTGTTGCCGCAATTCACCTGCGGCGCATGGCTTCGGCGGAAGCGTGAAACCTGGGAACCAGAACATGGGGCCTGGCTGGCAGATACTTGCAAGAGCAGAATGCTCAAGAACCGTATGCACCCGTTAGCGCGGATTGAAATATGGATACCCACGTTCCCGAAATGCTCCGTCAGGATCTGCGCCCTGATCCTGTCCTCCCCCACTTTCCCGCAGGGGCGGGAGTGATCCTGATCGGGATGGCCGGAGCGGGAAAAAGCACTGTAGGGAAGGCTTTGGCGCAGCGCCTGAACTGGGCCTGTGCGGATACGGATCATATTATCGAAGCCCATTACGGGGTGGTGTTGCAGCGCATTGCCGATACCCTGAGCAAGGATGAATTTCTGGATCTTGAATGCAGGGTTGTCCTTGAACTGCGCCTGAGCAGAACGGTGCTGGCTACCGGGGGAAGCGTCGTGTACCGGGAAAGGGCGATGCGGCATCTTTCTTCTCTCGGGCCGCTTGTCTATCTGGATGTTTCGCTGCCAGTCATTCTGGAGCGCATTGCGCGCAAGCCGGATCGAGGTCTGGCCATCGCGCCGGGGCAGACCGTGGAAGACCTTTTTCTTGAGCGGGAAGAACTGTACCGGCGCTATGCGGACATTTCCCTGCCGGTGGGGGAAATGACGCCGGAAGAATGCGCGGAGGCCATTGTCGCACGACTTGGGGAAATACGCTGAAGCACAGCGTCATTTCCGCCTTTTCGTGTTCAGCGATGGGGCGGCCTGGTTTTGCGGCAGAGCAGGCGCAAGGTCACATTCATGGGCGTCGCGTCGTCCGGCGGACACCGCAAGGGATGCGCCGCAGATCGCGGGGCGTACAGGCACGGACTGCGGAAGGCTGCTCCGGCCTCGGTCGTGAAACCTGCGAACCGGAACATGGGGTCTGGGGCGCAGATATGTTCGGTTGCAACATGTTCTAAAGTCTGCCCACTTCTTCGGCTATGCGCAGGCACAGCCCGGCGCGGTTCAGCGTATAAAGGTGAATACCCGGCGCTCCGCCGTCGATAAGGCGTCGGATCTGGGCTACCGCAAACCTCAGCCCGGTTTCTTTAACCGCCTCCGTACCGCCCCTGTCGTGTGCTTCTTCCAGTTCCAGATAGAATTTACCGGGAATGTTCGCCCCGCACAGGGAGAGTGTGCGCCGGATGGAGGCCAGGCTCTGGATGGGAAGCACGCCGGGAATGACCGGAACATCAATCCCCATGCCGCGCAGCCGTGTCACCAGTTCAAAATATTCGCGAGTGTCGAAAAAAAGCTGGGTAATGACGAAATCCGCACCGGTTTCGATTTTTCGACGAAGATATTCGCGATCGTGATAAAAGGAAGAGGATTCCGGATGCGGCGCAGGATAGCCGGCTACCCCCACGCCGAAGTTCCCTCCTCGGCTGCGTATGAAACGCACCAGCTCCTCCGCGCAGGAAAAGGTTCCCGGTCTCCATTCAGGCCCGGCGTCGCGCGGCCTGTCGCCGCGCAGCGCAAGCAGGTTATCCAGCCCGGCATTGCGGAATTCTTCAAGAGACCGCGCAATGTCTTCTTCCTTCGCGCTTACACAGGTAAGGTGGGGCATGGGTTCCACATCGTGATCCCGCTTCAGGCGGGTGGCGATTTCCAGCGTGTTGGACTGGACGGACCCTCCAGCTCCGCAGGTTACGGATGCAAAAAGCGGGTTCATGGCTTTGAGCCGGACTACCCGCTCAAAGAAGGCGGGCCACTCTTCCCGATCCTTTGGAGGGAAGAATTCCAGAGAATAGAAAGGGGTAGAACGCTGACGGATGAGATCGAGGATTTTCATTTGAAATTCCTTGCGCTTGGCTGTTCTTCCCGAACCTGACCACAGACGACGGTCCGTGGAGTGTGCCGGCAGTGCATGCGCCAATCTTGTTTTACTATATCAATATAACCTGATATGTCAACATGCAATCCTGCTCCGACACCAGGACGGCAGCGAATGTTGCCGCAAAGGCAGCAGTATCCACGACCGGCCCTGCCGCTGCGCTCTCTCCTGTGTCTTGTGCGGAAAACGCTGCGCTCGCGCTCCGCACCTTCCCTTCCTGCCGCATGGTCGGCCTTGAAGCCCGCTGTGCCCGATCCTCCGGCGGTCTGGGGAATTTTCAGCACGGGTCCGCGGCATAACGGGGCAGAATGATGCTTGCAATTTTTTTCTTCTCTTTTTAGAGCAAGAGATATTGCGAATAAGCGGCAGCGGCATCCCTCTGGCTTTCCTCATGGCGATTCCGCTGTTCCCTCCGGGATTGGTCATGTTGATGAAGGTTTTGCTCGGCACAGTTTGTTCAGGGCGAATATCCGGAAGGATATTCCGAATACTGGCGCTGGCGCTGGGCATTGCGCTGTGTCCCGCATGGTCGGCGGCCCTTGAGGCGGAAAACGCATCTGGGGAAGAAATGGCACTTCCCGGACCGGATGCCCCGCTGAAGGGGGGAGACTGGCGTGAGCTCGCTCCGGGGTTCCGGGTGCGCGAATATGTCAGGGGAGAGGCGGAGAGGGTGGAATTCGTCGCGCTGCGGATGGATCCGCAGCGCTGCGAGATTGTCTTGTGCAGCGCGGCCTTTGACGGGAAGGCTCCGCGCACGCCGGAGCAATGGGCCGGGGAATATGGCCTGAATGCGGTGATCAATGCAGGCATGTATCTGCCGGACGGGCTTACCAGCACGGCCTATATGCGGAGCGGAGAAAAAACGAATAACGGGCGCATTGCGGAGAAATACGGCAGCTTTTTCGTTTCCTCTCCCCGCCAGCCCAGCCTTCCCGATGCAGCGCTTCTGGATAAGGACGCGGACGACTGGAAGGCGCTGCTTCCCCAGTATGACGTTGTTGTACAGAACTTCCGCCTGCTCGGGCCCGGAGGTGTTCAGCGCTGGCCGGAAAACGGCCCCCGGCATTCCATCGCGGCGGTAGGCATGAACGGGCAGGGAGAGATTTTTTTTCTTCACTGTGAGACTCCGGTCAGTGTTCATGAATTCGTCCGCATCCTGCGTGAGGAAAGCGGGCTGGGCCTGACGCGGGCCATGTATGTGGAGGGCGGCGCGCAGGCTGTTCTGGGAGTATGGACCCCCACGGAAAAGATATACCGGAAGGGCAGACATCCGGCGAATTTTCTGCTGGGCGGTCCTGTTCTGCCGAATGTCCTCGGCGTACGTCTTCTGCAGAAGGACTGAGCCTCTGTTCCCGCAGCTCGCCGGCTCCGGCAGATCCGGCCATGCTGCCGATGCGGGATTTAACTGCAGAAGAAGCCAGAGCACTTCGCTCATGAAACGGGCTGCGGAGTCAAGCGGGCGAGACTCATCTCCGCTCTCCCTGTCCGCAAGTGCTGCGCCCCGGCCGGCAGACATTTTCAAATGCAAGACGCTTCGGAGCATTTTCAAAGTGAAAATGCTCTGCCGCCTGCGAGAGCAGGCGGCCGCCGCGAAGGCATAAGCGCAACTTGTTTGCGCTGTTACATGCCAAAGCGGGCGTGGCTTTCAGCTTTGACTTTGTACAAAGTCAAAGCGAATCTACTCTAAAGATAAATGTTTTTCCGGACGATATCCTATAATTCAGAGTATTTTGAAATGAAAAAGCTCCCGGGGCAGGGCAGAGCGGAGCCTCCGGCGAAGGCGTGAATCCTGCTGGTCAGACACAGTGCCTGACAGGGTGTGTTTTCAATCTTGAAATGCTTTCATTTAACATGTTCAGGGGGAACCATGAAGCTGCGCACAAAAATTTTGTCGGGATTCGGCGCCATGCTGGTGCTGACAGGTATTCTGGGATATGTGAGTCTGTCGCTCACGGACAACATGAGCGTATACTCCGCGGAGGCGGCGCGGATCGACAACGCGCGGACAACGCTTGTGCAGGCTCAGGTTGCGTGTACTTTCTATACGTCGACCAATGAGCAGCGCTATGCGGATATAGCCCTGCAAAGAATCAGGGATGCGGAAGCCCTCTTCCGCCGGGCCATGGATCTGGACTCCAGCGAGTCCAACAGAAGCGGGCTGGAGGCCGCCGCCGACGATTCGGAAAAGCTGCACGCCCTGCTGGAACGTCTGGTGGCCCGGCAGCAGGAGGCCAATGCGCTGAAGCGCAGGGCTGACGAAATTCTGGCCGAAACAGCCGTGAAGTATGATGATATTCAGGCGCGTATGGAACGGCTGGTGCGCTCGGAAAAGATGGATGCGGATATTGATACCTTCGTGGCTCTGAACAATATCCGCACCAGGGTTGATATTGAAGTGCGCACCGGCGTGGCTTCCTTCAGCATGACGTCGCCGGCGGGAACAAAGGATTCTCTCGTCAGGGTGCTGAATGAAACATACGCGAGTCTGGAATCGCTGCAGGCGAGATTCCGGCTGCCGGACAACCGCGCCGCTTTCGGTGAAACTCTCGGACTGTACGGGGAGTATGTAAAGCTCGCCGTCCAGTATCTTGAGGTTCAGGCTGACGTGGGGAGCATTCAGGTGGAGGTTTCCGGGAGCGTGTCCTCCGTGCTGGAGCAGGCGACAAGGTTGTCGGAAGCAGGCACCGGGGCCGTGCAGGATTCCCATTCCGTGGTTACTACGGCAGTGCTTGGCGTCACTGCCCTGGCGCTGCTGCTGGGGATTGCCGTGGCGCTCTATATCAGCACCAGCGTAAACCGCCAGTTGGGCATAGACCCCGGCGATCTGGCCGTGCTGGCCGACCGTGTGGCCGGCGGGGATTTTGATATTGACGATGGCTCCCGGCATATCGGGGTGTTCGACAATCTGTTGAAGATGGTGGCAAATCTCAAGAAGCATATTGATACCGCTCAGGAACAGTCCGAACACGCCAGGGAAGAATCGGAAAAGGCCATGGCCGCCATGAAGGCCGCGAACAAGGCCAGCGAGGAAGCTCAGGCGCAGCGCAACAATATCCTTGCTGCCGCGGAGCGCCTTGAGGCCGTCATCAACGTGGTATCTTCCGCCTCCCAGCAGTTGTCCGCCCAGATCGAGCAGTCGGGCCGGGGGGCGGAGGAGCAGGCTGCCCGCATGACGGAAACCTCCACCGCCATGGACGAAATGAACAGTACCGTGCTGGAGGTTGCGCACAATGCAGGCAAGGCTGCCGAAGTCTCCTCCGAAACCAAGCAGCGGGCCGAGGCCGGAGCCCAGATCGTACACAGCGCGGTGAACAGCATTCAGGATGTCCAGCGGCAGTCCGTCCAGCTCAAGGAGGACATGGGCGTTCTGGAAGGGCATGCCCAGTCCATCAACAATATCATGGCGGTCATTTCCGATATTGCCGATCAGACAAATCTGCTTGCCCTGAACGCGGCCATTGAAGCCGCACGTGCCGGGGATGCCGGACGCGGCTTTGCCGTCGTGGCGGATGAGGTGCGCAATCTGGCGGAAAAAACCATGGCTTCGACAGCCGATGTGGCCTCTGCCATCCGCGCCATTCAGGAGAGCGCCACCAAGAGCGTTCAGCAGCTTGACATTGCGGTGCAGACCATTTCTCAGGCCACGGATCTGGCTACCCAGTCCGGTGATGCCCTCAGTTCCATTGTGAACATGGCCGAGGAAACGGCGGATCAGGTTCGCGCCATTGCCGCCGCAAGCGAAGAACAGTCTGCCTCGAGTGAGGAAATCACCCAGTCCATCGGCCATGTGACCACCATTTCCGGCGAGACGGCAGAGGCCATGCGGCAGTCTTCGGAAGCCGTAGCCGAACTGACCAGACAGACGCAGGAGTTAAGCAGTCTGGTTGCCGAGATGAAACGCAGCTAGATCATTTCGCCATCGGAATGTTCCACGGGGCCTGGCAGGGTGGGACTCTTTTCCGCTTTCCTTATCCGTAAGGCGCTCGCGCTGAAGAGCAGGGGGGCCGTCCCGCTCCCGTCCCCTCTCCGGGCTCCGCCGCAATCCGTTTGCGGTGTGAGGCTCCGGCTTCAGGAGTGAAGCCTGCGTGCCGGAACACACGGGCTGATCGGCAGACATGTTCAGCCGCAAGGCGCGCAGGGCAGGAATGATGAGGAGTTGACGAGGCGCTCCCGTCGTCGGCTCCTGAGGGAATAAGCGAGGGCGGGATGCGTCATGGCGGAGTTCGGCTCAGGGAGGAGCTTCAGGACGGGATGCCCTCTGGGGCGTATTTGAATGCCCGTGACTTGAGCAAGACACCGTTTGTTCACGGGTATTCTCATGCGGTTTTTAGTGCATTTTCTGCTTGAAAGTGCTCTTCCGCCTGCGGAGCAGGCGGTCGCCGCGAAGGCACAAGCGCAATTCATTTGCGCTGTCAGATGCCGACGCGGGCGCGTCGTGGAGCATTTTGCTGTTGAAAGTAACTGCGGGCCAGGATTCCATGTTCCGGCCCGCAGGTTTCATGCCTCCGCCGGAGGTTCGCTTCGCTCAACTCCGGGAGCATTTTCAAAACGAAAATAAAGTAACAGCCTCAGGGAAGATGCCGGGCGGCCTCAGCCTGCGCGCCTGCCGCCGCTCTCAAGGCCGGGGTTGATTTCCCCCATGGCCACATACAGCGAGGAAAGGGCGGTGAGATAATCCGTCTGGGCGGAAATCAGGGAAAGTTCGGCTTCCGCAAGATCGGACTGCGCGGTCAGCAGATCCAGGTTGGTGCCGAGCTGAAGTTCATAGCGCATTCTGGCGTCGGCATATGATTCCTGGGCACTGGCCACAGCTCTGCGCGCCACCTCGATCATGCGCAGGGTATCCTGCACGGAGGAGAGGCAGGATTTGATTTCATAGGCGGAATCGTTGAACGTGCCGCGCAGCCGCGCTTCCAGCGCGGCGATGTTGGAGCCTTCCTTCCGGGCGGAATAATAGTCCCTGCCGGATTCGAAAATGCTCCAACTGGCAGTGAGGCCGGCCTGCCACTGGCTGTAGTCGCTTCCGGCATATCTGCTTCCCGCCGCGCGCGGGGTGTCCCCTTCGCTCTGCCATTTGAAGTTTGCCGCCAACTGGGGAAAAAAGGCGCTGCGGGCCATGCCCTGATCCCTGCGCGCGATGTCCACGGCAAGCTGCGCCAGCCGCAGATCGGGCCGCAGCCGGAATGCCCGTTCAAGGCAGGCGTCCAGCGTGCCTCTGAACGGAACGGTTTTCAGATCCCCCACATAGTCGGTGTCGGCATCCACCTTGAGATCAAGCAGGGTGTTCAGTTGGGCGCGGCAGATGTCGCGGCTGTTCTCGCACTGGATCAGCACGGCCTCGTTCCGGCTGACGTCCAGTTCCGCCTGAAGCACATCAAGGCGGGGGCGCGCGCCTACTTCATACGAGGCGCGGGCCAGAGCGAGCTGGGCGCGGGATCGTTCCAGCGAGCGCCGGGTGCTGCGGATATTTTCCTGAGCCTTCAGATATTCAAGAAAGCGCGCCTGTACCTGCCCCACAAGGGCAAGCCTGGAGTTCTCCAGCTCCAGCTCCTTTTCGTCCTCCTGAAGTTCCGCCTTCTGATAGGCATTCAGCAGATTGAATCCGGTGAACAGCGGCTGGCTGACGGTCACACCGTAACTGTATTCCTTCTTGGCGTTGCGGGCGGGGCGATCCTTGTCATAGAGCGTGGCCCCGTAGTTCAGTCCTATGCTGGGGCCGAAGCCCGCGCGTGCCGCCTTGCGGCCGGATTCGGCCGCATCCAGTGAATGGCGGGCGCTTTCCACGCCGGGATTGACCCTGAGGGCCTGGTTTACGGCTTCTTCCATGGTAAAGGTAACGGCTGCCGGGGCGGAAAGGGGCGCTGCAAGTGTCAGCGCAAGAGCCAGTGTCGCGTACAGAACCGGGCGCGGCGCGGATGTGCGGAACGGAGGCATGATGCGTCCTTCTTGTGGAGATGGCCGGACAAGGCGGCGGACGGGTTCCGCCGCTTCCGGAACTGGTCGGAAAGGGCGTCCTGCTTCGCGCGGCCTGTCCAGAGAGCTTGCGCGCAAGGCGGGAGGCTGTGACACCGGATATACCGTAAAGCCGGGTTCACGTCCACCTGTGCCGTTTTCCGCATCCCTTGTCTCTTCCCCATCCGCCGGAAGAGGCTCTTGACGGATGTCCGGCTTTTCCCCATGCTTCCCCCATGCTGCTGTATATACATGTCCCTTTTTGTCGTTCCAAGTGCCGCTACTGCGCTTTTTATTCCGAACCCATCGGAGGAGGGCTCCTTGATGAAGCGTCGGAGCGCATGCAGCTCTGGATGGACAATGTCGTTCTGGAAATGGCTCAATGGGGTGACCGGCTGGGCCGTCCCCCCGTGCGGACCGTATTTTTCGGAGGTGGTACGCCCAGTCTGCTGCCGCCCTCGATCATCGGCAGCATTCTGAACCGGGCCGCCCGCTGTTTCCGACTGGACGGCGCGGCTGAAATCAGCATGGAAGCCAACCCGGAATCCATCAGCCGGGCAACTGCCGGGCAGTATCTGCGCGAGGGGGTCAACAGGGTCTCCCTGGGGGCGCAGTCGCTGGATGACACGGAACTCGCCATGCTGGGACGCGGCCACTGTGCCGCGGATGTGACCCGGGCGGTATATGCCCTGCGGGATGCTCATTTTCATAATATAGGACTGGATCTTATCTGGGGGCTGCCCGGTCAGACTTCACGCCGGTGGAAAAAACAACTGAAGGAAGTCGCCCGCCTGCGCCCTGAGCATCTTTCCTGCTACGGGCTGACGCTGGAAGAGGGGACGCCCATGCGCGAACTGTGCGAGAGCGGCGCGCTGCTCCCTCTGCCGGACGAGCGCGAGGCGGCGCGCATGTATGTGCAGGGAGCGGAACTGCTGGAAGAACTCGGCTACCTTCAGTACGAGATTTCCAATTTCGCGCGCATGGGGTATCTGTGCCGTCACAACATGGGGTACTGGGAAGGTGAGGATTATCTTGGTCTGGGGCCTTCCGCGACTTCCACCATCGGGGGGAGGCGCTGGACCAATCCCGCGAACATCGGGCGCTGGGCGCGGCAGGTAAAGCGCCATGCCACGGGAGCGGACGCGGAAAAGCTGGATCTGACCGATCGCGTGCTGGAGCTGATCATGCTGCGCCTGCGCACGGCCCGCGGCCTGCGGGTAAAAGCCTACCGCGAGCTGACGGGCCGTGATTTTCTGCGCGATCACAAGCCTCTGGTGCATGCCCTGCACCGTCACGGCCTGGTGCGCATCAAGGATGGATACCTGCGTCTGACCAGAAACGGGATGCTGGTTTCCAACAGCATTCTGGAACGCTTTTTCGACGCCTCGCGCGAGGCGCTGCGCGCCGGGGAAGCGGCTGGAACGTGCCGGACGGACGAGGGCGGCGGAGTTTCCCCTTCCGTTCCCGGGGCTGCCTGCGGGCCGGAGGAAGCGGAATGAGAGCCGTGCGCGGACGTCTTGCACCCAGCCCCACCGGGCCGCTGCATCTCGGCAATGCCTGGGCCTTTCTCTGGGCCTGGATCGCCGCCCGTGTGGAAGACGGAGGCGTCACGCTGCGCATGGAAGATATTGATCCGGCTCGTTCCCGCCGGGAATGGGAGGAGGCCGCTCTTTTCGATCTGCGCTGGCTCGGTCTGGACTGGGACGCGGGACCGGTGCGCCAGAGCGGGAGGAACGCGCTGTACGAGGCGGCCTGTGAGCGGCTGGACGGGGAGGGGATGCTTTATCCCTGCTACTGTACCCGCCGGGAACTGCGCGAACTGGCCGGCGCGCCTCATGGTCCGGAAGGAATTCCGGGAGGAGTGGGCGACGCCGGGGCCGCATATCCCGGCACATGCCGCCGTCTGACGCCGGAAGAGCGTGCCGCGCGGGAGGCGGAAGGCCGCCGCCCCGCCTGGCGTCTGGCCTGCCCCATTTCCGGTCCGGAAGGGGAAACTGCCTTTGAGGACATGATAGCCGGGCCGCAGCGCATGACGCTTGCGGACTGCGGGGGAGATTTCGCCTTGCGCCGTTCGGACGGCGTATGGGCCTATCAACTGGCCGTGGCGGTGGATGACATGGATATGGGCGTGACGCAGATTGTGCGGGGTGAGGATATCCTTTGTTCCACGCCGCGCCAGATGCTGCTGTACGATCTGCTGTCCGGCATGTTCGGCGGCCGCCGCCCTGTCGTCTTCGCTCATCTGCCTCTGCTGCACGATGAAAAGGGTGAGAGGCTGGCCAAGCGGCACGGGAGCATGGGCATCGCCGCTCTGCGGGCGGCGGGAGTGTCCTCCGGGCGGCTGATCGGAATGCTTGCAGCAAAGGCCGGACTTGCGGCAGAGGGAGAAAGCCTCCCGCCTCCCGCTCTGCTTGAGCGCGTCCGCCGCGCGGGAGGGACGCGGGCGCTGTGGGCGGCCCTGCGGGCGGCGGGAAGGCGCGGCCCTCTGAGCATATCGCCGGAGGATATTTCCGGGCTTGGCGCATTCCGCCGTTGAGATGCTCCACGGAGCCGGACAGGGCGGGATTCATCCCTGTTCTCCCCTTATCCTCCCATGTCGCGGAGCGCGATCCGGAACGGCTGGAATTTTGCGAGCTTTCCTGTCTTCGGGATGCGGGGGCCGGCGCCGTCAGCAGGTTAAAACGAGCTGCGCCGGCCCTGCCCGGGATGCTCCCTTCGCTTGACGCCGCCCCATAATTGACATACGCAAACTCTTTACGGTTAAGGTTGAAGGGCGCCGTTTCGCACGCCGGGGGAGGCGCTCACCCTCATGACGGATACCATCACCCCCGCGCAGGCAGTCCCGGAGAGTTCCCTTGAGCACGCAGAACAAAGCACACAAGCCCATCAAGCTTGCCACGCAGTCGGAGCATGCGGCCTATTTCATGCCCATGCTGGAGAGTTTCGCCGAACACGGCGACCTGAATGAAGTGGTCAAAAACTGCGTGGTGAAATCCTGCGAGCTTCTGGATTCGGGAGTGCCTCTTTTTCCCAATGATTTTCGCAAGGAGAACGACGCCGGCAGCGTGCGCGCCGAATACGAGGCATACAGCGGCGATGAGCTGGAAAATCTGGACGAAACCTTCGCTCTGGCCGGGCGCATGCTGTCCTCCCGTTCCTTCGGCAAGGTGATCTTTTTCCATCTGCAGGATCGCACGGGCCGCATCCAGTGCTATGCCGAGCGGGAAGCTCTGGGCGACGACGCCTTCAAGGTGTTCAAAAAGCTGGATGTGGGGGATATCGTGGGCGTGACGGGAACCCTGTTCCGCACCAAAACCGGCGAACTCACTCTGAAATGTTCCGGCGTGAAGCTGCTGACCAAGGCGTTCCGCCCCCTGCCCGACAAATATGCCGGGCTGACCAATGTCGAGCTGCGTTACCGCCAGCGTTATGTGGATCTGATCGTCAACCCGCGCACGCGGGAGATTTTCCGCAAGCGTTCGCGCATTATCCGGGAATTCCGCCGCTTCATGGAGCAGCACGGCTTCATGGAGGTGGAAACGCCCATGATGCATCCCCTGGCCGGGGGCGCGGCCGCGCGGCCCTTTGTCACGCACCACAATGCGCTGGATATCGATCTGTATCTGCGCATCGCGCCGGAGCTGTATCTGAAGCGCCTCATCGTGGGCGGCCTGGAAAAGGTGTTTGAAATCAACCGGGCCTTCCGCAACGAGGGGACGGATACACGGCACAATCCGGAATTCACCATGTGCGAATTCTACTGGGCCTTTGCCACGTTCCGCGATCTCATGGATTTTACGGAACAGCTTTTCGCGCATATTGCGCTGGAGGTCTGCGGCAGTACGGTGATCACCTATCAGAAACAGGAAATCGACCTGACGCCGGGGCGCTGGCGGCGGCTCACCTTCCATGAATCCCTGGAAAGCGTGGGAGGGCACAAGCCCGACTTTTTCTGGAATGAGGACGCCCTGCGCGCGCATCTGACCGCGCGGGGAGAAAAGGACATGGAACGCGACGGCATCGGCAAGCTCCAGTCCCGTCTTTTCGATCTTGATGTGGAGCCCCGGCTGATTCAGCCCACGTTCATTTACTTCTACCCGGCCGAGATTTCGCCCCTGGCCCGCCGCAACGACGAGAACCCGGAACTGACCGACCGTTTCGAGCTGTTCATTTCCGGCGGAGAATATGCCAACGCCTTTTCCGAACTGAATGATCCGGTGGATCAGCGCGGCCGCTTTGAAGCCCAGATGGCCGCCAAGGCGGCGGGTGACGAGGAAGCCAATCCGCTGGATGAAGATTACCTGCGCGCGCTGGAATACGGGCTGCCGCCCACGGCGGGGCAGGGCGTGGGAATTGACCGCCTGGTCATGCTGCTTACCGACGCCCCGTCCATCCGTGAGGTTCTCTTCTTCCCCCTGCTGCGGCCGGAGCTTTAGCATGTTCTGCGGCGCGGGACTGGTGAATGCATGAAGTTTGCGGGATGGAGACGGGATTCCGGCATGTGCCGTTTCAAAACCAGAGAGAGCTAGGCGGATCGCATGGGCTTTGAGCTGTTCATCGCGTCGCGCTACCTGATGTCGCGCCGCAAGCAGACCATCATCTCCGTCATCTCGCTTATGAGCGTGCTGGGCGTGGCCATCGGCGTGGCCGCCCTGGTTGTGGTCATGGGCGTGTACAACGGTTTCACCTCCGATATCCGGGACAAGATCCTGGGGGCAAATGCCCACGTCACGGTACTTTCCGCCGACCCGACGGCATTTGACCCCACAAGCGAACCCTTTGCGCTGGAGGCTCCCGCCGGGGAGGGGCATTCCGCCAGAAGCGAACGGGAAGCCTCCTCCGCCGTGTCCGTTCCCGCTTCTTCGCCTGTCACGCCGGTGCTGGCGGAAGTGCAGTCCATACCCGGCATCAGGGCCGCCACCCCCTATATCTATACCGAAGTTCTGCTGTCCACGCCGCGCGGGGCAACCGGTCTGGTGCTGCGCGGCGTGGACCCTCTCCAGGCGGGAGAGGCCCTGCATCTGCTGCGTGACATGCCCGAGGGAAAGGTTGAAGATCTGGCGGCGGAAGGAATACCCGGCATCGTGGTGGGAAAGAATCTGGCCGCGCGTTTCGGCCTGAAGGTCGGCAGCCGCATTAATCTCATGTCCCCGATGGGGGAGAGAAGCGCCGCGGGCTTCAGCCCGAAGATCAGGCCCTTTCGCGTGGCGGGCATGTTCAGTTCCGGGATGACGGACTATGACAGCCGTCTGGCCTATGTTTCCCTTGACGCTGCCCAGGAGCTTCTCGGCCTGCCGGGAGGGCGCGTGTCCGGCATTGAGGCGTTCTGCGACGATCCGTATCAGGCGCGGGAACTTGCGGGCCGCATTCAGGAAAAACTCGGCCCGCCGTTTTACGCGCGCAACTGGATGGACATGAACGCCAGCCTGTTCGCCGCTCTCCAGCTGGAGCGCATCGGCATGTTCATCGTTCTGGCCATGGTCATTCTGGTCGGTTCTTTTTCCATCATCACGTCGCTGGTCATGCTGGTCATGGAAAAGACGCGGGATATCGCAATTCTCATGTCCATGGGAGCCACGGCGGGAGCCGTGCGGCGCATTTTCATGCTGCAGGGGCTGATTATCGGGGTCGTGGGCACGGGCATCGGCTACGCGCTGGGCCTGAGCCTGGCCTGGCTGCTCAAGAGATATCAGTTCATCGATCTGCCTCCGGGCGTCTATACCATGGACAAGCTGCCCATGCTGATCAATGTGTCCGATACCGTGATTATCGGCGTGGTGGCCATGATCATGTGCTTTCTCGCCACTATCTATCCCGCGCGGCAGGCGGCCCGGCTGAGGCCCGCCGAGGCGCTGCGCTACGAGTGAACCATGTCGGAACTGTATCGCGTGGAAGACCTGGGCAAGACCGTGTGCGGCCCGGCCGGGGAACTGACCATACTTTCCGGTCTGAACCTGAGGGTGGACGCCGGGGAATCCGTGGCCATACTCGGAGCATCCGGATCGGGAAAGTCCACGCTGCTGCATATGCTGGGCGCTCTGGACGCCCCCACTCGCGGCATGGTATATTTTGAAGGTCGTCCTCTCGGCGGCATGAGTCCCGCCGAGGCGGCCGTTTTCCGCAATCGCCGGCTGGGCTTTGTGTTTCAGTTCCACCATCTTCTGCCGGAGTTCAGCACGGTGGAGAATGTGGCCATGCAGGCCGTCATCGGCGGCATGGAGCGGCGGGAAGCCCTGAAGCGTGCCGAGGCTGCGCTGGAGAGCGTGGGCCTGGGAGAGCGCCGTGCGCACAACGTCACCACGCTGTCCGGCGGCGAGCGGCAGCGCGCGGCCATAGCGCGCGCGACCCTGCTGCGTCCCAAGGTACTGCTGGCGGACGAGCCGACTGGAAATCTTGATGAAAAGACCGGAAGCATGGTGATGGACCTGCTGCTGGAACTCAATCGCGCCGAGGGCATGACCCTTGTCGTCGTGACGCATAATCGTGACCTCGCCGCCCGTATGGGACGCAGGTTCGAATTGAAATCCGGAGTACTCTATGAAGAGGGAAGCGTTTAAAGCTCTTCGTCGTGCCCTGGCGGCGTGCCCGCTGCTTGTCTGCCTGGCGGTCTGTCCGCTGATTCCCGCGCCTGCCGGAGCCGCGCCGTCTTCTGCGGACGGGGCCGCCAGGGTTGCGGAGGGCAGGGAGCCTTCCGTGCTGGTGCTGCCGTTCGCCGTGCATGCCGCGCCGGAACACGCGGCGCAGCTGCGGCAGGATATGCCCTCTCTGCTGCGTTCCTCTCTTGCCGAAACAGGATTTCGCGTCCTGCCTCCTTCCGGCAGGGCTCCGGCAAACGACGGCCGGGCGCGTTCTCTGGCCTCTTCGGCCAGGGCGGACTACGCTGTCTATGGTACGCTGAGTCAGCTTGGCGACGCGTTCAGCCTGGACATGCGCATGGTCTCCGCTTCGGGTGGGGAAGCCTATGCCTACCATGCCGAGCGGAACTCTCTGCTTGAGCTGGCTTCCGCCGTGGAAAGTCTGGCCGGACAGGCGCGGGGAGCCGCCCGGGGCAAGGGCGGCGTGGCGGATATCGAAATCCGTGGCCTGCGCCTGATCGATCCGGAGCGCGTCAAGGTGCGCCTGTCTTCCAGGGTGGGCGGTGCCGTGGATGCGCTCAGCGCGGATGAGGATCTGCGCCGCATATGGGAAATGGGCTACTTCAGTGACGCTCGGGCCGATCTGGAGCAGACGCCGCGCGGCCCCGTGCTGGTGTTCACCGTGACGGAAAAACCGCGCATTGATGATGTGCGGGTGGAAGGCTCCGATGCGGTGAGCATGGGCGATATCACCGAGGCCATGTCTTCCAAGACGGGGGATGTGCTCAATGACAGGGTGCTGGCCGATGATCTCCAGAAGATCACGGAGCTGTACCGCAAGAAGGGATACTATCTTGCCGACGTGACCTATGAGGTTCAGGAGCGTTCCGGCGGAGCCTCCGCCGTGCTGCTGCTCAGGGTCAACGAGGGAAACAAGCTGTATATCAAGGAAGTTTCCATCGAAGGGCTGGAACAGGAAGATCCGGATGACCTCGCGGGCAAGCTGTCTCTCAAGACGCGCGGCCTGCTTTCCTGGATCACCGGCTCCGGCGTGCTGAAGGAAGAGGAGCTTGAGCGTGACTCGCAACTGCTTCAGGCGACTCTGGTGAACAAGGGATATATTGACGCCCGTGTCGCCGCACCGGAGGTCGTCTATGACCCCGACGGCATCCGCGTCATCTTCCGCGTGCGTGAAGGCGATCGTTACAAGCTCGGCGAGGTCGGGTTCAGCGGAGATCTCATTGATACCAGGGAGAAGCTTCTCGCCCAGACAAAACTGGATGACCTCGCGGAGGACGGCGAATACTTCAATCTGGAGACAATGCAGGAAGACATCAAGAAGCTGACCGACTTTTACGGGGATTACGGCTATGCCTTCGCGGACATCGGCGTGGAAACCATTCCCCGGCACGAGGACGGCGCCTTTGTGGATGTCACCTATACCCTGAATCCGAGGGAGCGGGTCTATGTGCGCCGGGTGGAAGTTGAAGGCAACAACAAGACCCGCGACAATGTCATTCTGCGCGAGCTGCGCCTGGCCGACGGACAGCCTTTCAGCGGATGGGCGCTGCGCCGCAGTGTGGAGCGGCTCGACAAGCTGCGTTATTTCGATGAGGTCAATCCCCAGTTGGTGCCTACGGGCAACCCCGGAGAAGTGGATCTGAAAGTCGGCGTGAAAGAGGGCAATACCGGCTCCATCAATGTCGGTTTCGGCTACTCCACCTATGACAAGTTCGGCATCGCGGGCGGCATCAGCGAGGCCAATCTGTTCGGGCAGGGCTACTATCTCGGGCTGCAGGGGTATACCTCCACCAAGGAAAACTCCGTGCGCGGCACCTTCATCAACCCGCGCCTGTACAACAGCAACCTGGGCCTTTCCCTCCAGTTGTACGGCGTGGAAGAGGAATGGACGGACTTCGACAAGCGGACCGTGGGCGGCCGCATCAGCTTCATGTATCCCATAGGGGAATATTCGACGCTGAACTGGGGCTATCGTCTCGACCGCTATACGCTGAAAAACATTGAACCCTGGGCCACCAGCATCATCAAGGATTATGAAGGAACCAACTGGGCCAGCGTCGCATCCGTGGGCGTGGGACGCGATTCCACCAACAGCGCCACGTTTCCCTCGCGCGGCACGCGTGAGGGCATTACCCTGGAATATGGCGGCGGAGGTCTGGGCGGCGACGACAACTTCTTCAAGGTCACGGGAGAATACGGATTCTTTTACGGCCTGAAGGAAAATCACGTGATCCACGCCAAGGCCAGCGCCGGGGCGGTGTTCCGCAATACCGGCGACAAGGTGCCGGTATTTGAACGCTTCTACCTCGGCGGCATGAACAGTCTGCGCGGCTACTCGGATGATGACGTTTCCCCGCGCGATCCGAAGACCGGCGAACATATCGGCGGCGACCGCATGGGCTACGCCACACTGGAATATATATGGGCTTTCAAGCCTGATGCGGGGCTTGCGCTGGTGCCCTTCTATGACGTGGGCTTCAACAGTGATTCCGCTGAGGAATCCCTGTTCAACAAGGTGTATCAGTCGGTGGGGCTGGAGCTGCGCTGGCGTTCGCCCATGGGCGATCTGCGCTTCGCCTACGGCTGGCCGCTGTCCGAGAACGTGGACGGAAAGTCACGCAACAAGGGACGTTTTGAGTTCTCCATGGGGCAGGGATTCTAGAGCGCTGAGCCCCGGTGCAGTGAAATTCCGCCGAGAAGCCGGAGCAGCCGCAAGTAAGTTGCGGCCGCTCCGGCGGAACATGGGAACTGGCCACCAGGTATGTTCAAACGCAAAACACTCCGGCATCATTTAACACTCGTTAAATGATGCCGGAGTGTTTTGCCGAAAATGCGGTTTCGGTTCGCGCGCGGCGGTTATACCGCTGCGTCTGGCTGGCGCCTGGTCGGCATTTATGGTCTGAAGCCTGCCCCATCAGGGAGAAAGGAACTGCCGGCACAACGGCGAAGCCGATAAAATCCGTTTCCGCGACCTTGGGCTGTGGAGTCAGTCGGCGGATGGGGCGTGTGGCCCGGGAGAGGTCACAGCGTGCTAGAATGCCCGCAGGCACTGCGCCGCTCCGATGAGCAGGCAAAATACGCCGATGGTGATTTTCAGCGCCCGCGCGGGAATGTGCGGCGCGATGCGGTTGCCGGACACCACGCCCGCTGCGATGGCGACGGCCACGGGAATCAGCAGCGTGAAATCGATCTGCCCGCGCAGAATGTTCCCCGCCGAACCCGCCACGGATGTGGCAAGCTGAAAGGGCATGCCGGAAACCACGGCCGGAAAGGGAGGCAGTCCCAGGGCGATCAGCACGGGAATGGACAGCACGGGGCCTCCCGCGCCGGTCAGTCCGGCCATGAGGCCGGCAGTGCCTCCCACGGCGGCGATTATCGGAAAACGGCGCGGGGAGGTCCGGAGATCGACGCCGGAAAGGGCCTTCCATGTATGCAGCGCGCCGACCCCCGCCAGAATGGTGATCAGGCCCAGCAGGAAAAGCAGGAAGGAAGAAGGCAGGTATGAATTGAGCCATGCTCCTGCGAAGGTGGAAGGGAAGCCGCCGACGCAGAGCGGCTTCCACACCTTCCGATCCAGCACTCCCATGGCCCGGAAGTTGAGAATGCCGACAATGCTGGTCAGAAACAGCGATGCCAGCACTGTGCCCATGGCCACGCGCGGGGGAAGCTCCGCCAGCGCGATCAGAGCGGGAATGGCGAGAATCCCGCCGATGCCCGTCAGCCCGATGGCGACGCCGATGAACGCGGAGAGAAGGAGGAGCGGGAACATATGCACCTGACCCGGAGGCTGGAGAATGAAAGCCGGCGGAAAGGCATCATGCGTTTTCCCGCTGCGCACTGGCCGCGATTTTTTCATACAGGGCATCGGGCAGTTCCAGCCCTTCTTCCCGCCTTTTTTCCCGCAGGGCAAAGCGCCGCGCTCCGGGCAGGCGCGCTCCGGGTTGTCCGCAGATATGCCGCGTCAGGCGTTCCAGCGTATGGGGAAAATCCGGATTGACGCGGGTGGGGGAAATCAGAATGAAGCTCTGCCCGATACCCGGCGCGGGACCTTCTGCCTCAAAGAAGGAACTGGCCTCAAAGGCGTGATTCGATCCGGTCAGCGTGGCGGAGAGTATTTCCACCATCAGGGCCAGCGCCGCGCCCTTGGCGTCGCCCATCGGCACCATGGTTCCCCGGAGAGCCTGCACGGGGTCGGTGGTGGGCATCCCCCCGGCGTCCAGCGCCCAGCCTTCCGGGATGGAGCGTTCGCCTTTCTGCACGGCGTTCATGATTTTGCCCCTGGCTACCTTGCTCAGGGACATATCCACCACGATGGGCTGTCCGTCCGGGCAGTGGGCGCAGGGACAGCCGAAAGCCAGAGGATTGGTGCCGAAGCTCGGCTTGTTTCCTCCCCAGGGCGCCATGGCCGAAGGCGTGTTGGAAAAGGCGAGGCCGATCAGGTTATTCCGCGCGATGCTCTCCGCGTAATGGCCCAGCACGCCGCAGTGATGGGAGCGGCGCACGGCCAGCAGCGCGATGCCGTACTGTCCGGCCAGAGGGACGGCAAGCCGGAGTCCCGCCTCAATGGCCGGAAAGGCGTATCCGTTTCGGGCGTCGACCACGGTGAGGGCCGGAGCCGGCTGGGTGATTTCCGGGCGGGCTCCGGCGTTGACCTTGCCGCTGCGGGCCTGATCCGTGTAAAAGGGAATGCGCGAGAAGCCGTGCGAAGGCATGCCGTCCAGTTCCGCCAGAAGAAGAGCGTCCGTTACGCAGGCGGCGGCATCTTCCGGGACGCCCGCCGCGAGAAAGGCGGAAACGCCGAGTTTGCGCATATCGGAAAAGGAAAGTTTCATGCCGGTTCCCCTTTCAGCGCCGCGCTGACCTTTTCGGCGATCATGGCGCTGACCCGCCGGTTGGATTCATGCGTAACGCCCGCGATGTGAGGGGTAAGCAGACAGTTCGGCGCTCCGGCCAGAGCTGTGCCGCCGGGCAGGGGTTCCGCGGCGAACACATCCAGCATGGCCCCGCCCAGCCCCCCTGAACGCAGCGCTTCGGCAAGGGCCGTCTCATCCACGATGCCGCCGCGGGCGGTATTGATCAGGAACGCTCCGGGCTTCATGGCGGCGATGCGCTCCGCGTTGAACAGATTGCGTGTCCTGTCGTTCAGCGGCACATGCAGACTTATGGCGTCGGCTTCGGCCAGCATGGCGTCCAGCGCCACGGGCGGGACGCCGTATTCCTTCCAGACGGGGGCATCATCAGGCACAAAGGGGTCATGGGCGATGACCTTCATGCCGCAGGCTGCGGCGCGGCGGGCCACATCGCGGGCGATGCCGCCGAAACCGAGCAGTCCCAGCGTCTTGCCGCAAATCTCTCCGCCCACCATGCGTTCGCGCGGCCATCCTCCCGCGGCGACTTCCGCGCCGTTCAGATAACAGCCGCGCGCAAGCATGAGCAGACCGGCCATGACGTATTCCGCCACGGAAATATTGTTCGCTCCTGTCGCGGGAATAACGGAAATGTTTCTTCTCCGGCATTCCTCCATGTCGATATTGTCCAGCCCGACGCCAAGCCTGCCGACAACCCGCAAGTTTCCGGCGGCCTCCAGCAGCGATCCGCGAACCTGGGTCTTGTTGCGTACAATAATCGCACCGCAATCAGCAACAAGTTCAAGAAGTTTGTCCTGGTGATTGACAAGAGTTTTGTCATAGATGACATTGAAATGTTCTGAAAGGGCATTAACTGCATCTGTATCCATGAATTCGGTAATAACTATGGATTCCATACAGACTCCTGCAAGGTCAAAATTGAGTATGATACAGTGTGGAGGAAAGGGTAAATGCAATGCTTGACAATGTGAGTTGCTGCGCTATAGTCGCCAGATTCCAGCTCTAGCACAGGGGAAAACATGCCTGCCGTATCCAAACCTGCCTTTACGCCGCTGTACGCCCAGATAAAGGATTCCATACTCAGCCGCATTGTGGCGGGCGAATGGAGCCCCGGGAGCTTTCTGCCCAGTGAAATGGCGCTGGCGGAGGAGTACGGCGTCAGTCAGGGCACGTTGCGCAAGGCGCTGAATGAGCTGACGCTGGAAAAGCGTCTGGTGCGCTATCAGGGCAAGGGGACGGCGGTGGCCGTTCTGGATGCCGACAGCTCCCTGTTTCCTTTCTTCATGCTGTACGACGCGGCGGGCAGGCGCGTGTATCCCCTGTCCCGCACCGGAGACATTCGCAGCGGCACGGCGGAGGATGACGAGGCGGAGGCGCTGGATTTGGAACCGGGAAGCGAGGTCATCCGGATTCACCGCATCCGCGTGCTGGACGATCAGCCGGTCATCAACGAACAGATTGTGCTGCCGGCGTTCCGTTTTCCGCGCTTCAGCCTGAATCTCCGGCTTCTGCCCAATACGCTGTACGAACATTACCATCAGAAATTCGGCATTTTTGTGGTACGCGCCACAGAGACGCTGGAAGCCGTCCGGCCGGACGCTCTGGATCAGAAACTCCTGCGCGTGGATGCTGACGAGCCGCTGCTGGAAGTGCGGCGCAGGGCCTTTGACGTGCGGGACAGTGTGGTGGAGTTCCGGCGCAGCCGCATTGTCACAAGACACCATCATTACCGGATCGAACTGCGCTGAGCCGCATTGCCCGACGGCATCCCCACGCCTGGCGGCGGAACCTCCCATGGGAGGTTCCGCCCTGTCCGCCCGGACGGGAGAGATTGCCGGGCGGCATCTGTGCGCCTTACGCGCTGCGGTACAGCTTGGTCATGACGATTTCACGGTGGCCGAGCACTTCGGCGCTGGTGTTGCGGCCGCCGGCCGTCTGCACCATCATGTCAAGCAGCTTGTCGCCCGCTTCGTCCATGGTCATTTCCCGGCGCAGGAGGGCGGTCACATCCACGTCGATGTGCTCGCTCATGGTGCGCACGGTGCGGGGGTTGGCGGAGATCTTGATCACCGGCAGGATGGGGTTGCCGATGACGTTGCCCTGACCGGTGGGGAAGAAGTGCACCACGGCGCCCGCGGCGGAAACCAGAGTCACCATTTCGGCGGCGGCGGAGGAGGAATCCATGAACCACAGGCCCGGCCCCCTGGGGGCTTCGGCCGGGATCAGGCAGCCGTCCACCATGCACTTCTTCCCGATTTTCTGGATATTGCCCAGCGCCTTTTCCTCAATGGTGGTCAGACCGCCGAGAATGTTGCCCTTGGTCGGCTGGGAATCGGAAAGGTCATTGGTCTTGTTGGCGATGATGAAGTCGTTGTAGTCGCTCCACATCTTCATGAACTGGGCGGCAATTTCCGGAGTGCGGCAGCGCTGGGCCACCAGATGCTCGCCTCCGGTTATTTCCGAGGTTTCCCCGAACAGCAGGGTATTGCCGTTTTCATACAGCTTGTCGAAGGCGTTGCCCACGGTGGGATTGGCCGCGATGCCGGAGGTGGTGTCGGATTCGCCGCACTTGCAGGATACCATCAGTTCCTTGACCATGCACTCCTCGCGCTGGAGGCCGGTGGCCCACTGCACCAGCTCCTTGGCCTTGCGGGAGGCGGCGGCCACGGTATTGATGTCGCCGTTCTGCTCGATGGAGAAACCGAACACGGGCTTGCCGGTCTTGGCGATGCCGTCGGTGATCACCCTGGTCCATTCGGGTTCGATGCCGATGACGACCACGGCGGCCACATTGGGGTTGCTGCCGATGCCGATCAGCGTGCGGAAATGAAGCTCAAGATCGGCTCCGAACTGGAGGCGGCCATAGTGGTGCGGCAGCGCGAGGGTGCCCTTCACATGATTTTCCACCGCAAGGCAGGCCGCGTTGGAAAGGTCGTCGAGGGGCAGGAGAATGACGTGGTTGCGCACCCCGACGCGTCCGTTCTCACGCCGGTATCCCATAATTTTCTGCTTGGACAGATCCATGACGACTACCACCTTTTGGTCTTGACGTTGTGAACGTGGAGATGCTCGCCCTTTTTGATCGGAGCCACCACCTTGCCGATATCGACGCCGTACTTGATCACCGTGTCTCCGGGTTCAAGATCCACCAGCGCGACCTTGTGGCCGATGGGAATATCGTCCAGTGCCTTGAAGTTGAGCAGCTTGTCTTCCTTCATGACCCAGCCGGTCAGTTCCTGACCGGCTTTCACGCCTTCCACGGTGACGACGCCGACGCTGTCGCCGTCCTCATGCACCACGAACTGTATGGCCATACTTGCCTCCTGGTTTTGTACCGGAATCGGGGCCGGCACATGTTTATATTATATAAGATGTCTTATATAAGACTGTCAAGCTTGCGCTTCGCCCCGACGGTATGCCGAGCCTGACCTGTCCGCCACATCATGGGCTGGATGCCGCGCCTTTCCCTGCTGAGACCGGCGTGGGCCGGGGCGTCGCTGAGGAACGCCCCGGATGGGAGGGAATGTCGCCTTCTCCGTTTTTTCAGAACAGGAAGCCTTCAGGGGTTGGGACACTGAGCAGCTTGACGAACCCGCCCCAGATCAGCAGCGAGAATACAACGGAGAAAATCATCCCGTGAAGAACCTTGGTACCGAAGTCCCGTTCGCTTGTGTCCAGAAAAAAGAAGGCAAGGAACAGAAATGCTCCGGTGGAGACAAAGAAGCCCACTGTGGTGATAGCCACGGCATAGCACAGCGCGAAGACGGTAATGGCCGCCACGCGCCGCCATGCCGTGCGTTCTCCTCCGGGTGTCGCGCCTTCTTTTCCGCGTTCGGAGCGTCTGCGCCACAGACCCTTGCCCACAAACCATATTCCGCCCAGGGCGATAAAGGTAATCAGGGACTCGGGGAATACCCTGCTGACGCCGGTCAGCCCTTCATACTGCACACCGAAAGCAAGGGCGACGGCCAGAAAGCCCAGTCCGGCCAGAATGTCGGAAGAACTTTTACGCATGTTCGCTACCCCCCCCGGCAGTGCGGGCAGCGTCGGCCCGGCGTTTTTTCCAGGTCAGAAAGAAGGGCGTGAGCAGTGAGAGGATGAGGGCGAGAATCAGAACCTTGTTGATCATGCCGCCGAACATCACTGCCGTGAGGCCCCCGTCAGTGGCCAGAGCAAGCTGCATACAGGAGCCGAGATTGTCCTCGATCATCGGTCCGAGAATGACGCCTAGCGCCATGGCCCCCGTATCCCAGCCGACTCTGCCGCCGAAGAATCCAACAAAACCGAAGATGACCACCATCCAGATATCCACCACGCTGTTGCTGATGGCGTAGGCCCCGATATAGGCGAGCACGACGATGGCAATGGCCACGATGGTCAGTTCAAGATTGAGCAGGCGCGCCATGCACTTGCACAGCACATAGCCGACAGGGATCATGAGCAGATTCACGGCAAACTGTGAAGCGATGAATGTATAGGCCAGTTCGCCGGTGGCAGTGAATATCTTGAAGCCGGGCTGGATGCCGTGAGCCAGCAGTGCGCCCAGAATGACCGCGGCCACGGCGCTGCCGGGAATGCCGAGAGTCAGCATGGGAATGAGCGAACCGCCGATAACCGCATTGTTGGCACTTTCCGAAGAGGCGACGCCTTCAATGCAGCCCTTGCCGTAGCGGGATGGTTCCCTGTCCCATCGCTTGGATTCATTATAGCAGATGATGGAGGCGATTTCTCCGCCCGCGCCGGGCAGCATGCCCACCAGCGTGCCGATAACGGAAGAGCGGATGAGGACAGTCTTGCACCTTGCAGCAAGAAAGCGGGCGATTTGTCCGAACATGCCCTTGCGGGGGTGATATTCGGCAATATACTGACGGTGGGAGCCGATGAGAAACAATACCTGAGAAAAGGAAAACAGACCGATCATGCAGGGGATGACGGCCACGCCCTGAACAAGATCATACACTCCGAAGGTGAAACGGGTGACTCCGGCGTTGGGATCGATGCCCACGGTGGAAATCAGCATGCCCACCGCGCCGGAGACAAGACCCTTGCCCATGTTGTCCGCGCTCATTACCGCGATGGTGGACAGGCCGAACAGACAGAGCCAGAAGTTTTCCGGGCCGCCGAACTTGAGGGCGAAACGGGCCAGGGAAGCGGCGAGGAAGAGCAGGAAAAAGCTTCCCACAATACCGCCGAAAGAGGAAGACAGCAGGGAAGTATACAGCGCCTCGTCCGCGCGCCCGGCCTGGCACAGAGGCCAGCCGTCAAAAGTGGTGGCCACGGAGGAGGGAGTGCCCGGCGTGCAGATCAGAATGGCCGAGTTCGCACCGCCGTAAATGGCTCCACAGTAGATGGCGCCCAGCATGATAAGGCCGTTGACAGGGTTCATGGCGAAGGTGACGGGCACCATGAGGGCCACTCCCATGGTGGCGGTAAGGCCGGGCAGGGCTCCCACAATGATGCCTCCGGCCAGCCCCGCGATCATCAGAAAGATATTCAGGGGGTCAAACAGATTGAGAATTGCGGGCAGAAGAAATTCACTCATAATTAAACCTTGCGGGAATGCGCGAGTTTCGCGTCCGCCGGGAGGCTTCCGCCCCCCGGCGGAATGGAACGCTATTTCTTGAGCAGACCTGCGCCGCTCAGAGCTTCGGAGGCGTTGGCATACTGAGACTTGACATAGGCCGCGAATTCGGGGCCGTCCATGTATTCCGCAGGCTGTCCGGCTTTCTTCATGTCCGCGATGTAGTCGGGGTCCTGGCAGATTTTGCGGAAGATATCACGCAGATAGGTTATTTCAGCCTCGCCCGTGCCCGCCGGAGCCGCAAAGCAGCGGCGGATATCGGAAACCATGTCATACCCCTGTTCCCTCATGGTCGGCACGTCGGGCAGGAAGTCATTGCGCTTTTCGGCCGCCAGACCAAGGATATTGAACTCGTCGATGGAGCGCATGACGTCGTTGAGATTGCCGAACATCATCTGCACCTCGCCGCCCAGCAGGGCGGCGTTCTGCTCCGCCGCGCCCTTGTAGAACACCGGAGCAAGCTTGATGTCCGGGAATTTCTTCTGAAAATCAAGGAACATGAGGTGATGTCCGGAGAGCGGGCCGCTCATCCCCACGGTCACCTTGCCGGGGTTGGCCCTGGCATGGTCAAGAAGCTCCTTCAGTGTCTTCCATGGGCTGGATTTGAGCACGGCCACGCACTGGGGATCATTGACCACCTGACAGATGTAGCTGTAGCTCGTTTCCGGATCGAACTGGGCGTTCTGGGCCAGATTTTGCAGTACGATATGCGGCATGTTCAGGCCGCCGATGGTGTAGCCGTCCTTTTTGGCGCGCGCGATTTCCGTAAAGCCGATGATGCCGCCCGCGCCGGGCTTGTAGATGAAGACCCATGGCTGACTGGCGTACTTGTTCCAGTACTTCTGCATGATGCGGGCCTGAACGTCGCTGGACCCGCCGGCCGAGAAGGCCATGACCATGTTGACGGGCTTGTCCGGATAGTCCGCTGCGGCCGCAGGCATGGCCAGAAGACCCGCCAGCCCCAGAGTCATGAGGATGCGTGACACCATGTTCATCATAAACTCCTTGGTTACAGAGTTGCTCAAGGCGCTTAGATCGCCGCTCCATGAGCGGAGCGGCGTATTGGTGTGCTATGTATTATATCTTATATAAGACTGTCAAGAGTATCTCCTGAAAAAGAAGGCATCCTCCGGTTTCTACGACCGCCGTCTTACCACCATTTGATGCGTTCGGTGACGTAGTCGCGGATTCTGACGAATTCCGGATCGTCGTAGCGCCGGGGGCGGGGCAGATCGACGATGACCTCCTCGCGTATGGTGCAGGGTTTGGGGGAGAGGATAAGGATGCGTTCCGCCAGGTACACGGCTTCCTCGATGTTGTGGGTGATAAACGCCACGGTGCTGTCCAGTTCCTTCCAGATGCGCATGAGTTCATCCTCAAGGTAGTAGCGCAGCTTGACATCAAGCTGGCCGTAGGGTTCGTCCATGAGCAGCAGATCCGGGTTGATGGCGAAATTCCGGGCGATGACCACCCGCTGTTCCATGCTGGCCGAAAGCTGCTGGGGAAAGTAGGTGCGGTACTTGCGCAGTCCCACGATATCCAGCATGCGTTCGACGCGCCTTTCGATTTCTTCCTCGGGCAGACGCTTGATGCGCAGACCGAACCGGATGTTGTCCTCCACGGTCAGCCAGGGAATGGCCGAAACCTCCTGAAAGACAAAGGCGATGTTGTGGACTCTGGGATCGGCGGGCGCGCCGTCCACCAGAATGGAGCCTTCCGTAATCGGGATGAAGCGGGAAAGGCAGTTGAGAAAGGTCGTTTTGCCGCAGCCGGTGGGGCCGACGATGCACAGCATCTCGCCCTTGTAGATGTCGAAGTTGATGTCGTTGAGCACCAGCAGATCGTCATAGCATTTGGTGAGATTGTTCACCGATACCTTGATTTCTCTGCCGCTGACGTATTCCTCTTTGTTGCCGAAGCGCATGGGGCCTCCTGATCGCTTTCCGCATCCTGCGGAACAGAACGGGACTGATGATGCCGGCGCATGGCGAAGCGCCCGCCGGCCGCGTGGAACATGGCGTTTACAACACCAGTTCCGTGTCGTCGGACACTTTCTTGCGCAGGGCGAGGAAGGCCGGGTCCGTATAGTTGCGGGGCGCGGGGATGTCGATGGCGTACTCGGTTTTCACTCTGCCCGGCAGGGCGGACATGACCACCACGCGGTCGCCGAGGTAGATGGCTTCCTCAATGTTGTTGGTGACGAAGAGAACGGTGCGCCGTTCCTTTTCCCATATGGTTCTGAGTTCCTGTTCCATGGCGTAGCGGGTCTGCGCGTCCAGTGCGCCGAACGGCTCGTCCATGAGCAGGATGTCGGGATCATTGGCGTAGGCGCGGGCGATGCTCACGCGCTGTTTCATGCCGCCGGAGAGCTGGGCGGGATACGCCCTTTCAAAGCCTTCCAGTCCCACCATTTTGATGTAGTGTCGGGCCTTGGCCAGGCGTTCCTTCAGCGGCACGCCGCGTACGGCCAGCCCGAAGGCCACGTTGTGTTCCACCGTTTTCCACGGAAAGAGCGCGTAACGCTGAAACACCATGCCGCGATCCGGGCCGGGGCCGGTGATCGGCCTGCCGTTGATGCGGGTTTCTCCGGCGCTGGGTTCAATAAGCCCGGCGATGCAGTTGAGCAGGACGGTCTTGCCGCTCTGGCCCGGGCCGAGAATGACCAGAAACTCGTTTTCGTAGACCTGAAGGGATACCCTGTCCAGCACATGCAGCAGTCTGTCCTGCCCCGGGACATGGAAGGCCTTGGAGATGTTGTCGCACTCAATCTTGATTCCGGGGGTCCGGGCGTCTTGATTCTGATTGTCCTGTAGCATGGGCGTTCTCCTCACACCAGTTCTCTGCGCCAGGGGCAGAGCAGCTTTTCAGCCTGACGCAGCGTTGCGGCGAGCAGGGAGCCGATGATGCCGATAAGCACCATGCCCACGAGGATCATGGCAGGCTTGTTCAGATCCATGCCCTGAATGATGATGAAACCCACGCCCTGCCGCGCGCCCACCATTTCCGCCGCGAGTACGCACATCCAGGCCATGGAGAGCGCGTTCTGCACCCCGGCGAAGATGGAGGGCATGCAGGCGGGCACGGCCACGTTGAAGAACTGCTGCGTGCGGTTTGCGCCGAAGGATTTTGCCGCGTCGATAAGCAGCGGGTCCACATAGCGCATGCCGGTATAGGCATTGAGAATCATGATCACGAACGCGCCCACGAAGCAGATGAAGATCTTGGAACCCTCGGCCACGCCCAGCCACAGAATGGCGATGGGAATCCAGGCGATGGGCGGAATGGGCCTCAGCACTTCAAAAATGGGCGAGACGATTTTTTCGCATACCCGGTTCCAGCCCATGTACAGCCCCAGCGGAAGGCCGAGCAGGATGGCCAGGAAAAAGGCGATGAGCACGCGGCGCAGGCTCCAGCCGATATGCCCCCACAGACTGGTGCCGCCGATGTTGGCGTGGAGCAGCCGCAGGGCTTCCTTCACCACGGCCAGGGGCGAGGGCAGGAATTCCGCGCTGACGTTGAGGGAGATGATGCCCCACAAAAGGATGAACACGCCGATGGATGCCGCCGGAGCGATGAGGCTCGCCCCGCGTTTGGAGAGGATCATGTGAGCCTCCTGGAAGAAGCGAAGCGGGCTTCAATTCTGGTCAGAAGCCAGGACATGAGCGCGCCGAGAAATCCGATGGTCAGCATGCCCACGATAATGATGTCGGGGCGGGCCAGCCTGCGCCCGAGCTGGATCAGATAGCCCAGTCCCATGGATGCTGCCAGCAGTTCCGCCGCCACCAGCGTGGTCCACGCCGCGTTGAGCGAAAGCTTCATGCCCGTGAAAATCATGGGAATGGCCGAGGGAATGCCGATTTTGACAAAGGTTTCCCAGTTGGAAGCGCCGTAGATCCGGGCCACGCGGATGAGTACGGGGTTGGTGAGGCGTATGCCGGTGTAGGAATTGATGACGCAGGGCACAAAGGCCGCCAGAAAGATGATGAACGCCTTGGCGGGCGTGCCGATTCCCAGCCACAGGATGGCGATGGGAATCCAGGCGATGGGCGGAATGGGACGGATGGCGTCGAAAAGCGGGCGGGCGGTCATGTTCACGGCCGGATACCAGCCCATGAACAGACCCAGGGGGACGCCGATGACCACGGCGGCCAGAAATCCCGCCAGGGCAAGCCCCAGACTGGCCGCCGCGTGCTGGTACAGGAGGGCGCCGTCCGGGTTGGCGTTGGAAAATTTGTCGATGAACAGGGTCACCACTTCCGAAGGCGGAACAAGCTGATAGGGGCCGACGATTTCAAAACGGCAGATCAGTTCCCAGAAGATGAGAAACAGGGCGAAACTGACGAAAGAAATCCAGTTTTCCCGGGCCGCGGTGGCGAAATAGTTGGCCTTTTCGATTTCCAGACTCAGCGCTTCGGAGGCGGCGGCCCGCTCGGAGCCGATGGGGTCCCGCATGAGATCCTCCTTGGGTATTCAGGATTGTTTCAGGCGCGGCATATCCGCGCGGAAGACGCCCGGCCGGATGCGGCGGACGGCCTCCGCGCGGAGCTTTCGGTTATCTGGCCGCGGCGCGCCGTTCGGCCAGCTTTTTCATGAAGCTGGGGTCAATGTGGAAATTCGCCTGAGCGTAACGGTCGTATTCCTTCTGGCTGATGCGGCCCTGTTCGAGCATGAAGTCGGCCACGCCGCGCAGCCATGCGGGCAGTCTGGCCGGGTCTTCCATGGCGGCTATCTGTTCGTTCACGTCAAACAGATAGCGGTACTTGAACTCCTTCTCCACCATGTCGCGGCTCAGTTCAAGACCGCAGTAGTCATTGAAGTACGACAGCAGCGGCTCGACGCTTCCGGCGGGGTCGTTCTTCATCATTTCCACGCCGCGCATGTATACGTCGAGCCAGTCCACCACGAGATCAGGATGCTTTTCCGCAAATTCCCTGCGCACGCCGATGCCGCCCGCGATAATCGCCTTGGCCGCCGTGCCGGAGGAAACCTTTTTCCAGCCGCGGGCCTCGGCCATGTAGCTCTGAGGGGCCCACAGCACGATGATGTCGCCTTCACCGGCGTTGAACGCTGTCATGGCCTGGCCCAGCTCCATGTGCACGATATCCACATCCTTGTCGGAGAGGCCCAGGGCATGCAGCGTGGCGGACAGGGCGTAATGGCCCGTGGATACGGTGGGACCGAGGATTTTCTTGCCCTTCCAGTCCTCGGGCGTTCCGTAGATATCGGGATAGTCGGGGTTGGCGCCCCTGGTCTTCAGCAGGGGCGAGTCGGGACGCACCCATATGTCGTTGGTTTCGGACTCGTCGTTGGAGATGCCGATGAGCTTGTAGCCGTAGCGCATGCTGGCCATCATGGTGGGCACGGTGCCCATGGCTCCGCAATCCCACTGATCGGCGGCCAGGGCTTCGGTCTGGGGCGCGCCGGAGGGGAAGAACAGAAATTCGCTGGCAAATGGGGCGTCCTTCAGCCATCCCGCCTTTTCCGCGTGCCACAGTTCCATGCCGTGCAGGCAGGGCTGGGCGCTGGTGCGCACCACCGGCTTGTCGGCGGCGTCTGCCGGCAGGGGAGAAGCGAGCGCGCAGCCGAGGCAGGCCGCGATGAGGGAGGAAATCAAGCTCTTTTTCATGAGGGACTCCTTCGTGGCTAAGGTGTTTTTCAGGGCAGCAGCACAATTTTCGCGGCCGGGGCTGTTCCTTCGGCCAGATCGCGGAAAGCCCGCGGGCCGTCTTCCAGCGGACGCTGTTCCACCCAGGACAAATCGCCGAAGACGCCTTCATCCAGTGCCGTCACCGTGGCCTGAAGGTCCGCGAAGCTGTAGGTATAGGTGCCCAGCACCACCAGTTCGGCCAGGGTGATCTTGCGCATGTCCACCTCGCTTCCCCATTCCTGCAGGCCGATATGCATGAGCACACCACCCGGGCGCAGCGCGTGGATGGCCATGTCGCGCGTGACCTTGCGGCCCACGGCGTCCACCACATAGTGATAGGCGTTTTCCGCCGGGGTTTCGTCCGCCGGGCTGAAGACCCGGGCGGCGGTATGTTCCGCGGCGGAGGCTCCGCGCCGGGGGTTCGTTTCCGCCATGTCGATATGCCGTACCCCGCGGGATTGCAGCAGCAGCGCCATGAACATGCCGATGGCTCCGCCGCCTATGATCAGCGCGCGCTGTTCCTGCACGGGCCGGGCCATTCTCGCGGTGGAGAGATTGAGAGCATGCACCACCGTGGCGGCAGGCTCGGCCAGCGCGCCCAGAACAAGGGGCATGCGGTCGGGCAGTGGAATGACGGAGGCGGCGGGAATGGACATGTATTCGGCATACGCTCCGGGACGGGTCATGCCCACCATGCCCCGGTTTTCGCACAGATTGTCGCGTCCGGTGCGGCAATAGGCGCAGCGCCCGCAGGTTATGAGCGGATCGACGGTGACCTTTTGTCCGGGCGTGAACAGCGGGGATTTACTGTGCCATATTTCGCCCGCCGCCTCGTGTCCCATGACCAGGCCGGGCCTGCGGCGCGGATCATGGCCGTGATAGGCGTGCATGTCCGATCCGCAGATGCCGGAAGCCTTGATCCTGATGATGACTTCGCCCGGAGCCGGCTGCGGATCGGGAAAGTCCTGAAGCCGGATTTCGTCGGGACTGGTATAGACAAGGGCTTTCATGGAAAACTCCTTTCGCGGTCAGCGGGCGGTGAACCCTCCGTCGACCATGAGCGTCTGGCCGGTGATATATGCCGAGGCGTCGCTGGCCAGAAACACCGCGCAGCCGTACAGATCCTCAAGAACACCGTTGCGGCCGATGCAGGTCTGGGCCGCGTTTTTTCCCGCGAGTTCAGGGTTGGAGAAAACCGGCGTGGTCAGCGCGGTGGGGAAGAATCCCGGCCCCACTGCGTTGCAGGTGATGCCGCGCGCCGACCATTCCTGGGCAATGGCGCGGGTCAGTTGTACCACGCCGCCCTTGCCCGCGCCGTAAGGGGCGCTGTCGGCAAAGGCCCGGAAGGACTGGAGGGAGGCTATGTTGATGATCCGCCCCCATCCGCGTTCGGCCATGGCCGGGGCCAGCGCCTGCGTGAGAAAGAAGGGCGCGGTCAGATGCAGGGCGATCTGGCGTTCCCAGCTTTCCGGAGTGATGTCCATGAAAGGCTGGCGCAGATTGACCCCGGCCGCGTTGATCAGAATGTCAATGGGGCCGAATGTCTCGCCGGCCCTTTTTCCGCAGGCCAGCGCGTTTTCCGGCGAACTGAGATCAACGGGCAGAATGTCCGCATGGATGCCGTCGGCGCGCATTTTTCCGGCAGCCTCCTCCAGCGCGCTTTCGCGCCGTGCGGCGAGCACCAGACGCGCCCCGGCCAGTCCGAGGGCGCGGGCCATGGCTTCGCCTATGCCGGAATTCCCTCCGGTGACCAGCGCGGTTCTGCCGTTCAGGTTGAACAACTCAGCGATATTCATGTGATGTCCTCTCTTGCGCGTCCGGCGGCGCGTCCGCGCCGCCGGAAAGCCGGTTATTCCCTGACGGGTTCGCCCAGATCAAAACTCTGGCCGGGAGCATACTTGGCAAGGCGCACATCGCAGGTGCGCGCATGCGCTTCCATGCCTTCCAGCCGGGAGATGCGGGCCGACACGCCGCCGATATGCACGGCCGCGTCACGGGTCATTTCCTGCCAGGTAAGGGTTTTCATGAACTTGTGCACCGAAAGCCCTCCGGAGTATTTGGCCGCGCGTTTGGTGGGAAGCACATGGTTCGGGCCGCTGCACTTGTCGCCGAAGGCAACGGTGGTTTCCTCGCCCACAAAGAGCGAGCCGTAGCAGGTGAGGTTGTCCAGCCACCATTTGTGATCGGCGGCCTGCACCTCAAGATGTTCGGCGGCGTATTCGTCGGACTTGGCGACGATTTCCTCGCGGGAGGAACAGAGGATGACCTCTCCGTAATCGCGCCAGGCATTGCCGGCGGCATCCTTGGCCAGAGGCGGCAGGGTTTCGATGAGTTCGGGCACGCGGCGCATGACCTTTTCCGCCAGTTCGCGGCTGGTGGTGAACAGCCATGCCGGAGATTCCACCCCATGTTCGGCCTGCCCCACCAGATCATAGGCGACAATTTCGGGATCGGCGCTTTCATCCGCAATGACGGCCACCTCGGACGGTCCGGCGAACACGTCGATGCCCACCGTACCGAACAGCGTGCGCTTGGCTTCTGCCACGAACTTGTTGCCCGGCCCGACGACCACATCGGCCTCCTTGCCGGTGAACAGGCCGTAAGCCATGGAAGCGATGGCCTGCACGCCGCCCAGCGTCATGATGATGTCGGCCCCGGCGGCCTTGAAGGCATACAGCAGATAGGGGTGCATGCCGCCGCCCCGGAAGGGGGAGGAACAGGCGATGATGGTTCTTACGCCGGCGGCCTTGGCCGTGGCCACGCCCATGTAGGCGGAAGCGATGTGCGCATAGCGTCCGGCGGGGGCGTAGCAGCCCACCACATTCACCGGCAACACTTTCTGACCCGCGGTCACGCCGGGGTACAGCTCCACGGAGAAATCCCGGATGGACTCGCGCTGGGCCACGGCAAAGTCATGAACCTGCTTTGCGCCGAATTCAATATCCCTCCTGATCCCGGCGGGAACATCCCTGACAGCCTTTTCGATGTCGGCTTCGGACATGATGATATCGCCCGACCATTTGTCCAGCTTCAGCGAGTATTCGCGCACGGCATCTTCCCCGCGCTTCCGTATTTCAGCCAGCATTTCTGTGACGACCTGCTGGGCCGCCGCCGTGTTGCTTTCCGGGGTTTTGCAGGCTTTTTTCAGGTATTCCACGGACATGATCCACACTCCTTTGATTGCTTGAAGAACGGTAATCACGTTGCGCCATGCTTCGTCCTCCGGCCTTGCGAAGGTATCCGCACTCAAGCACATGTAATGCCAAAGCCAAAGAGAGAAAATAAAATCAATATGTTTTATGGCTTGTCAGGAAATTTTTTACGGTACTATTTTTTATATATATGCCCGTTTATGGGCATAAGTGATGATATATGCACATTTGGACGATGCCAATTCATGATGTATATTTGATAGCAGTCCTGTTTTTTATCAGAAAAAAATTCATGAAAGGAAAGTTGCGTTGAAACGTGAGGAAGATTGTATGCGGTTTGCGGTTCGTACATGAAATCCATGTGCGGGTAAAGGCATGGCCGCCATGCCCCGGCGGGCTGACGATGGAGGTCCGCCGGAGAGCGGCCGGTTCCGGCCTGAAACGTCCAGACGGAAGAGGGATTCATACCATGCAGACAGAGAATTTTCACGGAAAGGCGGAAGGCATCGCAAAGCGCCTCTTGAGCGGACTGGGCACGGATATTTCCCGCCCCGCCTTCTTCAAGGTTCTTGCCGAGGAACTGTCCGCCGTGTTCAAATTCGATCGGCTGGTGATCAATCTGTATGACTCGGACGGCGGCATGCTGTCCTATTTCACATCGGCTGAAGGCGCGGTAGTCAGCTCCCTGTCGCCGGTGCGTCCCGCAGACGCCTCGAATACCGTCGCCGGAAGAGCCATAGCCGGGCGCAAGCCGGTTATCATCACCGATCTGGCCCGCTGCTTTCCCGAGGCGGTGCCGCATCCGCTCATGGAGGCGGGCCTGACCACAACCATGGCCTTTCCCCTGATGCTGAACAACAGAGTATTTGCCACGCTGCACTGTTCCTTTCTGAAGCAGCCGTCCGAGCTGTACGCCATCACGAATTTTCTGACGGAACTGTGTCCGGCAATCGCCGTCTGCCTGGGGGCCATTCTTTCCTTTTCCCTTTCCGCCCCGCCCCTTTCCCGGCGGATCGAGGAGAAGCGGCAAGGACGGAAAAGCGGCAGGAGAAGCGCAGGCCCGGAGCCTGATGCCGCTTTCGTCTATCAGAGTCCGGCCATGCGGACCCTCATGCGGCGCGTGGACGCCATGGCCAGGCTCAATGTTCCCATCCTGATCCTTGGGGAGAGCGGCACGGGCAAAACCATGCTCGCGCGGGAGATACATCTGCACAGCCCGCGCCGCGACAGCCCCTTTGTCAAGGTAAGCTGCCCGTCCCTGTCGTCCACCCTGTTCGAGAGCGAGCTGTTCGGGCACTGCAAGGGCGCGTTTACGGGCGCGGCGGCCAAGCGCGTGGGACGCGTGGAAATGGCGCATGGCGGGACGCTGTTTCTGGATGAGATCGGCGAGCTGGGGGCAGACATGCAGAGCAAGCTGCTGCAGGTTCTGGACGAGTCCACCTTTGAACGGGTGGGAGAAAGCATACCGCTGACGGTGGATGTGCGCTTTGTCGCCGCGACCAACATGAATGTGGCCGCGGCAGTGGCCGGGGGGCGCTTCCGGGGAGATCTGTTTCACCGCCTTGCGGTCTGCGTGCTGGAAATGCCCCCGCTGCGCGGGCGCAGGGAGGATATTCCCCTGCTGATCCGCGTCATTTCCCGTCAACTGGCCGCGCGGTACGCTCTTCCGCCGCTGCCCGCGGCGGCGCTGCGTTCCGCCGAAATGATGAAGCTGTTCACTTCATGGGAATGGCCGGGCAATATCCGGGAACTGCGCGGCCTGCTGCTGCGCATGATGACCATGTACAGCGTGACGGGGAGAATCGGCATGGAGGAGACTCGGGCGCTTCTGGAGGAAAATGCCGCTCTGGAAATTTCCGCAGGGAAGGAAGCGGAAGAGCGCCGCCCCGCCCCGGCGGAACTGACTTCCCTGGCGGACATGGAGCGCGAACATATCCTGCGGGCGCTGGAAAAAACCGGAGGCAGGCTGGGAGGAGTCTCCGGCGCGGCGGCCCTGCTGGGACTCAACCGCTCGACCCTTCAGCACAGGATGCGGAAACTGGGGATAGGCGGGCGGAAAAGAGTGCAGCCCTGAAAGCATGCCGGGAGCCGGAGGGAACGACAGGTGTTTCTTTCAGGCACACAGATAATTCTGAGCCGTCATTTGAACTTCTGCCTTTGCCTCTTCAATGCCTTCCAATGCTTCTCCTGCAAAGCAATGTACCTTTGGATGAGAAACAAGACGAAAGTATGCTTTCATATTCCTTTCGCAGAACTGTCTGATGATCAGCCTTTGCGTATGAAATTTAATTGGTTCCGTTTGCACTTGTCCTCTGGCAGCTCGTCAGAAATTCCTTTGTGGTTTGAGACCTCTCCTTTCAGGGGGAAGTTGACAAGACGGCGAAGCCGATGAAATCCTTTTCCGTACCCCTTCCCTTCAGGGAGGGGCAATCCGCGCGAACCCTCTCCGTCGGCTGCTTCAGTCAGTCGGCGGATGAGGCGACTGTGGATTGAGACATTGGTTCCTGCGACACAGATTTTCGGGTGAAGAGGAGAGCAGGGCGGAAAAATGGAAAACGCGGCCGGGATTCGATTCCGGCCGCGGACGTGCAGAGGGAACACTCACGGAAAGGCGAAACACGTCATCCAAGGGGTTTGAAAGCTTTTTTGGATGCTCCGCATACCGGGCAGCGCCAGTCATCGGGCAGATCTTCAAACCTGGTGCCCGCCGGGATCTTCCCCTTCCGATCTCCCTTGTCGGGGTTGTAGATATAACCGCAGTTGGTCATCTGACACTGCCACATGTCTTTGGGATCGGCCATGAGAGCCTCCTTTTTGTTCGGTTGCATGTAAAAAGCCCCGCCGGAGGCGGGGCGCAAGACTCGGTATCGCGGAGCGCGCCGCCCGATCAGGCAAGAGCCTGGAAGTACGCCTGAGGATGCGCACAGGCCGGGCAGAGTTCAGGCGCGCCGTCACCTTCATGAATGAAGCCGCAGTTCATGCAGCGCCACACTTTCTTGGCCGGGTTTTTGAACACCTTGCCTTCCCTGATCGCCTCGGCAAAGGCGAGGAAGCGGCTTTCATGGTGGGCTTCGGCCACGGCGATGTTGCGCATGACACAGGCGATTTCGGGGAAGCCTTCTTCATCGGCAACCTTGGCGAAGTCGGGATACATGTGCTGATGTTCGTGGTTTTCTCCGGCGGCGGCAGCCAGCAGGTTGTCATAGGTGGCGCCGATCACACCCGCGGGAAAGGCGCCGGAGATTTCCACTTCGCCGCCTTCAAGGAACTTGAACAGACGCTTTGCATGTTCCTTTTCCTGATTGGCAATTTCCTCAAACGCGCGGGACATCTCCACATAGCCGTCTTTCTTGGCCTGTCCGGCAAAATAGTCGTAACGGTTGCGCGCCTGGGATTCGCCGGCAAAGGCGGTGAGCAGATTCTTTTCGGTGCGGGTGCCTTTCAGTGATTTCATCGGGGGGTCCTCCTTGCTTTCGTTCCCGAAAATCCGCCTGACACGACGGATTTGGCGAGACAGCGCCGGGAACATTCAGGTGTTTCTTTTAAATAAGTCCGTCCGGGACGAAGGCAAGCCCCGAGGATGCCTTGCCCTACTGCGTCAGGCGGCACTCGTCGCACAGACCTTCGAATTCCACCCGGACTCCGGTAACGGTGAAGCCCTCCACATGAAGAGAGTCATGCTCGGGTTCGGGACAGGAGTCCGCGGGCAGATCGGCCACCCTTCCGCAGCGGGTGCATTTGATGTGCCGGTGCGGCATGGTGTTGCCGTCAAACCGGCGTATCGTTCCCGCGCTGTCAAGGCGCAGTATTTCCCTTGCGGAAGCCAGCATCTCAAGATTGCGGTAGACCGTGCTGAGGCTGATGTGCGGCATGCGCGCCCTTACGCGGGAATACAGCTCCTCCGCTGTCGGGTGGGAACACATGCCGCGCAGTTCTTCCAGTATAAGCATGCGCTGGCGCGTCATACGGGTTTGGGGTTGGGCCATGCCTGACTCCTCTTATTCATTTTGCTTATGCTTAGCGATAATGAAAGAGGCTGTCAAGCCGCGGCAGACGCTGCGCTCGTGCGGGAATGCAGGCCGATGCGGAAAAAGGGCCGTCTGCCGGGGCCGCGGCGGCCGGTCATGTTTCCATGCCCTCCGTTTTGCGGGAAAGCCCGGTCTGCGTCCGGCGTTCCGTCAGCGTCAGGCCGCGGGCAGTCAGTTCGTCCCGCAGCAGTCCGCAGAGCAGGGGCAGGCGTTTCCGCGCCGTGGGGCTGAGTTCCGTGCCCATGCTCATGTAATCTTCCGGTTCCATGCCCAGAACCACGGCTTCGGGCCGTTTGCCGATGAGTTCGCAGAAAATCAGGGTGTCCGCCAGATCTGTCTGATGCATGGAATCGCGGAAGCTCAGGCTCTTGCGCAGATCGCTGCCCGTCAGACGATAGATTGCGCCCGCCTCGCCGCCTCCCAGCACGGCATCCAGCACGAACACGATGTCACACGAGGTCAGGGCGTCCATCAAGCCCATGCCCAGCGTGCCTCCGTCCAGCAGCGTGACATTCTCGGGGAAATCCCAGCGTTCCCGCGCCAGTTCCATCGCGCGCACCCCGATGCCTTCATCGGTGTACAGAATATTTCCCACGCCGAGTACAAGGATTCTTTCCATGTCCTTTCCTTCGTCAGAGCCGCGCCGCTCCTCCGGACTGCCTCCGCTTCCCGGGACCGGAGCATCCCGGCCCCGGCCATGCCCTACAGCACGCGGAAGTCGTATCCTTCATTGGTGCGCCCGTCGATGACATGCACTCCGCAGGCCACACAGGGATCGAAGGAATGCACCGTGCGCAGGATTTCCACCGGACGTTTGGGGTCGGCCACCGGGGTGCCGATCAGCGCCTCTTCCACGGCGCTGCGCTGGCCCGCCGCGTCACGCGGGCCGAGGTTCCAGGTGGAAGGCACAACAAGCTGGAAATTGGCGATCCTGCCGTCTTCAATGACAATCCAGTGCGAGAGTCCGCCCCTGGGCGCATTGACAAAGCCCACTCCGCGCGCGGACTTCGGCACTTCGCAGTTTTCCACGATTTTCGTGTCGCCGCCGGCGAGGTTATCCTTGAGTTCTTCCAGCCATGTGCCGGTCTGCCGCGCGACGGCCAGCGCCTCGATACCCCGGGCGGCCGTGCGTCCGAGGGTGGAGAACAGGGCTTCCGGCCCGGTCCCCAGCGCGGCGAGAACCTGATCCACCACCGGCTTCACGGCGGCTTGCCCCTGGGCATAGGCCACCAGCACCTGTGCCAGAGGCCCGGTTTCCACAACCTTGCCGTCATAGCGGGGGGCCTTCATCCACGAGTAGCGATCAGTGTCTCCCATTGAGGTGAACTTCGGCGCGGTTTCCCCTTCATAGGGTGCGCGGGCCTGCTCGCCCTCATACCAGCTATGCCGCACATGCTCTTCGATTCTGGAGGGATCAAAGGGCAGGATCGTGTCGATTTTGCGGTCAAGGATGACGCCGGGCTTGAGCCAGCGGGTTTCCAGCCTGCGCTCGTCGCCGGGAAATTCGCCGAATGTCATGTAGTTCACCGCGCCGCCGCCGATGCCGGCCCAATCCTTGTAGGCTCCGGCCACCAGCAGCAGATCGGGAATATAGAACTGCTCCACGAATTCCAGCGTTTCCCTGTACAGGGCCTCGAACTGTTCGAGAGGTTCCTTTTTCAGCGCGTTGTAGCAGGTTACGCCTCCCGCCACCGTGAACTGGGTATGCGGGTTTTTCGCCCCGAACACGGCCATGGCCTGCGCGATTTTCACCTGTTTGCGCAGAGCCTCCAGATAGTGGGCGGTGGCGACGAGGTTGGTTTCAGGATCAAGATAGTAGGCGGGATGTCCGCCCAGGAAATAGGCGTTGGTAAAGGGGCCGAGCTGGCCGCTGTCCACCAGCGTTCTGACCTTGGTCTGCACGGTTTTCAGCGTTTCGGCGGAAAGCGGCTTCCCGGAAATGGACGCGTTGAGCTGCGCGGCCTTGACCGGATCTGCCTTGAGCGCGGCGGTCACATCCACGAAATCCAGCGCGTGCAGATGATAGAAATGCACCACATGGTCATGCAGGTACTGCATGCCCAGCACCAGATTGCGGATGGCCGTGGCGTTTCTGGGGATTTCCACGCCGATGGCGTCTTCAAGGGCGCGGGTGGAGGCAAGGGCGTGGGTGTAGGTGCATACGCCGCAGGTGCGCTGCGTGAAATGTTGCGCGTCACGCGGGTCACGGCCCTTGAGAATCATTTCCAGCCCGCGGAACAGTGTGGCGGCGCTGCGAGCGTCCTTGACGCGGCCGTTTTCCACTTCCACCTCGATACGCAGATGTCCTTCGATGCGGGTGATGGGATCCACCACAATGGGTCCCGTGTAGGAGCTTTGGGGAGTTTGTGCCTGACTCATGTCTGCTCTCTTGTTTTCAAAAATATGTTTCACAGCCGTCCCGTCCGCCGAATGACTCCGCGGCCGACGGACAGGGGGGCGTGCGGAGTGTCCCTCAACTGACGGGAGGGACTGCGGGAAGGGATTTCATCGGCTTCGCCGTTTTGCCGGCAGGGCCTTTCTCCCTGAAGAAGGAGGTTTCAAAGCCGCAGGGAACTTCTGATGAAGCGAACGGGCAAATCCTCAGTTTTCATAGAACGGAGTCATGCTGTCCCAGAAGCCGTCTTCGCTGCATCCGATGCAGGGATGCCCCGCGCCCACGGGCCAGTTGGCGCCGTTGTTGAACCTGGCCCCGGGGCAGTTGTTGAACGTAAGCGGTCCCTTGCAGCCCAGCTCATACAGGCACCAGCCGTTGCGGGCCTCTTCCGAGTCGAAGGAAGGCGCGAATTCGCCGGCATCAAAATGGGGAAGCCGCTCGCACTGTTCATGCACGGACATGCCGTAGAACATGAGCGGACGCGAACTTTCGTCAAGCTTGATGTCCTGGCCGGTCAGCACCGCGACCAGCGCGCCGACAATATTCAGAGGATTGGGAGGGCAGCCCGCGATATTGATGGCCCTGATGCCCTGCTCTGCGAAACAGGCGTTGACCCCCGTGGCTCCGGTGGGATTGGGGGCGGCGGCGGGAATGCCGCCGAAGCAGGCGCAGGTGCCGTAGGCCACCACCGCCCTGGCCCTGGGCAGCACCTCCCTGCAGATATCCAGCATGGTTCGTCCGCCGATGGTGCCGTAGATGCCGTTTTCCGCCGTGGGGATTGCTCCCTCCACCACGCAGATGAATCCCTCGGGGTTGGCGACGGCCTGATGCAGCGCCGCTTCGGCCGCTTCCCCGGCCGCCGCCATGATCGTTTCCTGGTAGTCAAGGGAAATGGTGTCAAAGATCAGTTCATCAAGATAGGGATTGGAGGTGCGCAGCAGCGCCTCGGTGCAGGCAGTGCATTCCGCATTGTGCAGATACACCACGGAAGGTCTTCTGCCCGCGGTCAGCGCCCTGGCCACCGTGGGCGCGAACCCCGGCCCCATGCCCATGGTCACGGCCACAGCCGTACAGAATTTCAGAAAGTCACGGCGGCTCACGCCCCGCTTCTCAAGGCGTTCTTCCGCCCCGTCCCTGCCCATGCCGATAGCAAACCGCATGATGTCCTCCTGAATATGTCGCGCTTGATCCGGAAACAAGGCGCGCAGTGCCTCCTCATTTTCCGGCGGGTCGCCTGACGGCGGGAAAACCCGCACCACGCTGTGCGCAAGACAGCGCAATATATTGTTTTATTAAATATTATCGCATTATTTGCGGGAGAGCAAGCACCCGTCCTGTTTTGCGATATGTTGTGCGGGATAAGTCACATTTGCCGCCGGTCTTCAGGCAGCGCGCCTTGCGCTTTTCCGTTCTGTTGCAGAATGGTGCCGAGAATGGCCTTGACCGCCGGAGGCGCGAGCGCAGCGGGCCTGGAGCGACGACGTCCCGCCGCATGGCAGTGCGGCATGAAGGGGGCGACCGGACGGCGGCCCCGCAGGGGCCGTGCCCGTTGCCGGACAGCGCGAGGCCTGCGGGCATGGAGAGCAGAGGTGAGGAGCGGAAGAAAGGTCACGCGGAGCGGAGCCTTCGGGCGGCGCAGCCGCGCGAAGGCTCATGCCGCCCGTGCCGGAGCAAAGCCATGCGGCACGCACAGCGCCATCAGCACCATTCTGCAACAGCGCCCGTTTTTTAATGACTGGCAAATATCTCCCGGATATGGTATATATGCTCCCCTGTCAGGTCTGGAGCTGAAAATCCATGCGGAAGCCAGACCTTTTCACGGCCCGGACGCCGCGAAGACAACGGGTCTTCAGTGCCGGCCGAACGGCATCTTCTGCAAGGAGCAGAGCATGAGTCTCTCACGCCGCGATTTCGTCAAACTTTGCACCGGCACGGCTGCGGGCTACGGGGTTTCCCGCATGTTCCACCCCGCCGTGCGCGAGGCTCTGGCGGGTACCCTCACGGGCGAGCTTCCGCCCGTGTTCTGGCTGCAGGGCCAGGGCTGCACGGGGTGTTCCGTGTCCATTCTCAACAGCATGCATCCGGCCATTGCCGAGGTGCTGCTCAAAATCATCAGCCTGGATTTCCATCCCACAATCATGGCCGACGAGGGCGCTCCGGCCATCGAATTCATGCGCAGGCGCGCGCGGGAAAACGACGGCGGGTTCTTCATCGTGGTGGAAGGCGCCGTATCCGATCTTGAAGGGGGACGCTACTGCGTCATCGGAGAAAGCGGACACGAGGAAATCACCATGTCCTCCATGCTGAAGGAACTGGCTCCCCACGCCGCCGCCGTGCTGGCCGTGGGCGCCTGCGCCGCCTACGGCGGAGTATCCGCCGCGCGCGGGGCCGTCACCGGCGCCATGGGGGTCGGCGCTTTCTTCGGGAAGCACGGCATTGCCACGCCGGTGGTCAATATTCCCGGCTGTCCGCCCCACCCCGACTGGATGGTGGGCACGCTGCTTGTCGCGCTTGACGCCGTGAAGCGGGACGGTCTGGAAAAGGGCCTTGCTTCCGTGGTCGCCCTGCTCGATGAAGACGGCCGCCCCAAGCCGTTCTACGGCGCGAATACCCATGAAAACTGCCCCTATCTGTATCTTTTCGATGAAGGCGTCTTCTCGGAGAAAATGACCGACAAGAGCGGCTGCCGCTATGATCTCGGCTGCAAGGGGCCGTTTGCCATGTGCGACTCCCCCGTCCGCCGCTGGAACGGCAGAGTCAACTGGTGCGTGGAAAATGCCGTGTGCATCGGCTGCGTGCAGCCGGACTTCCCGGACGGTCAGTCTCCCTTCTACGAGCAGCGCTAGAGCATTTTCAGAATGAAAATGCTCTGGGAGCCGAGCATGGCGAGACTCCTCCGCGACGCCGGAGCAGCCGCGATTCTCTTGCGGCGCACAACTCCGGTTTCAGGCGTGAAACCTGCGGGCCGGGACATGGAATCCCGGCCGGCAGATACTTCCAATAGCAGAATGCTTCAGGAGCTGATATGTCCCAGACCATGAGCATTGCCGTCGATCCGGTCACCCGTATCGAAGGTCATCTTAAAGCCGAAGTGAAGGTGGAAGACGGCAAGGTTGTCGATGCCCGCCTTACCGGCGGCATGTACCGGGGTTTTGAAACCATCATGAAGGGGCGCGACCCGCGCGACGCTTCCCAGATAACCCAGCGCATCTGCGGCGTATGCCCCGTGTCCCATGCCCTGGCGTCCAGCATGGCGCTGGAGAAGACCGCCGGGATCACGGTGCCGCATAACGGGCGCATTGCCCGCAATCTCATGCAGGGCGCGAACTATCTCCAGTCCCATATCCTGCACTTCTACCATCTGGCCGGGCAGGACTTCATTCAGGGGCCGGACGCCTCGCCCTTCATGCCCCGCTACGCCGAGCCCGATCTGCGCCTTGACGCCGCCACCAACGCGGTGGGCGTGGATGAATATCTGGAAGCCCTGAACGTGCGGCGCACCTGCCATGAAATGGTGGCGCTGCTCGGGGGCCGCATGCCGCATCTGCACGGCATTCTGGCCGGGGGCGCGGCGGCCATTCCCACGCAGGCCCAGATCCGCGATTACGCCGAACGTTTCCGCGTGGTGCGCAGATTTGTGGAAGAAAAATACCTGCCCATCACCTATCTGGTGACCTCCAAGTACCGCGACCTGGGCGATACGGCCAGGGGATACGCCACCGCGCTGTGCATGGGCGTGTTCCCGCTGGACGACGAGGGCGGGGAATTCCTGTTCAACCCCGGCGCGTACTATGAGGGCAAGGATCATCCCTTCGACCCGATGAAGATCCGTGAATACATGAAGTATTCCTGGTTCGACGACGCGACCTCCGGCCGCATGTTCTCCGAAGAGGAAACCGTGGTGGACGTGAACAAGGCCGGAGCCTACAGCTTCTCCAAGGCCCCCCGCTACGACGGCCACGCCATGGAAGTCGGCCCGCACGCCCGCATGTGGGTGAACAACACCGAGCTTTCGCCCATCGGCAGGAAGCTCGCCAAGGAACTGCTCGGCGTGGATGCCGCGCGTATACGCGACCTTGGCGAGAATTTCGTATTCTCCATCATGGGCCGCCATCTTGCCCGCGCGGAAGAGGCGTGGCAGGTTGTGCGGATGGTGGAAAAGTGGCTGGGCGAGATCAGCCCGGACGGCGAGACCTTCGCAGAATTCGAGGTGCCGGAATCCGGCGAGGGCTTCGCGTTTACCGAAGCTCCGCGCGGCTGCCTGCTGCATTACATGAGGGTGCGCGATCACAAGGTGGACAACTACCAGATTCTGCCCGCCACGCTGTGGAACTGCTGCCCCCGTGATGACATGGGGCAGCGCGGCCCCGTGGAGGAAGCCCTCATCGGCGTGCCCGTGCCGGACGCGTCAAGCCCCGTCAATGTCGGGCGCGTGATCCGCGCCTTTGACCCGTGACTGGGTTGTGCCGTGCACGTGCTGCACGCTGACGGAAACAAGATTGAGGAAGCTGCCCGGGTGGAGCTGCGTACCCTGTAAAACACTTGAAGACGGAGCGCGGCGCTGAACGTGCCGCGTTCCGCCGGAAAGCCGGGCCGGACTCCGTGGAGTCCGGCCTTTGCTTTGTGAGGAGCCTCATATGGCCAAGGCATACGATCCGGTCATGCATACAGCCGAACATGTGCTGAACGGCGTCATGGTACGCCGTTTCGGCTGTGCCCGCTGCTTTTCCACGCATATCAATTCCGGAAAGTCAAAGGTGGATTTCAGGTTCCCCCGCGACTTGTCCGGGGAAGAAGCGCGGGCGGTTGAAGCGGAAGTCAATGCCGAGCTGGCCGAGGGGCATGCTGTTACGGCGCGCTTCATGCCGAGGGAAGAGGCCGCCCGCCGTTTCAATCTTTCCCGCCTGCCGGAAAGCGCGGGGGAAAATCTGCGCATTGTGTATGTGGGCGATCCGGATTCTCCCGTGGATGCCTGCCTCTGTATCGGAGAACATGTGGAAAATACCCTGCGCTGCGGACGTTTTGCCTGGTGTTCGCATGACTTTACTCCGCCCCGTGAGGGGGAAAGGGAGGGCGTTCTGCGGGTGCGCTTCCGGGCGGCAGCCGAGTGACGCCGGCCGCGGAGCATTCCGCTGCCGGGAACAGCCTCCGCCCGGGCCGGAGGAAAGCCGCATGCCCGCCGCGTCGGCATCAGCCGCATTTCATCAAAAGCTCCCTTTCTGCAACTTCTCCCTTCAGGGAGGGGCAATCCGCACGCCCCCCCCCGCAGTCAGTCGGAGGATGGGGCGACTGCGGATTGAAAACATGACGGAGCGCATGAAAATAGTTCTTGCAATACCGCAGCTTGGGCGATAATTCCAGCGAACGGACAGATTCTTTACGAGAACATTCTGTTATTGAAGGCATCTGCCGGTCAGGAACCTGTGTTCTGAGCAGCGGGATGCGGCTGTTGTTCCCCCAACGTATCCGGTTCGAGGCAGAGTGAAAGGAGAAGGTATGAGCATACGGATGAGAATTCTGTCGTCCATCGTGCTTTCGGTGTTCGTGGCAGTGGCGTGCGCGGCGGGCATCGTCTATCAGCAGAGCAGGAAGGACGCTCTGGAGGATTTCGGCGGCGCATCGCGCGAGCAGCTTCGCCTGGCCGGAGATTACATGGCTCTGCTGATGCGCGACGCGCGTGGCATCACTCAGGCTCTGTCCGAAATGTCCATCATCCGGGGAGCTGAAGGGCGTCTGACACGATATATGGAGCGGGCGGAGCCTTTCAGTACCGATGTCAGCACGCTTTCTGACCACGAAAAAGCTGTTTGCGCCGTATTTTCTTCCTATACAAGGGCGTTTCCCGCCTATGCGATCATCTATATGGGAACTGCGGACGGCGGTTTCGTGGAGATGCCCGATCTGCCGATGACGCCGCATTTTGATTCGCGTGAGCGCCCCTGGTACCAGGCGGCCATGGCAAGTCCGGACAAGACGGTCATGACCGAACCCTATTTTTCCGATACCGGGGAGCTGGTCTATACCCTTGCGCATACTGTACGGAATGGGGAAAACCGGATCATCGGCGTGGTCGGCATTGACATCACGCTCAAGGGGCTGACCGATTATCTTGCCGCAATGCCCGTGGGGCGGGGCGGACAGGTGGTGCTGACGGACGAGCACGGAACGGTGCTGTACAACCTGCTCGATCCTTCCATAAATCTGAAGAATGTGGCGGAACTGAACATACCTGAACTGCGCCGCATGTATGACATGGGAGACGGGATCTCCGAGGTGAGCGTCCGGGGCGAGGTCTATGCCGCGGCCTCCCACATAACTCCGGACGGCTGGCATCTGATGACGTTCATGCCGCGCGCGGTACTCATGCGTCAGGCCATGGACATGCTGAAAATCATGGTTCTTGCCGGAGCCGGACTGGTAGCCGTGCTGGCGCTGTTCGGACTGCTGCTGTCGCGCGGCATCGCCGCGCCCATCAATGTTCTGGTGGACGCCGCGCAGGGCGTGGCGCAGGGAAACTTTGACGCCGTGCCGCGTGACCGCGCATTCGGCGGAGAGCTGAAGCGCCTGCACGCCAGCATGGTCAGCATGGTGGATCAACTGCGTGAACTTCTTAAAACATCACAGGACAAGACCCGGGAGGCGGAAGCCGCTCTGGAACAGGGCAGGAAGGCCCTGACCGAGGCGGAGGACGCCAAGCGCCGGGCGGAGAACGCGCGGCGGGAGGGCGTGGCCCAGACGGCGGAGCGGCTTGACGGCATCGTGGTCAGTCTCGGAGATGCCGGGCGGCAGTTGGGCGAACAGGCCGGGGTCATCAATTCCTCTGTTGAAAATCAGCTCCAGCGCACACGGGATACCGCGAACGCCATGAACCAGATGAATGAGGCCGTGGCCGATGTGGCGCGCAATGCTTCCGATGCCGCGCATGTGGCGGAACAGGCCAAGGAGGAGACCCAGGCGGGCAAGCGCAGCGTGGATGATGTGGTGAGCGGCATTTCCGAAGTGGAGCGCTGCTCCGACGAGATAAGCGCGAGCATGGCCGGGCTGGTCAGGCAGGTGGATGATATCGGGCAGGTGATGAATGTCATCAGCGATATTGCGGATCAGACCAATCTGCTGGCGCTGAACGCCGCCATAGAGGCCGCGCGGGCCGGAGAGGCCGGCAGGGGCTTTGCCGTGGTGGCCGATGAGGTGCGCAAGCTGGCGGAAAAGACCATGCAGGCCACCAAGAGCGTGGGGCAGGCCATTCAGGATATTCAGCGCGGCGCGGCCGAGAGCGACCGGCTTATCGGCAAATCCGTGGAGTATGTGCGCGCCTCCACCGAGCTGGCGGGCAAGGCCGGAGAAGCTCTGCAGCGCATCGAGCAGATGGTGCTGACCACGGCGGATCAGGTGCGCGCCATAGCTGCGGCCAGTGAGGAACAGTCCGCCACGGCGGAGGAAGTGAACCGTCACACCGGGGATGTGAGCCGTATAGCGGAAGAGGTCGCCCATGCCATGGAAGTGGCCACGGCCAGCATGGGCAATCTGAGTTCCCAGGTGGATGCCCTCCAGAGGGTCATGGCCGAGCTGCGCGAGGACGGAAGGGCATAATGGCGCACGCTCTTTGATGAAGGTCCGGGCGTGGTGCGCAGACACCATGCGCGGCATGCCGCCTTGCGTGAACATATTGCGGGGCGGCATGTTGTTTTTGCGGGGCGTTGGAGCGTTTTGTCATTGAACATATCTGCCGGCCAGGGCCCTGTGTTCCGGCACGCAGGTTTCACGCCTCCATCGGAGCTTGACGCCGCAAGTGAATTGCGGCGACGCCGGAGAAGAGGGGGCGCCGCGGCTTCAGTCTCGCCCTGCCCGACTGACAGGGCATTTCAATGGCGAAATGCCTCAATCGTCGTCGGGCAGTTCGTCATGCGCGACCTTTTTCAGCCCGTCCAGATCGCTGATGACAATTTCATAACGCGACATCCTGACCAGAATGTCGTCTTCCTTCAGTTTTCTGATGGCGCGCGCCACGGTTGTCCTGTGTACGCCGAGAATATCCGCGATATCCTGCTGACTGTAGGCGATATTGAAGGTCAGCTTTTTGCCGTGTTCCCGGTAAAGCTGAAGGATGAATCTGGAAACATTGACAATATCCGTATCCGCCCGCAGGCTGGTCAGGGCATAATAGTGGAGCAGCATCTTCTCTCCCATGGTGGAGAGAAGGTTCTGGATGATATGCGGGTATGAACGGATGAAATCAGTACCCTTGAAGATTTCTCTGGAGAAGAAGCAGAGTTCGCAGTCTTCGACACAGACAAAGGTGCAGTCCGGGTTAAGTACGGAGAACGTACGGGCCTCGTTGAAAATGGCGTTCTGATTGTAGTACAGCGCCTTGACTTCCTTGCCCTTGCCGGAAAAATAGCTCAGGCAGACTCTTCCTTTCTGTATGTAGAAGATGCCGCGGTACTGATTATGTCGGATAATGGTTCCCGCAGGGAAGAAAAATTTCTGGCCGAGGTGTGCAATGCTCTGCCATATGGCATTATCGAAGGGCATACCCCATAATCCGGTGTTTTGGCCGCGGCGCGATTCCATGATATGCTGCTCCTCAAGGGACGAAATGCCGTATTCAGTATTGGGAGCAGCGTATCTTATTCTCTGTTTAAAAAAAAGAATTGTTACTTCGTGAGCGCGGAAAAGTCATATCGCGGCATGTTATGATGATCTGCTCCGCAAGCGGCTCCGGAAGGAACGGCCGGTTCCGGCCGCGTGAACGCGGAACCGGCCGTGCAGTCTTGCAGGCGCAAACGCTCTGGAATGCCTTATCCGGCCACGCAGGAGCGGACGTTCTGCGGTTTGGCCGTCACCGTGCCGTCCGCGTTCTTGTCGGGATCAACAGTGCGGATGGTTGTGATCTTGTTCTGGGTGAAGAAGTCGATGCCGTCCTTGCCCTGCACCTTGTTGGTTCCGAGCAGCGATCCCTTGATGCCGCCGAACGGCACATAGGGATGGGGCGCGCACACGCCCACATTGACCCCGACCATGCCCACATCGGCGTCACGGCTGAACCTTTCGGCATAGAACTGGCTCTGGGTGAAGATGCACGCGCCGTTGCCGAATTCCGACTTGCGGATCAGGTCAAGCGCGTCGTCCATGTCCGCAATCTTGATGACGGCGACGAGCGGGCCGAAGACCTCCGTGGTGAACAGCGGATTGCAGGGCGTGACGTCCTTGATGATCGTGGGGCCGACGAAATAACCGTTCCTGTTTTTCTCCGGCAGTTCGGGGCGGCGTCCGTCCAGCACCAGTTCGCAGCCGTGCCCGTGGTTGAGGGCGATATCCACGAAACTGATGGCATTGTCGGCGGCCTTGCGTGAGATCAGCGGCCCCATGTAGACGTCGGGATCCAGGGCGTCCCCGACCTTGACGGTTTTGGCCGCTTCAATCATGCGTTCCAGAACCTTGTCGTACAGTTCGGGCACAATGGCCACGATGGAGCCGGCAAGACAGCGCTGTCCGGCGGAGCCGTAGCAGGAATTGAGGTAGTTGGTGATGAACACGTCGATATCGGCATCTTCCATGACCACCAGCATGTTCTTTGCGCCGCCCAGCAGCATGGAACGCTTTGCCCCGCGCGCGCAGCCCTCGGCCATCTTTTTCGCGGTGGGGGTGGAGCCTACCAGACAGACGCCCGCGATGCGCGGATCTTCATACCATGTGTCGGCAAGTTCACGGTGTCCGTGGATGACGTTGACCACACCGGCGGGCAGGCCGATCTCCATGAAGATTTCGCACATCTTCTGCATGAAGTACGGGGACTGGGTGGACGGCTTGAAAATGAACGTGTTGCCGGTGACTATGGCGTAGGGGATGAACCAGCCGAACACCAGAGCCGGGAAGTTGAACGGAGCCACGCCCGCGAACACCCCGAGCGACTGCTTGACGACCTTGGCGGAGATGTTGGAGGAAATGAGTTCGAGGTTGTCGCCCTGCATCAGCGCGGGGGCGGAGCAGGCCGCTTCCACGATTTCAATGACGCGGCGCACTTCGCCGCGCGCTTCGGAAATATGCTTGGCCTGATCTACGGCGATGCTGTAGGCCAGTGCTTCCGTGTCGCGCACCATGCATTCGTGGATTTTGTACAGATAGGACACTCGCCTGGCGATGGGCACAAGCCGCCAGCTCTTGTACGCTTCGGCGGCCGAGGCGATGGCGGCTTCCGCCGTGGCAGGGCCGGAAACGGGAACGCTCCCGATTTCCTCGCCGGTGGAGGGATTGAACAGGGGATCCGTCCGTTCTTCCTGTTCACACCATTTTCCGTCAATAAAGTTCCTGACGTCAATACGTTCCATGATCTGCTCCTCCAGAGCGTTTTGCTCTCGAAACTATCTTCCGATCAGACCCAGTGTTCCGGCCCGCAGGTTTCACGCCTGAAGCCGGAGCTTGACGCCGCA
>OLFV01000298.1_pt1 | contig 60148 bp, 45 predicted proteins | sample 1605551 | NCBI WGS metagenome assembly OLFV01 (sample SAMEA3888922, study PRJEB22519) | human gut metagenome | biome: human gut; feature: human-associated habitat; material: faeces | place: Denmark | collected 2011 | reverse complement strand
CTGTATTTCAATTAATTCAAAGAGCGATTAGTCCACTTTAACGGGACAGTAGTGAATATGTATAAGAAACTATATTTGAAAAAAGGCAAGGAAGAGAGTCTGAAGCGCTTTCATCCTTGGATATTCTCCGGAGCCGTAGCTAATGTGGATGAAGGTGTGGAGGAAGGCGAGTTGGTACGTGTTATCACTGCGTCGGGTGATTTTATTGCTGTCGGTATGTTCCAAATAGGCAGTATTGCTGTACGAGTGCTCTCATTCCGTGATGTTGAAATTGATGCAGAGTTTTGGGAGTCACGTCTAAGTTCGGCTTGGGAGATGCGAAAGGCTATAGGGCTAATTGGACGTGAGAACAACAACACATTCCGACTGGTACATGGCGAGGGTGACAATTTGCCGGGACTGATTATCGATTGTTATGGTGACACTGCTGTGATGCAGGCCCATTCGGTAGGAATGCATGTCTATCGTAATGAGATTTGTGAGGCGCTTGTTAAAGTTGCTGGTGGCGAAATAGCCAATGTCTACTACAAGAGTGAAACCACACTGCCGTTTAAAGCTGACATCGAGCATGAGAACGGATTTATCTACGGATCTATGGGCAGCGACGTAGCTATGGAGAACGGACTCAACTTCCATATTGACTGGCTTAAGGGGCAGAAGACGGGCTTCTTTGTCGATCAGCGTGAAAACCGTCATCTGCTTGAGACTTACTCACGTGGTCGCTCTGTACTCAATATGTTCTGCTACACAGGAGGTTTCTCAGTGTATGCGATGCGTGGTGGTGCTAAGCTTGTACACTCAGTAGATAGCAGTGCAAAGGCAATAGAACTCACCAATAAGAACATCGCGATGAACTTCCCTGGTGATGAACGTCATGCAGCATTTTGTGAGGATGCTTTCAAATATCTTGATGCCAACGATAAGATGTACGACCTTATTGTACTCGACCCGCCTGCCTTTGCTAAACATCGTGCAGCTTTGCGTAACGCACTTAAGGGTTACACACGTCTTAATGTGAAGGGATTACAGCGCATCAAACCTGGTGGAATACTATTCACATTCAGTTGCTCGCAGATAGTATCAAAGGAGAATTTCCGAAATGCTGTCTTTACAGCTGCTGTACAGGCCAACCGCAAGGTGCGCATCCTTCATCAGATTCACCAGCCTGCCGACCATCCCATAAACATCTACCATCCAGAGGGTGAGTATCTGAAGGGATTGGTACTGTATGTAGAGTAAATCTATTAAAATATCAGTATTTTGAACAACATAGGACAGAATAATTTCATAGGTAGTGTGCGGGCGTTTGCTTCCGCACACTCTTTGTTTGTTGAGGGTGGTAAATATATTGTAGCATTGTCGGGAGGTGCCGACAGCGTTGCACTACTGCTCGTTATGAAGCGACTTGCTGGCGAGTGGAACATGCAACTTGAAGCTGCCCATTGCAATTTCCGTTTGCGTGGCAATGAGTCTGATCGCGACGAAAACTTCTGCAAGAATCTCTGTGTCTCATACGATATTCCTCTCCATCTCATTCATTTTGACACTCGTGAATATGCTTTGCTGCATCATGTGAGCATAGAGATGGCTGCACGTCGTTTGCGCTACGATTATTTTGAACGTCTGCGCCGTGACATTGATGCAGATGGTATTTGTGTGGCCCATCATCGTGACGACAGTGTGGAGACGGTACTGCTCAATCTTGTGCGTGGTACCGGAATACGTGGATTGCGTGGCATTCAGCCTCGTAACGGGTATATTTTGCGTCCACTACTTTCCATAAGCCGTCACGACATTGTCGGCTTTCTTGATTCTCTCAATCAGACCTTCGTCACTGACAGCACCAATCTCGTACCTGATGTGAAGCGCAACAAGATACGACTCGAATTGATGCCATTGCTGCAACAGCTCAATCCAAATGTGTCACAGTCGATATTTGAGACTTCTTTACGTGTAGGCGAAGCAGTTAACATTTACGACAACGCTATTAATAGAGCGATTTTTGATGTGATAGGTCAAAATCCTGAATCCGTTAAGTTGGCTGTTGATATGGCTTGTCCGGTTGTTGCTCCATTGTCAGTGAGCATTTCACGTCTGTTGGCACAAGTATCGGCAGAGAGCGTTTTGTTTCATATTCTCAGTCCTTGCGGTTTCACTTCGTCGCAAGTAGAAATGGTGTATGCTGTTATCAATCAACCGTCTGAACGTACTCGTTTGTTTGCATCAACCACTCATGAGCTCTGCTTCAATCGTGATAGTCTAATAATCCAACCACTTGATTATGGAGTCCATGTTCTCAATAAGAAAATTCCCGAACAAGGACTTTATACTCTTGCCGAGGGTGTAAGATTTGATTTTCACATTATGACGGTTTCTGATGATTTCAAACCAAGTACTAGTCCGAATACTGTTACATTAGATGCTAAGTCGTTAAAGTGGCCTCTTACCGTGCGTAATATTGCTGATGGCGACCGTTTTACGCCTTTTGGCATGAACCACACCAAACTGGTGAGCGACTTCTTGACCGATCGCAAACGTTCTATCTTTGACAAGCGTCGTCAGTTAGTTGTTACTGACGCCAGTGGCAAGATTGTATGGTTGGTAGGCGAACGTACCGACAATCGTTGTCGTACAACAACCACTACTACTCAAGTACTTACTATTTCGATTGAAAAGTAGGGGAAGGAAATTGATTAATAATATTTATTGATAATATAAAAATCCCGAAGGCATTCCGTTTGGAACTTCTTCGGGATTAATATTATATAGTCTATTGTGATTAGTCGAGCCACTTAACGTAGCAGAAGTCCTCACGGTAAACGAGGTTCTCATTCTTCGGATACATACGTACGCAGCTCTTGAATGTACCGGCTACGTCAGGCTCGAATGTAGCCTCGAATGTATAGTTGTTGCCTTCGTGGGCTACAACCTCAAACTCACGCTTAGAGAAGATGTGCTCCTCGCCATTCTTGTCGGTCTTGATAGAAATAAGCTCAAGTCCGATAGCGTCGTTCAAGCCCTGCTCGTCAATAACGTAGCGCAGAGTGTACTTCTTGCCAGTCTCAGCTCCATAGAGAACAGAATCGTCCTTGCTTACTACGCGGATAGAATCCCAACGCTGAGCAACAGTCTCCTTCCATGAAGCAAGCTCCTTGGCGAGGCGGTTGTTATTGGCAGAAAGCTTCTTGAAGTTGGCAGCCTCCTTGTTGTAGAACTTATCATAGTAGTCGTCAAGCTGACGCTTCATTGTATAATGAGGAGCGATAGTGGCGATAGAGTTCTTGATGGTCTTGATCCATCCCTCGCTAAAGCCCTGTTCGTTGCGGTTGTAGAAGAGCGGCAGAATCTCGTTCTCAAGGAGAGAGTAGATTGTAGCTGCATCAAGCTGATCCTGGTAACCCTGGTTCGGGTATGTGCGCTCCTGCTTGAGAGCCCAACCTGCACCCTGACGATAACCCTCTACCCACCAGCCGTCGAGTACTGAGAGGTTAACAACACCATTCATCTCTGCCTTCTCGCCTGATGTACCAGAAGCCTCAAGAGGACGTGTCGGAGTATTCATCCAGATATCAACACCTGAAACAAGGCGACGTGCAAGCTCCATGTCGTAATCCTCAAGGAAGATAATCTTGCCGAGGAACTCAGGACGCTGGCTAATCTCGAAGATGCGCTTAATCAAGCCCTGACCTGCACCATCAGCCGGGTGAGCCTTACCAGAGAAGATGAACTTAACCGGACGCTCCGGATTGTTCACGATCTTAGACAGACGCTCAAGGTCGGTAAAGAGAAGGTGAGCACGCTTGTAAGTAGCGAAACGACGGCAGAAGCCGATATAGAGAGCGTTAGGAGTGATGCTCTCGAGCAATGTCACTACGCGTGAAGGATCGCCCTGGTTCTTGAGCCATGTTGCAGCAAACTTCTCACGGATGTAGTCAACGAGCTTCTTCTTAAGAGCCATACGTGTCTCCCAGATCTCAGCATCGGGTACGTTGTAGATAGAGTGCCAGATGCTCTCATTAGACTGGTCGCTGAGGAATGTCTTGTCGAAGTACTTGTCGTAAACCTTGCGCCACTCTGTAGCTGTCCATGTCGGGAAGTGAACACCATTGGTTACATAGCCTACGTGGCTCTCCTCAGGATAGTAGCCCTTCCAGATAGGAGCGAACATGCGCTGGCTTACCCAGCCGTGGAGCTTACTTACGCCGTTAACCTCCTGGCATGTGTTGCAAGCGAAGGTAGACATACAGAAGCGCTCTGAGTGGTCGTCAGGATTTGTACGGCCCATGCCGATGAATTCGTCCCAAGAGATGCCAAGCATCTGAGGATAACCGCCCATGTACTTGCCGAAGAGCGACTCGTCGAAGTAGTCGTGACCAGCAGGTACCGGAGTGTGAACAGTATAGAGTGAAGAAGCGCGAACGAGCTCGAGAGCCTCGTTGAACGACATTCCCTCGTTGATGTAGTCGATAAGACGCTGGAGGTTGCAGAGAGCTGCGTGACCCTCGTTGCAATGGTAGATGTCCTTCTTGATACCGAGCTTCTTGAGAGTGAGCATACCACCGATACCGAGCAGAATCTCCTGCTTCAAGCGGTTCTCGTTGTCGCCACCATAGAGGGCGTGTGTGATAGGCTTGTCAAACTCTGAGTTAAGCTCGTTGTCGGTATCGAGCAAGTAGAGCTTGATACGACCTACGTTCATTACCCATACGTAAGCGTGAACCTGATAGTTCATATATGGAACGTCAACTACCAAAGGCTGGCCGTTCTCATCGAGAACACGCTCTACGGGGAGAGAGTTGAAGTTCTGGGCATCGTACTGGGCAATCTGCTGGCCGTCCATAGACAGAGTCTGCTTGAAGTAGCCATAGCGATAGAGGAAACCAACACCACACATGTTTACGTTAGAGTCAGAAGCCTCTTTCATGTAGTCGCCGGCGAGCATACCAAGACCACCTGAGTAGATCTTGACAACCTGGTTGATACCATACTCCATACAGAAGTAAGCCACAGAAGGACGTGTTGCGTCAGGAGCAACGTCCATATACTCGCGGAACTTCTTGTATACAGCCTTAACGCGCTCCATGATGGCCTTGTCCTTAACAATAGCCTCCTTGCGCTCGTAGCTCAAGCGATCGAGAAGCATTACAGGGTTGTGGCCAACCTCCTCATAGAGGTCTTTGTCAAGGCTTTTCCACATGTCGCGAGCCTCATAGTTCCATGCCCACCACATGTTGTGTGCGAGCTCATCAAGACACTTCAGCTCAGCAGGAAGTGTAGACTTGATTGTAACCTCCTTCCATTGAGGAGCGTTAGCGTAATCTGCTTTAATTTTCATAGATTTTCTTATTTATAATTTGATATTTATTATTTCTCTTTTCTTGCTTCAGCCTTGCGCAAGGCAAAGTCGTAAGCGTTGTAATAATACTCAATGAAATGTGTCCAAAGAGCCTTCTCAGACAAAGAGCGTGCGTTGTTGCGCATGCGTGTCTGCTTGGCCTTGGTCGCATTGGCATACTTAATGACAGTCTGCTTGATGTCGTCTGCCACCTCATTGTAGTTGTAATCGGTACGATGGATTACCTCCACGCCATTGTCTATCGTCGACTTGCCTCCGCATTCAGAGTGTGCCCAAAGTCCGAAACCTGCAAGGTCGGTAGTAATACATGGCACCTTGAATGCCACGGCCTCAAGCGGAGTGTAGCCCCAAGGCTCGTAGTATGACGGGTAGACACAGAGGTCGTTGCCGAGTATTACGTCAAAGTATGATAGGTTGACTATGCCGTCGTCGCCAGTCAGATAGCAAGGTATGAAGATGAGCTTCACCTTCTCGCCCTTCTGATTGTGCATTCCGAGCCAGTTCATCATGCCCAATGCGCGGTCGTTCTGCTGCTCGTTGAGCCAATGTGTGATGACTGGAGTTTCGAGTGGAGTGTCAAACATCTCGCCCTCAGCCATCTTCTGCAAACGCTCGGCAAGGTCGTCGCGCTTACAGTTGACCCAAGCCGGAACTTCGATGAATGCAACAAGCTCTTTGTTGAGTTCGTCGGCCGAAAGACGCAGACGATTAACTGCCTCAATAAAGACATCAATACCCTTGTTGCGCCACTCGTAGCGTCCGCTTGTAGAGATAATGACAGCATCATCGGCTACTTCGTCGCCAGTAAGAGCGCGTGTAATGTCGAGCAGACGCTTGCGTGCTGCCTCGCGCTTGCGGTCGAACTCCTTGCCCTGTGGTACAAAGTCGTCCTCAAAGCCGTTTGGCAGAACTACGTCAACCGGCTTGTCGAGCAGTTCGGCACATTCACGTGCTGTAATTTCGCTTACTGTAGTAAAACAATCTACGTGGGCTGCTGTCTGCTTCTCAATAGACTGCTTGCTCTGCATATTAAGCTCCTCGGCCATCTGATCGCCGTTGTAAGCTTCAAGATATTCATAAAGTGGCTTGTTGTTGCCTGCGATGCTTCGTCCGATGCTTGTGGCATGTGTTGTGAAGATTGTGGCAACCTGCGGCAGACGGTCGTTGATATATAGTGCGCCAAGACCAGTCATCCATTCGTTGGCATGATATATGGTCTTGTTGGCACGCTTCTTCTTGCTTATATAATAATTGTAATAGCTCTCAACAACGAGTGCTGCTGCATACGAGAACATGGAAGCCTCATCGTAGTCGCCATAAGCGTGAAGACTGTCAACGTGGTATTTCTCCCACAATTCGCCATATATTTCGTCCTTTTTGGCGAAATAAGGCTGGAAGTCAACCAAAACGGCTATGGGATTGCCTGGAACAGTCCAGCGACCTATCTTTATATTAAGACCTTGTTTGGCTGCTGCTGTGCGCCAAGGCTTAAGAAGTGCGGGGTCTTCCTCAAAATACGGGCTTTGTTTCTCGCCCCAACAATCGGGACCGATGAAAACCAAATTGTCGCCAAGCTTCTCTTTAAGGGTCTTTGCACGGGTGGAAAGAACTGCATAAATACCACCTACCTTGTTGCAAACTTCCCAACTCGACTCAAAAATATAGTCAGGAAATAGTCTCTCTTTTTTCATAAAAAAGTTAAATATTTGCTGCAAATATAGTATATTAAAAGTAAAAACACGAGGGTTTCATACTTTTTTTTCGGATTTTTTAGGTATTCTTGATATGAATTCGTTATATTTGCATAGTAAAAGGGTGAAAGTTTGCTGCACAAGTGAAAAACCTGTGGCTTTCAGCCGAATAAATATTCATAAAAACAAAACAAAAAAATGAGACGATTTCTTATACTTCTCCTTACGTTGGTTTCCGTTTTAATAGGAACTGCACAAAACGTCAAATCCGAAAATGTGTTCCATACTTACATTTACAATGACGAGTACAAGGTGTATATGGACGTGAATCTATACGATGCAAACATAAGTGTTCCTGGTCAGGATGTGTTCGGGATGGTTCCGGGATTCTTCGGGGCGTTGCGCGACTCGCGTAAGTGGCTTGTTACCGACGCCAAGATTGTTGGCAAGAACAAGGCAAAACTGGATATTATCAACGATTACGGGTCGGAAGACCTTACAGCCACGCTCACCTACAATCCTAAGGACAACACTTATGTGCTGAAGCAGACAGGCGGAAGTCGCCTTAAGATTGTGGTGAACCGCAAGTGGCTGAAGATTCCTACTGAGATAGTCTTGGTTCCGCATGAGCGGATGCCAGACTTGTGGTAAGTGAAGGTTGAGAATTAGATTCTCACCATGTTTTTAGAAACTGAAATTGAAATCTGCTCCAAATGTTACGGGTGCTCCCTTTTGACCGAAATAGCGCTTGGTGCGCGATGCCGAACTGTCCATGGCAAACGTACAGTAGCGTGTGTTAGTAAGGTTCTTTGCCCACAGGTTTACTGTAATATGCTTGAACCCGAACTTGGCGTGAGCGTTGAGAAGCGCATAGAACTTCTGTTTGTAGCTGTTAGCCTCGTCCCAATAGATGTCGCCCTGCGCCGTGGTTCCTGCACCAATAACAATACTTTTTATAAATGATTGTTGGGGCAGTATTGTGTAGTCGGCATTGGCTGAGAGGGTATGTACGGGGGCAAATGGTACGCGGTTGCCTCTATAGTCGTTTTCGCCATCGTTGTAGTTGCGGAATGTTGCGTTTGTGTAGCCATAAGCCACAGCCCATGCAAGAGCGTTGTTGAACGAACTTCCGCGTAGAGTGATTTCGCCACCAAAACTACGGCTACGACCTGCATTAACCATCATTCTTCCGAATCCGTATGTTCCTGCCATAACCGACAGCTGCTGGTTCTTTATCTGCATGTAGTAGGCAGAGAAGTCAAGATGTGCAGCTTCATTGAAGAGATTGAGGTGGGCACCTACTTCATAGTTCCAGCTCTCCTCGGGCTTATATGATATAGTATTGTTCACCTTTGAATAGTCGTCGGCAGAGTGGGGGATGTCGTAGCTACCCTTCATCGCCTTCATGCGGTTTGCCATGAGTTCGGTCTGCAGAATGTCCGAGAACATCTGTATGTTGTAGCCTCCAGCCCTGTAGCCCTTGCTTACCGAAGCGTAAAGGTTGCCTATGTTTCCACCGTTTGATTGTGAGACTTTGCCTAAATCATATGTGAATGACAACTTTGGCAGCAACTGATTGAAGGTGTTGTGTGTACGGCTGTCAAGGTGGGAAGTGAGAGTGTTCAAAGCCTTCTGTCCCATAATTTTGGCATTAGCTGTCATTATGGCACGAGTGTCGTAATGGATTGATGTGCGCGAGAGGTCGTAGCGCAATCCGAGTGTAGCCCTAAAGCGATTGGACAGTTGCAGGCTCGACTCATGAAACAGGGCTGCGTTGAGCTGAGGAGTACGGAACGTGCCTGGCACATCAATACCAATGCCCATACTGAAATTTTCTCTTTTAACAGCCTTATCTGCAGCAGTCTTTGCTTTTGCTTTAGCAACTTCTTCAGGCATACCTTTTTCTATCATTTTATTCAAAATCCCATTGTATGTTGAACTATAGATTGATGTATAGATAGTCCCGGCAATAGCATTTCCCATCGGTCCGGTCATGCTCTCGCCAAATCCTACAGGTCCGTCAGTATTGAGCCATTGGTAGCTGAAGAAAGCACCCGTGACACGTCGCCAACGGTTATCGTCATGATTCTTTATGGCAAATTCCTGAGTCACGGCATTCATAAGCTGGCGTTGGTGCAGCTGCATAAAGTCGAGCGCCGTATAATCCTGGTCCATCTGCATATTGTCGTTCAGATACTGATAGCTCGTGGTGGAATTGATGTCAGCATTACGTCCCTTGTAGTTCACGTTCAAACCTACAGAGAGCAGATGACGGCGGTAGTTGTTGGGCAGATTGGTAGAAGGGTCTTGGGCTCGACCGGTAGCCACGTCGTATTCGCCGTATGCAAATCCGTTCTGTCTTACCCATTGATAGTCGGCTGTGAGCGAAATCATAGTGCGAGCTGTCTGCTGGCGGATCAGCTTCAGACGTGCTCCCGCCTCGTTTCCGTTGTCGGCACGCTTGCCCGTAACTTGGTTGTGTTGAAATCCATTCTGTCCGTTATAGAAAGCAGATACAGAATATGCTCCCAATCCTTCAGCCTTGCCATAATGGCTAAGCTGTGCCATGCGCCAGAAATGGTTTCCAATACTCATCTGTACATCTGTACCTTGATAGTACAACGGACTCTTGGTGTAAATCCTTATTAATCCTCCCTCGGCATTCTGTCCGTAGAGCGTGCCTTGCGGACCGCGTAGCATATCAATACGACTGATGTCGTAGATATGGGTATTGAAGGCACTCTTGCTTACCAGAGGAATATCGTCGACATACATGCCAACGGCAGGACTGTTGACTCTGGCTCCGATACCACGCACGTATACAGATGATGTGTAGCGCGAGCCATAAGCTGGCATTACAAACGAAGGGACTCTTGAAGAAACGTCCCTTAAGTCGCGTGCTGCAAATGAGCTGAGAGTGCTTGCCGAAAGCGATGTAGAACTGACGGCTTGGCGGCGCAAGCGTTGAATGTCTTTGGGGCGAGAGGCTATTATTACCTCGTCGATGTCGTAGACACGGGAAGTGTCAGATAGGTGTTTTTCGTTGAAGTTGAAGCTGTCGGCTACTGCCATTGAAGGCAGAAAGCATAGCGCTGAAAATATATAAATCTTTGAATCCATCTACTATTATTTAATATGATTTAGTTTGTTAACCGGTTGCAAAATTAGTCATTATCTTCAATCTGTACAATCATAACTTATGATGAAAAGAATGATAAAAAACAAGAGCAAAGCTAATTTGCTACAAATAAAAAATATTTTGATTGCATAAATCAAAAATGTGCTCAAAATTCCGTAACTTTGCACAATAGAATATCAAAAACACATTTATACATACAGGTAATGAAACAGACAAAGATTGTTGCTTCTATTAGTGACCGCCGTTGTGACGTTGACTTCATTCGCAAACTTTTCTTTGCGGGCATGAATGTAGTGCGTATGAACACGGCACACGCCACTCCAGACGGGATACGTACTATAATAAGAAATGTGCGAGCTGTATCGCCACACATTGCACTTATGATTGACACCAAGGGTCCTGAGGTGCGCACCACAGGTGTAGAGTCGCCTATAGAATACAAGACTGGTGACATGGTGAAGATTTTCGGACGTCCGGAGATGGACTCTTCACACGACATCGTAAACGTGTCGTATCCCGACTTCGCTAAAGACGTTAAGGTAGGCGACCATGTACTTTTTGATGATGGCGAACTTGATATGCTTGTTGTCGAAAATGTAGGCCCGATGCTTGTAGCACAGGTGCAGAACGACGGAGTGCTCGGTGCACACAAGAGCGTAAATGTTCCTGGCGAGCACATTGCTTTGCCTGCCATTACCGAGAAAGACCGCCAGAATATTCTGCTTGCTATTGAAGAAGACATCGACTTCATAGCCCATTCGTTTGTGCGCTCAGCAGCCGACGTTCTGGCAATTCAGAAGATTCTTGACGAGCACAATAGCGACATCAAAATCATTTCGAAGATTGAGAACCAGGAAGGTGTTGACAATATTGAGGAGATTATTGACGCTTCGTACGGTATAATGATTGCCCGTGGCGACCTTGGCATTGAGGTGCCAATCGAGCGCATTCCAGGCATTCAGCGCCAGATCATACGCAAGTGTGTGATGATGAAGAAGCCGGTAATAGTGGCTACACAGATGCTTCACACTATGATTAAGAATCCGCGCCCGACACGTGCTGAAGTTACAGATATCGCCAACGCTATCTATTCTTATACTGATGCTCTTATGCTTTCGGGCGAGACAGCCAGCGGTAAGTATCCTCTTGAAGCAGTTAAGACAATGGCTGCCATCGCCGAGCAGGCTGAGAAGGACCGCAACGCTATGGGAGAGTGGGAAGTGCCGATGAGCGAAAATTGCTCGCAGCGCGAATTTCTTGCTCATGCTGCTATCGATGCCACTCGTCGTATTGGTGTGGCTGGTATCATAACTGATTCGCTTACAGGTGAGACCGTACGTCATCTTGCTGCATTCCGCGGACCGAATCCGGTACTCGCAATATGCTATAAGGAGAAGACCCAGCGTTGGCTCAATCTTAGCTATGGCGTAATTCCTATCCATCAGAAAGAGCAGGCTTCGGCTGAATATATGTTTATTGCAGCCTTGCGTATGCTTCGTCAGAAGGGTTACATTACGCTCGACGACAAGATTGCGTACCTTAGCGGCAGCTTCGGATTTGGCAATCCTACTGGCACCACTTTCTTGGAAATCAATAAGGTCAGCCAGGTATTCGACAAGTCGTACGAGTTCCACTTGCCGCAGAAGGAACAGTAAGAACAATATATGTTCAATAATAAAGGGGGCGCAGAATATGCGTCCCCTTTTCTTGTTCTTATACATTTTGTTATATTTCTCTGCTGTAAGCTATTCCTTGTTGGCTTTCTCTACAGTCAACTTTTCTTCATCGGATTTCTTGTCAACAACGATAGCATCGCCTGCATTAATCTCGCCAAACAGAATCTTCTCGCAAATTTCATCCTTTACATAAGTTTGAATAGCTCGCTTAAGCGGACGTGCTCCAAACTGAGGATCGTAACCCTTCGTAGCAAGGAATGTTTTTGCTGCATCTGTTACAGTCACGGCATATCCGTTCTTTGAGATGCGCTTGATGAATTTGTCAAGTTCTACATCAACAATTCTTCTTATGGCCTTAGCGTCAAGCTGGTCGAATGTGATTATCTCGTCAAGACGATTCAGAAACTCTGGGGCAAACTGACGCGAGAGAGCCTTCTGAATGATAGAGCGGGCATATTCTTTCGATTGCTCGTTGGCTGCTCCGTTTATAGAAATAGCGTTGAAACCTATTCCATGGCTGAAGTCCTTGAGCTGGCGTGTACCGGCATTTGAAGTCATGATGATTATGGTGTTGCGGAAGTCGACAATTCGTCCGTTACCATCGGTCATACGACCTTCGTCGAGCACTTGCAGCAAGAGGTTGAACACATCGCCATGAGCCTTCTCTATTTCGTCAAGCAATACGATAGAGTAGGGGTGGCGACGTACACGCTCTGTAAGCTGTCCTCCCTCACCATAGCCGACATATCCCGGAGGAGCGCCAACAAGTCGTGAGGTGTTGAACTTCTCAGAATATTCGCTCATGTCAATACGTATCATAGCATCCTTGGTACCGAACATTTCTTCGGCAAGGCGTTGTGCCAGATAGGTCTTGCCTACACCTGTAGGCCCGAGGAACATGAACACACCTATAGGACGGTTAGGACTGCCAAGTCCAAGACGGTTGCGCTGAATGCTTCTTACCACTTTGTTTATTGCCTTCTCCTGGGCAATTACCGAGTTGTTGAGACATTCGCCAAGTCGACGCAGACGGTCGCTCTCCTTTTCCGAAATGCGTTGCAATGGAATACCGGTCATCGTAGAGACTACATTTGCTACATCTGCCGAATCTACTGTCTCACGTTGTCCGTCGTCGCCTGTTGCCCATTCTTCATTAAGTTTCTTCAATTCTGCCTCAAGCTGGCATTGACGGTCACGATAGCTTGCAGCAAGTTCAAAATCCTGATCAGCAGCTGCTGCATTCTTCAGTTGTTCAGTCTGTCGGATTTCCTTCTCCTTGTCGATAATGGCAGGCGGTATAACTGCATGTTGCAGATGGACACGTGAGCCTACCTCATCAAGTGCGTCTATTGCCTTGTCGGGATACTGGCGTTCGGTAATGTATCTTCCGGTAAGGTCGGCACAAGCCTTCAGGGCATCATCGGTATAGCGCACGTGATGGTGGTCCTCATAGCGTTCCTTGATGTTATGGAGTATTTCGAGAGTTTCCTCAGCTGTGCTCGGTTCAACCATGACACGTTGGAATCGACGCTCCAAGGCTCCGTCCTTTTCTATTGAGTTGCGATACTCGTCAAGCGTTGTAGCTCCAATACATTGTATGAGTCCGCGTGCAAGAGCAGGTTTCATAATGTTGGCTGCATCCATTGAGCCTGGAGTGCTTCCTGCGCCTACTATGGTGTGGATTTCGTCGATAAAGACAATAATATCGGGATTGTCCTCCAGTTCACGTAGAAGGGCTTGAATGCGCTCCTCAAACTGTCCGCGGTATTTTGTACCAGCAACAATCGAGGTCATGTCGAGGCGAAGAATGCGCTTGTTGAAGAGTAAGGGTGACGTGTGTCGGCTTGCAATCTGCTGTGCCAAGCCTTCGGCTATGGCACTCTTTCCAACACCCGGTTCGCCTATAAGTATAGGGTTGTTCTTCTTTCGGCGGCACAATACTTCTGTGACGCGTTGCATCTCATTAGTACGTCCTACAACGGGGTCGAGTTTGCCGTCCAACGCAGCCTTTGTCAAATCGGTAGAGAACTTGTCGAGTACGGGAGTTCCGGTCTTACCACTTGTCCGGCTCATATCGGCTGTTCCGGCTGATGAAGAACTGTCGCCACGTCGGCTGTTCCGACCTGTCATATTTTCGTCCTCTTCCTCCGACAGTCCTATGCCGTCTACAGTTGTCTTAGAGTTTGGTTTCAGCAGATATTTCATTGCCAATTCATAGTTTATCCCATATTTTCCAAGTGCTGCCTTAACGCCGTTTGAGGCGTTATCGTGCAGAATGGCCAATACAAGATGTTCGATATTAACGGTCTGTGAGTGAGCCAATCTGGCTTCAAGAACCGATAGTTTCAAGATATTGTTGGTCTTGTCGTCAAGCGAAGTTACATTGTTAGCCTGAATAGCGTCATGTGACTCGGATTCGGTTGACGACAACGACTCTAGATTTTGCTTTAATTCATGTACATTAATGTTCAAGTCTGTAAAAATCCCCGTCATTGGATTCTTACGCTCACGCAATATGGCCAGCATCAGATGTTCTGGTCTGACGATGCTGCATGAGAGTCTTGCTGCCTCTTCGCGGCTATAAGCAAGAACTTCGGACACTAATGGCGAAAATTGATTTGTCATTTCTATATTATCCTGTTTGTAAAAGAGGGAGTGTTAAAACCGTTTTGTCTTGACACTCCCTTGTATTATTCAATTATGTTGCCAAGCTCCTATTCTGTATAGAAGTTGATAAGTTCGCGCAGAGCCTTCTGACAAGCAGGGCAGAATTCCTTAACGTCGTTGCTGCGCATACGACAGTCGGGCGTAGCACGGTAGACTCCCTTAAGGCTGTAGCCAGCACCTTCGTATACTCCCATCTTATAGGTAGGAACCTTAGACTTCTTGTCCTTCTTCACATTCGGCTGTTCTGCGGCTGTCACAATAGGAGTAGGTATGGGTGTACCTTTCTTAATCATGTTCTCCCACTTGCCATGGAAGTCAACGAGAGTTGTTATGTTCTTCTCCCAAGGCTCCACATCGTGCGGATACATGGGTATCTGCTCCTGCTCGTAAGCATACTCGTCGGCGAGTCCGGCAAAGCTGTGTCCGAACTCATGCACAACGACCTGCTTGTACATCGGATGGTGGGTCATTGACAGATTGTACGAATTCAATATGCCGCCACCTCCATATTCCTTGGTGTTGACAAGCACGATGATGTGCTCGTAGGGAGTTCCTGCCAGTACGTCGTGCAGACTCTTGAGATTGAGCGTTGTAAGATAACGGTCGGAATAGAAAGTGTCAAAATGGCTTCCGAGCGCAGTATTGCGCCAGATGCCCTTTGAAGGCTCACTTGTTCCGCTGTCTACTGAAGGCGACTCGACAGCAACAATATTGAAGCGGTTGCGCATCGACTTGAAAGGCTCATGCTCAAACAACGCTTCGGTTGCAATCTTGGCATCGTCAACGAACACATTCATCTCGTCCTTCTTATATCCCTCGGCTACGTATGCTATATGAATGCATCTTGTAGTGTCAGCAGCCTGCTGTATCGTAGTGTAAGGCGTGCGGTTCTTGAATCCAGTATGTCTAATCAGAATATCGGAAGGGTCTACGGTGTGTGTCATAGTGCCAGTAACTTCATGGCGGTTGTTGCGCAAGTCGACAGTCACGTCAACCTTCTCCTTTGGCATAGGAATCAGAAATACATTCTCAAATGCCTTGTCCATATTTTTTGCCTCGTCGTACGATTGCCACTCCTGAAATAGTGTGGAGAATGAATTGCGGTAGATTACTTCGGAAGTACCATGTTTGCGTACGGTTATCTGACCATTGCCTTCTACTGGAAGTTGGAATAGATGCTTGCGCTTGCCATACCAACGTGGCGACATGTTCAACTTGTCGAGCGAGATGCGCTGTGTTGTGGCATTGCCCGAGAAGATGTAGTCGATGCGTAGGGTAGAGTCGCAGAAAGATTCTGTAAAGTTGACCTCCTGTGGCTTGCTTTGTCCCATGGATTCTGTTGCGCCAATCGTGGCAAGTGCAAGAGCAAATAATATCTTTTTCATATGTTTCAATAAAATAGTAGTTTATACATTTGTTAATTGTAATAGTTGCATTTCTTCCATAAGTGCTTTTACGTAATGACGTTGCCAGTCAGACAGGTGAAAACGTTCTTCGTCATATTTCAGCATGTCTATGTCCATCACTATCTCGCCACGTCTTCTTGCAATACGTGTATCGCCACATAACGCTTCGATATGCTTTAATGTGCTTACGACTTCTTCTGTGTCAAATGTTGATTTGAAGACTACAAGCATATTGGCGAAACGGACATTCGTATTTTCCATACCAATGGGAAGCGTCTGCATGACACGCGAGAACCGACAGTCGGCAAATGTGCTGTCAAGAATCTCACGTGCCTTTGTGATGTTCGATTGATGGTTTACATTTGTCCCTACGCAGGCTGTTATGATATGCTCGTTTGTCTTCTCCATATATTACAGGCAATTATTATAGCATACCCTTGGTTGACGGCAGTTCAAAGTGATGAACATCGCGCCTTACAGCCATATGTAGAGCACGTGCAAAAGCCTTGAATATTCCTTCTATCTTATGGTGCTCGTTTGTTCCGCGTGCCTCAATGTCAAGATTCATATGGGCAGCATCACTCAAGCTCTTGAAAAAGTGAAGGAACATCTCGGTTGGCATCTCGCCTATGCGCTCGCGCTTGAATTCTGCATTCCAATTGAGCCATGAACGACCGCCAAAGTCGAGTGCCACCTGGCAAAGACAATCGTCCATAGGCAGACAGAAACCATAACGCTCAATGCCTCGTTTGGATCCCAGACACTTCTCTATACATTGTCCGAGCACTATAGCTGTATCTTCAATCGTGTGATGTTCGTCTACGTTAAGGTCGCCCTTGCACTCAATGTCAAGGTCTACCTGCCCGTGTTTTGCAATCTGTTCAAGCATATGGTCGAAGAATCCAAGACCAGTATTTATGTTGCATCTGCCATGTCCGTCAATATTCATCTCTACACGTATAGAGGTTTCTTTTGTGATACGTTCTATAGAAGCTGTGCGTTCGCCTGCAAAGAGTATTTCAGCTATTTTAGACCATGTCATACCATCGCGACCGAGTATCAGCGACTTACATCCCAAGTTCGCGGCAAGTTGAGCGTCTGTTTCTCTATCGCCTATCACATAAGAATTCTCCAAGTCGTACTTCACATTACATATATATTCGCCCAGCATTCCCGTTCCAGGCTTACGCATGGGCGAGTTGTCTTCGGGGAAGTGATTGTCGATATGTTGAGCTTCAAACACTACGTTCTCGGCAGCCAATGTCTTAATGATAAAGTTGTGAACGGGCAGGAAGGTGTTGGTAGGAAAGCTATCCGTACCGAGTCCGTCTTGATTGCTTACCATTACAAACATAAAATCCGTGTGCTCATGTATGAATCTAAGGCTGCTTATGGCATCTTCTACAAAGTCCAGCTTCTCAAAGCTGTCTACCTGCTCGTCTGCAGGTTCCTTTACTAAGGTTCCGTCTCTGTCAATAAAGAGAATCCGTGTCTTTTTCATTTCGTTTTCCATACTATCTTCTTCTAAAATCTGCACATATTATAGCCGTGGCAACAGCCACGTTAAGACTGTCGGCTGTGTCACGACCTTCGGGATAGTTGGGGATGCGTAATCCCTTTATTATGAATTGTCTGATTTTGGGCGAGATGCCTTTGCCTTCGTTGCCCATAATTATTATGCCATTATGCGACAACTGCTCTGAATACATATTGTTGCCTTCAAGAAGTGTGCCATAAACGGGTAGAGTAGGGGGGAGAGCATCGAACAGCTGTTCTAATTCCATATACGATACTCTCACTCGTGCTATACTGCCCATCGTGGCTTGTACTACCTTTGGATTGTATGCGTCGACTGTTTCCTTGCTGCAGATAATGTCCTCAATACCAAACCAGTCGGCTATACGGATGATGGTGCCCAGATTACCAGGATCTTGTACTCCGTCAAGCACAAGCGTGAGCTTATCGGCAAGCGACGGCAACTCATCGGAGGTTATTTGTTTAAACTTTCTGAATACCGCAAAAACCTGTTGTGGATGGCACAATAAACTGACTTTGGTCAGCTCGTCTGCTGAAACTGTTATTTTCTCACATGTCAAATCGTCTGTCAGTTTGTTTTCCTGCGCAAACCATTCTTCTGTTGCAGCAATTGCCGATAGCAGTTCCTTGTGTATTGACAATATATCGTGTACTACTTTCGGACCTTCAGCTACAAATACATCATTGGCATCTCGGTTCTTTTTCATCTCTAACGAGCGAAAAGACTTTATCTTGTTCTTGCTTAGCATTATGGCGAATTCTATTTGTCAGTTACTATTTGTTCGACAAAGATAAGCATATTAATTAATAAATTAGTATCTTTGCATAAGTTTTTTCAATGTTTTATGTCACGACAATCATCTCTAAACAAAATACTTGCACTGCCGTTTATTGTAGTCCTGTTCATAGCTTCGTGCTCAACTACCAAGTTTGTGCCTGCCGACGACTATCTCCTTAAAGCCGTAAAGATTGAAAGTGAGCAATCCGACGTTAAGGCTTCTACACTTATGCCATATGTACAGCAACGGCCCAATTCCAAGTGGTTTTCGCTGTTCAAGGTTCCCTTGTCGCTGTACAGCATGTCGGGGCGCGATTCCACGCAATGGGGCACCATGTTTCTGCGTGGATTGGGCGAGGCTCCGGTCATTTACGATTCAGTTAAGGCTGCCGCTTCGTGTGATAACATGGTCATGTATTTGCAGTCTGAAGGATATCTCCATGCCAAAGCCAGCTATACAGTAAAGCGCAAAGGTCGTAAGGTTGAAGTTAAGTACAAGGCCATACCTGGCATTTCCTATACCATTGATTCGGTCAACGTGGTAATAGAGGACGACAGCGTACACAACACGTTGCAGAGCCTTGGTGCGCTTGACATGAATCTGAAGCGTGGCATGCGATTCTCTATCCAGACTCTCGACGACGAGCGCAAGCGCATAACCAACATTTTAACCAAAGAGGGATATTACAAGTTCAATAAAGACTTCATTAAATTTGAAGTAGACTCTACTGTTACTCCAGGTATGGTAGATGTCACTATGTACCTACATAAGTATAAGGCTTCAAACAACAGTCCGGAGACAAACCATAGAAAATACTTTATAAACAAAGTAAACTTTATTCCCGTAAATTCCAAGCGTATGGCATTGCGTCCCAACGTATTACAAAACAATACTACAATAAAGGAAGGCAACAAATTCTCGGCTGCCGAGGTACAGAACACATATAACAATTTTTCTCGTCTGAATGCTGTAAGGTTCACCAACATACACTTTGATGAGAACGAGGAAGACGGACTGCTTGATTGTGGTATCAAGGTAAGCACACGTAAGCCCAATACTATATCCTTCCAACCAGAAGGTACCAATACCGAAGGCGACTTCGGCGCTGCTGCCACATTGACTTATTCCAACAACAACATATTTAGGGGAAGCGAGCTCTTCTCCGTACAGTTCCGTGGTGCCTATGAGGCAATTAAGGGGCTTGACGGATACCAGAACCAGAACTATATAGAGTATAATGTAGAGACCCGTCTGGCGTTTCCGCGCATAATTGCTCCATTCCTCTCGCAAAATGTGCGCTATGACAACAGCGCAAAGTCGGAACTTATGTTCAGCTATAACATGCAGAACCGTCCGGAGTTTCATCGTCGCGTACTTACATCGGCATGGCGTTACTACTGGAAGGGACTGCATGGCCTGTCTTACCGTTTCGACCTTATTGACATCAACTTTGTACACATGCCTTGGATTTCATCCACATTCAAGAGCAATTATCTTGACGACACCAATTATCGCAACGCAATCCTCAAGTACAACTATGAGGATCTGTTTATTGTGAAGTCGGGCGTAAACATATCGTACAGCTATAAGAACCAGGCATTTAGAACAAATATTGAAGTAGGAGGCAATGTCCTGAATGCCATATCACATCTTACTAAAGCCAAGAAAAATTCTGATGGGCAATACACGCTCTTCAAGATTGCTTACGCACAATATGTAAAGGGCGATTTCGACTACACACGTCTTCTGCAACTTGATGTGAAAAACCAACTTGCGCTTCATTTCGGACTTGGAATCGCTTTCCCTTATGGCAACAGCAATATTCTGCCATTCGAGAAAAGATACTTCTCGGGTGGAGCCAATTCCGTAAGAGGTTGGAATGTAAGGGAACTCGGTCCTGGAAAGTTCCGCGGTTCAGATGGCAAGATTGACTTCATCAACCAGACTGGTGACATGAAACTGGACATGAACGTTGAATTGCGTACGGCATTATTCTGGAAATTTAACGGCGCCTTCTTTATTGATGCAGGAAATATATGGACACTCAAGAACTATAAGGACCAGCCGGGAGGACAGTTCAAGTTCGATACATTTCTCAAACAACTTGCAGTGGCATATGGATTAGGTTTACGGGTCAACTTTGATTACTTCATTGTAAGACTCGACTGTGGTATGAAAGCTATTAATCCTGCATACACTACATCCAATGGACATTATCCAATCATAAATCCTAAATTAAGACGAGATTTGTCAGTCCATTTTGCTGTGGGAATGCCGTTCTAATAGAATGCCTGAGTTATTTATAACGCCCATTATGATAAACAGGGAAAATCTGTTAAGTAATCGTATATCTTTTCAGATAGACAAAGGTATATTAAAATATTTTTTTTGATATTTATCAAAAAAACACCAGAAAATTTGTTACGTATTCCACTAAGAACGCACAACAAATTTTCTGGTGTTTACATTTTATTATATCATTTAGTTATTCCTCAGCAGCTTTGAGCTGCTCAGCAACCTCGTCGTTAATGCGCTTTGCAAACTCTTCCTTGGTCGTGGTAGCCTGCTCGCCACCACCCTGCTTACGCATTGAAACAAGACCCTCGGCAGCTTCCTTCTCGCCGACAACAACCATGTAAGGTACACGCTTGAGCTCGTTATCGCGAATCTTGCGGCCAATCTTCTCGTTGCGGTCATCGACTACAGCGCGAACGCCCTGCTTGTCGAGGAATTTCTGCACCTCCTTGGCGTACTCGTTGTACTTCTCCGAGATAGGCAGCACAGCCACCTGATCAGGTGTAAGCCACAATGGGAAGTGACCAGCAGTATGCTCGATGAGCACAGCTGTGAAGCGCTCCATAGAGCCGAACGGAGCACGGTGGATCATAACCGGAGTCTGCTTAGAGTTGTCCTCGGCTGTGTACTCCAGCTTGAAGCGCTGCGGGAGGTTGTAGTCAACCTGGATTGTACCAAGCTGCCAACGACGACCAATGGCATCCTTAACCATGAAGTCGAGCTTAGGACCATAGAAAGCAGCCTCGCCAACTTCCTCGTGTACCTCAAGACCCTTCTCACGGCAAGCCTCACGGATAGCGTTCTCCGACTCAGCCCAAATCTCCTCGCTTCCGATGTACTTCTCGGTATCCTTAGGATCGTGGAGCGAAATCTGAGCCTCGTAGTTGTTGAAGCCGAAGATGCTGAACACTTTGAGGATGATGTCGATGATGTTCTCAAACTCCTGCTTTACCTGCTCTGGACGTACGAAGAGGTGAGCATCGTCCTGAGTAAAGGTACGTACACGTGTGAGACCGTGGAGCTCACCACTCTTCTCATAGCGGAATACGGTACCGAACTCTGCGATACGCAAAGGCAGATCCTTGTACGAGCGTGGCTTACGTGCGAATACCTCGCAGTGGTGAGGACAGTTCATAGGCTTGAGCATATACTCCTCGTCCTCCTCTGGTGTGTGAATAGGCTGGAAAGCATCCTTGCCATAATGAGCGTAGTGGCCTGATGTAACATAAAGACTCTTGCCACCGATACCCGGAGTGATAACCTCCTGATAGTTGTAAGGCTTAAGGAGCTTGCGCAGCATGTCCTGAAGACGCAGACGGAGGTCGGTGCCCTTAGGCAACCAAATAGGCAGACCCTTACCTACACGCTCAGAGAACATAAAGAGCTCCATCTCCTTACCAATCTTACGGTGGTCGCGCTTCTTGGCTTCCTCAAGCATCTGCAGATACTCGTCGAGCATGCTCTTCTTAGGGAACGAGATGCCATAGATACGTGTCATCTGGTCGCGCTTGGCATCGCCACGCCAGAAAGCACCAGCCACACTTGTAATCTTGACAGCCTTGATAGCACCAGTGTTCATAAGGTGCGGACCACGGCAGAGGTCGGTGAAGTTGCCCTGGGTGTATGTTGAGATTGTGCCGTCCTCAAGATCCTGCTCAATGTGCTCACACTTGTAAGTCTGACCGTCGGCCTGGAATTCAGCCAATGCCTCAGCCTTAGGCACCTCGCGACGAACCACCGGCTCGTTCTTCTTGGCGAGCTCCTTCATCTTAGCCTCAATCCTCGGGAAGTCGTTCTCAGAGATGACGTCGCCTTCCTTAGGCATAACGTCGTAGAAGAAACCATTCTCAACAGCCGGACCGAAACCGAACTGGATGCCAGGATAAAGCTCCTTGAGAGCCTCGGCAAGAAGGTGGGCAGATGTGTGCCAGAAAGTGTGCTTACCCTCTTCGTCCTCAAATTTGTAAAGGGCGATGGTAGCGTCCTCGTTGATAGGACGGTTAAGCTCCACTGTTTCGCCATTGACACCGCAAGATACAACGTTGCGAGCGAGAGCCGGCGAAATGCTCTCGGCGATTTGTAACCCCGTTACGCCCTGTTCGTACTCACGAACCGAACCGTCGGGAAATGTGATTTTAACCATAACAAATTAGTTTTTTAATCAAAGTTGATGCAAAGGTAATGTAAAAAAGCGAACATGCACAATTTTGAATGCTTTATAATTATTAAAAAAGGACTTTTTATTGCTAATACAATATGCGTACTCATTATTTTTAGGTATTTTGCAAAAATGAAGTCGAAAAATAATGCAACGTATCATTATTTATATGTAATTTTGCGTTTCAAGTAAAAAATAAATAACAGAAATGAAACTATCAGATTTAAAAACTGGCGAACGCGGTGTCATCGTAAAAGTCATGGGACACGGAGGTTTCCGTAAGCGCATAGTTGAAATGGGATTCATCAAGGGAAAAGTAGTGGACGTATTGCAGAATGCCCCACTTCAGGACCCTGTAAAATATAAAATCATGGGCTACGAGGTGTCGTTAAGACGCTCAGAGGCCGAAATGATTGAAATAATATCGACCGAAGAGGCGGCTGCCATAGAGAAAAGCACAACTCCACAGGTGGAATTTCCCGCCGAAACCGACGACGACAACAGCAACGAAACGGAAAACACGGACACATTGACAGACTCGCAGCTTCGTGATGCTGCCATGAAGAAGCGCCGCACAATAAACGTGGCACTCGTGGGCAATCCGAACTGCGGCAAGACCTCGCTCTTCAACTTTGCAAGCGGTGCACACGAGCGTGTAGGCAACTACTCGGGCGTTACTGTAGACGCGAAGGTGGGACACGCTACGTTCGAGGGCTACGAATTTAACATCGTAGACCTGCCAGGCACCTACTCGCTGTCGGCATACTCGCCCGAAGAGCTGTATGTTAGAAAACAGATTATCGAACATACGCCCGACGTAATAATCAACGTTATCGACACAAGCAATCTGGAGCGCAATCTATACCTCACCACACAGCTCATAGACATGCACCTGCGTATGGTGTGCGCACTCAACATGTTTGACGAGACGGAGAAGCGTGGCGACAATGTAGACTACGCCAAACTCGGCGAACTGTTCGGCGTGCCGATGATTCCTACTACATTCACCACAGGCAGAGGTGTGGAACTGCTTTTCCACATTATTATTAACATGTATGAGGGACTGGACTTTCTGGATGCCAACGGCAATCTCGACCCTGAGGTGGCAGAGGGCATAAAGCAATGGCACGAACAGTATAGCAAGAGCGAGAAGGGACAGCCCGACCATGAGGAAGACTTTGCCTCAGGTGTGAAGCCAAAGCATAATGTGTTCAGACACATACACATCAACCACGGCACCTATATAGAAGAAGGTATAAAAGCCATTCAGGGCGAGATAAAGAAGGAAGAGGGACTGCGCCACAAATACTCGACCCGTTATCTTGCAATAAAACTGCTGGAGAAAGACAAAGACACCGAACAGCTGATAAAGGCCACGACGGCACACCCGGAGGCAATAATCGCAGCCCGCGACAAAGCCATGGCCGACGTGATGAAATACACCCACGAGGACAGCGAGACAGCCATAATGGATGCTAAATACGGATTCATACACGGCGCGCTGCAAGAGGCAGGATATAAGACTGGAACCGAACGGGACACATACCAGGTGACGCACCTCATAGACAGCATTATAACCAACAAATACGTAGGATTCCCTATCTTCATACTGATGCTGTGGGTGATGTTTGAAGCAACCTTCTCGTTAGGACAGTATCCTATGGGATGGATTGAGTCGGGAGTGGACTGGATTGGCTCGGTCATCTCAGAGCGCATGATGGACGGTCCGATAAAAGACATGCTTGTAGACGGCGTAATAGGCGGTGTGGGTTCGGTAATCGTATTCCTGCCGCAGATACTCATACTCTACTTCTTCATATCGTTTATGGAAGACAGCGGCTACATGTCGCGCGCAGCCTTCATCATGGATAAACTGATGCACAAAATGGGACTGCACGGCAAGTCGTTCATACCGCTGATTATGGGATTCGGATGTAACGTACCAGCCGTAATGGCAACACGCACCATAGAAAGCCGTCGCTCACGACTCATCACGATGCTCATATTGCCACTCATGAGTTGCTCGGCACGATTCCCTATATATATAATGATTATAGGCACGATGTTCGCCCCGCAGTATCGCTCGTCGATAATGATGTCGCTATATGTAATAGGTATTATCATGGCAGTGATAATGAGCCGCCTGTTCAGCAAGACCCTGTTCAAGGGCGAGGACACTCCGTTTGTAATGGAACTACCACCCTACCGATTCCCCACAGCCAAGGCCATTGCACGCCACACATGGCAGAAGGGCAAGGAATACCTGAAGAAGATGGGCGGTATAATACTCGTGGCAAGTATCGTGGTGTGGGCATTGGGATATTTTCCGCACAACGAGAACCTGACACGCGAGCAGCAACAGGAGCAGAGCTACATCGGAATGATTGGACATGCTATAGAGCCCGTGTTCAAAGCCCAGGGATTTGACTGGAAATTGGACGTAGGACTGATTTCGGGAGTAGGAGCCAAGGAGATTGTAGCATCGACAATGGGAATACTCTACCACAGCGACGACGCAGCCGAAGAAGGCAGCGAGCAAGCCTACTCACATCTGTACAGCCAGATGACAGCCGACGGAATAACACCACTTACCGCCTATTGCTTCCTGCTATTCGTACTGCTCTACTTCCCCTGCATAGCAACAATAGCGGCAATAAAGGGCGAAACGGGTTCATGGCGCTGGGCTGCATTTGCTGCAGCATACACCACGTGCCTTGCCTGGATAGTGTCAGCGCTTGTATATCAAGTCGGTAGCATTTTTATATAACAAAAAAGTGGACCGTTATAAAATAAATGAAAATAACGGACGCAAATCATTAAATAATGTTATATAATCATTAATATGCAACAAAAACACTTGCCAAGTATAGAAAATAAAGCTAACTTTGCAATGTGTTTTTCATGGTATTAGATTATTAAGGTTAAGAAAGCATAGGTTGTCGTGAGACAGTCTATGTTTTTTGTTTATATACACGTTCATTAGTACACTTATTTTTGCCTGTTACATATAATTAAGACAAACTTTTTTCGATTTTAATTTTGTAGTGCGCACAAATTACACTATCTTTGCATTATTATAGAAACAGTCTTTGCACTATTATATTAAGAATAAGTTAAACATCTAATAAATATGAACAACAAGGAATTGATGAATCTTGCAGCTGACAACATACGTCTGCTCGCCGTGTCAATGGTAGAAAAAGCAAAATCTGGACATCCCGGCGGAGCCATGGGCGGTGCCGACTTCATAAATGTCCTTTTCTCAGAGTTTTTAGTATTCGACCCCGACCAGCCCGCTTGGGAGGGCCGCGACCGCTTCTATCTGGATCCAGGTCACATGTCTCCTATGCTCTATTCTGCCCTTGCATTGCAGGGCAAATTCACCATCGACGAGCTGAAGACATTCCGTCAGTGGGGTTCGGTTTGTCCAGGACACCCTGAGCGTGACATCATGCACGGCATCGAGAACACATCAGGTCCGCTCGGACAGGGTCACACATACGCTGTAGGTGCAGCCATTGCCGAAAAATTCCTTGAGGCTCGTCTTGGCAAGACCATGATGCAGCACAAGATTTACGCATACATCTCAGACGGTGGTGTGCAGGAGGAAGTTTCGCAGGGCGCAGGCCGTATTGCCGGCTTGCTGAAGCTCAACAACCTCATCATGTTCTACGACGCCAACGAGATTCAGCTCTCTACTGAATGCAACGTCGTAATGAACGAGAACACACGCATGAAGTATGAGTCGTGGGGATGGAATGTACTGGAAATCAATGGTAACGACCCCGACGAGATTCGCGCAGCATTGATTCTTGCTAACAAGGAGACAGAGCGTCCTACACTCATCATCGGCCACACAATCATGGCTAAGGGAGCACGCAAGGACGACGGTTCAAGCTATGAGCATAACGTTAAGACCCACGGTGCACCACTCGGTGGCGACGCATATACAAATACAGTAAAGAACCTCGGCGGCGACGTTGAGAACCCGTTCGTAGTGTTTGACGACGTGAAGGAACTGTATGCCAACCGTAACGCAGAATTGCGTGAGATTGTAAAGGCACGCCACGCTGAGGAAGCAGAATGGCGCAAGCAGAACCCTGAATTGGCTGCCAAGATGGCCGACTGGTTCTCGGGCAACGCTCCTAAGGTGGACTGGAGCCAGCTGGTACAGAAGCGCGACGCTGCAACACGTGCCGCCTCGGCAGCTTGTCTCGGCGTATTGTCGGAGCAGGTAGACAACATGGTGGTTTCATCGGCCGACCTCTGCAACAGCGACAAGACCGACGGATTCCTCAAGCATACACACAACCTTCAGGCTGACGACTTCACAGGCGCCTTCTTCCAGGCTGGTGTATCGGAGCTCACCATGGCTTGCGTCTGCATCGGTATGTATCTGCACGGCGGTGTGATTCCAGCTTGCGGAACATTCTTCGTGTTCTCTGACTACATGAAGCCAGCTATCCGTATGGCAGCCCTCATGCGCGTACCTATCAAGTTCATCTGGACTCACGACGCATTCCGCGTAGGCGAAGACGGACCTACACACGAGCCAGTAGAGCAGGAGGCACAGATTCGCCTCATGGAGAAGCTCAAGAACCACAAGGGCGAAGACTCAGTACGTGTATTCCGTCCGGCTGACGTTGACGAGGCTACTGTATGCTGGAAGATGGCTATGGAGAACATGTCTACTCCTACTGCACTCATCTTCTCTCGCCAGAACATAACATCTCTGCCAGAGGGCAACGACTACGAGCAGGCACGCAAGGGTGCATACGTAGTTGAAGGCTCTGACGCCGACTTCGACGTTATATTGCTCGCTTCTGGTTCGGAGGTTTCTACACTCGTAGCAGGTGCCGAACTGCTCCGCAAGGACGGCATTAAGATTCGTATCGTGAGTGTTCCTTCAGAGGGACTGTTCCGCACACAGAGCAAGGAGTATCAGGAGAGCATCCTGCCTGCCGGAGCCAAGATTTTCGGTATGACAGCCGGTCTGCCCGTAACACTGCAGAGCCTTGTTGGAGCCAACGGTAAGGTTTACGGCATGGAGTCGTTCGGATTCTCAGCACCTTACAAAGTGCTTGACGAGAAGCTCGGATTCAATGCAGAGAACGTATACAAGGAAGTAAAGAACTTTTTGTCTAACAAATAAAACTAATAACTATGGAAATCAAGACAGTAGGCATTGCATGCGACCACGCAGGATACGCATTGAAGAAGTTTGTTGTAGAATATCTCGAGAGCCACAACATACCGTTTAAGGACTACGGCACATACAGCGATATGAGCTGTGACTATCCCGACTTCGCTCACTCATTGGGCGAGGCAATCACTAAGGGTGACGTATATCCAGGCATCGGCATCTGCGGTAGCGGCGAGGGTATGGCAATGACACTCAACAAGCACAAGGGTGTACGTGCAGCTTTGGTATGGACACCAGAAATAGCAGGCTTGACACGCCAGCACAACGATGCCAACGTGCTCGTAATGCCAGGACGATTTATCGACAATAAAACAGCCGAGAAAATCATGGACGAATTCTTCAAGACACCGTTTGAAGGCGGTCGCCACGAGCGCCGAGTACAGAAGATAGACTTGTAAAGAACCCTGAACAATAGAATACTTAGGAGGGCCGGCTAATGGATGCCGCACCCTCCTATTTTCACATATAACAATAAACCACATGAAAAAAATCCTAATCTCAGCCTCATTACTTGCACTAACACTAACAGCGGGCGCGCAGGGCAACTTCATCACCGACAACAGCTATAAAGCCGGTATGGAGAGCCTGTTCAACCAACGCATAAAGACCGTAGGCAAGAAATTCTACAACACACAGAAGGAGAAACTGACAGCCGACGAGCAGGAAGCTCTGAAATTCCTGTACGCCTACATGCCATTGGCTGACGTTACCGACTACCCCACTTCATTCTTTGCCGACAACGTACGCCTGTCGTTCAAGGCACGCAACGAAATGGCATGGGGCAAGAACGTGCCCGAACTGCTGTTCCGCCACTTCGTGCTGCCAATAAGAGTAAACAATGAACCACTTGACGCATCAAGAGCCTACTTCTACAAAGAACTGAAGGACCGCATCAAGAATCTCTCGATGCACGACGCTATACTTGAGATAAACCACTGGTGTCATGAGAAAGTGACTTATCAGCCAGCCGATGCACGCACTTCGTCGCCATTGCAGACATTGCGCACAGCAACCGGACGCTGCGGCGAACAAAGTACATTTGCCGTAGCTGCACTGAGAGCCATGGGCATTCCAGCACGTCAGGTTTATACACCGCGTTGGGCACACACCGACGACAACCACGCATGGGTAGAAGCTTGGGCTGATGGCAAATGGTATTTCCTCGGAGCATGTGAGCCAGAGCCAGTACTAAACCTCGGATGGTTTAACGCCCCTGCCTCACGAGCCATGCTGATGCACACTCGCGCCTTTGGCAACTACAACGGACCGGAGGAAGTATTGTTGCGCACAAACAACTTCACCGAAATAAACCTCACTTCAAACTATGCGCCAACCGCAGAAGTGAAATTCGTAGTGAAAGACACTGAGGGAAAACCGGTAAGCGGTGCAAAGGTGGAGTTTAAGATATACAACTACGCCGAGTTTTACACTGCCGTAGCAAAGCAGACCGACGACCAGGGCCGCACATCACTCTCGGCAGGCAAGGGCGACTTGCTTATTTGGGCTTCGAAGGATGGAAAATACGGATACAGCAAGGCCTCGTTCGGCAAGGACAACACTGTGACAATAACCCTCAACCACAGTATGCTGACAGACAAGGCAAAACAATCGTTCGATGAGGAAACATTCAACATCGTGCCTCCTGCTGAGAACGCGAAGACTCCGTACGTAAGCGACGAAATGCGAAAGGAGAATAACCGCCGATTTGCCCACGAAGACTCAATACGCAAAGCCTACACGGCTACATTCCTCACAAAGGAGCAGGCAGAGAAGATAAATCCACGAGCAGCGGAATACCTCGTCAAAGCGCGTGGCAACAAGCAGACTATCATCGACTTCCTGGCACGCTACAAGGACAATGAGGCACGCGCACTCGGTATACTCGCCACACTGAGCGACAAGGACCTGCGCGACATCCCGACCGAAATACTCGAAGACAACTTCACAGCCAAGACCAACCAGCTGTCGCCACGTGTTGAAGACGAGATGATCTCGATACCGTTCAAGAACTACTTCGAGAAGGCATTTGCTGGCAAGACAGCCGAAATGTTCCGTAAGGACCCAACAACGCTTGTGGCTTGGATAAACAAGAACCTGCGCATAGCACCCGAAGCCAACGCCCTTCACATAGCACAGACACCAGTGGGCGTGATGGAGTCGAAGACCACCGACGAACGCTCACGCGACATATTCTTTGTTGACGTAGCACGTAGCCTTGGCATTGAAGCCCGCAAGGATGCGGTAACTGGCAAAGTACAATATAAGAAAGACGGAAAGTGGATGGACGTGAAGTTTGAGTCGAAGGAGCAGGCAACAGCCCCAACCGGAAAACTCGTACTCACATACGAGCCGTCAGCATTCCTCGACGACCCGAAGTATTACAACCACTTCACCATCAGCCGTATTGTGAACGGCTCGCCACAGCTGATGAATTTTGAAGAAGGCCAGGCAGACATGGGCAACGGCACATGCTGGAGCAACACGTTCAAGAACGGCTACTCGTTTGACACCGGCACATACATCCTGACTACCGGCACTCGACTGGCAAGCGGCAGCGTACTGGCATCGACACGCGTCTTCAACATTGAGAAAGGCAAGACCACTACCCTACCGCTCGACATACGCCAAGATGCCAACGACATCAGCGTAATAGGTCAGTTCAACTCAGAGTCGATAATCAACAAAGACGGTAAGGACGTGAGCATTCTCTCGCAGACCGGTCGCGGATACTATATTCTCGCCGTACTTGGCGTGGGTCAGGAGCCAACCAACCACGCACTGCATGACATAGAGAAAGAACGCGCTGCATTCGAAGCTTGGGGCCGCCCGGTAGTGCTGCTCTTTGAGAGCGAAGCCGACGCCAAGAAGTTCCAAAAGGACGAATTCGGTTCGCTGCCATCGACAGTTCAGTATGCCATCGACAAGGACGGAAGTATACGCGAGCAGATAGCACGCGAAATGAAACTGCAGAGCAAGACACAGATGCCAATGTTCATCATAGCCGACACCTTCAACCGCGTAGTGTTCTCATCACAAGGATACACTATAGGACTGGGTGAGCAGATGAAGAACGTATTCAAGAAGTTGTAAATTTGTTAAACTTTACAAAAAACGATCGGCTGCATTTTTATGGTACACAAAATATTAGTACCTTTGCAGCCGATTTAATCCGCCGAGGCTCGAAAAAGTAACAGCACGACGTTGTTCGCCTCTCGGAAAAACCCGTTTATATTATTTTTTAAATGTACGCAATCGTAGAGATTAACGGTCAGCAGTTTAAGGCAGAGCAGGGCAAGAAGCTCTTCGTTCACCACATCAAGGACGCTCAGGAAGGCCAGACTGTTGAATTCAACAAGGTACTGCTTGTTGACAATGAAGGTTCAGTACAGGTAGGTGCACCTGCCGTAGAAGGTGCAAAAGTTGTATGTGAAGTTGTAAATCCCCTCGTTAAGGGTGACAAGGTTATCGTCTTCAAGATGAAGCGCCGCAAGGACTATCGCAAGAAGAACGGTCACCGTGAGCAGTTCACAGAGATAGCAATCAAAGAGGTAATCGCTTAAATTTTAGGAGGAACAAGAAATGGCACATAAAAAAGGTGTAGGTAGTTCTAAGAACGGACGTGAATCAGCTTCTCAAAGATTAGGCGTTAAGATCTGGGGTGGCCAGAAGTGCATCGCAGGCAACATCATCGTTCGCCAGCGTGGTACAAAGCACAACCCAGGCTTGAATGTAGGTATTGGCAAGGACGACACTCTCTATGCATTGGTTGACGGTATCGTTAACTTCCGCAAGGGTCGCAACGACAAGAGCACTGTTTCCGTAATACCCGAAGCTGAGGCTTAATTAAAATAAAAAACTATTCCAAACAAACATATTAATCCCAATCTTCATGCAACTTGAAGATTGGGATTAATGCTTTTATAAAAAACAAGAGTTAAATATTGCCGTAAAAGATTTTTTTGTGTAATTTTGTATCTCGAATAGAATTATAACATACACAACGCATATTAATATTTAACTATTTAGCATATGCTTACACTTAAACTCATCAGTGAGGAAACTGAACGTGTTATCAAAGGCTTGAACAAGAAGCACTTTGCAGGCGCAGAAGAAGCCGTCAACGAAGTTCTCGCTATTGACAAGCGTCGTCGCGAGACACAGCAGGAACTTGACAGAAACCTTTCAGAAGCCAAGAAGATGGCAGCTCAGATTGGTGCTCTCATGAAGCAGGGCAACAAGCAGGAGGCCGACGAAATAAAGGCTAAGGTTGCAGCAATAAAGGAAGGAAACAAGGCATTGGAAGAGACTAAGGCACAGGCCGAGAAAGACCTTATTGCCAAGCTCTGCACCATTCCAAATATACCTAACGACGACGTGCCTGAAGGCAAGGACGCAAGCGACAACGTAGTGGTAAAGGAAGGCGGCGAAATGCCAAACCTTCCAGAGGACGCACTCTGCCACTGGGACCTTTGCAAGAAGTTCAACCTCATCGACTTCGACCTCGGTGTGAAGATTACAGGTGCCGGATTCCCTATCTATATCGGCAAAATGGCTCGTCTGCAGCGCGCACTTGAGGCATTCTTCCTTGAAGAGGCTCGCAAGAGCGGCTATCTTGAGGTACAGCCACCGTACGTTGTAAATGAGGCTTCAGGCTACGGCACAGGCCAGCTTCCCGACAAGGAGGCTCAGATGTACCAGTGTCAGCTCGACAACCTCTACCTTATCCCTACTGCTGAGGTACCAGTAACAAACATCTTCCGCGACGAGATTCTCGACGAGAAGGATCTGCCTATCAAGCGTTGCGCCTACTCAGCCTGCTTCCGTCGTGAGGCTGGCTCATACGGCAAGGACGTACGCGGACTGAACCGTCTGCACCAGTTTGACAAGGTAGAGATTGTACGCATCGACAAGCCTGAGCACTCATACCAGTCGCTCGACGAGATGCTTGTACACGTAGAGGGTCTGCTCAAAAAGCTTGAGCTTCCGTATCACATTCTCCGTCTGTGCGGTGGCGACATGAGTTTCACATCTGCTATCTGCTACGACTTTGAGGTATGGAGCGCAGCCCAGAAGCGTTGGCTCGAGGTTTCTTCAGTATCTAACTTCGAGAGCTACCAGGCAAACCGCCTGCACTGCCGCTACCGCAACGCAGAGACAAGAAAGATTGAGTTGTGCCACACTCTGAACGGTTCGGCTCTCGCTCTCCCGCGTATAGTAGCTGCCATCATCGAGAACAACCAGACTCCGGAAGGCATCCGTGTACCGAAGGTACTCGTTCCTTACTGCGGATTCGACATGCTCGACGACAAGAATTTCTAATTAGCAGAAACAAATTCTGCAGACAAAAATAAAGAAAGAGAGGAGTCAGACTTATTCTGACTCCTTCACTTCATTAACTTCTATACATTATTACTAATACCCTTTTATCAAACCTAACTAAAACAATAACATTACTACACATGAACAAAATCGTACTGAAAAAACAGTTCTCAGAGAAGGTTTATCTTTTTGAGATTGAAGCCCCATTGATAGCAAAGAGTCGCAAGGCAGGCAATTTCATCATTGTACGTGTTGGTGAGAATGGCGAGCGTGTGCCTCTGACCATTGCTGATGCAGACATTGAGCGCGGCACGATAACCATTGTTGTGCAGAAGGTAGGTCTTTCGTCGACAAAGTTGTGCAGTCTTAATGAAGGCGACTACATCACTGACGTAGTTGGTCCTCTCGGCAATCCTACCCACATAGAAAACTTCGGCACTGTAGTGTGTGCAGGTGGTGGCGTTGGCGTAGCTCCGATGCTTCCTATTATCCGCGCATTGAAGGCTGCAGGCAACCGTGTATTGTCAGTTATTGCCGGACGTAGCAAGGACCTCGTAATACTTGAGGATGAGGTACGCCAGAGCAGCGACGAACTCATCATCATGACCGATGACGGATCGTACGGCGAAAAGGGCGTAGTAACTGTAGGTATCGAGAAATTCATCAATCAGGAAGAGCACGTTGACAAGGTTTTTGCAATTGGTCCTCCTATCATGATGAAGTTCAGCTGCCTCATGGCACAGAAATATAACATCCCTGTTGAAGTTTCATTGAACACTATTATGGTCGACGGTACCGGTATGTGCGGTGCTTGCCGCCTCTCGATTGGAGGCAAGACCAAGTTTGTGTGCATCGACGGACCTGAGTTTGACGGAGCGCTTGTAGACTGGGACGAAATGTTCAAGCGTATGGGCACATTCCGCGACGCTGAGCGCGAGGAGATGGAGCACTACGAAGAGCATCTGCGTGGCATAGAGAAAAAGGAAGAGACCAAGGGATGCGCCACTTGCATGGACGTAGAACCTACCAATGAGACAATAGAACAACTCACCGACCGCGACGCTGAATGGCGTAAGGAATTGCGCGCAGCCATGAAGCCTGCCGAACGCAAGGCAATAGAGCGTGTGCAGATGCCTGAACTCGACCCCGTATATCGTGCAACAACACGTACCGAGGAAGTGAATAAAGGCCTGACCAAGGAAATGGCTGTACGCGAGGCACATCGCTGCCTCGACTGTGGTAAGCCAGCATGTGTTGAAGGTTGTCCGGTAAACATCAACATCCCATCATTCATCAAGAACATCGAGCGCGGACAATTCCTCGCTGCAGCCAAGGTACTGAAGAGCACCTCTGCCCTACCAGCCGTATGTGGCCGTGTTTGCCCGCAGGAGAAACAGTGCGAAAGCAAGTGTATCCATCTGAAGATGAACGAACCTGCTGTAGCTATCGGTTATCTGGAGCGTTTTGCTGCCGACTTTGAACGTGAGAGTGGCAACATCGCCATACCCGACATGGCACCAAAGAACGGAATTAAGGTGGCTGTAGTAGGTAGCGGTCCTTCGGGATTGAGCTTTGCCGGCGACATGGTGAAGAAGGGCTACGAGGTGCATGTATTCGAGGCACTGCACGAGATTGGCGGTGTGCTGAAATATGGTATTCCAGAGTTCCGTCTGCCAAACCGCATCGTTGACGTAGAGATAGAGAATCTGAAGAAGATGGGCGTAATATTCACCACCGACTGTATCATCGGCAAGACAATCACCACCGACCAGCTTGAGGCAGAAGGCTTCAAGGGAATATTCGTTGGTTCGGGTGCCGGATTGCCTAACTTCATGGGTATTAAGGGCGAGAATGCTCTGAACATCATGTCGTCGAACGAATATCTGACACGTGTGAACCTTATGGATGCAGCCAATCCTCTCGCCGATACGCCTATCAACATTGGCAAACATGTGCTTGTAGTAGGCGGTGGCAATACGGCAATGGACTCTTGCCGTACAGCAAAGCGTCTGGGCGGTGATGTGACACTCGTATACCGTCGCTCAGAGGCAGAGATGCCAGCACGTCTTGAGGAGGTGAAGCACGCAAAGGAGGAGGGAATCAACTTCCTCACACTGCACAACCCGATAGAATATATCGCAGACGAGAAGGGAGCTGTAAAGGCTGCCGTACTTCAGGTAATGGAATTGGGTGAGCCGGACGCAAGCGGACGCTGCAAGCCAGTGCCAGTAGAAGGCAAGACCATAACTATAGAGGTAGACCAGGTGATCGTAGCTGTAGGCGTTTCGCCCAACCCACTTGTACCAAACTCTATCAAGGGACTTGAACTCGGTAGAAAGAACACTATAGCTGTTAACGAACAGATGCAAAGCTCACGCCCAGAGATATTCGCCGGTGGCGATATCGTACGCGGAGGAGCAACAGTTATCCTCGCTATGGGTGACGGTCGCAGAGCGGCTGCAGCCATGGACGAGAGATTGAAAGGATAATAAATTAATAAAAACGAAGCCCTACCCCGACCCCTCCCCTGCAGGGAGGGGAGTAATATGTACTGATTACAGAAAAATCTCTCCTCCCTGCGTGGATGGGCTGGAAGTGGGGCTTTTATAAAAAAACTAATATGTCAGGATTCTACACCATTATTTTACTTATTCTCTCTAACATATTCATGACTTTAGCATGGTATGGTCATTTGAAGCTTCAGCAGACAGGTGTGTCAAGCCATTGGCCATTGATAGGTGTTATAGCATTTTCATGGGGAATAGCTTTCTTTGAGTATTGTTGTCAGGTACCAGCCAACCGTATAGGTTTTCAAGGCAATGGAGGTCCGTTTTCGCTCGTTCAGTTGAAAGTGGTGCAAGAGTGCATCAGTCTTATTGTATTCGCACTCATTGCCAATATTATGTTCCAAGGCGAAACATTGAAATGGAACCACCTGTTAGCATTTGTATTTATCATTGCAGCCGTCTACCTTGTGTTTAAGTAAACAAGACATGAGAACTCTCGAACAAATTCTTAACCATCAGCTCTATAAGCAGTTTCAAAAAGCTCTCACCGACTATTCTATGCTCGCTGACGGCGACCGTATTCTCATAGGATTGTCGGGAGGTAAGGATTCGTTGTGCTTGCTTGAGATGCTCGCACGTCGTCAACGTATCTTCAAGCCCAAAATAGAAGTAGAAGCTGTACATGTACGCATGAAAAACATACATTACGAGTCGGACACTTCATATTTGGAAAGATTTGCAAGCGAACATGGAGTGAAACTACATATCATCAATACAGAATTTGATGATACAAAAAAATCAGACAAACCTGCCTGCTTCCTATGCTCGTGGCATCGTCGGAAAGCCCTGTTCCACTACGCTCAGGAAGCTGACTTCAACAAGATAGCCCTCGGTCATCACATGGATGACATAATCCACACAGCTATGCTCAACCAATTCTATCAAGGTTCTTTCTCCACAATGCCGGCTGTTATGCAAATGGACAAGATGCCACTCACCATCATACGTCCATTGTGCCTAATAAAAGAGAGTAACATCCAAGAATACGCAGAGTTGTGTAGATATGAAAAGCAAATTAAGACCTGCCCTTACGAGAAACAATCAAACCGTACAGATATGCGAAGAGTGTTTGAAGAGATTGAACATATTAATCCTGAAGCACGCTACTCAATATGGCACGCATTGGAGAAAGAAGGCAAACTTATTAGCATTAACGATGAATGATTCTGATGACAAAAAACATGGATATCGGTAGTGTAAACAGAGCCGTAACACAGTTCAGTTTACACTACCAAGGAATATGCTAATATATAATATATGTGTATATAAAGCAATTGTTACTAATATTTTTTGCGCTCTTATGCTTTTCGTGTAAGAGTACAAAGTCTTCTTCCGAGGAGTCAGAAGTGCTGCGCATAGACATCAACAGCCGCTATTTCGGCAATCTTTCATATTTATTGTGCCACACTAACGATTCTGTATTTTGGTCTTTCGACAGCTGTTCGATATCTTTTTTCAACAATAACAAGCCTTACATTACGCCAGCCGAAAAACCCTCTATAAAGATATTCGGTGCGAAATATTCAAGCGTAAAACATAACATATTGATGCATAAATCAAACACCATAGACAGCTTGTCAACGTTTAGTCAAAACACTTCGGCATCAAAAAGTACCAAACACACGTCCTTCAACAAATCCTTGCTTATTGAAAATCTCTATATTGTTGTTTGTTGTTTTGTTATTGTTCTGTGCATAGTTAGTATATATAAAAGGTCGAAATGACATACCTATAGTTCTACTTCCCGATGCAGTACGAGCTAAATATTGAGTTTAGCGTTTCTTGCGGGGTGATTCGCTCTTCGCCTGTAATTTCTGCAAGGCTATCAATCACCATACGGAGGTCTTCTGCAAGTAAGTCACCACTTAGTCCGAGATTCATGGAGTCGATGACACGTTGCAGGCTTTCGTCGGCATGCAGGAGTGCTGAGTAATGACGTACGGATGTTATGACTATGTCGCTTTCGGAGATCTGGGGGATGTCGGCCGCCTCTACTATAAGCTGTTCAAGCTCAGGGATATTGGTGCCGTACTTGGCGCTAATGTCCACTATGGGGAGTGTTGAATGTTGAGTGTTGAATGTTGAATTGTCGGCTTCGCCGATAAAGAGTTGTTGAATTGTCGGCTTCGCCGATAAGGAATTATCCAACGACGGGTTGGTGAGGTCAATCTTGTTGCGTACGATGATGAGCTTCTTGCCTGCTACACGCTCTTTCATATCCTCGATTTCGGAAGCTTCAGGCTGCTTGTCGATAAGCCAAAGCACAATCTTGGCCTCCTGCATCTTCTGATAAGTGCGCTCTATACCTATATTCTCAACAACATCATCGGTATCGCGGATGCCTGCCGTATCGACAAAACGGAACTGTATGCCATTGATGACGGTTGTGTCCTCGATGAAATCTCTTGTCGTGCCGTGTACATCACTCACAATAGCCTTATCCTCATGCAGCAGATGATTGAGGAGCGTGCTCTTTCCTACGTTGGTGTTGCCGACAATAGCCACAGGAATGCCGTTTTTCAAGGCGTTGCCCACCTCAAAGGAACGTGCAAGCGAGCGGAGACGCTTATGGATGTCGGTAGCAAGGGTGTAGAGTTCGGAACGGTCGGCAAACTCCAGTTCCTCATGGTCGGAGAAGTCGAGTTCCAGTTCCAATAATGATGTCAGCTTAAGCAGATGGGCACGGAGGTCGGCAAGCTCGTTGCTGAAGTGGCCCTTGAGTTGGATCATAGCCATGTCGTGCGTAGCCTTGTTGGTAGAGCTGATAAGGTCGGCAACGGCTTCAGCCTGCGAGAGGTCCATCTTGCCATTAAGGAAGGCACGTTGGGTGAACTCGCCAGGTCCGGCTGGAGTGCAACCATTCTCTGTGAGCAGGAGCATAACCTGCTGAAGCACATAGGCTGAGCCATGGCACGAAATCTCTACGGAGTCCTCGCCAGTATACGAATGAGGCGCGCGGAATATGGACACAAGCACCTCGTCGACCACGTCGTTATTGGCGTTGACAATATTGCCGAAAGCAAGAGTGTAAGCCTTGTGCTCGGACAAAGAAAGAGTTGAGCCGACAGGACGGAAAATCCTGTCGGCTATACTGATGGCTTCGGAGCCTGAGATACGAATAATGCCAATAGCACCACCAGGGGCGGTAGCGATGGCGCAAATGGTATTGTTGTTGAGCATTTAGATATTTATCTTTATTTGAGTTAGTTCTTGAAACTGTGGATTGGAGCCGGAATGCGTCCACCACGGTCTACGAACGGCTGGCACGAGAAGGTGTTGACAGGCATGATGGGAGCATAACCCAAGAGTCCGCCAAAGTCTACCTTGTCACCAACCTTCTTGCCTATGGCAGGAATGACGCGCACGGCTGTAGTCTTCTGATTGATCATACCGATGGCTGCCTCGTCGGCAATAATACCAGCTATTGTTGTAGAAGGAGTGTCGCCAGGGATGGCTATCATGTCGAGACCTACGGAGCAGACGCATGTCATAGCCTCAAGCTTCTCGATGGTAAGGGCACCTGCCTCTACGGCATCAATCATGCCCTGGTCCTCGCTTACAGGTATGAAGGCGCCACTAAGACCGCCTACGTAAGACGAAGCCATGATGCCACCCTTCTTGACCTGATCGTTAAGCAAGGCAAGGGCAGCCGTTGTGCCTGGTGCTCCCGGGTGCTCAAGACCTATCTCGCGAAGAATGTCGGCAACGGAATCGCCTACAGCCGGAGTTGGAGCAAGCGAGAGGTCGATAATGCCGAAAGGAACGCCAAGACGGCGTGAAGCCTCCTTGGCTACAAGCTGGCCTACACGCGTAATCTTGAAGGCTGTGCGCTTGATGGTCTCGCAAAGCACCTCAAAGTTCTCGCCACGTACCTGTTCGAGAGCATACTTGACAACGCCAGGTCCGCTCACGCCCACGCTTACCACAGCATCAGGCTCGCTCACTCCGAGGAAGGCACCAGCCATAAACGGATTGTCGTCGGGAGCGTTGCACAGGACAACAAGCTTGGCGCAACCTATGGACATGCGCTCCTTGGTCTCCTCGGCAGTCTGGCGCACGATGTCGCCCATAAGACGCACGGCATCCATATTGATGCCTGTCTTGGTAGAACCGATATTTACCGAACTGCAAATAAGGTCGGTCTCGGCAAGAGCCTTAGGGATGGAGCGTATCATAAGCTCGTCGCTATGAGTCATTCCCTTCGAGACGATAGCCGAGTAGCCACCAAGGAAGTTTACGCCTACAGCCTTGGCAGCACGGTCGAGCGTGCGTGCAAGCTCCACGTAGTCGTCAGATGTCTTGCAGGCATTACCGCCCACAAGAGCTATAGGAGTGATGGCAATACGCTTGTTGACGATAGGCACACCCAATTCCTTTGATATCTGCTCGCCTGTGCTGACGAGGTCTTTGGCGAGACGTGTTATCTTGTTGTATATATTGTCGCAGAGAGTCTGGAGATTGTCGCTCACGCAGTCCATAAGGCTTATGCCCATAGTGATGGTGCGCACGTCGAAGTTCTCCTTCTCTATCATCTTGTTGGTTTCGATAACCTCATTGATATTTATCATGACGTATTAGTTTTGTGTATGATTAGATTCTGTGCATTACATCAAATATCTCCTCGCGCTGGCACTTTACCTGGACGCCTATGCCCTCACCAAGCTTTGCGAGTTCATCGGCAGCCTCAACGAAAGGCTTCTGCATTTTGGTCATGTCTACAATCATCATCATGTTGAAATACTCCTGCACAATGGTCTGCGAAATGTCGAGGATGTTGACATTGTTTTCAGCAAGAAAAGTGCACACTTTAGCAATGATACCCTTGGTGTCCTTGCCTATTACTGTAATGATGGTTCTGTTCATAATTAAAGTTTATTTGTTATTATTCCTGAAATTATTATTTAGGGGCTGTGTTTTCTTTTATAATTGCAACTCCATATCTATGACATCGAGAAAGTGGCCGAACTTCTCGCCTACATTGTGGAAGAGTGAAGCCTGCGTGAAGCCCAAGTGCCTGTGAAACTCGATACTATCGCTATTCTCGGCAGTAATGCAGGCTATGAGCACCTTGTAGCCCTGAGTGCGACACTCATTAATGATGTGCTGCATCAAGGCTGTACCTATACCCGAATGGCGTATGTCAGGATTGAGATAGACGGTGGTTTCGAGGGTGTGAGCATAGGCAGCACGCTCCTTCCATCGATGTACATAGGCATAGCCTGCTACCCTACCCTCATCTTCATAGACGAAGTAGGGGAAGGAGGAGGCTATGTCGCTTATACGCTTCCGCATCTCACAGACTGATATTGGCTCTATCTCGAACGTTACAGTCGTTTCGGCTATATAGCGATTGTAGATTGCCACTATATCGGCAGCATCCTGTATCCTGACTCTTCTAATCATTATTGTATCTATTTAAATTGTCCGTGTGTTTTCCTATATCATTTGTTGGACATAGCCTCCTTGATGTATCCATGACGGTAGGCATAGAGCAACTGCTGAAGGTCGTTGATCTGCTTGGACAACTCACGGCCTATGTCGGTATCGGCTACTCGCATACGATGGGCAGACATCTCGACAATCTGTGTCGTAGACTTGATGTCGGTACATTTCTGTATGGCGTCAAGGGTTGACGTGAACGGCTCGTGCTGTACGAGTACAAATCCACGGCTATGATAAACAAGCGTGTATCCGGCTATGCCCGTCTCCTTGTGGTAAGCCTGCGAGAAACCTCCGTCTATGACCATGAGCTTGCCGTTTGCCTTGACAGGATTCTCGCCATTGCACACATGTACGGGCACATGACCGTTGATGATATGACGGTTTTCGCCTTTCACCCCGAAAGCGTCCATTATATTGTCGACTATCTGCTCATCGTCACGCAACTTGAAGTAGTTGCCCTTCTCCTCATTATGTGTCGCCTTGTCGGCTATGAAGTAGCGCTCGAAGGTAGCCATCTTCGACTTGTCGAACAGAGGGCTGTCAGGTCCACACCACAGATAGAGGAAATAGTCTGTAGCGTAGGTTCGCTCCTCTGCGCTTGAGTCGGTCTGGAATGCCGTACGTATCATCATACCGATGTTGTAGAGCAATTCCTTGCCCGAGCACTTCATGTCGGGAGCTATCTCCACTTCCTTCAAAGTGCCGTCGGCATTAAGCGGAATGGAGGCATGGAAGAGCAGGTTATTATTGTATATGGCGTACATGCAACCATGCTGAAGGAGCATACGGATGTGCTTGTGCAGCTTCTCCGACACCTGGAACGAGTGGTTTAGCTTGTCCATAAGCTGCTTCTCCTCGGGCGTGAGGCGGTCGGGATGACGAGGGTCGATGGTCGGGAAAGAGTTGCTCTTGAGCTCATACTCCTTGCCATCAAGAAGGATTGTGCCCTTCTGATAGTCTATCTTGTTGAACAACAGACGGTCGGACATATTCCAGGCAGGATTGCGCTTGATGATGGTAGCCTCCTCCTTAAACTGTATGATGGTAATAGCCTTGTGCATAAGAGCAGCCAGGCGGCTTGTCTTCTGGTCGATGCGTGCCGAGTCGGCTGACGCTATTTTTGGAACAAACTCCTCGCAGGGGTCGTCGCCATAGGTCTCCATAGCGAATGTGGCAAGCGGCACAAGATTGATGCCGTAGCCCTCTTCAAGGGTGGCAAGATTGGCGTAGCGCAACGACAGACGGATGACATTACATTGGCAAGCTCGATTGCCTGCCAAGGCTCCCATCCACAGAATGTCGTGATTGCCCCATTGTATGTCCCATGAATGATATGACGATAGGGTGTCCATAATGATGTGGGCACCAGGACCTCGGTCGTAAATGTCGCCAAGTATATGAAGCTGGTCGATAGACAGACGCTGGATGACATTTGAAATGGCAACTATGAAGTCGTCGGCACGACCTGTAGATATTATGGTGTCGATAATCACGTTTACATAATCTGCCTTGTTGGCATCGTCGGTACGCTCATGCAGGAGTTCCTGAATGATATACGAGAAATCGTGGGGCAACGACTTGCGCACCTTGGAATGGGTGTATTTGCTCGCAACAAGACGGCATACCGAGACGAGCTGATGCAGAGTGATACGATACCAGTCGATGATGTTAGGCTCGGCAGCCTTTATCAGTTCGAGTTTCTGGTCGGGGTAATAGATGAGGGTGCAAAGTTCCTTCATGTCCGACTCGCGCATGGTGTTGCCGAACAGTTCGTTCACCTTACGCTGGATATTGCCCGAAGCATTCTTCAGGATGTGCTGGAACGCCTCGTACTCGCCATGAATGTCAGCAAGAAAGTGTTCTGTACCTTTCGGGAGGTGCAGAATGGCCTGAAGATTTATTATCTCCATGCTTGCCTCAGATATATTGGGAAACGACTGAGCCAACAGATGAAGATACTTCATGTCCTGCTGTTTAGGGGGATGTATGTTTGCCATTTTAGTATAACTTGCTTTTATGTTAGTTTATTATTAGCTTTTGCATGCAGCTCACCACTTTGCCGTCAATACTGTCGATTGGCATGAAACCTTCGGTAAGGCTGCTGTTGAATTCGAGCAACGCCATGGTGTATGAGGCAAATTTAGACAGATGCATTTCGTCGAGAGTATGTCGCATGGATTTCTCGTCGTAGTCGCTACCAATCATTACCTGTGATGTCTCGTCAAGTACGGATTGCGGTATGTTGAGCATCTTGAAGCGCTGGCGGATATACATAATACGCGAACATATATCATGTATCGACTTGTCCTGGATGTTGTATTTTGCTATCTGGCGGCTTATACGATTGCGTACGGCCGTGTCGTTAGACTGTATCGCACTACCGTAGAGCGAGTGGAACAACGCTACCATATCGTCAACAGAGACGGTAGAAGTAAATGCAGCATTTGTGATGACATGTATGCAGGAAGACTTGGTTATGCCACTTAAGAAGGTCTGCTCCAACTGTCCACCGGCATGAACAACCGCACCTGAACGGACAATACGACGTACTGCATATGCAATATTAGGGCTTTTGACCCGACATCCATCACGATTCACAATACCAAGCATACCATTTATCGAGGTGAACACAACGGGAATGTCCTTGCTTCGATATTGCTCCACAAGGCGTACATTCCGTAAGTTCCATATGCCAAAAATGTGGACAATGTCGGGTGACATGTCCACAATATCTACCTGATCACAAACTGTAAGTTCGTGAACCAGCATCTGCCACATCTCGATGTTGATGTATGAGGGGCTTGGCTTGGATGGTATGATGTATTTTATTCTCATTATAATTTATGAGTTGTGAAATCGTATTGGTCCGCCCGTGAATAGCGTATGTTGGTTGACAACTGACGCCACACTATGGAAAGTTCGTAGAAGACCGTACGCCATGCGGGTATGTCCTCGCCAAACCTAACGTACACCTTGCGGGCTATGAGCGAGCGCAACACGATTGTCAGCACAAGATACAAAGCTGTTACAGCAAGCAATATCCATCGTTGGGACACGGCTGACAGAACTATCGAAGCAGCCAGGGCTGCATAATTGGCGTACATCATAGTCATGTCGAAGTTGAACAGAATGCGTGGTGCTGTCGAACGGCTCAGGAACTTGCGTATATGAGCATAACAGATGTCACGATCGTGCCATTGCTTGGGAGTAGGACAGGCTTCACGTATCCATGCGTCCTCGTCTGTAACTACACGTGTCTGTCCTGGCTGGGCATACTTGTTGATGATGAAGTCGTACTCGCCATTTACAAGCTGCAGATTGCCTCGATAGCCTTCCTGAGCTATGAATTCCGAACGTCGGAACGCTATGTTGGTGCCATTGGTGCGATAGGCAATAGAGCCAACTGCACGACGTAACAGATAACACATAGTACGCAAGCGTGCAAAGCGGTAATATCCACGCGCCTCTGAATCGTAGTTGCTATAGCCCATAACCAGATTGGCATCGCTGTCCATACGTGAAGCAAGCGTCTTGAGCCACACGTCAGACTGCGGACGACATTCGGCATTGACCATAACTATCCACTCGTTGTGTGCAGCCTTTACGCCGAGAGCCACAGCAAACTTCGATTTGCTCATAAAGAGCAAGCGGTGGGGAATGTACGTAGCATACAGATGACCACGATGAGCATACTGTTCGACAACCTCTTCTGTTGGCAAATCGCCCTTCTCCCCTACCACTATCACTTCGTAGCCCGGAGCGTAGTCCTGTGTAAGGATGATGGACAGATTGGCATCAAGAGCCTGTGCGTTGTTATTGGCAAGCACAAGTACTGTAAGCCGTGGCATGTCGCTGTCATTGACAGAGTTGGAAGTGTCTGAGTCGTCAGCCTCATCCGTCTTGCGGAAGAACGGATTGGCCACGACCGACACCACCAAAAGCACGGTGATAATTATGCATGAAATTATTGATATTGTATCAATTATCATATCTTATCTGAATTCTTCAGAAATGTATCCTACTGGCAAAGGACGGCAGTTGTAACCACTTGCCATTATCTCGCCATAGGCTCCCGCAGAACGTATTGCAAGCAAATCGCCACGATGACACTTGTTGAGGTCGATGGCTTTGGCAAACACGTCGCTCGACTCGCATATCGGACCTACTACATCGTATGTCTCGTTAGGCTTGTCGCTACTTATGTTCTGTATCTTGTGCAGAGCCTGATAGAGGGCAGGACGAATCAGGTCGGTCATTCCTGCGTCAACAATGGCAAACTGCTTGTACGAACCCTGCTTTACGTAGAGCAAACGAGTAATGAGCGAACCACATTGTGCCACTACCGAACGACCGAGTTCGAAGTGCAGATGCTGGTCTTCGCGCAGACGCAAGTGTGTGGCATAAGTGTTGAAGTATTCCTTGAAGTCGGGAATCGGCTCACGGTCGGGATTGTCGTAGCTAACGCCCAATCCGCCACCAACATTTATGTTCTGGACAAATACATTGCGCTTTGCCAACTGGTTCTGCAAGTCGTTGATACGGTTGCACAAAGCCTTGAAGTCACCCATGTCAAGTATCTGAGAACCAATATGAAAGTGGAGTCCGATAACTTCAATATTATCTATCGTCTGAGCCTCATCAATAACCTTATCCATGTCCTGCATGGCTATGCCGAACTTGTTCTCGGCAAGACCGGTAGTAATGTTGGCATGGGTGTGAGCTCCGATGTTAGGATTGATACGGAACGCTACACGGGCCTTCTTGCCGTGCTTTTGTGCAAGTTTGTTAATCACCTCAAGCTCGGCTATCGACTCTACATTGAAGCATGCGATATCGTTCTGAAGTCCGAGTTCTATCTCCCAATCGCTCTTGCCTACTCCAGCATATACTATGCTGTCGGCAGGAAAGCCAGCCTCAAGTGCCGCCTTTATCTCGCCACCACTTACACAATCTGCACCAAGTCCGTATTGGCTTATGATGCGCAGGATTTTCTGGTTGGCATTAGCCTTGACAGCATAATGAACATGATAGTTGGCATGCTTGCCACTCTCTTCCTTTATGGTCTGAAGTGTCTCACGCAGAAGCTGTGTGTCGTAATAGTAGAACGGCGTGCGTGTATCCTGAAATTTATCTACGGGGAACATTTCCTTATGTTTTTCTATTTTTACTTCTTGTTGAACAGTACGTCTGAAAGGTTCTGAAGAGCACGTGCCTTGTCCGACTCTCTTATCAGGAAGGAAATGTTGTAGTTGCTTCCTCCGTATGAAATCATGCGCACGGGAATATTCTTCATAGCATCGAGAACGAGAGTCTCAAAGCCCAGGTTGCTCCAGTCGAGGTCGCCCACAACACATACAATACACATGTCAGAATCAACTGTAACCGTACCGTACTTCTTCAGTTCGTCAACAATCTCGTTGAGGTGTGTAGTGTTGTCAATACTCATCGAAACGCCCACCTCGCTGGTAGTAATCATGTCGATGGGAGTCTGATAGCACTCGAAGATTTCGAACACCTTGCGCAGGAAACCTGTAGCAAAGAGCATGCGCGACGACTTGATCTTGATGGCAGTAATGTTGTCCTTAGCTGCAACAGCCTTGATCTTGCCCTTCAGCAGCACATTGTCGATAATAGTGCCTTCAGCCTTAGGGTCGAGAGTGTTCTTAAGGCGTACTGGGATACCGGCAAACTTGGCTGGCTGCACACATGTTGGGTGCAGAATCTTGGCACCAAAGTAAGCCAACTCGGCAGCCTCCTCAAAGTTGAGCTGACGTATTGCCTCTGTATTGCCTACGACACGCGGATCGTTGTTGTGCATTCCGTCGATGTCGGTCCAAATCTGGATTTCCTCGGCAGGAAGAGCGGCACCAATGAGCGAGGCTGTGAAGTCGCTTCCGCCACGCAGAAGATTGTCCACCTCGCCATAAGCGTTGCGGCAGATGAAGCCCTGTGTGATATAAATCTGGTAACCCTCATTCTCCTTCAAGATGGCGCCGAGCTTCTCCTTGATGTACTGTGAGTCGGGTTCGGCATTCTTGTCAGTTCTCATGAAGTCGAGAGCCGAGAGCAAGCACACCTTAACGCCTTGCTCCTCAAGATAGTTTGCCACCATATTGGTGCTCATTATCTCGCCCTGAGCCACGATGTTCTTCTCCTCAAAGCTTGTAAACAAGTCCTTGGTGAAAGAACGCAGATAGTTGAATTCAGAAGCAAGGAATTCCTTGGTACGCTGCTTGTATTCGTCTGTGGAGTAGAGTTCCTCCACATGTCCCATATATTTTCTTTCGAGATTGTTGATTACATCATTAGCTCCATCCGAATTCTTCTTGTAGAGATAGTTTGAAATCTCGACAAGCGAGTTGGTTGTTCCAGACATTGCCGAGAGGACAATGAAAACCTGTTCGCCCGATTCTGACACCATTGCCGCTACCGACTTCATGCGTTCTGGTGTTCCTACGGAGGTTCCTCCAAACTTCATTACTTTCATAGTGTGTATATTTTTATTTGTTATTTTCCTTATTTGTTTTGTCTGTCATCTCAATCAGTTTACCCTCCTCACATTTATAAACGCGTCCTGGGAAACGATCTATAAGTCCGTGGTTGTGGGTTGAAATCACCACCGGAGTGCCTGTATGGCTTATCTCATAGAACAACCCTACAATCTTCTCGGCTGTATCGGGGTCGAGATTGCCCGTAGGCTCATCAGCTATGATAACCTTGGGATGATTGAGCAGGGCACGTGCAATAGCGATACGCTGCTGCTCTCCACCGGAGAGTTCGTGCGGGCACTTGAATTTCTTGTCTTCCATACCCACAGCCGCCAGCACATTGTCTATGCGGTCGTCAATCTCCTTCTTGTCCTTCCATCCGGTAGAATGGAGCACAAACTCCAGGTTCTTGTAGATGTTACGGTCGTGAAGCAGTTGGAAGTCCTGGAATATGATGCCCATATCACGGCGCAGAGCCGGAACGTCCTTGCGCTTCAACGTTGTCAGATCTCTATCAAGCACTTTGGCGGTCTCTGCATCGTCCTTGTCGATATCCACCTCACAATAAAGGGTTTTAAGCAGAGTCGACTTTCCCGACCCCACCTTACCTATTATATATACAAACTGGTCGGCATCCACTTGAAAATCGACACCTTCGAGAATCATCTCGTCAGCCTGATAGATGTTGACCTTGTTATATTCTATCAACATAATATGAAAATATGTTTTGAATTCTTATATTTTAATGTTTGTGCCAACTTGGAGCATGGCGCTCCTTGAGTTCCTTGGCAATGTCTTCGATTCGCAGTCCCTTGCTTGTGAGCAGCACAATCAGATGATAGAACATGTCAGAAGCCTCATATATGAGACGGTCGTTGGTACCGTTTGTAGCCTCGATTACAGCCTCAAGAGCCTCCTCGCCCACCTTCTGTGCCATACGGTTAAGTCCGTCTTTGAACAGCGACGTGGTGTACGAGCCTTCGGGCATTTCCTCATGACGCTTGTTGATGAAGTCCTGCAGTTCGGTAAGGAATAGCAGAGGGTTGGCGTCATTGGTTTCGCCCCAGCAGGTGTCGGTTCCAAGATGGCAGGCAGGTCCGGTAGGATTCACTCTAACCAGAAGAGTGTCGTTATCGCAATCCACCTTTATGTCTACAAGATTGAGAAAATTGCCGGATGTCTCGCCCTTTGTCCACAAGCAGTTGCGTGAGCGGCTCCAGAATGTAACCTTGCCTGTAGCCAGAGTCTTCTCGTAGGCTTCGCGGTTCATGTAGCCCAGCATCAGCACGTTACGGGTTGTATTGTCTTGTATAATAGCAGGAACGAGTCCGTTCATCTTTTCAAAATCTATATTCATAACCAATCGTTTTATTTATGAGGTTCTTTTTAAATTCTTGTTTTCACTCCCTTTTCATTCAGAAACCGTTTGAGTTCCGGAATGCTTATCTCGCCAAAATGGAACACGCTTGCAGCAAGAGCTGCGTCAGCCTTACCTATGCTGAAAGCATCATAGAAGTGCTGCATGTTGCCTGCTCCACCACTTGCTATTATTGGTATTGGCAACGTCGACAACTGCGCAAGCGCCTCGTTGGCATAGCCGGTCTTCACTCCGTCGTGATTCATACTGGTGAAGAGTATTTCGCCAGCCCCTCGGTCGGCCACTTCTGCAGCCCAGTCAAACAGGCGATGGTCGGTACGCTCTCGCCCACCCTTTACATAGCAATACCATTCGCCATCGGCCTCCTGGCGTGCGTCAATAGCACATACGCACACCTGAGAACCGAACTTCGACGATATTTCATTTATCAGCTGCGGGTTGCGTATGGCAGCCGAGTTGATGCTCGCCTTGTCGGCTCCTGCATACAGCAGTCGCTCTACATCAGAGAAAGCGTTGATGCCTCCGCCAACGGTAAACGGTATGTTTATCACTTTGGCTACCCTTTCCACCATCTCGGTGAATGTATTGCGTCCTTCTGCGCTTGCTGTGATGTCGAGAAACACCAGTTCGTCAGCTCCATCTTCGCTATATCTTCTTGCAAGCTCCACAGGGTCGCCGGCGTTGCGCAGATTCTCGAAGTTGACGCCCTTAACGGTCTGCCCGTCTTTCACATCAAGGCATGGTATGATTCTTTTGGCAAGTCCCATAATCGTTCATTTTTTTAAATGAGGTGACTTATACGTTCTATGTCTATGCGTCCTTCGTAGTAAGCCTTTCCGAACACTATAGCCGGAATGCCTGCCTCGTCAAGAGCTATAATGTCGTCAGCCGACGACACGCCGCCACTTGCTATGAGCTGAAGGTCGGGAAAGCGCTTCATTATATTCCTGTACAACTCGATGGATGTGCCTGAGAGCGCTCCGTCCTTTGAAATGTCGGTACACAACACCTGGCTGATGCCTTTGGCCTTGTAGAAGCCGATAAAATCAAATATGTCACGTTCGGTATGTTCCAGCCATCCGTTTATGGCAATCTTGCCGTCAAGCACGTCTGCACCTAATATTATACGCTCCGGTCCGTATCGCTTGAGCCAATCGGCAAACATCTCGGGATTGGTATACGAGATGCTTCCTATCGTCACCATCGATGCTCCGTTGTCGAAAGCTGTGTCCATGTCATGCTGTGTCTTTATGCCGCCACCGAAGTCTACCTTGAGGTCTGTGCCTTTGCACACTTCGCTTAGTACGTCAGCATTTACAACGTGTTTGGACTTTGCCCCGTCCAAGTCGACCATATGAAGTCGCTTGAAACCAGTCTTTTCCAGTTCGGCAGCCATATCTATCGGCTTGCCATACACTTTCTTCTGCGAGTAGTCGCCCTTGGTGAGCCTTACGCATTCGCCGTTGATTATGTCGATTGCCGGTATCAGTTCAATCATATGCGTTCAATGAAGTTTCTTAATATCTGTTCGCCCACGCTGCCACTCTTTTCGGGATGGAACTGTGTTGCGTAGAAGTTGTCCTTTCTCAGAGCTGCGCTGAATGGCAGAGTGTAGTCTGCCACAGCGATGGTATGTTCGCACACGGGCACATAATAGCTATGTACGAAATACACGAAATCGTCTTCGCCGACGTGCTCAAACAGCCCCGTCTTGAGGTTGTGTATGTTGTTCCATCCCATGGCAGGCACCTTTTCGCTGCTGTCAGTCGGGACGAAACGCTTCACGTCGACAGAGAATATTCCAAGACAGTCGGTATTGTCCTCTTCCGAATGTCGGCACATGAGCTGCTGTCCTATACATATTCCCAGTACGGGCTGGCGCAATGCGCATATCAGCCTGTCGAGGTTGTGTTCTTTCAGATACTTCATTGTCTCGCCGGCAGCCCCCTGTCCGGGGAATATAATCTTGTCGGCCGACATCAACGCTTCTGGCGAATCCGTAATAACGGGATTGCACCCGATACGTTGCAAGGCGTTGACTACCGACCTGATGTTACCAGCATTATACTTGACTATAGCTATCTGCATAAGCTTTGTGTTTTGTTGAGATACATAAGGCTTCATGCCTATCAAGCATGAACATTTGACATGTTAGGGGTGCTATCCTCGGCAAAGTTACAAATTTTTCTGTGTTTAGAATATGATTTTGCCGTTTTTTGCTGTCAAGGAGGCTCATTATAACACGTTTGACTCATATAATGACTTATATATGTCATTTTTATGCAAATACAAGCGCCCTATTTTACGATTTGTCACGCCAGCTCCTCAAGTTCTTCCGACAGTTGCGTCCAGCGTTCCTCCTCCTCGTCCATACGCATCTTGACGGATGTGTATTCGTTGACGAGCTGCATGTCGGATGCGCCTTCGGGCGTACATAGCTTCTCGTCGAGTTCCTTCAGTCGGTTTTCCATCGATTCTATCTTAGCCTCCGACTCCTTAACGAGTTTCTCTATCTTGCGTATTTTCTTCTGTTTCTCCTTGTGCTCGGCGTAGCTTTCCTTGGCCTGCGACTTCTCTGCGTCGTCAGCCGTCTTTGCCGAACTGGCGTTGTCCGTATTTGCCGCAAACGTGCTTGCCGTGTTCAGGGCTGTCATGTCTTCCACGTTGTGCGCCCGCAGATAATCGTAAATGCCGCCTAAGTGTTCGCGCACCTTGCCGCCACCGAATTCGTACACCTTGCTGACGAGGCCGTCGAGGAATTCGCGGTCGTGGCTTACGATGATGGCTGTGCCGTCAAAGGCGAGTATTGCCTCCTTAAGCATTTCTTTCGAGGGAATGTCAAGATGGTTGGTAGGCTCGTCGAGGATGAGCAGGTTGACGGGTTCGAGCAGCAGCTTGATCATTGCCAGTCGGCTGCGTTCGCCTCCCGAGAGCACCTTCACCTGCTTGTCTACATCCTCGCCACAGAACATGAACGAGCCAAGTATGTTCTTTATCTTCAGTCGGATGTCGCCCTTTGCCACATTGTCAATGGTCTCAAACACGGTCAGTTCGCCGTCGAGCAGCTGCGCCTGGTTCTGGGCAAAGTAGCCTATCTGCACGTTGTGTCCTACCTTAAGGTTGCCGTCGAACGGTATTTCGCCCATAATACACTTCACGAGCGTTGATTTACCCTCGCCGTTCTTGCCTACGAACGCCACCTTCTCGCCTCGCTCAATGGTGAGGTCAACATTCGAGAACACGTTGTGGTCGCCATAGCTTTTGCCCACTCCGTCGCATATTACCGGATAGTCGCCCGAGCGTAGACATGGCGGAAACTTCAAATGCATCGTGGCATTGTCCACCTCGTCCACCTCAATAGGCACAATCTTCTCCAGCTGCTTTATGCGGCTCTGCACCTGCACAGCCTTGGTTGGCTTATAGCGGAACCGCTCAATGAAGTCCTTGATGTCGGCTATTTCCTTCTGCTGGTTCTCGTAGGCGCGCAACTGCTGCTCGTGGCGTTCGTCGCGCAGCTTTATGTATTCGTCGTATTTCACACGATAGTCGTTCACCTGTCCGCAGGTGATTTCTATTGTGCGGTTTGTCACATTATTAATAAAGGCGCGGTCGTGGCTCACCAGCACCACAGCCTTGGCACTCTGCTGCAGAAATCGCTCTAGCCATCCTATACTTTCGATGTCGAGATGGTTGGTAGGCTCGTCAAGCAAGAGTATGTCGGGACGGCGCAACAGAATCTTTGCCAGCTCGATACGCATGCGCCAACCTCCCGAGAACTCGCTCGTGGGACGGTCGAAGTCTGTGCGCAGGAAACCCAGACCTGTAAGCGTGCGTTCTATCTCAGCCTCGTAATTGTCGCCACCGAGCATCATGAAGCGGTCGTGCTCCTGTGTGAACTTCTCCACAAGTGCGGCGTACGATTCGCTCTCGTAATCGGTACGCTCTGTCAACTGGCGGTTAAGGTCGTCAATACGTGCCTTCATCTTTGTCACGTACGAGAAAGCCTTGCGCGCCTCCTCCTTCACGGTGGTGTTGTCCTGCAGAATCATCACCTGTGGCAGGTAGCCTATAGTGGTGTCGTTGGGTATTGCCACCTTGCCGTCTGTAGGTTTCTGCATTCCGCATATTATCTTCAGCATGGTCGACTTGCCTGCTCCGTTCTTGCCCACAAGGGCTATGCGGTCGCGGTCGTTCACTACAAAGCTCACATTTCTGAACAATGGCTTTGCGCTGAACTCAACTGAGAGTCCTTCTATTGATATCATATTTTCGTTTCTTATTCTTCTGTTTTTGTGACGGGGCCGTCGAGGTCTACCTTCCACGTTTCCCCTTCCTTTCTTAGTGTCAGCCGGCACTTGCCTTCCTTGCACATTCTGCCCGGGCATCCTATTGAGTCGCACAACAGGAAGTTGCGGACCGTCATTTTCACCCGTGCGCTGTCGCCGTCGATGTCTATGTCGTCGATGTCACACAATGCGCTGTCGGTCTGCGCGTTCAGCACGTCCACGTCGTTCTGACTGATGTTCGACGCATGAAATTCAATCCACTTGTACGAGCGGTCGGTACACAGCGCCGAAGCCTGCTTCAGGCGTAGATTGAAGTAGTTCTGCCCGAAACTTCTGGCACAGCTTTCCACAGCAGCATCGTCCTTAAGCGAGCATGCGCTTGCCAGGCACAACGCCGTTATAAAGGCGAAGGAGATGAGTATTGTTTGTTTTACTGACATACCCTATAACTTCTTTGGTTGATAACAACTACAAAATTACTTATTTTCTTTGGCATATTCACCTCTTTTGCTTAATTTTGTATGAAAATCCAAACCGACAAAGGTAAATGCATCTATATTCAGCACTTGCTCTTGCCGGTATTTTAATGTTTATAGAAGAAAAAATGCTGAACTTTATATCTTTTGGAAGCGGAAGTAGTGGCAACTGCTACTACATATACACACAGAACTCGGGTCTGCTTATTGATGTAGGCGTAGGAACGAGGTCGCTCAAGAAGGCGTTTCATGATTACGGACTACGGTTTGTGGATGGTTTCGACGGCATTCTCGTCACTCACGACCATGCCGACCACATTAAGTCGGTGGGCAGTCTGAGCAAGAAATTCAATCTGCCTGTCTATGCTACCGAGACGGTTCATGCCGGCATGGACCGCAACTACTGCATGCGCTGCAAGCTCGCCCACTCCAACAGGATGAAGGTTGTGAAGGGAGAGAGCTTCAACGTTGGCGACTTCCGCATCACTCCCTTTGACGTGCCTCACGACAGCTCCGACAATGTGGGCTATCTGATTGAGGCTGACGGAATAGCGTTCTGTCTGCTCACGGATGTAGGCGCCATAACCGACGAGATGAAGCAGCTCATCAGCCGTGCCGACTACCTGGTAATAGAGGCCAACCACGACCCGCATATGCTCGAGACGGGACCTTACTCGCGCTATCTGAAAGACCGCATCAGGAACGGACACGGCCATCTGAGCAACGTGCAATGTGCCCTTGCCTTGGCTGAGAACCTTACCAGCCGCCTCAAACACATATGGCTGTGCCACCTCAGTCAGGAGAACAACAAGCCTGAGCTGGCTCTCGCCACCGTCTGCCATACGCTCGAAGATGCAGGAATACGTGTAGGCGAAGACGTGAAAGTAGAAGCTCTACGCCGCACGCTGCCCACAGGAATCTTCAGCCTGACATAAAAAAAGAACAACATAGTCAATCTACATAAGAAATCAGCTATGTTGTTCTTTATGATTTATATAGTTCCTTTAGCGTAGCGGTATTGATTTTACTCCGCTAATCCGCCCTCAACTTCTCGCTCAGATAACGTCCTGTAGCACTCTCACGGCATCTTGCCACTTCTTCGGGAGTGCCGCAGCAGACGATGTTGCCACCCTTGTTGCCTCCGTCGGGACCGAGGTCAATCACATAGTCGCCACATTTTATCACGTCCATGTTGTGCTCGATTACGATTATAGAGTGTCCTTTCTCTATGAGCGTATTGAACGCCTTGAGCAGTCGGTGGATGTCGTGGAAATGCAGACCTGTCGTGGGCTCGTCGAATATGAAGAGCGTAGGTTCCTGCCGTTCCTGTCCGATGAAATAGGCGAGCTTGACGCGCTGGTTCTCACCTCCCGAGAGGGTTGACGAGCTTTGTCCCAGCTTGATGTATCCCAGTCCTACTGCATCGAGCGGCCGCAACTTGTCGGCAATCTGCTTTTCGCCATACTTCTCAAAAAACTCGATGGCTTCACGTACAGTCATGTTCAGCACGTCGTAGATGTTCTTGTCGTGGTATCGCACGTCGAGTATTTCCTTCTTGAAGCGTCTGCCGTGGCAGGCGTCACACTCCAGCACGAGATCTGCCATGAACTGCATCTCTACCGTTATCACTCCAGCGCCCTTGCACTCCTCGCAGCGTCCGCCTTCGGCGTTGAACGAGAAGTACTGTGCCGTATATCCCTCCTGTTTTGCCAGGGGCTGGCTTGCGAAGAGCTGGCGTATGGCGTCATAAGCCTTGATGTAAGTGGCAGGATTGGAACGTGTGCTCTTGCCTATAGGGTTCTGGTCGACAAACTCCACGTGCTTCACCATCTGCCAGTCGCCCTCGAGCGACGAGTATTCGCCCGGAGCGTCAGCCACCTCGTTCAGATGGCGCTTCAAGGCGGGATAAAGTATTCCCTTGATGAGCGACGACTTGCCCGAACCGCTCACTCCCGTCACCACGGTCAGCACGTTGAGCGGCAGGGTGACGTCTATTCCGCGCAGATTGTTCATCCGCGCTCCCTTTATCTTTATGGCGTGGTTCCACTGGCGTCTTGACTGCGGCACGGGTATCCTGTCGGCTCCCGAAAGATAGCGCACGGTATGGCTGCGCGTCTTGTCCGGGTCGGCGTGCAGAATGTCGTCGAGCGTTCCTTCAAACACTATCTCGCCTCCGAGTCTGCCAGCGTCAGGTCCTACATCTATTATATAGTCGGCAGCACGCATTATGTCCTCGTCGTGCTCTACTACTATTACCGTGTTGTGGAGCTGCTGCAGCTCGCGCAGCACATGTATCAGTCTGTCGGTGTCGCGGCTGTGCAGTCCGATACTCGGCTCGTCGAGTATGTAGACCGAGCCTACGAGCGAGCTTCCGAGATTGGTGGTGAGATTGATGCGCTGGCTCTCGCCGCCGCTAAGCGAGTCGGAGGGACGGTTGAGCGTAAGGTAGCCCAGCCCTACGTCGAGCAGAAACTGCAGACGGTTGTTTATCTCCGTGAGCAGTCGCTTTGCTATCTTTGCCTCGTGCTCGCTGAGCTGGAGGTTTGCGAACCATTCTTTCAGGTTCACCACGGGCATCTCCACCAGTTCGGTTATGCTCATGCCGCCTATCTTCACCCATGTTGCCTCCTTCTTGAGTCGGGTGCCATAGCACAAGGGGCAGACCGTCTTGCCACGATAGCGGCTTTGCAGCACGCGGTATTGTATCTTGTATTGGTTTTCCTTGACCATCTGGAAGAACGAGTCGATGCACACCCTATCGCGTACGTCGCGGTTGCGGTCGGAAGGCAGTCCGTGCCACAGCATGTCCTTCTGCGCTCTTGTCAGGTTGAAGTAAGGTTCGAATATGGGAAACTTGTCGGTTGCTGCCCTGCGGCAGAATTCTGCCTTCCATGTTCCCAGCTTTTCGCCGTGCCAGCATTGCACGCATCCGTCGTATACGCTCAGCGACGTATTGGGCACAACCAGCTTCTCGTCGATGCCTATCACCTTGCCGAATCCCTCGCACTCGGGACACGCTCCTGCAGGCGAGTTGAATGCGAACATGCTGTCGGTAGGCTTCTCAAACGTGATGCCGTCCTCCTCAAACGAGGTGGAAAAGTCGTAGCAGATATTTGACGGAGGGAACACGAGGCGGCAGGTGCCGTTGCCCTCGTAGAAGGCAGTCTCTACCGATTCAGTCAGTCGAGAACCGTTTGATTCAGAAGAACTTACACTCATTCGATCAATCAAAACATAAAGCTGGTCGGCACTCACATTCTCCTTGTCTTCAGCTATGAAGTCGTCGATGCGCACGAACTCTCCCTTGTACCAGATGCGCGAGTAGCCCTGCTGCAATTCGGCAGTAAGCTGTTCGTGTAGCGTGCGTCCCTGCACCACGTTGAGTGGTGCCAGCACGGCAAACTTCGTACCCTCGGAGTATTGCCGTGTACACTCCAGCACGTCGTCGACGGTATGGGTCTTCACCTCCTTGCCGCTTACGGGCGAGTAGGTGTGGCCTATACGTGCAAAAAGCAGACGTAGATATTCGTAGATTTCGGTGGATGTGCCTATTGTGCTTCGCGGATTTCGCGATATTACCTTCTGTTCTACGGCAATTGCCGGTGGCAGACCCTTGATATAGTCGCATTCGGGTTTGCTCATTCTGCCAAGATACTGTCTGGCGTACGAAGAAAGCGACTCTACATAACGTCGCTGGCCTTCGGCATACAATGTGTCGAAAGCCAGCGATGATTTGCCGGAACCAGAGATTCCGGTTATAACAATAAGTTTGTCGCGCGGTATCTTCAGGCTGATGTCCTTCAGATTGTTGACCCGCGCTCCTTTTACTTCTATGAATTTTTCCATATTAGTCGTTCATGGATAACAGGAACTCCTCGTTGTCGCGCGTGCGGTGCATACGGTCGTGTATGGTGTTCATCGCCTCGATGGGGTTCATGTCCGAAATGTACTTGCGCAGAATCCACATACGGTCGAGTGTGGTCTTGTCCTGCAGCAGATCGTCACGACGCGTACTTGAAGCCACGAGGTTGACTGCCGGGAAGATGCGCTTGTTTGAGAGCGAGCGGTCGAGCTGCAACTCCATGTTGCCGGTTCCCTTGAACTCCTCGAATATCACTTCGTCCATCTTCGAGCCTGTGTCGATGAGGGCTGTTGCCACGATGGTGAGCGAGCCTCCGTTCTCGATGTTGCGTGCTGCTCCGAAGAATCGCTTGGGCTTCTGCAGGGCGTTGGCGTCGACACCACCTGTGAGCACCTTGCCCGATGCTGGCGACACGGTGTTGTATGCGCGTGCCAGACGTGTTATCGAGTCGAGGAATATCACTACGTCGTGTCCGCACTCCACCATTCTCTTGGCTTTCTCGAGTACTATTCCGGCTATCTTGACGTGGCGTTCGGCAGGCTCGTCGAATGTTGACGCTATCACTTCGGCGTTTACGGTACGTGCCATGTCGGTAACCTCCTCGGGGCGCTCGTCGATGAGCAGCATCATGAGGTAGGCTTCGGGGTGGTTGGCTGCTATGGCGTTGGCAATGTCCTTCATGAGGATCGTCTTACCTGTCTTGGGCTGTGCCACGATAAGCGCGCGCTGTCCCTTGCCTATGGGCGAGAAGAGGTCGACGATGCGTGTGCTGAGATTGGTTGTGGCACGGTCGCCGCAGAGGTTGAACTTCTCGTCGGGGAAGAGCGGTGTGAGGTGTTCGAATGCCACACGGTCGCGTATTTCGTTGGGGTTGCGTCCGTTGATCATGTCGATGCTTGTGAGCGGGAAGTATTTCTCGCCGTCGTGCGGCGGACGCACGTGGCAGTCTACTACGTCGCCAGTCTTGAGTCCGTAGCTCTTCACCTGCTGTGTAGACACGTATATATCGTCGGGCGAAGAGAGGTAGTTGTAGTCGCTTGAGCGGAGGAATCCGTATCCGTCGGGCATCACCTCAAGCACTCCGTTGGCCTTAACGAGGTCGGTGAAGTCGTACAGAGGCTCCTCGGGCTGTGGCTGAGGTTGCACATTATACAGCGCATCGTTCTGTAAATTAGAAGTTGGATTGTCAAACATGTCGTATGTAGGAACTGCACCCTGATCTTCAATCGGCAGGTCGACTACTGTGATAAAATCGGTTCCGTCGCCAGGATCGCCAGCCCAAACACAATCAACGTTGGCAGCGTTGCTATCAACTGTCTCATTGTGCGACTTTATTTTTGCCTGAAGTTGTGCAAGCATATCATCGTCCACACTATCCTCATCGGCTATCTTTTCGTCATTGCCCAATGATGCTTCAGGAATATCCGTATCATTTATGTTGTCCGCATTCAAAACCTCAGGTTGAGTTTTTTGCACATCCGGTATTGACGACTCTTCACTTTCAGTTCCTTGCGCTGCTATTTCGTCCATACGTTTACGTTCTTCTATGGCCGAAAGCAGTTCTAGCTCCTTCTTCGACTTACGTCCTCTATGCTTAGGTATTGCCATAAGCATCTCCTCAGGACTCATTGGAACTTGTTCTACATTTACAGTTTCTACAGACTGTGTCTGTTGTTCTGTTTCTTCTACCTTATTTTTCTTAACATCGAAATTCTCACCTTCTTTGCCATTCACAGTATAAACACGGTCTGTGTCTTTCTTGGTTATTCTGGTGCGACGACGCTTGGTCGCACCAAGCGGGTTCTTGCTACCTTCTATTTCGGCTTGCCTGTCAAGTATTGCATACATAAGCCCTTCCGCATTATCATCTGATGCAACGTCAATGCCCATTTCTTGCGCAATATCTTGCAATTCAGCCGTAGTCTTGACTGATAAATCTTCTTTACTATACATGGATTTTTATAAAAATGAAAGATTACGTTTCAGAACTGAAACAAATGTAATCTTGATTTGAAATTATAATGCAAAATTACTAATTATTTCCCAAAGTAGGAAAACTACTAAAAATATTAATTTAGTGATTAACTAATATTAACCAAGAAATGTAAGCGTAGCTGCTATGCTAGCGTTTATCCCTTTTAAGACTTACCGGGACTTGAGCTCATATAATACTGTTTTGTTTTAACAATCTGCATTTCTTATGCAAACAACGGCCTTACCCTATAAAGATATTCAGATCATTTACTCCTCTGAATTCAGCCCTAAATGTTTTTAACTTGCAATTGAATAATTCGGCACTGGCGTTAGTTCTTTTGTCATTGAAGAAATTCAGTACTCTGTCATAATGGCTTTGAAACGTTTTGATGACAGTATTAAACTCTTCACAGTTCCATTGCTCAACCTGATTAAACCATAATGCGAGTT
>OLFV01000297.1_pt1 | contig 60244 bp, 59 predicted proteins | sample 1605551 | NCBI WGS metagenome assembly OLFV01 (sample SAMEA3888922, study PRJEB22519) | human gut metagenome | biome: human gut; feature: human-associated habitat; material: faeces | place: Denmark | collected 2011 | reverse complement strand
GGGGCATAAAATAAATCTGCGCAATTACTTTTTACACAAACTATTTTACACTCCCTATCTAGCATTTTCATTTGTGGATATGGCATTCCTGCAACTTCCATTTTTCCTCTGACACATTCAAATTTATCAGCATTTTTATCATAAAAATCAACAAGCTGCAAGATGGACTTCAAATTGTAATTTCCAGTCGCTACCTTCTGGTTCCTTATTCCTGCAATAAAATATCTATCATATGCTGGAACACAGCCAAGCGTTCCCATAAGTATTTTCGTGATGAGTGTAAAAGATAACTGATTCTTCAGCTCTTGTTCTTTTACTTCATGCCTGATTTTATCGTAATACTGCTCTAAAAACGAATTTATATCCTGCAGTAACTTTTGGTTGTGTTCTTCTCGAAAGCCAATACAATCAATTCCAGCTAGAGTATCATACTTCTTTCTTAATAGTTCTTTTACTACTGGGATATGTACTTTATAATCCTTTTGCAGCAAAAATGATGAGCCACGATACATTCCCCAACTTGCTAAATAGAAAGCCAGTTGTAAACTCAGATAATCATAATCAACTTCTTTGGATCCTCTTGCTTCTATGAAATGTGAATAGCAGTGTTCCCAAGAACGATATCGACCATTATCATCAGCCTTCAAATCATTATAAAATTCTGTTGATGATTTAATAATCAAATCCACAGTATCCGTGCTACTCACCACCTATTTATTACTCGTTTTTATCCTCTCTCCATCTGAGAAGATAAATGACTGTTCAAAGGTAACATCCATGACATCGGATATCAGCTTTAACTCCTCAAGAATCACATAAACGCACCTAAACTTATGATAATCGGTTCTTGCAAAGTTTCCGACTTGAACTGCAAAACTTTTGATTTCGCTCCGAAAATGCAGTGCTTATTCGCTGAGCAACCAGTCAATCAAATTCAGTGACTTTATGCCATCATAGGAATTGATGAAGCTACGATCCATAGAAAGCACGATTTTTTCGTAGTTATCCCCAATCATACGTAGCGGACGAAGCTCCCGTTCACGAGTCTCCGCGGAAAGCATACTTTCCGTTACCTGAATATATACCTTGTTGTTCGGCTTTTCTGCAACGAAGTCGACCTCCGTCTCTCCGACCTTCCCGATATATACCCGATAGTCACGGCGCAGCAGTTCCAAAAATACGATATTCTCAATGATATGCCCGCGGTCTGCATCTCGGTAGCCCAGAAGCATATTGCGAAAACCCATGTCGATGATATAGTTCTTTCCAAGAGTTTTGAGCAGCTGCTTTCCTTTTACATCATACCGACCGACAGAGAAGAATACAAACGCATTACGGAGCATGGAAATATATTTATTCACCGTTTTCCCCGCAATGTTCTTCTGCTTACCGGTTTGAATGTCTCCCTCGTTGGAGAGTACATTTCCGATACTGTTCGGAGAAGTGATGCTGCCGATATTGGAGCATAAAAACAGCATGATTTTTTGAAGTATGGCTTGATCTGTGCCATTATTGCGCTGCAAAATATCACGCAGCACCACGGTAGAATAGATACCTTCCAGTGCCTGATTGCTTCTCGCTTCGTTGAACTTGTATTCTCTCAGAATCGGCATCCCTCCGAACTGTAGATACTTCTGGAACTTTTCATCCATTGTCACATCGGGGGCAAACTCGTAGAATTCCAAAAACTCCTTGAAGGACAGCGGTAGCACCCGTATCTCTACATATCTGCCGGAGAGCAGCGTAGAAAATTCCGTGGACAGCAGATAGGCATTGGAACCCGTGATATAAATGTCTACATCATAATCCAAGCGGAAAGACTCGATTGCTTTTTCCCAGTGCTCTACAGTCTGCAGTTCATCAAATATAAGGTAGGTCTTTCCGTCTTTAGCGATCTGCTTGCTGACATAATCATAAAAAGAAAGGTAATTGTTCAGGTCACGGTAGCGCAAGGATTCCATGTTCATGTTAACGATCCGGGAATCCGGCACGCCGTTCTCCAACAGATACTGATGAAACAGATCCAGCAAGGACGATTTTCCGCAGCGGCGAATACCTGTAACGATCTTCACCAGATCTACATCTTTGTTTTGAATCAGCTGATTCAGATATTGGGGGCGGTTGATCAATTCAGCCATAATGCACCTCCTAACTTTCTTGATTCTATTATACCCGAAAAATTAAAAAAATCAATAGTTTCGGAGTTACAAGTCGAAAACTCAACTAAACGATAGAGTTTTCGACTTTATCCGACCGATATTTTGACGATGGACCTCAAATGGACAACAGCCCACGGCTATCATAGACCGAAGCTCTGTAGTGGTATAGTAAATTTGTAACACCTTGTTCGAATAATATATTATAATATTACTCAAATAAGGATGACGTCACTATGTCAGTACGTTACGGCAAAGACCTCAAAAAAGAAGTAGTTAAAGCCTATATGACAGGCGACAAATCAATACCACAGCTGGCTGTTGAATTTAATTGACCCACTATCTTGTCCACATTGCCGTACATCAATGAAGATGATCGCCCTATACCACGAACATCACAATATTCCATTTGTTGAATTTTATCTCAAAGAAAAGAGAGGATTTAATTCTAACTAGAAAAATCCCTCCCCACTTGTTAATATATAATAGTGAGGAGGGATAAAATGAATCCAAAAAATGTAGCAGAAATACGAAAAATATACCTAAAACGTCTACCAGAGGGCTTCAGCAAAAAAGAAATTCTAGACATGGACTGCTTTTTAAAAGAAGATAATCCTTTTGAAGAATTATTTGACTAATTTTTCTGTTTGCTGTGTCATATTTTATTATTCTATAAAATAAAAAGAGACGCTATATCACGTTAGTAATATACCGTCTAAAGTCTTATTCTATATAGCTTATGGTGGAGACGAGGGGGATCGAACCCCTGACCTCTTGAATGCCATAGCTTTACGGAGGCAAAAAGCTAACATTTTCGCATATTCAACAAGTCATATTAAGATATACTAAAGGAGCTATTGTAGCTAAATGATAGCTCTTTTATTATGTCTTGATATTTCATTTTTATAAAATATTTTCGTGCCCTTATATGGCGGAGCGAGTGATTGAGCTTTCCCCGTTACCCACCTGAGGGCACACCCTGCACACCAGCAGGAACATTTTAAATTGCTTTTCTTTTCTTTTCTTTTTGAGGATATGGATAGATAGCAGGGTTGTTGTTGCCCTGACTGTTTGTCTGTATCCTCTTTTTAAAGAACATATATGTAGAACATAGTAGTGTATCTGATAGAGACAGGTTTAATTTGTCTTAGGTACAATCATATTAAGACCATAAATAAAATCGCTTAGAACGGCTCTCAGAGGCTCGTTTGGTATACTCTGGGGTGTCTCATGCCCTGCTTTAGCTGACTATGGTATCTCATGCCCTGCCTTGGTATGCTCTGGGTATCCTGCTTGGTATCCTCTGGCTGGCTCTGGTATGTCTCATGGTGTGCTATGGTTATGCTCTGGTATGTCTCAGTGTCATCCTCTGGGTGTGCTCTGGTATGTCTCATTGCTGGCTATGCCCTGATGATGTCTTGTGTAAAAATAGACCATGCCCTAACTTTACACTTTGGATATTGTCTATTCATGTTAATTTAGAATTGATTTATGAATTTATTTACACTTGTCAATGAAAGTCCTTGACTCTAAATTTACATTCTGCTATGATAGACACATCAAAAGGAATTAACCAAAGAGAAAAGGAAAGAGGTATTGACATGAGAGTAGGTTATATCAGAGTATCAACAGTAGAACAACATGAGGATAGACAGGTAAAAGACCTGACAGAGAATGCTAAGGTGTCTAAAGTATTCATTGACAAATTAAGCGGTAAAGACACAAACAGACCACAGCTAAATGCAATGATTGATTATGTCAGAGAGGGGGATACTGTGGTAGTCTCTGAATACTCAAGGCTTGCCAGAAGCACAAGAGACCTGATAGACATCATAGAGACATTGCAGCATAAAGGTGTTACAGTTATCAGCATGAAAGAGAAGTTAGACACCAGCACACCACAGGGAGAATTTATGTTGACTGTATTTGCTGGTATTGCCACGCTGGAACGAAAGTTAATGTTACAAAGACAGAGAGAAGGCATAGCAATAGCTAAAGCCAATGGAAAGTATAAAGGCAGACAGTCAAAGCAAAAGCCTGATGATTGGGAGAGTCTCAAAGCTATGTATATGTCAAGACAAATCACAGTGTCAGAAATAGCAAAGCGTTGTGATGTGTCAAGGCCAATTGTGTATAAGTGGTTGAAAGAGACACCAGCGGGAACACCTGAGGACACCTGAGAGACACCAGCAGACACCAGAGGGAGCATTAAGGGAATAAAAATAGAGGGTAGTTATTAGCTATCCTCTTTTCTTTTTGTCTTAAATTCTATTGACATTGTTTGTCTGGTGTGATATGTAATTGAGAATTATTCTCTGTTATGTTTGTCTATCTGTTTGTCTGGGAGACCTTGAGCATACCTGAGGAGACCAGAGACACCACAGGGAGACTAACGAGCTTAAAAGTGAGCTGGTTCATATGTCATTGATAGAGACACACCAGCAGACCAGAGAAAAGCTAGATATAATTATCCAATAAATTATCTTAAATTCTATTGACATTGTTTGTCTGGTGTGTTATGTATCTGAGAATTATTTTCAAATAGAATATTGGTCTATGTAGTCTTTCATTCCATGAGAATAATGTATGTGAGTTTATGACACAATACCTCTAATTTGCTCTGAGAAGCCAGCTAAGGTGTCATTAGGTGGCTTTAGGTATAATCATATTACCTATGTATTTAAAATCGCTCAGAATGGCTCTCAGAAGCCATAAGGCTCATTCTGGTGTCTTGAAGTCTTCTCTTTTCTATTTCCTTTTGACTTTCCTCATATGCTTTTGCTCTTTCCAAATCATACAGCCTTGATTGTTCGTCTCTATCCTTTTTCATTGCTGGGTGTGTCATTCCTAACATTAGACCACATTGTGTCAAGACACCTAATGCACGAGCCTTTGCTGTTCCTTGTTGGCTTGTGTAGGCTTTCATGGCTTTAGCGTATGCCTTTTGTGTTTCTGCTAAGGTAGGAGGTTTATAACCCTGCCTGATGTCAGACAACAAAGTAGCCATCAATTCCTTTTCCTCTGGTGTTAGCTGAAAGCAACAACGCACTCTGTTTGTCTTTGGTCTACCTGCACCAGCTCTCTTGCCACCTCTGTTTGACTTTTGAATCTCATTCATTTTTATCAATCCACCTTTACATATTTATTTGGTATGTCTTATTATACCATAGTTTGATTTTTGTGTCAAACAATCAAAGACAATAAAAAGGCTGTAAACCCTTGGTATCATTGGGATTGATAAGGTTTTTTCAATAGTAAAATTCTAATTGGGACACTAGTAGGAAGAAAGTAGAAAAAAGTTAATTATAGTATACCTAAAGTATACCTAAAGTATCGTTAAGTAGCCTGATGATACTTAGGGTTAACTAAAGGTATACTATAATCTACTATCTATATACTTTAATAACTATAGACTAAAGTATACCATAAGTATCTTTGTGTCAAACTAAAGGTAAACTAAAGACTAACACAAAGTAACTTATGGATAACTAAAGGAGATAAGACAATAAAAATATAGGTTAATGGTAAAGGTAAATAGTTAGTCAATTATTTAGGGTTTACTGATTGTGTCTTATGGTGTCTTGAGGATACCTGAGGAGACTTAAAGAACCACACAGCATTGTTAAGGCTGACTATCAATACTCTATCCTATGGTATGAATTACCCTTAACCTTTTTATTTGTCTTGGATTTTAATTATTGACAATTCATGATTGAGAACCTTGAGGAGTCTCTGGAAGTCCCTGAGGGTAATGGAGTCTCTGCTGAATTTATTGTGTAAGCTATTGCTATTCATTCCAGCCTTTTCGGCTAACTCTTTGAATGTCATATCATTGTTATCCTGACACAGTTTTTTGATTGTGTCTTTTGGGTTTTCTATCAATCCTCTCACCTGCCTTTATCTGGTGTCTATTATACCAGACTTAGACAGATAAATAAATTGTGTCTTGACAACACACGCAATCGTGAGATATTATGTATATCGTAAACACACGCTTTCGTGTGATACAAGAATAAATCAAATCAAATGTTTCAAAAGCAAAGGAGAAAAGAAAAATGGAAAAGACTAACAACACTAACAACACTAAGAACAACGCTAATGAGACCAGCAAGGCTAAGGAAGAATTGACCAAAGCAAATTACATTCTTGAAAAGCGTATTGATATTTTACACAATAGGCTGGCTAAGGCTGCAGAAAACTTCCTACAGGAACAGATACAAGATGTCATTTACAAGACACACCAGCAGGAAGAATTTAGAGAGACAATAGAGTCTAACTATGCTAAGGTCTCTGACCTCTGGCATACTCTGGACGATGACCAGAAAGAATTGTGGTCTGATATTCTACATGGTCTGGGAGTGTCCACAGGTATGCTCTTGTCTGAGGTATTTAAAGCTGGTATCAAGGCTTGCTATACACATGGGGAGACCTTGGAAAGCCTGAACAACCTTGAGACCGTGAATGTGTCTAAGGTGTTCTATGACGCTTTACCAACAGACCGCTATTAATGCACCAGAGAGAGGAGAGACAAACCATGAAAATGAAGCTCTATCATACTGAGGTCTTGAATATGACAATATCTAACATATATGAAGCTGGGGACGATAAAGCAGAAATAAAAAGGCTTTTGTCTAAGCTGGTAAATCACTACCTTGAGGATACAGTGACACCCAGAGAAAGACAGATACAAGCACAGTTATTGTTTATTGATTTGTCAACCTCTTTGGCTGATGATAAGGCAAGACAGACAGCTTGCAGGGAGATATTAAAAAATATCCTGCTGGGTGTCCTGATACCTAAATGACATAAAACAGAATACCAAAAGACACTCAAGTCTGGTACTATTGACTGACCTCTTGAGTGTCTTTTTTTGTTGTCATATTTACAATTATGCTGAAATAAGTTATTCTAACCATGATATGACTTGTTTCAATATAGCGTGAATATGAAAGAGAAAAGGAGAGAGAAAAGACTATGACAGCCATTAACGCTAATGAAACAATAAATACTTTGAACCCTGCCACATTGCAGGAAATAATCAATATGTCAGTTACCACAGCTCTAAAGCAGGTAAACAGTAAAGCACCGCTAAAGGGTGAAACCCTAACACTCAATGACTTCTTTTATGGTGACTTTCAGCAAACCCAGATAGAAAATACGGAATCCCAGAAAAACACGCTTAAAGCATGGTACAGACCACACATAAAGCCCTTGCTGGGTGATAAGGTCTTGACTGAAATAACCTATGAGGATTTACAGGGATTGTTGTCTACTCTGGATTTGTCTTATAATACCCTATGTTCATACAGGGGAATGCTAAAGCACATTTTCAGCTATGCCTTTAAAAGAGAATACATAGACAAGAACCCTACTACTGATTTGAAAGTACCCAGACAAAAGCAGAGAGACCACAAACCAAAGCTACCAGCAACAGCAGAACAATATAAATTGCTGTATGAAGTGTCTAAAGATGATTGGTGTAGTATCATTATCCCTCTGTTATTTGAGACAGGCATGAGGAGAGAGGAAATATTAGGTCTTGATTGGTCTGATGTTAAGGACGGATACATAAGCGTGAATAAAGCCTATGCCTCTACAAAGGGGGGTAATAGTAGCCCTATCCTAAAAGAACCTAAGACCAAAGGGAGCAAAAGACAAATACCAATATCCCCTACACTTGAAAAAGCCCTGAGGAAACACAAGGCTATGCAGGGGGGTGATAAAGATTATGTTGTGTCTCAGCAGCGTTTTAATGCTAGAATGTCTCCCACAGGCTTTAACAGGAAGTGGAAAGAGTACAAAGAAAAAGCTGGTATAAGAGACAGTATAACACCACATTCATGCAGACACTATTTTGCAAGCCTATTGTTGACTATGGGTATTCCTGTTAATGAGTGTATGAGACTCACAGGGCATGACAATTATAAGACCTTTATGAAATATGCGTATGTCGAACAAACTACTAAAGAGTCTTTGCATATTTTTGTGAATACGATAACTGACAAAAGTCCTATTGTTGTCTAAAGGGGGTATAAAAAGACACAAAAAAAGAGACGATATGCCACGCTACTAACATACCGCCTAAAGCCTTATTCTATCTATGTTTTGGTGGAGACGAGGGGGATCGAACCCCTGACCTCTTGAATGCCATTCAAGCGCTCTCCCAGCTGAGCTACGCCCCCATGCACAATTGATATTATACGTGATATGTACTTATGTGTCAAGAAAATTTATTGATATTTTCTATAACTTCCTGTAAAAATTTTCTTTAGACAGGGAATTTCTACTGATGTTTTTCCTGTAGCTGTTTGATTAAATGTACAGCTCCTATGCCCAAACCTGTAGCCTTGGCAATTTCCTCCAGTTCATAGCCATCAGCCAGCATATCCCTAGCGGCCTTGGTAGCAACCTCTGTATCCAGGCCTTGACCTTCATCAGTATAAGGCAATTGTTCACCCTTACCAGCATTGCTGACAGTCTGAGCCACATTGGCATTACCTCCCGCGCTAACCAGACCGTCCAGATTGCCAGTCTGAATATCCACAGCCTGCTGCAGAGCATCAGACTGCTGTACTGACTGCATGGTATTAGACTGAGCCTCATACTGTGCCTCCAGCTTCATAGAGGCCTCACGAATATACTCCCAGGCCTTTTCATCTGAAGGAGTCATGTCATAGCTCTCCTCAATATTATTGGCGGTCGCTGTTTCTCTGCCAGTATATACAGCAGCTGGGGGTTTTTCCTCCATATCAAGGTTTGGGGCTGACATTTTAACATCCATGTTGCCCATAGACTGCAACATATCAATTTTTTGCTGCAAAAGCTCAGCCTTATAGTCAGCCTCCCTAAGCATACGCTCCAAGCGATCCACATGCTCTGTCATGCGATTAATAATCTCATCAGCTGATTGCTCCAGCTCATATCTAAGTCTGCCTGTGGCCGCCTCCAATACTTCGGGATCATCCTCGCTTTTATTCAAATGCTGTCTGGCCAGCAGTACAATAACTGCCCCCAGAATAATAATAAATCCCAATATCTCTGTGGTCATGCGCAACTCCGTCCTGATAACAAATTAGCAGCTTATGTCTATACTGCGTCCTCTATATTGGTCCACAGCCATAGGCGGTTCCTCTGGAGCTTCCAAGGCCTCCTGCTCCTCCATAATCTCCTTGGGAGATTTGCGACGGCCTCTAGCCTGCTGTCTACGGCCCTGCTTTCGGTCTGGATTATCCTTAATTTTCTCTCCCTCAGCCTCATCCTTGGTACGTACCTGATTCTGTTGACGCTCAATAAGCTTTTTGTGCTGTTCCGCCTTAAAATCCTGCTGCAAAGCAGCCTGCTGATTAAGATTGTGCTGTATTTCCCCCACATCATTGGCATGTGGGACAGCCATACGCATATTCATTGGTGCAAAATCCATAAGTCTTCGCCTCAAATCTTAAATCAATAAGCACCTACCATGATAAAATCATCCTTAACATACTGGGTACAATGAGATTCCTTAACCTGAACATTCTTAACAATGGAGTTAATGGTCAATCGTACACCTGGATACATGGTATCTGCCACACATACTCGGCCATTCTGCATATTCTGCAGCTCCGCATCAATTTCCCTCAACCGCTTTTCACTGCGCTCCACCTTCCTTGCTAATGGGAACTGAGAACGAACCAAACTGTTCAGCTGCTCAACTTTGTTAGGCGGCAAAAGCTTTATATCTATTTTTTCCAAGGTTGACAAGGTTTTATTCAGCATTTCCAGACGCTTTTTGGCCTCATTGTATTCCTTCAGCACCTGCTGATATTCCTTTTGCAGCATAGGATTAACACCTACGCTTAAACGGGTAATAACATTGGCTTCATTACCTATGCATCTAGCTCGAATTTCCTCACCAGCCGCTAGGTTGCCACCAGTAATCTGCCCCTTGCCTTCATCCATAATGAGATGGTGACCTGCCCGTATAGTGGAATGCATAGCCACATCCTGAATGAAAATATCTCCACCAGCTTCGATATCAGCATTCTCAGCAAAGGAAGCATGAAAATCCCCTCTTGCCTTAATAAAGCCTCGGTTCATACCTCGAACGCCACCCTTGATAAATATATTGGCGCCTTCTACATTGGCTGCACTAACCATACCCATGATCTCAATATCTCCGGCTGCCTTTACCACAAAGCCAGCTTCCACATTGCCGCTAATAGTAACAGCTCCATCAAAATCAATATTGCCGGTTTCCATGCAGACATCTCCTTTGATTTCCAAACGAGGATCCACATCTATCTTGCTGCCCTTGTCTACAATCTGGCCGTCCATATCTGCCACCACAAAATTTTCGTCCTTGATAATGGTGTTCTTGCCAGCAGGCACAGGCTTGGGCTTACCATTTCTAGCCATAATCCTATCGCCAAATATATTTGTACCTGGAGTTCCTTTGGTATGAGGTATTCTCTCCGCCAATACCTGGCCCTTGTTAGCCCGCAGGAACATATTTAGATTCTTATAATCTGCCCTATCATGCTCATCTACCACAGGTACGCCCTTTTCGCCTACATTAAACTTACGGATAATCTGAGCATCCTGCCCATTCTGAGGAGCCTCTCCCTTGGCCACCTCCGTAGGACGACCGGTATGACTTGCTTCCTTAACGGCCTCATCATTAATACCATATCTGACATTTTTTGCCTGCAATGCTTCATATATCATTTCTGCCGTAGGAATAGACTGCTTACCAGCCACATCAAATCTTATGGCAGCAGACAATCTATCTGAAGCAATCTCTACAATAACCTTGCCATATTCTACATGCTCCTGCAAGGCTTCCTGATCTACTTCATCAGCAGCCTGGCTGGAATAGCCCTGTGGCAAAGTAAAATCCTTGCCCAAATAAACAGGAACGCCGTCATTTTTTCTCAATGCATCAGTCATAGCCATTAAGTCATAATCCGAAACACTAAAATCCTTTAAAACCCGACGCATATCAGAAACCTCAAACATCAGGCCAGTCCCATCCTTGGGGTATACGGTTAGATAGATACCATCTGCACAGAATTCCAACAGATAGCCTTCTTTCTCGCCACCTACTTTTGCTATAATCTTACGTTCATCCATGTACAGCCCCCCTGGCTATTCTTCAATACTAGATGCCAGTATCTGATATATGTAAAATGTATCAGAGTTCATTCATATTAGCCAAAAATCCCCTTAGCTTGAATATAGCCTTGGTATGCAGCTGGCAAATACGCGCTTCTGATAAATGCATTATCAAGCTTATTTCCTTCATGGTCAATTCATCATAATAATATAAAGACACCACTAGCTTTTCTTTTTCGGTCAGCTCATCCAATGCCCCCATGAGAGTTTCCTTTAGCTCTACGTATTCAGCACTGCTGTGAGGATCCATATCCTGAGCCCCTGCGGCCTCAGATTTCATATATTCCCCAAGAGGTATAATAGTTGCTGCATTTATCTGCTGCTCCAGATGATGTACCTGTTCCACAGTCATATCTAATTCCTGAGCCAGCTCCTCATCTGTTACCCCGTGGCCTAGTGTACCCTCCAGCTTGTTTACCGCAGTCTCATATCTACGGATTTTTTGTCTGAGGGAAACGGATATCCAATCCCTGGAACGCAAATCATCCTTCATGGCCCCGCTGATACGCAGGCCGGCATAGGTCTCAAATTTGTTTCCTCGCCGGATATCATATCTGGCCACTGCATCCATCAGGCCAAAATATCCGCTGATTAGCAAATCATCCCTGTCCACATGGGCTGGCAGACTCATGGCCATACGACCAGCTATAATATTTACCAGAGGCAGATAGTGCTCCACCAGCTGGTTGCGAATTTCCAGAGTTGGATTCTGGGAATATTCCTGCCAAAGAGTATTTATATCCTCAGCTGATTTATGATCATTCTGCACTATGCCTCACCACCATTGCTTGTATCACCTGATTACGATTCACTGCTGCCTGTTACCTTGCGGAGAGAATCTGTATCCAGAGGTGCAAATCCCTCCTGATTACTCTTCTCCGGCTGTGGCTCAGTAACAGCATCCTTATCCTGAGCATCCCCCGCTACTTCGGCTTCTGCCTCAGATTGCTCCTGCTTTTCCTTCTGCTTCAAATCTGTCATAGCCTGCTCTGTTTCCTTAATCAGAGAGCCATAACCTATCTTTTCAAACAGAAAAGCACCGATATAAACCAATACACCGGTGGCTAAAAAAATGCAAGCTGTCCGCATGAGAATAACCGATATGCGGACATCACTCAGCAATCCGGCAGCTATAGCCGTCAAACCTGCTATAGCTGCAAATACCAGGGCCGCCGTAAGCTTACAAATATCTATCATGTTAGATTTCCTTATCACCCTTGTCTATGGTTTTTACCTTATAGACACCATTGGCCAAATCAATCTGCACAGTTCGTCCATAGTTGCCCCCTGTATCCTCTCCCACAACAGGAATAGATAAGCTAGCCAATATTTCCTTGGAGACTGCGGCATTACGCAGACCAACTCTCATAATATCGGAAGCATTGGCAAAAGCAAACATCTGGGCACCGCCAGCCAGCTTGGCAACCAATCTGGACTTGGCCGCTCCCATGCTAATAAGCTCCTGTAGCATATCCTTGATTCCCGTATCGGCAAATTTTGCTCTATTCTCATTGGAACGGGATTTGCTACTATCAGGCAGCATAATGTGCAGTAGACCACCAATTTTTGTCTGAGGATCGTACAGGGAAATGCCTATACATGAACCCAGACCATAACTTATTAAGATATCAGGTGCACGGCCAACCTTATAGTCAGCCATCCCCACCTTTACTAAATCTGGCATATAGTTACACTCCCACTGCTTGTAATATTATCTCCAACGAACCTGGATCTGGTACGAGGAAAAAATGTCCCTTGATACCATCATCCTCAGTTTTGAATTCAGTTTCAATAACCAAGGCATGGTCACCCATCTGGCCAAGCTGTACCAGCACAACGCTAAGAATAGCCCCTGCCATATCCATAGCCAAGGCTGGAATAGATGGCAGCAAGGAAATATTCGTAAAATTAAACAGCGCATTAAGGTAGGCACCGGAAAGAATATTGCCTATCTCCATCAAGGCTGATTCATCCATAAAGTCCAGCTTCTGGGTGTCGCCATGCTTCTTGCCCATAAGCATATCCACCAGATAGAAAGCACTATCCCTTGGCAGCAAGAACAAAATATTGCTAGGAGCCTTGCCATATACCCGCAGGAATACGCCTACCACCATTGTATCAGGACCGCCTACCAGCTCTGGAACCTCCTCCAAGGGTACAATAGATACCCTTGGCACATCCATATCTATACGACGATTGATAATCTGTGACAACGCTGTAGCAGAATTTCCTGCACCTACATTGCCTATTTCTCGTAGTGCATCCATCTGCACCGGAGAAAGACTTGCGATATCATCTGACATTTCCTTTATCCCACCAATCTATACAATCTGAAAGATTTATTCCTCACCACTCAGTCCTATGATTTCACTGATATTAAGCTGGATAATCAATCTGCCATCCACCTTGCCGATACCGGAAATAAACTTAGAGCTGGAATCCGTACCAGAGGTAATAGCTCTGGTGGTATCAATATCTGCTGCACTAATAGTACGCACCTCTGTTACTGCATCCACCAGCATACCTACGGAAACTTCATCGTGCTGTACAATAACAATTCTAGTATTAGCAGTATATGGTGTATCCTCCAAGCCCAAACGCTTTTTCAAATCAATAACTGGCAATACGCTGCCACGCAGATTGATTACACCCTTTATGAAATCCGGTGCAAAAGGAACACGGGTAATATCGGTTAAGCCCTTGATTTCCTGCACGTTTAAAATACTGAAGCCATATTCTTCATTTCTCAGCTTAAAGGCAACTACCTGTACATCATCGTCAGTCATTACCTTATCATCCTTAGCCATCTTCTGTACCCCCTTCGATTACATCAATGCGCTGACATCCAGAATCATAGCCACATGGCCATCACCCAGAACAGTAGCACCTGCCAACATCTTCAGGCCGGACAAAAGCTTGCCTAAAGTCTTGATAACGATTTCCTGCTGGCCAATAAGATTATCTACCACAATACCAATCTTGTGGTCACCAACATGAACAACAACCACAAAGATATCATCCTCTTCATTGGACTTACCCTGTGGTACACTCAGTACCTCATTAAGGCGAGCAATTGGTATAATCTGTCCACGCAGAACAATAACTTCCTTGTTCTGTACGGTCTTAATGTCATTAGGAGTAATATTGATGGTGCTATCAATGGAGCCCAAAGGAATAGCATACATCTCATCCTGAACCTTAACCAGCATAGCCTGAATAATAGCCAAGGTCAGAGGCAGCTTAATCTTGAAAACAGAACCATCATCAATCTTGGTTTCTACATCTACATGGCCACCCAGAGACTCAATCTTGCTGCGTACTACGTCCATGCCTACACCGCGTCCGGATACGTCAGTGATGGTTTCAGCAGTAGAGAAGCCTGGCAGGAAAATCAAACGTACTGCATCAGCATCTGACAAAGCATCAGCTTCCTCACGGCTAATCATACCCCTTTCTACAGCCTTGTTACGAATCTTATCAGCATTAATACCAGCACCATCATCCGTAACCATGATAACTACATTGTTACCCTCATGACGAGCAATCAGGCCAACCTCACCAGTTCTTGGCTTGCCCTTGGCCTCACGATCATCAGGATGCTCTACACCATGATCCAGAGAGTTTCTCAGCAAATGCATCAGTGGATCACCGATTTCATCAATTACGGTACGATCCAGCTCTGTATCCTCACCCTCAATAGTCAGGTTAATATCCTTATTCAATTCCTTAGCCAAATCTCTAACCATACGTGGGAAACGGTTGAATACCTGGCTAACAGGCACCATTCTTACCTTCATAACTACGGACTGCAAGTCAGTAGTTACTCTATCCATCTGCTCCAAGGTCTCTGTCAGCTCAGTAAGACGATGAGTCATACCAATCTGCTCCAAACGTACCTTGTTAGTAACCAGCTCTCCTACCAGATTCATAAGGCTATCCAGTTTTTCAATATCAACACGAACAGACTGTCCACCTACATGAGTCTTTTTATCGTGCTTACCATTGCCATTAGCTGCCGGATGCTTATCTGCTGCCTTGGCAACAGGAGCTGCCTTTGGTGCTGGAGTGGAAGACTTGGCAACAGCAGCTCCAGTCTTTGGTTCTTCAGCATTCTTTGGTGCATCCAAAACAATTTCGGTAGCTTTTACTGCACTGATTTCAGAAATACCAGCAACCCCTTCTTCTATTTTATGAGCATCTGCATCAGTTACCAGACAAACATCAAAGCTATGGTCAAATTTTTCCTGCTCCAAATCCTGAGCTGGTGGCACAGACTTAATAACATCGCCCAGCTCGTCCAGAACATTCATAACCATGTAGGAACGAGCAGATTTCAAAAGACAAGTATCCGCAATCTCCACATGTACCCAGAATGGAATCAAGCCACTATTCTTGGCCTCTCTAATAACCAACATATCTGTATCATTCAGCTCGCATCCCTCTGGCATCTGGGACTTATCAGGTTCTGCCGCCGGCTCAACAGGAGTTCCTGGCAGCTTCACACCAGTTTCTGCCTCAGCCTGTGCCACAGACTCTCCTTTAGCAATGGCATTAACCATACGAACCAGCTCAGATACATCAACTGCATCCTCACCGTCTCCGTTGGCTATATTATCAACCATTTCCTGCAATGCATCTACACATTTGAAGATTACATCAATAATTTCCTCGCTAACCTTCAGCTGTTCCTTGCGGAGCATATCCAAAAGATTCTCCATATCATGAGTCAGCTCGGCAGTCTTGGTATAGCCCATAGTAGCAGACATCCCCTTCAAGGTGTGAGCATTACGGAAAATCTCATTAAGGACTGATAAATCCTCAGGATCATTTTCCAGGCTCAGCAGACCATCATTCAGAGACTGCAAATGTTCCCGTGATTCATCCAAAAACATTTCCATGTACTGATTTGTTTCCATTTCTATTCCCCCTGATTTGATTAATTCCTAACTCTTTTTATAATCGCATCTGCTATCTGCCCTATTGGCAGAACCTCATCTGCAATGCCAGCCTCCACTACGGATTTTGGCATACCATATACAACACAGGTTTCCTCAGCCTCAGCTATAACATAGCCCCCAGCCTTCTTTATCTTTTTCATTCCAGCAGCACCATCACATCCCATACCTGTAAGGATAACTGATACCACCTCAGAACCATATTTTACCACAGAATCAAACATTATATCCACCGCTGGCCTATGGGAAGCCAAAGGCGGATCCTGATTCAGAGAAAGCTCTCTTTTTGCAGCATTTCCTCTAACTGTAAGATGATATCCACCTGGTGCAATATAAACATGACCTGGCAAAATAAGATCTCCCTGCTCTGCTTCCTTAACCGTAACCTGAGACAGAGAATTCAATCTCTCGGCCAATGATTTGGTAAAGCCTGGTGGCATATGCTGCACAACTACCATACCACAAGGCATATTGGCTGGCAACCTTGGTATTACCTGCTGCAGGGCTCTTGGTCCTCCTGTTGAGGTTCCTAGAGCCACAAGCTTGGTAGAATTACCTCCAGCCGAACTGCTATAGAATGATGTAGCAGGCTTCTGCTTCATTAGAGGATTCTCATGCTTGGCCAACATACTGGTATATCCATGAGATGTAGATAGACCTGTAGTTTTGCTTGTCTGAGAGGATTGATTTCCATAACCTTTCCTCTCAAATATATTAATTCGCTTTAAATTCGGCGCTTCCTGCTTTTTCTGAAAAATATTCTGGATATTTTTTGTTTTTCCTACTCCAACAGAGGCAACACTGCGACATTTTTCAATAATATCGTCCTCTATGCTATCTATTTTGGAGATTGAACCTCCTGCCTTGCAAAGAAAATCCACTGCTCCTAGTTCCAAGGCCCTAATGGTTTCATCCGCATCCTTCTTGGTAAGACTGCTGAACATCAACACGGGCACAGGGCAGTCCTTCATAATGACCTGCAAAGCCTGCAAGCCATCCATTACAGGCATATTGATATCCAGCGTCAGCAGATCTGGTTTTTCTTTGGCAACCAGCTCTACAGCTTCCTTACCATTTCTGGCAATACCTACTACCTGAAAATCTGGTGTTTTGGTCAAAAGGTCTGATATTACCTTTCTCATAAAGGCAGAGTCATCTGCTATAACCACGCGAATCATTTGCCTGCCTCCTCTCACTTAGTGCCAATTCCCTTGGCCAGACTTTGTCTTTGTATTTCAAAAATAAACTTTACCAGCTTATTCTGATGTACCTTGCTCATATCCAAGAATTTTACACCTATCTGATAAGTAGGTGTGGTTGCATTTTTGATAGGAACACATCGCATTATCTGACCGGTAATCCGCAGCATTCCCACTCCCGGAATGCTGGTCAGCTCTACTACTGCCTTGCTGCCTACAGGCAGCTCCTTGTCATTGGTAAGGGCAATGCCACCGCCGCTGATATCAGTAATGCGGGTGATAATCATATCTCCCATGGCACCATATTCATTAAGGGGCCGCAAAATTACTGTATAGTCTGCTGATACACGAACAAATTCCCTATTCTGAATCTTTTGTACCTCAGCAGGCATAGTAACAATCCAAACAGGGATATTCCCTTCCCTAGCCTTATCCAAGTAATGGGTACTAAACTTGTAAAAGCATCCATCACCAGGAGTTTTGCCCATCATAGCTTCTCCAGGTCTAGGAATAATTGGTACTCCTTTTTCGTTCATGGGCATAGCTGCCAATATTTTACCATTTTTGATTTCTTCTACACGGCTGCTTACACCTTCCGGTGCTTCCTCTGGATAGAACTCCAGTCGCGAACCAATCTTTATTACCTTGTCTGCAGCTAATTTTGTGCCTTTAAAACCACTCATTGGTATCCCCTCATAGTAAATTAGTATAAAGCAACCAAATTCATCTTTTGGTTACTGAAAAATCTCGCCTTTTCTTCTATTTTATCTAAAAACACATATTATTGCAAAAATATTAACGAACGTTATGAAAAAATTTTCGTAAAAACCCCTGCCAGCCCATTTTCACCTGCTGTTCTTTGCCTGTCAGCAAGGAATCAGCCAAAGAGGCTATACATTTAGAGGACAAAGAATCTGGATATGCAGCCATAATAGGAACCTGTTTTCTAACAGAGCGCATCATATTGTTATCGTCTAAAATAAATCCCAAAGATTCCAATTTCATATGGAGAAATTTATCTGCTGTACAAATAAGCTTGTTGGCCGTTTCATGACTTTCCATAAGGTCGAAAACACGATTTACCACCAGTCTGATAGGCTGCTGGGCTCCCAAACTGCAATATGCCTTCAAAACCGCATAGCCATCTGTCAAGGAGGTTGGCTCTGGCGTAGTAACCAAAACTACCTCGTCAGAGGCCATAATAAAGTCCAAAACATTTTTGCCGACCCCGGCACCAGTATCTACCAAAATAATATCTGCCCAATCATCACAACCAGCCAGTTTATTAAAAATAACCTGCCTTTGAATAGTAGACAGCTCCCCAGCATGCTCCATACCAGAGCCACCAGATATATAGCTGACTCCGTAAGGCCCCCGTATCAGCACATCCTCCAGCTCTACACCTTCATTAACCAAAGACATCATGGTCTGACGGGAACTGGTCCCCAGCAGTACATCCACATTGGCTGTGCCAAGATCTGCATCCACCACCACCACACGTTTGCCCTTTTTTCCCATGGCAATGGCTAGGTTCACCGTAAGATTGGTTTTGCCTACGCCTCCCTTGCCACTGGTAATAGCAATAACTCTGGCTCCCTGACTAACTGGCTGATAAGTCATGCTCTGAGAGCTTCCATGCAATTTCCCGGAGTCCATTGTATCTTCTTTTGTAATTTTCCCCTCTACAAGCATTCTCAGCCTGGTAGCCTGATCATCCATACCCTCTTACCTCAGCAACAACTCCGCTAATTTTTCAATACTAGCAGGCTCAATATCATCAGGCACACTCTGACCGTTAGTCAAATAGGATAAAGCTGCCTTACGTCTATGCAAAATATTCAAGATTATGCCATGAGTCTTGGTTTCATCCACCTTGGTAAAAATCACCCTGTCTGGCTTGCACAAGGAGAAATTATCCAAAAGCTCCAGTCCATCACTGGTCTTAGTGGTAGCACTCATAACCAGATGCTTTTCAATATCAGCATCTATATTCAACAGCTCGCTAAGCTCCTTCATCTGATAAGCATTATACTGACTTCTACCAGCTGTATCCAGTAAAATAAGCTGCTTGTCCCGATGCTTTTCAATAGCCTCCTGAAGTGCCTGTGGATTGTAAACAATTTCCAAAGGCAAGCCCAGAATATCAGAATAAGTTTTCAGCTGCTCCACAGCAGAAATACGATAGGTATCTGCTGTAATCAAAGCCACCTTGGCCCCTTCTTCCAAAACAAATTTAGCAGCAATCTTGGCTAGAGTTGTGGTTTTGCCTACACCAGTAGGGCCTATCAAAGCCACAATCTTTGGCTTGTCGGAATACAGAGTAATGCCGTTGGCGATTCGAATGGCCTTGCGAACATATTTCTCCAAGGCTTTCAATGCCTTGATAGAATTCTGAGGCGCCAATATCTCTGTGCCGTTCAGCTTGGAAATCATATCCTCCAAAACATGCTGACTGATTCCCTGAGCCTCCATAGCTCGCTGCAAATTAGGTATGCCACCTGCTTCATCCTTGTTGCGGCTCATTTCCACCAGCATGGATTTCATTTCCTCCAGCTGGTTCTGCAAATCCAAAATTTCCTGTTCCTTAACATCCAAATCAGTGGCATCTTCAGAAGCCGTTTCAGTTTCCTTTTCCGAAGACAATTGTTCCGCATCTGATTCTACACTAACTAATTTTTCTTCAGCCACACTAACAGACTCAGCCAACTCTTCCTTGACCACTGGCTGTTCTACCCCAGAATTCACATCAACAGCTGGTTGCACAGGGGCAACCTGCTCATTAACAACTGGTTGATCTGACAACTGCTGTGGCAATGTTCCAGAAGCACTTTCTTCGGATTCGGCCTGCTCCTGTGCTCTATTGACACTAGCCAGCACCTCACCAAAGGTGGGACTAGGGGTATTCTGTGCCATAGCATGACTAATAGCCTCTATGGTGCCTGCCGTCTGATACTGGCTTACCATATTTCGTGGTGTAAAATTCCCTGTAGGCTGTGGCTCTGGTGCAGAATTTCTGCTGGCTCTAGCTGCCGCTGCCGCCTGCAATACCGCCTCTGAGGCAGCACCAGTATCCATAGCAGGCTTCTGCTCCTTTACTACAGGCTCGTCCTCAATAGCTGCAATAACCTCCACAATTTCCTTGGCATGAAATCCCCAGATACCGCCCTTTTTGATTTTGTTTGTATGAAGAATTACTGCATCTACTCCCAGCTCTGACTTAACATTAGCCATAGCCTCCTTGAGAGTAGGTGCCTTAAAGCTCTTTATCTGCACTTATAACTTCACCACCCCTATAATCTGAATCTCAACAGATTGATCAATCTCCGCATGTGACAGAACAATAATTCCTGGCACAGAACGCTCTACCAGCTTTCTAAAATACAAACGCACAGTAGGGCTGGTCAAGGCAATTGGCTGATAACCCATATCTGTCAGCTTTTGCAACTCCTTGGTAAGGGAGTTCAGCAGCTTCTGCATGGTGTCAGGATCCAGGCTGACATAGGAACCTCGCTCTGTTCTCTGCACAGCTCCTGCAATCCTGTTTTCAATAGCAGGATCCAAGGTAATACAGGTCAGCTGATTGTTCTGAGTATATTGCTGGGTAATCTGTCTTGCCATAGCATGACGTACATACTCTGTCAATATCTCAGTATCCTTGGTGGCCTGAGCATAATCTGCCAATACTTCCAAAATAGTAGTCATATCTCTGATAGACACCCGCTCCCTAAGCAGGTTAGCCAAAACCTTCTGAATATCTCCCACGCCCAAAAGATCTGGCACCACCTCGTCCACAAGGGATGGATTGGTTTTCTTAGCATTATCAATAAGATTCTGAGTTTCCTGACGTCCCAGAATTTCATCAGCATGAGCCTTGACAACCTCTGTAAGATGGGTAGCCAATACGGATACAGCATCTACCACAGTATAGCCATTTAGCTCAGCCTGTTCTCTGGAAGCCTCTGGAATCCACAAAGCTGGCAGGCCAAAGGCTGGTTCAATAGTATCAATACCCTGAATTTCTTCAAATACAGTACCAGAATTCATAGCCAAATAATGATCTAAAAGCAACTCGCCCTTGGCTATCTCAACACCTTTGAGTTTAATAATATAGGCATTAGGCTTAATCTGAATATTATCTCTAATTCTAATGGTTGGCACCACCAGTCCTAGTTCCAAAGCGCACTGGCGTCTGATCATCACAATACGATCCAGCAAATCGCCGCCCTGCCCAGTATCTACCAAAGGTATCAAGCTGTAGCCAATCTCCAGCTCCATGGGATCTACTTGCAACAGAGAAACAATATTCTCCGGCTTGTTGGCCTCTGTTTTTGTCTTTTCCTTTTTCTCCACCACAGCAGTTTCCTGTACCTTTTTGTCTCCATTGGAAATCTGACGACCAATAAGGCCACAGACAGCAGCCAAAATGGCAAAAGGAGCTCCTGGCAAACCTGGCACACAGGCCATAGCCAACAGCACGCCACAGACAATGTAGAAAACTCTTGGCTTGGCTCCCAGCTGATGAATCAAATCATAACCCAAATTGCTTTCGGAGGCAGCTCTAGTAACAATAATACCGGTAGCTGTAGAAATCAACAGGGCAGGAATCTGATTTACCAAGCCCTCACCTACAGTCAACAGTGTGTAGTTCTGCAGGGCCTGCTCCACTGTCATATTACGCTGTACCATACCGATGACAAAGCCACCGGTAATGTTGATGATAATGATAATAATTGCCGCAATGGCATCGCCCTTAACAAATTTGCTGGCACCATCCATAGCACCGTAGAAATCAGCCTCTCGCTGAATCTTTTTACGCCGCTCACTGGCTTCAGCATCTGTAATAGCACCCTGATTCAAATCCGCATCAATAGCCATCTGCTTACCAGGCATAGCATCCAAGGTAAAACGGGCAGATACCTCAGCTACACGCTCAGCACCCTTGGTGATAACCAGGAACTGAATGATAATCAGAATAACGAAGATAATGAAACCTACAACTGCATTACCACCAACTACGAAATTACCGAAGGAGCTAATAACCTCTCCTGCATAGCCCTCCAGCAGAATAAGTCGTGTTGAGGAAACATTCAGCGCCAAGCGAAATAAGGTGGTAATCAACAACAAGGAAGGAAATACGGAAAGATCCAGAGCCTCCACATTGTAGATTGCGCTCATTACTACCACCAGTGCCAGAGTAATATTCATACACAGCAGCAAATCCAGCAATATTGTGGGCAACGGAATAATCATCATAACAACAATTGTTACGATGCCTACTGCTATCATTACGTCGCTATATTTTTTTACAAAGCCGATCTTGCCGGCAGTCATTTCAGGTGCAGCCATATTCTATCTCCTGACACTTTTCATATTCTATGCATAACGCCTTCTATGGCGATGTTTAAGCTTGTATACATATGCCAAAACCTCTGCCACTGCCTTGAACAGTTCCTGAGGCACACTGCCTCCTACCTCAACTGCAGCATAGAGAGCTCTGGCCAAAGGCTTGTTTTCCACAATAGGAACCCTATTATCTCTGGCAATACCCTTAATTTTTTGTGCCACCGCATCCTGGCCCTTGGCCAGCACCACCGGCGCCGTCATGCCGCTTTCGTATTTCAAGGCCACGGCAAAATGAGTAGGGTTGGTGATAATAACATCCGCCTTGGGCACCTCCTGCATCATTCTGGACATAGCCATCTGACGCTGCTTCTGGCGAATCTTACCTTTAATCTGAGGATCACCTTCCTGCTGTTTGAATTCCTCCTTAACCTCCTGCTTACTCATTTTCAAATCCTGATTGTTCTGCCATTTCTGATACATAAAATCCAGAACAGCCATAATCATAAACAGGCCGATAATCTTGAAGGCCAAATCAAAAACTATATCTGACACCTTAGCTGCTCCGGAGAAAATATCCGTAAAAATCAGCTTCGGCATCTGAAACAGCTCATCGGCTAAATAAATATAGACCAATGAACCGATAATGGCAATCTTAAACAATGACTTTACCAGTTCCACCAGAGAACGCTTGGAAAAAATTCTCCCAAAACCGCTGATAGGATTTAGCCTGCCAGGATTAAAGCTGAGCTTCTCTGTGGAAAAATTAAAGCCCACCTGAGCCACATTCATGGCCAGGCCAATAATCATGATAAAGACCATCAAGGGCATGGCTGTTTTGGCCAGCAAACTCACTATGCCAATAAACAGCTGCATAATGGATTCCTCGTTTACATCGAAATTCAGATTACCGAAAATGTAAACAGTATAATTCATAACCTCCTCCACCGCTGTGGAGCCTAACATTTTCAGTACGAAAAATCCCGCCAATAGCACAAAGGCAGCACTGATTTCCTGACTGCGGCCCACCTGGCCTTTTTTCAGAGCATCCTGCTTGCGCTTGGCCGTTGGCTCCTCTGTTTTCTCACCAGCAAAAAGCTGTAAATCAAAAACAAAATCCACCTGGCCACTGCCTCTGTCTTTATTGTCTTTTCTATTGTAATGCCCGTAGGGCAATGGTAATATTGCCATACATTTCATTGAACAACACATCCAAAAACATCACATAAAAAGGCATAATCACTGCAACAGTAAAAATACCTATCACAATCTGCATGGGAATACCTACCACAAATATATTCATCTGAGGCATAGTTCTAGCCAATACACCTAAAGATACATTAGTCAACAGAATAGAAAAGGTTAATGGCATGGCAATTTTCATGCCTGTTACAAAAACCCCAGCGGTAAAATCTGTTATCAAGGTAGCAATATCCGTATTGAAATTCACTCCCAGCAAGGGAATTGAATCCACACTGCCTACCACAGCCGCCAAAAGCATATGATGCCCATTGGTGACCACAAAAACTATCAAGGTAAGATAATATAAGAAGCTGCCAATCAGAGGATTTTGCTGATTGGAGGTAGGATCCATCTCATTAACTACCGCAAAGCCTGACTGTAAATCCATAATTTTACCAGCCATATTCACAGACATCATAGCCACATAGGCCACAAAGCCAATCAGCCAGCCTATAAACAGCTCTGACACTACAGCCAGAGTATACCCCAATATGGATACAGGCGCTGTTACTGCCATCTTGGCATCCACCACGGGAAAAAGCACCAAGGTAATGGCAAAGGCTATACCTGCTCGAAAATAAATCGGAATATTTTGACTGCCCCAAAAAGGTGCAATCAGAAACAGCCCGCTGACTCTGGTCATCAAAAGCAGAAATACCGCTGCGTGATTCTGCAGCAATTCATAAAAATCCACAGCGCCACCTCTTAGCCTATGTAATAAGGCAGATTAACCAAGACATTGGTTACATACTCCACCATAAGCCTCAGCATCCAAGGGCCAAAAATCAATATGGCCACAAAAACAGCCACAATCTTTGGAATAAAGGCCAAGGTCTGCTCCTGAATGGAAGTAGTAGCCTGAAAAATGCTGACTGCCAAACCTACCAGCAAGCCCAGCCCCAGCATTGGTGCAGAAATAATCAACACCATCCGCAGGGCCTCCTGTGCCATCTGTATTACTAAATCACCTGACATATACCCACCTGTTTCTACTTAAAGCTGATAATCAAGGACTTAATCAAAAGATGCCAGCCGTCTACCATAACAAAAAGCAATATCTTGAAAGGCAGAGAAATCATTACTGGCGGCAGCATCATCATACCCATGGACATCAGGGTACTGGCCACAATCATATCAATAACAATAAATGGTACATATAACATAAAGCCTATCTGAAAGGCTGTCTTCAGCTCACTAATCATATAGGCAGGAATCAGAGTAAAGGTAGAAACCTCCTCGGGACCACTAGGTCTTGGACCATCTGCTAAATTTACAAATAGTGCCAAATCTGATTCCCTGGTTTGTTTGAACATAAACTCACGAATAGGCTCTACTGTCCTGTCAATAGCCTCCTCCTGGGTTATCTGACCAGCCAAATAGGGCTGCAGACCGTTCTCATTGGCCTGACTCCAATAAGGAGCCATAATATAAAAGGTCAAAAACAGGGATAAGCCTATAATTACCATATTTGGCGGAGCTGTCTGGGTTGACAAAGCATTACGTAAAAAACCAAGCACCACAACAATTCTGATAAAGGCTGTTGTCATTATCAGAATCGAGGGTGCTATGGACAAGATTGTCAACACGGCCATCAGCTGCAGGGTAACTGCTACATCCTGTGGATTTTCTGATGAACCGACATCAATATTTACATTTGGTATCAAGGGGGCTGCCGAAGCAGCATCCACCCACATAAAAGCTAATAGCAGAGCCATTATGCAAGGGCACAAAAGCCTCTGTACTCTGGTCACTATCTCCACAACTCCTATTCTCTGCGATTCAATCCCTCACGAAACAGAGACGGCACTCGCTTGGTCAACTCCTCCAGAGAGGACAACTGACTAGCAAAGGCACTATTATCTATAGGCTGTACCACAGCCTGACGTCTCAGCCGATCTATTTCTTCCGGGTCCTCAATCTCCCCCAGCAGAGTAATCTGCTGTTCTGTAACTCCCAGTAGCAAAAGCTTGTCAGCAATTTCTACCACACAGACAGATTTGTTTGGCCCTAGAGCCAAATGCTCCAATAATCGTCCTCCTGTAGATGTTGTACGATTCTGGAAACGACCACTCAGAAATTTGGATGCAAAATAAGCCATGACAACCACAAAGGCAAATACAGCCACAAGGCTGACCAAATATGCCAATGTTGACCACCATGACATTTGAGAAGGTTTTGGATCTGTATTTTCATAGCCGGACAGATAGCCGCCACCTGAACCAGCCGTATCAGCAGCTGCCGCCAGACAATCTGGCGACAGTACTGAAAACACCAAAATTAAAATACATAGGACAGATGCCATGGAGTAAAAACGACTCCAGTTACTCATCAGCCGACTGCTTTACGAACAGCCTCCAGTACGCGGTCTGGCTGGAAAGGCTTTACAATGAAGTCACGGGCACCTGCCTGAATTGCTTCAATAACCATAGCCTGCTGACCCATAGCAGAGCACATCACGATCTTTGCATTAGGATCAACCTTCTTTATCTCCTTGACAGCACTAATACCATCCATCTCAGGCATAGTAATATCCATGGTAGTCAAATCTGGCTTCAGCTCCTGGTACTTCTCCAATGCCTTCATACCATTCTCAGCCTCACCAACAACCTCATAACCGTTTTTGGTCAGGATATCCTTTACCATCATTCTCATGAACGCTGCGTCATCAACCACCAATACTCTAACTGCCATTTGTCATCTCTCCTTGTCTATTTAACGTATAACAAGCTAAATTTCGTCTATAATCAATACCATTGTACTTTAAACCTGAAAATTTTTCAAGTCCCAGTACAATTTGCTATCCTACAAAGACTGAACTCTTTCCATAGGACTTACTATTTCTGTAATGCGGACACCAAAATTCTCATCAATAACTACAACCTCGCCCTTGGCTGTCAGCTGGCCATTAACATGAATGTCCACTGGCTCACCAGCCAGTTTGTCCAACTCAATAATGGAGCCGGTAGAAAATTCCAGAATCTCACGAATTGATTTTTTAGTGCGTCCCAGCTCAACAGTAACCTGCAGTGGAACATCCTGAATCAAGCTGATATTCGCTGCATTAACCTCAACTGGTTCATTGGTAAGAGGTGCAAACTGTGCATTCTGCACCGGTACTCCTGAAGATACCACATTGTTAGCATAAGCAGGAGGTGCATATACAGGCTGAGCCCCCATAGGCGGAGCCGTATACTGCGGCTGCTGTGTCGGTGCCGCATACTGTGGCTGCGGAGGAGCTGCATACTGAGGTGCTGCTGGCTGTGGAGCCGGTGCAGCTGGGGCTGGAGCTGCTGCTACTGGAGCCACTGGAGCTGGTGCAGGCTCTGGTGCTGGTGCTGGAGCTTCCTGAGCCTCAGCCTCTGCACCGCCTCCCATCAGGAAGGACACCATTTCCTTAGCCACATCCAAAGGAAGAATCTGCATGATTTCGCTGTCAATAAGGCCATCTACCTCCATGCGGAAGCTGGTTTTTACCACTGGCTCATCATTGTTCACCAAATCTGTAATTTTATCTTCGGCCCCTAAATCAATAAGATTTACCTTTGGTGGGGAAATATCTATTTTTTTGTTAAACATGGTAGAGAGAGAGGTTGCCACTGTACCCATCATCTGGTTCATGGCCTCACCCACAGCACTCATATGAATATCATTGAGCTCTTCCTGTGGATTTAATCCATCTCCACCCATCATCAAATCTGCAATAATAGAGGCATCAGAAGCCTGAATGGCCAGAATATTATTGCCATTGATACCTATTACATAGCCTACCTCAACCACCAAGTAAGGCATTGGATACTGATTCTGAATCGTAGACATAGTATCCACACTTACAGTAGGGGTTGTAATATTAACCTTATGTCCTAACAATACTGACAATGTTGTTGCAGCACTGCCCATAGAGATATTACCAATCTCACCCAGGGCATCCTTCTCCATACTGGACAGCAGATCATCCGATAATACAGAAGAAGCTTCCTCATTAGATGCCGAATCACTGGCAGCAGGCTCTGATGCAGCGCCGTTCAGCAGCGCATCAATTTCCTCTTGCGTCAAATCAGCCATTAGTATCTTCATCTCCTTCCGAAATTATTCTGGTAATCTGTACTGCTTTTTTATTGCCAGAGGTACCAGGACGGCAATAAAATTTTTCCATATTGCCTAATATACATTTTAATTCATCATCAACCTTGGTATCCATCTGTAGGACATCCCCATAGCTTAGGGACAGGAATTCCTGCAAGGTTATATTAAATGCTCCCATCTGAATAATAACAGGAACCTTGGTATTATTCAGCTTACGTCGAATAATAGCCTCATGCTCAGGATTATCCTCCTTAGTTACAGAGGCTGCCACCCAGAAGGTGGTTGTCAATTTCGACATAATAGGTTCCAACACCAGATAAGGAATACATATATTCATCAAGCCCTCTACAGGGCCGATTTCCATTTGCAAGGTGATAATAACCACCATATCGCTCGGGGGCACAATCTGAGCAAACTGAGGGTTTGACTCCATCGCCTCTATCTTTGGCGTAAATTGCGCCACATTGGCCCAAGCCTCCCGCAGATGGCTCATAGCCTTATCAAATACTCTGCGGATTACTGCCTCCTCTATCTCCGTCAATACTCTGGATTTGAGAGTATTCTCTCCCTGACCGCCAAAGACTCTGTCAATGATAGCAAAACAGATTCCTGTGTCAAATTCCATGATAATATTGCCCTTAAGAGGCGGTACAGCCAATATACCAATTACTGATGGATTGGCTATGGACTGTACAAATTCCTGATATGTTGTCTGCTCTACCGAGGCAACCTCAACACTTACCAAAGCCCGCAAATAAGTGGACAGATAGGTGTTAAACAACCTGGCAAAGTTGTCATGCAGCATATTAAGGGTTCGAATCTGGTCCTTTGAGAATTTATCCGGTCTCTTGAAGTCATAGGTCTTAACCTTTTTCTGCTCTTCCTCAGCCTTCATCTCATCAGCACTAACCTCGCCTGTTGAAAAGGCCGCCAGTAGTTTATCTATCTCAGACTGGGATAATACATCATCTGCCAAGCTTCATCCCCCTTTCCCATAAAATATATCTCATCTCATTACTGAAGCATAAAGCTTGTTATATATACATCATATACAGAACCTTCGCCAAGAACCTTGTTCAGCTCAGACTTGATTCTGCTCTTCAAATCATCCTGACGAGCAGCATCCAGCTCCTCAATCTTGACGGTACGAAGAATCTGCAATGTAGTATCCATAATCTTGGTTTCAGCAGCAGGTACCAGCTTGCCATCAGCAACATTGTGCTCATTTTCTGGGTTCAGCTCTACTGTAATACCTACCTTCAGGAAACGACTGGATTTGATACCTCCAACATTGACAATAATGCCCTCCTTGGCATCTCCCAGCTTGACAAATACACCTGGATCATGATTTCTGTTCTCAACAGAGGCCTGATTCCCTGCGGACATAAACTGGGTGGTGACGAAATAGGAAATACCGCCTGCCAACACAAGGCCCACCAATATCAACACTACAATGATGATTATTGGTAATTTTTTGCCTCCCTCTGCTGGAGCCGCCTCCTCTGTCTTTTCTTCATCAGCCATTGCATTCCACTCCTTCTTTTACACTATATAAAATTAACCCACTTTAGAGGATTAAATTATATTCACATTTAATATTTTACCAATATTCTACTAAATTACAACCTTTCTTATAAAAACTTATCAGAAAAAGGGTAATTTGCACTAGATACCAGCTCTATTTTTTATTTGTACAGAGCTCGCTTATATACCATAACCTTCCTGACAATATCCTCCATTCTATCCTGTACGATAAGCTTCTTGCCATTTGTCAGGGTTATAACTGTATCAGGAGTTTCCTCCATAGTCTCAATAATTTCCGCATTGAGGATGAATTCTCCTTTTTTACCATCGGAATTAAATTTTGTAAGCTTGATCATGGTTCTTTCCTCCTCAATAATATACATCATCTTTGATGCTAATCCCTTACTCTCAGGCAAAAGCCCGATGGATATCCATCAGGCCCTTATCCTGCGAGAGTACATTGTACCTCTATAGCCATTGGCCATTCCCTGGCCCGCTTCAGTCATTCCACGGGACAAGGCTCCCTGTACAGTCCAGCCTATGAAAGAATCGCCGCACTGTCTATATTGGTAAAAATATTTTCCCTAGCGCTTTTGCCATCCATAGCAGTAATCACAGTTCGGTTGGCCACACTTACCACAAAAGCCATATCATTCATATAAATCAGTGACTCTCTGGCTCCCTTTTGGGCCATCTTATCAACAGCATCATCCAGCTTCTGCAAATCCTCCTGACTCAAATCCAGCTGCCGGCTTTCCAGTCGCTGCAAAGCGTGATTGGAAAAGCTGACCTTCCGGGAAGCCTTTTGCAGAATATCCGCAAAGGAAGCACCTGTAATAGCTGTATTCCCTCTGCTAATTTTTTGTCCATAACCGGATTTTTCCACAGGCAAAACAGGCTGCCCCGGAAAAATAATTCCTGAATTTGACATCCCACTTGCCTCCTTAAAGCTTATGCTCCTTCCCCAATGCGGGTAAGAGTAGAAATATCAACCTTGGTCAAGGCCTTGACCTTGTTGCCGCTTGCATCTACTATCTCTGTTTCTACCATCAAGGATGGTGAACCATCAGAGATACTTACGCTTTTGACTTTACCCTCATGGGTAGTAGTGCTGCCATCACTGTTAGTGGTAATCCACTGCACAGTTTTGTCAATCATGCTGGTAAGCTGTCCCACCAACAAAGAAGTATCCATATTCTCAATCAAGGTATTTACCTTGGTAAGTCCACTGGCTACCTCTGTCATCTGCTCCAAAGCGGAGAACTGAGCCAGCTGAGAAAGATATTCGCCGTTATCCATTGGATCTAACGGATCCTGATACTGCATCTGCTTTACCAGCAATGTCAAGAAAGTATCCTTGCTGATGTAATCAGAATTAGCAGTTTTGTTAGCGTTCTGTTTTGCCATATACTGGTCATAATCATAAGTAACGCCATCAACTGTTACGGTATTCAGAGAAGAACTTGCCATATCGCATCCTCCTTTCTCATCACATTATACACTGTAATCTACACCTCGGGAAATCTGATTGCCCTGACTGTCCAGAACTACATCCTGATTTTCCTGGCTGTTTTCCAGCTCTGCTGCCAGATTCTCACTAGACTCCTCAAAGTCCTGCAAATCTGCCTGGTGACTGCGTACCTGCTGTCCCTGCTGCTGGTAGAAGCCCTGCTGGCCCTGATCCTGTGGCAGTTGTCCATCTGGCAAGCCAGTATGTACCTCCACATTATCCACCTTGATACCCTGCTCATCCAACTGCTGTTTGAGCTGAGTCATGGTTGTCTCCAGAATAGCTCTTACCTGAGCATTATCTGTATGGAAGGTAGCAGTTACACCACCATTACCATTAACAGACACCTTTAGGCTAAGCTGTCCTAGATGCTCTGGATTCAGCTTGATAATCATCTGACTATCCGTGCCCCTCTGCAGAAGCTTGGCCTGTTCTACAATCTGCTGAGGCACATTGTAGGTTTCTCTGGCCTGATTGGTCTGGGTAGCATTGCCCTCCACCTTCTGATTGGCACCTATCTGATTGTCCAAATTCTGCTGGAAGCTTAGGCCCTGATTAGCTACAGGATTATTCTCTACAGCCTTGCTATCCTGCTGACCTGGTACAACCACATCGAAGCTGGCCTCTCCCTGAAGCTGACTTCCCTGCTGTTGTCCCTGACCATTAGTCATAGACTGCTGGCCATTCATAACAGGCATATTCTGCTGCAGCTGGCCTTCGGATTCAACAACCTCCAGTCCATCTGTCAGATTAGCCAACTGAGTCATGGAAACTCCATCCTCCTGAACCTGCTGTACTGCTGGCTGAGAGGTATAGGCTCCCTGCTGTCCAGCCAAAAGATTCAGCATTTGCTGGTTTTTAACCTGCTGAGACTGCTGTACTACCACATTACCTGCATTATCCTTATTCTGGGCTGGCTTACTGCCCAACAAGGCTGCAATATCATTAGGTGTATAGCTTTCCTGAGCCTTTACTGACTGTTCAGCTGTTACTGCTGCAGTTTCTACCTTCTGAACCTGCTCCATCATCTGTACAGGCTGAAGACTATCCACTGGATTCTCCTGCTGATTGGTCTGCTGCAATATTCCTGCCAGAGCCTCGTCACCTGCCAACTGTCCCTGAACATTTTCCTGTACAGTCTGCAATCTGGTATCACCCTTAAAATAGGTATTCAGCTCTGCCATAGGTATATCCTGCACCAAGGATGCCTGAGCCTCTGCTGCCAACAAAGCAGCTGCCTGAGGATTATGCTGAGTCCCCTGAGTCTGCTGATTACTCTGGTCCTCCACTTCTCCCTTGGCCTTATCCTGAGCCTTGCTCTGGGTATCTGCTGTATCTACAGCCTTATCCTGTGCATTGCTGTCAGTCTTGGTGTAATCAGCATCCTTGCTTACATCATTCTTGTTCCTGGCCTGCTGAGCCTGATCCAAGGTCTGAGAGAAATTCTCCTGCCTGGTGTTTACAGTTCTGGTGCTAGCTTTGGAATTAATTTTGACGGCTTCCTTGCTGCCTGCATTAAGGGAAAAAACATTGACGTTATTACTCATAATTTCACCTCCCTTCAATAATATCGTATATCTAAGCACAAGTGCTTAATACGCTATCTTATTGCAGCTGTTGCTGCTGAACTGCACCATTTTCATTGGTTACCTGCTGTACTCTCTTGGGAGCACCTACATACATAATCTTGGAAATTGTGGCTGCTCTATCAGGATCAAATTCCGTCAAAATTTGAGAAACCTGAGACTCATCCATGCGCTGGAAAATAGCAATGACAATATCATTATCCATAGTTTCCAAAATCTTTGCTGCATCTGCCGGCTTCATCTCATTATACAATCTCGCCAATTTGGACACACGCTTTTTTTCATCAGCCTGTCTCTGCTTGGTTAGCTTGTCGATTTCCTTCTGCGTAAGCTTCACAGGCTTGGATTTTTCACTATCCTTCTTAGCATTGGCTGTTTCCTGTACATCCTTTTCATCCGGTACGGAAGAGGCTTCATCCACTGGCTTGGCAAAAAACTGGCCTACAACCGGCATATTATACAGCCCCATCTTTTTATTCATTTCATCAGAATCAAAAATCTGCAGGTAAATACCTAAGAAAAACCCCGCTATAACCAGCACCAACAGCAAAAATCCTTTGCCAAATTTCTTTAGCCGGCTTTGCTTTTTTACTGGCTCCTGCTCTGTATTATCCTTACTTGCCATTCTACCACCCTAATTAACGATAAATATCCAATACCTTATTAACATAATCCTGTGTTTCTCTATAAGGCGGGATACCATTATATTCCTTTACAGCCTGGGGACCAGCATTATAGGCTGCTACAGCCTTCTGCACATCGCCGCCAAAGGTATCCATCATCTGTCTGAGGTATTTGGCGCCTCCCTCAATATTTTGACGCTTGTCATAGGGATTTACCCCCAGTCCTGCTGCCGTCTCAGGCATCAGCTGCATAACTCCCACTGCGCCGGCAGGAGAAACCGCCTCCTGATTGCCACCAGACTCTGTCTGAGCCACTGCAGCCACCAATCTTGGATCTACCTGATATCTAGCTGCAGCCTCCTTAATCAGGCTGTTTGTATCGCCAGAAATATTCAGCCCCACTGCCCCTCTGGACTCCATGCTCATAGCCTTGTCCAGCTCGGTAGCAAAGCTGCCATTCTCCAGCCGTTGAGGCTTTTCCTGCTCAACACCGCCTGTTGCGGCAGTTTTATTTACATTTTCTTGATAGTTGGCTGTATTTATACCAAACCGCATATTTAACTCGTCAATACGATGTATTATGCTATTCAAACCTTCTATCTGCATCATATAAATTCACTTCCCATTTTTTTCAGGCCTCCACAGTCTAGCTGCGATTGCGGAAAAATAACTGTCCGCCTATCTCATCCAGCTGCTTCTGCTCCTCCTGCAAAGCCTCGCTCATATACTGCTGCAATCTTTTCTCCCGCAGCTGCTCTATGCTTTTCAGCTTATTCATAACAGCTATCAGCTCATGCATCTTTTGCTGTCTGACAGCCTGCTTTTCCATAATAGTATGCTGCTGAGCTTCAATCTGCTCTCGCTTCCAGTTGAAGAAGCTGTTAAAGGTCATAAGACGTCCTAGGCTAATGGTTTTGCCCTCTCCGGTCAGCTCATCATAATCCCTATGCCCCTGAGCCATTTCCTGCAGATACACCTGTAGAACAGCTCTGGCCTCCTCCACCTCCTTGGTGGCTGTTGCCAGGGCAACCTGAGCCTTTTCCTTATTCATTCTTGTCACCTTTAACAGTGTCTCCAACTTAAAACGAAATTTCTTCATGCTATATACCTTCCAGCCTCTGGATGGTTTCCTCGAAGCTTTGAACCTCAAATACACCCTGACACAGGAAATCATTTATGGCATCAATCTTCTGTACAGCCTCATCGATCTTAGGACTTGATCCCTTTACATAGGCTCCTATGTGTATCAAATCCTCAGCCTCCTTGTACACTGCCATCAAGGCTCTCAGCTTACGATTGGCCTCCATATGCTCCTTGGGTACCACTGCCGACATAACTCGGCTAACGCTGGCCAATACATCAATAGCTGGAAAATGATTCTGAGCTGCAATATTTCTGGACAAAACAATATGTCCATCCAAAATACTACGCACTGCATCTGCAATAGGCTCATTCATATCATCGCCATCAACCAGAACGGTATAAATACCAGTAATGGAGCCCTTAGCACTGGTGCCAGCTCTCTCTAGCAATCTTGGCAAAAGAGCAAAAACTGATGGGGTATAACCTCTGGTAGCAGGTGGTTCACCTACCGTCAATCCAACCTCACGCTGAGCCATAGCAAAACGGGTAACAGAGTCCATCATCAAAACTACCTTGCGGCCTCTATCCCGGAAATACTCCGCTATAGCTGTAGCCGTCAAAGCACCCTTGATACGAACCAGGGCTGGCTTATCTGAGGTAGCTACTACCACCACAGAACGCTTCAAGCCTTCCTCCCCCAAATCCCGCTCGATAAATTCCTTTACCTCACGGCCACGCTCTCCTACCAGAGCAATAACGCTAATATCTGCTTCAGTATTTCTGGCAATCATACTCAGCAATGTGGATTTACCTACGCCGCTGCCTGCCATAATACCAATACGCTGTCCCTGTCCCATAGTAATCAGTCCATCAATGGCTCTAACTCCTACATAAAGAGAATCCTTGATAACAGGTCTTTCCAAAGGAGCTGGCGGATCAGCCTGAATAGGGTATTCCTTCTGACAAAGAATCGGCCCCTTGCCATCTATAGGGTTCCCCAAGCCATCTATAACCCTTCCCAAAAGCTCTGGCCCAACCTTGACCTGCAGCACCTTCTGGGCAGAAACCACCTGACAGCCTGGACCAATCCCCTTGGTTTCTCCCAAAGGCATCAACAGCACATATCCCTCTCGGAAGCCTACCACCTCTGCTGGCAGAGGCTCCACATCCTCAAAGTGGGAGTGTACATAGCACAGCTCTCCCATGCTGACATTTGGGCCGTTACATTCGATAACCAGACCAACAATCTGGACAACCTTGCCTATCATATTCATAGACTTGCAATGGTCTATAGCAGTATTGAATTTTTCCAGATTGATGTTTATATCCATTATTTCATTACATTCCTAACTGCCTGTTCCACCAGCCGCAGCTGAGTCGCTACGCCTGCATCCACTACACCATTAGGGGATTCCACCAAACAATCCCCTGCTTTCAGAGAACCATCTGATTGAACCTCCAGCTGTCCGCTGCCCTCCAGCTGGGCCTGCAGCTCTGACTGGGCCATCATTACCAGCTCATACGCCTCTGGAGCCACCTTAACCACAACCTTAGGCTGATCCTTTACCTTTTGTATAGCTTCCTGTACCAAAGGCAGAATCATCTGAGGCACATCTATAAAGTGGCGAGGCAAAATCTTATTGGCAATTTTCAATACCATTTCAGCAATGGTATTTTCTGCCGAAGTAACATAATCCTGACAGGCTGTTTGAGCCTCCTTGAGAAGCCGTTCTGCTCCAGCATTGGCATCCACCAAGATCTGATGCTGCTCCTCTCGAATCTGCTGAGCACCAGTCTCCCGGCCCTCTGCCAATCCCTGCTCATAGCCTTGCTTTTTAGCCTCCTCCTGAAGAGAGGCTACCTTATCCTGAGTATCCAGCATCAGCTTATCTGCCTCTGCCTTGGCCTCCTGACGAACAATCTCTGCCTGAATCTGGGCATCCTTTAGAAGCTGACTGGCCTTGGCCTCCTTGTGACGGATTTCTGCCAGCATATGCTCCTGGGCCTCAGGTGTCATCAGCTCTTCCTCTGCCTGGGCTCCCTCCTCATTGGCGGAAACCACCATCGTAGGTACAGCTACAAACTTTGGCTCATCATTATAGATGGCACCCTTTATTACCCTAGACAATCATTTCGTCACCCTTTCCTCTGGAGACTACAATATCGCCCTTATCCTCCAGTGCTCTGATAACATTTACAATCTTCTGCTGGGCTTCCTCAACATCCCTTATCTTTACAGGGCCCATGTATTCAATTTCCTCACGAAGCATATCGCCAGCACGCTTGGACATATTCTTGTAAATCTTGTCGGCAACTTCCTTGTTGGTCGCCTTCAAAGCCAGGGACAAATCCTTGGTATCCACCTCTCGGAGTACCATCTGGAGACTTCTGTCGTCCAGCATAACGATATCCTCGAATACAAACATGAGCTTCTTGATTTCCTCGGTAAGCTCTGGATTCTCCACTTCCAGATTTTCGATAATGGACTTCTCTGTAGTACGATCCACACGGTTCAATACCTCTACGATGGCCTTTACGCCGCCTGCATCGCTGAAATCCTGTGTAACCAGAGCAGACAGCTTCCGCTCCAGCACCCGCTCTACCTCTCTCAGTACCTCTGGAGAAGTTCTATCCATAACCGCTATACGCTTAGCTACCTCGGCCTGTCTATCCTGTGGCAAAGATGTAAGAATCGTAGCAGCCTGATCTGGGTCCAAATAGGCCATAATCAAGGCAATGGTCTGAGGATGCTCATTCTGAATAAAGTTCAACAGCTGAGCCGGATCCGTCTTGTGCAGGAAATCAAAAGGACGTACCTGCAGGCTGGTAGTCAGCCTGCTGATAATAATAGTCGCCCTTTCTGAACCCAAGGCCTTCTCCAAAATGTTCTGAGCATATTCCAAACCACCCTGGGACAGATAATTCTTGGCCATAGCCATCTGATAAAATTCTGAAATAACTGCCTTCTTTTCTTCAGGAGTAACCTGCTTGTGATTGGCAATCTCCAGAGTCACCTTTTCAATTTCCTCGTCATTCATATGCTTGAATAACATAGAGGAATATTCAGGCCCCAGTACGATAAATAATATTGCTGCCTTTTGCTGATTGTTCAGCTCCGGCTCATCACCATACATATCCATAGTTTTTAGTCCTCCGACAACCAGGTCTTAACCAGCATTGCCATTTCAGCAGGCTTATTGCGGATAAGTTCCTCAATAGTCTGACGCTCTGACAGATGCTCCTGCTCTTCCTGAGTCATTTCCTCAGGCTCTATCTCGCCATTCTCCAGCATAGCAGCACGGGCCTCCTCAGCACGCTGTCTCTCCAGCTCAGCCTCTTCCTCTGCCAAACGAGCAGCCTCGGCCTCAGCTTCCAGACGCTTCTTACGCTTCCAGTAGAAGTAACCAGCTATGCCGCCTATCAACAGCAGAATAGCTGCTACAATCAAAGCAATCTTCATATTCTCTGCATCCTTGGCTGCCTGTTCCTCTGCTGCCTGCTTATCAGCAGCCTCAGTGCTAAATGGCAACGGCTCAACAGATACAGTATCACCACGGTCTGCGTTAATGCCCACAGCAGAAGCCACAGAACGCTGAATGCTTTCCTGCTGTGCCTGAGTAATATCCTCATTAACCAGAACCGCAATATTTACACGCTTAATGGAACCTGGAGAAGCCACTGTCTTTTCCTTGGCCTCATTAATCTCATAATTCTTAGTGCTTTCCTTCTTAGAATAATTAGCATTGCTATTATTATTCTGAGCCACATAGCCAGGTACATTAGACTGTACTCCAGCTGGGCCTCCTGGTGAATTGGAGGTGCCATTATAGGACTCATTAATAGTCTGCTCACTGCGAATGATACCAGAATCATCCACCACCGGTGTATAGGTCTGAGTATCAGTCTGACGCTGATCGAAATCCAGCTCCACATTTACCCGCACATAGGAATGTCCTACGCCTATGGCCTGATCCAGCATGGACTGTACATCCTTCTGCATCCGTTCCTGAACCTTGCGAGTCATATCCAGCTGAGTCATGGTCTTGACGCTGACATTATCCTCATCCTCATCTGGATCATTGAGAATCTTGCCGGTTTCATCCACTACGGTAATATTCTCTGGCACCAATCCCTGTACACTGCGGGAAGCCAGATTCACAATACCCTTAACTTCCTTTTTATTCAGCTGCTGATTAGGCTTCAGCTTCAACATAATGGAAGCAGTAGCTGGTTTTTCATTCTTCTTGTACAGGCTGTCCTCTGGCAATACAATATGTACTCTTGCCTTTTCTACAGCCTCAATCTGTTCAATAGTACGAGTCAGCTCACCCTGCAGGGCCTGCAGATAATTCACCTTGTTCTGGAATTCTGTTACCCCCAGCTTGCTATCATCGAATATTTCAAAGCCCTTGTTGCCCCGAGGCAATCCCTCGGTGGCCAGATTCAGTCTAGCCTCATGCACATTGGCCGAAGGCACCAGTATCGTGGTTCCCTGCTTGGTTTCCTGAACCTCATAATTTACCTTGGACTCCTTTAGCTTGGCAGCTACCTCGCCTGCGTCCTTGGTTTCCATATTAGTAAACAACGGTACCATATCTGGCTTGCTGCCTAGGGAAAAACTGGCAGCCAAAATAACTATCAGCAGCAGTACCACACCGCCGATAGCCATATAATGCTGCTTTTTTGTCAATCTGCCCCATAGCTGCAGATATTTTTCCTTTAAATCACCCATCACAAAATCCCCTTGCTATGCAGCATAAATCTCATCAATTACAAACTATCAAACCTGCATACGCATGATTTCCTGATAGGCCTCTACCGCTTTATTGCGTACGGCCAGTGTAAGCTGCAGAGCAATATCTGCCTTTTCCGCAGCAATCACTACCTGTGATATATCCTCAACCTGTCCTGCTGCCAGAGCCTTACTCATATTGTCTGACTCCTTCTGCAGGCTGTTTACCTCACCTAAAGCATTTTTCAGATATTCGCCAAAGGCCGGCACTGTCTGGGCTGGCTTATCCTCGCCCAAATGGCTTTCTGCCTGCATTTTCACCGGAGTCATCTGTAATGCTTCTATCTCCATTATTTCACCTCATTTATTACTTGCTGATATTCAATGCCTGCTGAGCCATACTCTTGGCTGCATTAATAGTCGTCACATTAGCCTCATAAGCTCTAGAAGCTGTAATCATATCAACCATCTCGGTAACAATATCCACATTAGGAAGCTCCACATAGCCATCTGCGTTAGCATCAGGATGACCAGGATCATAGACCAGCTTGCCCATGCTGTCATCAGTACCAATACCTATGGCTCTAACACCATCGCCGGCTCTGTTTTTGCCACCCTTATTCATTGCTCCCTCCAGCATAGCTGAAAAGCTGTTTTTCTCCGCCTCTCTTGGCTGAAAAATAACATATTTACGCTTGAAAGGGCCTCCATTCACAGTTCTTGTAGAGTTGACATTTGCTATATTATTGGATATTACATCCATTCTCAGACGCTCTGCTGTCAACCCGGAGGCTGCCGCGTCAATACCGCCAAACATACTCATTGCACTTTCTCCAATCTATATATCAGCTTATTTACTGCTTATGACATTCTTTACACCCTGAATATAGCCACCTAGCTTCTTGGCCATAGCGTTGTAGTAAATCTGATTCTTGGCCAAATCCGCCATTTCAAAATCAATATCTACATTATTGCCATCCACCCGCATGGTGGTAGTATCATCCAGATGAATTGCTGCCTTTGCCTTACTGCTCATAGCCTGCGGCAAATGCTTATCTCTGGTTCTCACCATTTTTAGCTTATTTTTATCCTCGCCCATACCCAATTCCTTGGCCAGCAAGGTTTCAAACACCACATCACTGCGCTTGAAATGGGGAGTATTAACGTTAGCAATATTGTTGCTAATAACCTCCTGCCGAAGGTTAGCAGCCTCCATGCCACGCTGCATATAATTAAATGATGGTGAATTCAAAATCTGATCCAGCATGAATACCCACTTCCTCATCTTAAGTAAAATGTTTATATCTCCATATATTTTAGCATTTTTTTTATAAATTATGAAGTATTTTTTTCATAAAAATTTCATATGGAAAAAATAGTGCAAAAGTTACAAATAAAAAGCTGTGATAAAACATTTTTTATGCTTCATCACAGCCTCATTTCAGTTATCTATTTTTTCATGTACTTGCGAATGTACCATGCCAGCATTTCAGCAGGATTTACATCAGCTACAGATTGCTGCTGCTCCTCAGCATATACCTTGAAGCCTCTGTCAAAATCAATATCAGTTATATCCACCACATCTATACCTAGCCCATCAATACCAGCACAAATCTGGTTAATTCTTTCTTTTATAGCTGTTGGATTATCAGCTGCACCATGCTCCTCAGCATGCTGTTCCACATACTGCTTTACCAGCTTGCGGCCATATTCAGCAAAAATATCGTCAATATGCATCTCTGTCTCGTGAGCCAGCTCCTCTACGCCGTTCCACAGATATTCGTTGAGAACCTTAATATGGGTTCCCTTCATCCCCTGGGATTTTGGCTCAACCACACCGGCAGATTCCAGCTTTCTCAAAGCATTAACAATAACAGAGCGGGTAATAGTCAGCATGTAAGCAATCTTGGAGGCATTAACCGGGCCATCCTTCCGCTTCAGCTTCCGGAAAATAGCAATAGTAGCCTGCCCCTCGGAGATAGACAATGTCCCCAAAGCCATGCGGACAGTTTCAATCTTCTGGCTCTCCTCCTGAGTACGACGGGCTCTATCATGCAGCATCTCCATACCTACTACAGCAGCGCCATATTCTGCCAGCAACAAATCATCATCAGAGAAATCCACATTGTATTTAGCCACAATCAAGGTGCCAATCCGCTCACCTACACCATAAATAGGTACAATGGTGGTATTTTTACCATCGAATTTGCACATGGTATTTTCCTCACCAAAAGCACAGGTACCGCTCTTAGAACGAAGGTTGGCAGAGGTTTCATCAATTTTCTTCAACCAATTAACATAATGCTTTGGGAACTGGCCGGGCACAACTACATGCTCCAGCATAACATCACATTCAAAATCATCCAAAAAAGCACAGCCATATATAAGGCCTGTTGTATCTACAATGTAGATATTAGCATCTATAACATTGCTCAGTACAGTGGCCATTTCCTTATAGTCCACATTGTGAAAACGCTGCAGTACCCGGTTTATTTTTCTAGTACGCTCCAAAAGTGTTGACATATACACTTCCTCCTTCAATTCATTCTTATTACAATTTTATTTTTTGTGTTAAAACTTTGTTCAATAGGCAGAATAAATTTCAATCTTCTTCCACTTCACTACATTGTATCATAAAAAAAGAAATAATCACAACTTTTTGTGATTATTTCTAAAAAATTTACGAACTTATAAAAGTTATAGTATTTTTTTAATTGCTTCTGTTTTTGATACAGATAGGAATAATATTACAGAATAAACTGGCTCAAATCATGATTTACCACAATATCCTCCAGCGCCTTGTTTACATATTCTGTATCAACCAGTACCTGCTTTTCCACCATATCTGGAGCATTGAAGGACAGCTCCTCCAAAAGCTTCTCCAACAAGGTATGGAGACGGCGGGCACCGATGTTTTCATTCTGCTCATTTACATCACAGGCCAACTGAGCCAGACGGTCAATAGCCTCCTCAGCAAATTCCAGCTCAATCCCCTCTGTGCCAATCAAGGCCTTGTACTGCTTGATAAGAGCATTCTGAGGCTCTACCAAAATCCGCTTGAAATCCTCTTTTTTCAAGGATTTTAGCTCAACACGAATTGGGAAACGACCCTGCAACTCAGGAATCAAATCAGATGGCTTAGAGGTGTGGAAAGCCCCTGCTGCAATAAAGAGAATATGGTCTGTCTTAACTGGGCCATATTTGGTCATAACAGTGGAGCCCTCTACGATAGGCAGAATATCTCTCTGAACGCCCTCTCTGGATACATCATGTCCACTGGTATTGCCACTAACAGCTACCTTGTCAATCTCATCCAGAAAAACAATACCGGTATTCTCAGCCAGTTTTACAGCAGTTTCCTGAATTTCCTCCATATCCACCAGCTTCATGGCTTCCTCCTGCTGGAACAGCTTGCGAGCCTGCTCCACAGTTACCTTCCGCTTCTTGTGGCGCTTTGGCATCATATTGCCAATCATATCCTGCAGATTATCTCCCATGCCCTCCAGGCTGGAGCCAGCAAACATACCTACCATTGGCTTACTGGTATCCTCTACATCAATTTCAATAACCTTATCCTCGTACTCACCAGCCTCCAGTTTTTTGCGGCACCATTCACGGCCGGCAGTATACTGCTTAGGCTCCTCAGTCTGGCTTTCCTCCTGCTCCTCATTATTGGCCAAATTGCCAAAAAGCTGACCAAATGGATTAGCAGATTTCTTTGGCTCTGGCACCAGCACATCCAGAATGCGCTCCTGGGCCATTTCCAAGGCCTTTTCCTGTACAGATTTAATTCTAGTCTGACGCACCATGCGGACAGCAGTCTCTGCCAAATCACGAATAATAGACTCTACATCTCTGCCTACATAGCCCACTTCGGTAAACTTGGTAGCCTCTACCTTGATGAAAGGTGCATCCACCAGCTTGGCCAAACGGCGGGCAATTTCAGTTTTACCTACACCAGTAGAGCCAATCATAAGAATATTCTTAGGTACAATATCATCCTGCATGCTGATATTATCCAGCTGACGGCTGCGCCATCTGTTACGGAGAGCAATTGCCACGGCTCTCTTGGCTTCCTTCTGACCTACAATATATTTGTCCAGGGCCTCCACAATCTGCTTTGGTGTCTGTTCGTTCACTACTATTCCTCCTCTTGGAAATTATTCCAATTCTTCAACACGAATATTTTGATTGGTAAATACACAAATATCTGCGGCTATCTTCATAGCCTCCACGCAAATATCTTTAGCCTCCATATCTGTATGCTCTGCCAAAGCACGAGCTGCAGACAAAGCATAGAATCCACCAGAGCCAATAGCACATACACCGCCATCAGGCTCAATAACCTCGCCGTTACCAGACAACATGAGAATATTTTCTTCATCTGCCACCAGCAGCAAAGCCTCCAGCTTCCGCAGCACTCTATCTGTGCGCCAATCCTTGGCCATCTCTACTGAAGCCCGCTGCAAATTGCCATTATAGGCCTCCAGTTTAGCCTCAAATTTCTCAAACAAAGAAAAGGCATCTGCCACAGATCCTGCAAAGCCGGCCAAAATCTTGCCATGATGCAGCTTTCTGATTTTTCTAGCTGTTGCCTTCATAATAGTGCTCTGACCAAAGGTAACCTGGCCATCACCAGCAATAGCCACCTTGCCATTTTTTCTTACAGCCACAATCGTGGTAGCATGAAACTGATTTTCCATAATAAAACTCCTATTAAAGCTCGTATTTATTCTTAAACTCCTCCAGCATTACCAGCGCTCTCTCAGCAATCCGCTGCTTTTTCAGCTTTTTGTCTCTGATTTTCTCCTTGATAGGAGACATAATGCCAAAGTTTACATTCATAGGCTGAAAATGTCTAGCTGGAGCTGTAGTTATATAGTGACACAAGGAACCATGAGCCGTTTCTGCAGGGAAAACTACTGGCTCCAAGCCCTGACACAATCTAGCAGCATTGATACCAGCCACCAGGCCAGAGGAGGCTGACTCTACATAGCCCTCCACCCCAGTCATCTGACCAGCAAAAAGCAAATTCTCTCTTCCGCCAAACTCCATAGTTGGCTTCATGGTTTCAGGAGAATTAATAAAGGTATTTCTGTGCATAACGCCGTAGCGAACAAATTCCGCCTTTTCCAGACCAGGAATTAACCCAAATACCCGTTTCTGCTCAGGCCATTTCAAATGTGTCTGAAAGCCCACAATGTTATACAAGGTTCCCTCTGCATTATCCTGCCGCAGCTGAACCACAGCATGAGCCAGCTTGCCAGTATGAGGATTCACCAAACCCACTGGCTTCAAGGGACCAAAAAGCAGGGTATCCTCCCCTCGAGAGGCCATTTCCTCCACAGGCATACAGCCCTCAAAGAAAATTTCCTTTTCAAAGCTGTGGGTTTCTGCCTTTTCCGCATTAACCAGCTCCTGCCAAAAATGCTGATACTGCTCCTTGTCCATAGGGCAATTAATATAGGCTGCCTCTCCCTTATCATAGCGGGAAGCCTTCCAAGCCGTAGACATATCCACAGACTCCAAAGTAACAATAGGAGCTGCTGCATCATAAAAATACAAATACTGCTGTCCCATAAGCTTGCCGATATCCTCAGCCAAGGCACCAGCCGTTAAAGGGCCGCTGGCTACAATAGTTACAGCATTCTCCTCATAAGGAATAGCCTCTACCTCCTGATGAATCACATTTATGAGAGGATGATTGCTAACCTTATCAGTAATATACTGACTAAAGCCTAAACGGTCTACTGCCAAAGCACCACCTGCAGGAACCTTGGTGGCATCCGCTGCCTCCATTACTACTGAGCCAAGACGGCGCATTTCCTCCTTAAGGACACCTACAGCATTTTCCAAGCCAGCTCCCCGCAGGGAGTTGCTGCAAACCAGCTCCCCAAATAGATCCGTCTTGTGAGCAGGAGTATTCTTAGCAGGCCGCATTTCGTACAGATCCACAGGAATCCCTCGCTGGGCTGCCTGCCAAGCTGCTTCACTGCCAGCCAATCCTGCCCCTACAACTATAATTTTATTCATCAGATTTTTCTGCACTCTCTTTCTCCTTGGCCTTGGCAGCCTTCTCCCGCTGCTTGGCCAATTCCTTATTAATTGGATGGTTAATTCTAGTTTCGCAGTTATCGTTATTGCAATACAGCAAAGCCCTGCCATTACGATAAAAATGCTTCAGCTGCAAACCACCACATTTTGGACATGGTTCCTTTTGGGGTACATCCCAGGTAACAAAATCGCACTCAGGATAATTCTTACAGCCAAAGAAATTTCTCCCCCGGCGAGATTTACGCTCCACAATGGTTCCATCGCATTTAGGACATTTAACGCCGGTATCCTTCAAAAGAGGCTTGGTATTTCTACACTCTGGGAAACCAGGGCAGGCCAGGAATTTGCCAAATCGTCCCTGTTTCACCACCATCATGCGGCCGCAAAGCTCACACTGCACATCAGAAACCTCCACAGGCAGCTCTACATGGCCAATAGCCTCCTCCGCCTTGTCCAATTCTTCGGCAAAGGGGCCATAAAAATCTGCCAACAGCTTGTCCTTATCCAACTGTCCCCCAGCAATACTATCCAGCTTGCTTTCCATAGTAGCGGTAAACTTCTCGTCCACAATATCCTTGAAGTATTCCTCCAACAGCTCCACTACCACAAAGCCCAACTCAGTAGGCTGAAAAGCCTTGCTCACCCTGGCCACATAGCCGCGGCCCAAAATAGTTTCAATAATTGGAGCGTAGGTACTTGGACGACCAATACCCTTTTCCTCCAGCAGCTTAACCAAAGAAGCATCATTGTATCTTGGAGGTGGCTCTGTAAAATGCTGCTTAGGTACTACCTTCATTAAACGAAGCTCATCACCCTCTACCAGCTCTGGCAGGTTTACATCCTTGTCACTTTCATTTTCCGCCAAGGTATATACCTTTTGAAAGCCCGCAAATTTCAACTGGGAGCCTCTAGCTGCTGCCACATAACCACCGTTGTTCAGCTTTACAGACAGGGTATCAAAAACAGCCGGTACCATCTGGCTGGCCACAAACCGCTGCCAAATAAGCTGATACAGGCGGAACTGATCCTTGTTAAGATATTTCTCAATAGTGGCTGGGGCATTAACTACACTGGTAGGCCTAATTGCCTCATGGGCATCCTGAGCCTTCTTGCCAGCAGCATAAACATTAGCCTGAACTGGATAATACTCCTGACCATAGTTTTCTACAATATACGCCTTGGCCTCTGCCTGAGCCATTTCCGAAATACGGGTAGAATCAGTTCGCATATAGGTAATCAAACCAGACATTCCCTTACGGCCCAATTCAATACCTTCATAGAGCTGCTGGGCCACCATCATGGTTTTCCGGGAAGTAAACCCCAGCTTTCTTGCTGCATCCTGCTGCAAGCTGGAGGTAGTAAAAGGAGCTGCTGCCTTACGGCTGCGCTGTCTTTTCTTCACCTCTGCCACTGACCAGATTCCCTCCGATACCGCTTCAGAAGCTCTATTAGCATCCCCTTCATTATAAAGGCCAAGCTTATAGCCTTTAATAGGTGGCAGCTCTTTACCAGCGGCATCTACACTTTTACTGCAGCTATTGGCAAAATCATCAGCCAAAACTGTTAGCTCTGCATTAAACTGATTGCTTTTACCCTTTTTCATCTTCATATCCACAGTCCAATATTCCTGGGATACAAAATCCTGAATCTGCTTCTCTCTATCGCAAATCAATCGTACCGTTACAGACTGCACCCGGCCAGCACTAAGGCCCTTGCGAACCTTGCGCCACAGCAAAGGACTTAGCTTGTAGCCTACGATTCTATCCAGCATCCGGCGAGCCTGCTGAGCATCCACCATATCTATATTAATGGGATGGGGAGTCTTAATAGCTGCCTGAATCGCTGGCTTGGTAATCTCATTAAATACAATACGACAAGGGGCCCCCTCCTCAATATCGAAAAGATGGGACAAATGCCAGGCAATAGCCTCTCCCTCACGGTCGGGATCGCTGGCCAGATAAACCTTGTCCGCCTTAGATGCTTCCTTCTTCAAGGATTTTATCAAATCACCCTTGCCCCGAATATTAATATATTTGGGAGCAAAGTTATTTTCTACATCAATACCAAATTGACTCTTAGGCAAATCCCGCAAATGGCCCATAGAGGCTCTAACCGTAAAGCCCTTGCCCAAATATCTTTCTATGGTCTTGGCCTTGGTAGGAGACTCTACTAGAACCAAAGTGCCAATAGCAGATGCCTTTTTCTTGGCAGCAGTTTTCTTAGTAGTATTTTTTTTTGCTGTAGTCTTTTTCACAGTTGTTTTTTTAGTAGCTGTTTTTGTCTCAGTTGATTTTATTTCACTCACAAAACGCCCTCCTTCACAGTCCGCACGTATCGGCGAAGGTCATCCGATCGCGCCAATCCCTTTAGCTCCAGCTGTAACAATATAAACGCCGCATTGGCCACCTTGGTGCCATGCAGACGGTAAATTACTTCATCTACTGACAAAGGTTCTTCCACAGACAGAATTTGCAAAATTCTTTTTTCTGTCTCCGTTATTATAGCATGAGTTTTATTTTTTTCATCATTATTTTTAGTATTTGTATGTTTTTTTGCAAATTGTGGGTACTCCTCAATAATATCATGACTGTCAACTATTAGCTTCGCTCCCTGCTGAATCAACCGATGACACCCCTTGCTAACAGGGGAAAATACACTGCCTGGCACAGCAAAAACATCCCGCCCCTCACTAAGAGCCATTTCCGCTGTAATCAAAGAACCACTGCGTTGCGCAGCCTCTACCACCACTGTCCCTAGAGACATACCACTGATAATCCTATTACGGGCAGGAAAATTACCAGCTATAGGCTGAGCTCCAGGAAGGTATTCAGAAATAATGGCTCCCCTTTCCTCAATCCGGGCTAGCAAATGTCTATTGCTGGCAGGATAAACCACATCCACGCCACAGCCCAGCACCGCCTCTGTAGTGCCTTTCTGCAAGGCTCCTTCATGACAGCAGGCATCCACCCCCATAGCCGCACCACTAACCACAGAGAAGCCTGCCTGAGCTAAGGAAGCTGACAGCTGCTGAGCCACAATTCGGCCATAGGCACTAACCCGCCGTGCTCCAACCATAGCAATTCTAGGCAAATGATTTTGCAGACTTCCCTTATAAAAAAGCACCTCTGGTGGATTGGCTATTTCCTTCAATAATTCTGGATATGCTTCATTCTCTCTAATAACTAAATGAATATGCTTTTTATGACATATCTCCTCCAACTCCAAGGGCCAATCCGGCCTTTGCTTACGAGCTAAAAGAAATTCCTCCAGCACAGCCGGCCTTAGCAAACCTGTTTCAGCCAACTCACCTGCCTGCACCTGCCAAACCTGCCTGCCACTGCCAAAATGGCTGACCAAACGCCGTATAATTGCTCCTCCCAGTTGTGAACACCCCTGCAGCACACCAAGATAAAATCTGTCCATATATTCACCCCTTAACCCTAAGCATTAAAGATTTAACCTGTCATATTCCTTATGCTATCTTACAATGTTTTAGATAAAAAGGCAATATCAACATAAAAAATAAAGCCATTAACAGCAAAACCATTAATAGCTTTATTTATATATAATATATTATTTTGCTTTCCGAGTAACTTCAACTTCAATATAATCTATAGGGCCAGTAAGAGTAGCATTAGCTTTTCTAGCCTTAACAGTAACCTCTGCCAAGGAAGTAAAATCTGCCAGAATAACATCTGCAATATGACCAGCCAAGGCTCTCATGTGATGAAAACGCTTATTTTCCACATTTTCCTTAACCACAGCATAAATAGATGTGGAGTGTACGCCATCATTGGTTTCATCATCCTCCACCACACTGTCATCCTTAGTAACAGCTTCTACATCAAAATAAAACTTCTGTCCCAGCTCACGCTCGTATTCATAGGTTCCGTGAAAGCCATAAAACATCATATTTACTAATCTGATTTTTGCCATAATAACACCTCTCGTTTTGTCAATGCAATAAATTTCATAAACGGATCTTCCCTGCTATTCTGCATTGAAATCCTAAACTCCATACCACTTATCTATAATATCACAATCTATACACAAAGTCACTTTGCTTTTTCAGCAATGCCTCCAATTCGCAAGCTATGGCCTTTAGTCCCCAGGGCTGTTCTTTCAATCTAGGAACAGCTCTTTGTAATTGAGCTGCATTAGCCAGAATAAGCACATCGGTATGGGTATCAGACAGATTCACTGTGCCTCTGGATACAGCCGCCTCAGCCCCTTGACTAAGCATAGTCTGTTTTAATATATTGGCGGCCCTGCTATCCACCTGTTTCAACCTGATAGGCATAAATAGAGCCTTAGGAGCCATCAGCTGAATACCTCTAGTGGTAACACCGATTTCTTCCATAAGCTTTACAGCATCCTGACAACAGTCTATTTGACAAATTTGCATAATATCCCTCCTTGAATTATAATATCTATTATCTTCTATGTTATAGCATTTTCTATTATACAGGATTGGAGACGGAAAAACATGGGTGACCTGGTTTTATTTTTACTATGCATCATTATGATTGCCTATACCTTTTGGGATGACCTATTTACCAACTAATTGACACTACCATGCCTACAGGCAGGGGACAAGATTTTGACTAAAAGCTTTTCCTGAAAATAAGGCAAAAAAATAAGGGGCTGAAAAGCCCCTTTTAAATTGTGACATTACAGCACCCTACGTGCACCGATATAGCAGGACCCCCAATAACCACTATACAGAGAATCTATTGCTACACCTCTGCTGGAGGAAGCATTAATGAAATTGCCATCACCAAGATAGATACCTACATGGGATGGACCATACTCATAGGTAGAGAAAAATACCAGGTCACCTGGCACCAGCTCTGCTCTAGAGATTGGTGTACCTACCTCATACTGAGCATCTGCTGTACGTGGCAGATAGATACCAGCATTGGCAAATACATAGCGGACATAGCCGGAGCAGTCAAACCCACTAGGAGATGTTCCGCCGAATACATAAGGTACACCGATATAGTTCATGGAATTAGCTATAACTCTTCTGGAGATATAGTTAGAACCACGGCTTACCTCTGGCATAGAACGCCCCATCAGGGCAGTATAGGTAGTAGGACCTACCAAACCATCTGCATCCAAACCTCTGGAACTCTGAAAAGACTTGATAGCCTCTGCTGTAGCAGGACCAAAATCACCGTCTGCTGCTACATCGTAGCCAAGACTTGCCAACTGTCCCTGAATTTCCGCTACCTCACTGCCCTGATCACCAATACGGAAAGCTGATGCAAAAGCAACCGTAGCAAAACAGGACACAAGAATCATGGATAGCACCAAAACACGCTTAAAACTACCCAAAAAGACACTCCTCTCTCTTTTCGCCTACGAGGTTAGCTGTCGGGTTAGGGTTGAGATATACCCTTTTCTACGGTCTTGCCGAAGCCGCCGCGTTTAAATTCACCCCAATAACCTTTATGTTCTCAATCTACTTTCAAATTGAGTCCACTAGAATTAATAATTTGGTTCCCCCGCTCCTGGGCTGGATTAGGCTTTTTATGTAACATAAAACCCATTTAAAAATATTATTCGACATATAGGAAAAAATTCCTGCTTTTTTGCCGAATTTTTTTACAGAAAAATTATGAGTGGTCAATAAGCCGAGTTCTGTACCGCTTCCGCGGTGACAATCATTTATCTGGACTGCCAGTTGCCTGACAGCTCTAGCGACACACCCGGAAGGTCAGCGGGCCGCCTCGTATCCTTCCCTATTTGGTCTTGCTCCATGTGGGGTTTGTCAAGCCAACCAGTCACCTGGCTGCTGGTGTGCTCTTACCACGCCTTTCCATCCTTGCCGGCAGGCGAACCTGCTTAGGCGGTTTCCTTTTCTATGACACTTTCCCTAAGGTCACCCTCGCTGGACGTTATCCAGCACACTGCCCTGCGGAGCCCGGACTTTCCTCAAATACAGCTGGCAAGCCAGTGTATCAGCGATTGTCTTTCGCACTCATAACGGGTAATATTATATCATAATCAACTATTAGTGTCAAACATCGTACTCAATAAATGAAATTTATCATACAAATTTCCTTAAAATTTAACAAAATTCAAAGAAATCCTGAGAAATATTATCCGTGATAACCTCTAAGTCCTTCTTCATTTTGGCCGCTTCTGCGGTTAAATAATCTGCCAATACCTGTACCACAGGAAATTCTGTGCCAAAATGCCCTGCATCTATAAGGTTAATTCCCTGCTGCACAGCTCCCTGAGCCTCATGGTATTTTACATCTCCAGTAAGATAAACATCTGCCCCCTTGAAGGCTGCCTTGGACACAAACTCAGCACCTGCACCGCTGCAAAGAGCCACTTTCCGCACTGGCTTATTTGACCCTCGTACAATTCGCACATGTTTAATATGCAAGCCTTTTTTTACATCCATAACAAATTCATCCAATGATTTTACCTGGGGCAAGTAGCCAATTCTCCCCAAGGAAAATCCCTTTTCTGCATCTGTTATCACAAAGGATTCTATTTTTTCCAAGCCTACAGCCTGGGCCAGTACATCATTTACCCCACCCTCAGCAATATCCAGATTGGTGTGAGACGCATAGACAGCTATATTATGGCTCAAAAGCATCTGAAACATTTTGCCGTCATACAAATCCGTTCTAAGATGCCGTACTCCCTTGAAAATCATAGGGTGATGTGCCACAATCATATCCACTGATTCCTTAATGGCTGCCTCCACCACAGGAATACTTACATCCAAACAGGTCATCACCTTGTGTACCTCCTGCTGAGGAGAACCTGCCAAAAGACCGGGATTATCCCAGTCCTCAGCCATTTTTTTAGGGGCCAGCCTCTCCAGCATATCCATTACAGTCTGACATTTCATCATAGCAATCCCTCCAGTTCTGCAATCTCTGCCTCCACTTGCTGAATTCTTTCTCTATCAGGTTCTGCACTTTTCTGCAGACCTGTTAATACCTTGTGACATGAAATTAGATTGTCCTCCACATGCTTGGCAAATAGTTCTGGTCTTTTCTCCAAAAGCACAGGCCCCAACTTCAAAGCTAATTCCGAAGGAATTTCTGTCTTACCTCTCTCTGCCTTGATAATCTGATATACTCTGCCATCCACCTGAGCCAAAGCCTCATCAACAATATGCCAATTATGCTCATAGAGCCATCTTCTCAACAGGCTGTAGGCATTCTGAGGCTGCAACACAAGACAGCTTAAACCAGCCAACACCTCTGGCTCTGCTGATAGAATATCGCTAATCAGCTTGCCTCCCATGCCAGCAATACATACAGTATCAGCTTCTCCCACAGCCAACGCCTTTAGTCCATCTCCCTGCCGTACCTGAATACAATCAGTTAAGCCAGCCTCAGCCAGAGTATGACTGGCTGCCTGACAAGGGCCGGCATTTTTATCTGCTGCAACAACAGTTCTTCTCTTATCCCTTTTGTACAGCTCCATAGCCAGATAGCCATGATCTGTACCAATGTCCGCCACCTTGCAGCCAGCAGGCACAAATCCAGCCACCGCTTCCAATCTATCGTCAAGAATCATCTATTATATCCTCCTTATCTAAACAAAAGGGCTGCCGTATCTCACGACAGCCCTCATATATTTATTAGTCAAGAAAATCCTTCAGCTTTTTGCTTCTGCTTGGATGGCGCAGCTTCCGCAGGGCTTTGGCCTCAATCTGACGGATACGCTCTCTGGTTACCCCAAAGCTCTGGCCAACCTCCTCCAAGGTTCTAGCCCGACCATCCTTAATACCGAAACGCAGTTCCAGTACTTTCTTCTCTCTTTCGGTAAGAGTGGAAAGCACATCTGTCAGCTGCTCCTTCAGCAGCATATAAGAAGCTGCCTCTGCTGGTGCTGGTGCATCATGATCCTCAATAAAGTCTCCCAGATGAGAGTCCTCCTCCTCACCAATAGGAGTCTCCAGAGATACAGGCTCCTGAGCAATCTTCATGATTTCCCTTACCCTATCCACAGTAATCTCCATATCCTTGGCGATTTCCTCTGGGGTTGGTTCCCTACCTAGCTGCTGCAGCAACTGTCTGGAAACGCGAATCAGCTTGTTAATTGTCTCTACCATATGAACTGGAATTCTAATGGTACGAGCCTGATCCGCAATGGCACGGGTAATAGCCTGACGAATCCACCAGGTAGCATAGGTACTAAACTTATAGCCCTTGGTGTAGTCGAACTTCTCTACAGCCTTAATCAGGCCAAGATTGCCCTCCTGAATCAAATCCAGGAACAGCATACCACGACCTACATATCTCTTGGCAATGCTTACTACCAGACGAAGATTGGCCTCAGCCAGACGCTTCTGAGCCTCAGAACCATCCTCAATATCCAGCTTCAGCTGCTTCATTTCCTCCTCGGTAACAGTTACCAAAGGAATCTCCAGCTCCTCCAAATCAGCATTATACTGGCGATGAGCCTTGCTGTCATAATCCTCTGGATTGTCTGTAATGCCGTGCTGCTCTTTCAATGCTTTGACAATGGCATCATTCCGCAGCATGGTAGCAGCTACAACGCTGTTATCCACACCCAGCTTTTTGCTCAACTTGCCTACAGTCAGAATCTTGTCTGGATTTCTCTGATAAGCCTTGATATATTTATCTGCCTTAATCCGGCGTTCTGCCCGCACACCAGCCTCCATGCTGGTAGCCAAATGGATTTCTTCCTCGGCAGTCAGCAAAGGCACACGACCGATTTCCTTCAGATACATTCTAACTGGATCATCAATATTGATGCCCTCTGGAACGCTAAGGTCTACATCTGCTTCTACATCCTGCAGCTCCTCATCCTTTTCCAGATCTTCTGGAGTCAAATCTGCATCATCAGAAATATCTACACCATTCTTACCAAAATTCTCAAACAGAGCCTCTATTTCGTCTGGAGAAATATCCTGCTTCTGCAGGGCCTCAACAACCTCGCCATAGGTTAGAACGCCACCGTTGCGCTTTCCCTTTTCCAATAGGTCGGCAATAACCATACGGCTCTGCTTTACCTCATTGCCTGCCTCCTGGGCAACAGCCTGCTTTTTGACAGCTGTCTTTTTAGGTGCGCCACTGGATTTAGAGCTTCTCTTCTTTTCCTTGATATCAGCCATTGAGCATTCTCCCTTCCTCCAGCATACAAAATTCTAAACTGGTTATCACTTTATAATTCATCCATTTCGTTTTTTATTTTCTGACTAAGCTCCAATTCCTCCAGGAATTCTGAGCTTCCCTCCCGGCTAAGCTGCTCAGCTCGCAGCCGATGTATTTCAAACTGAGTTTTGAGATAATGTTTGCGCAGGAATCTGGTGCAATCCTGATATAGATCCATCATATCCTGACCGCCGGTATCCTCTACCATTGCTCGGGAAATTTCCTCTACTGACTCATCACCTAGACTGGCAAATTGCATTACATCAGATATAGTTGTACCTTGCTTGATAAAAATTGCCATTTGACGCAGAATACCAGCCTGAATGCTATCTGGTACTGCATCTATAGGCACCTGAGATACAAAATGCTCCAACACTGCTGGCTCCTGCCAAATAGCGCGGATAATCACCCTGCCTGCTCTGCGATTGGCATCCTCATTCTGACGGCGCACTGCCCGTATAGCCTGCCTTTCGGCTCCCGGCTGATAACCACCTTGATTGCGGCCACGGCGGTTCAATTCGTCCCTCAGCTCGTTTTCTGCCACTCCCAGAAGCTGGGCAGCTCTAGCCACATAGGCATTGCGCTGAGCCATATTTCTAAGCCCTAGAAGCACTGGGATAATTTTGGACATGGCCTGCAATCTGCCCTCCAGACTGTTCAAATCCATATCCTTTACAATGTATTGCAGCTGGAACTCCACCATAGGCACAGCTCCCTTGATGACTGTCATGAAGGCCTCTGGCCCATGCTTTCTTATATATTCATCGGGATCCTTGCCATCAGGCATCTGCACCACCTTGATAATGGCGTTTTCCTGCTCCCGAGCTACTTGAATAGCCCGAAAGATGGCCTGCTGTCCAGCCGCATCGCTATCATAACAAAAATAAATCTGTGGAGCATACCGCAACAGCTTTTTACACTGTTCCTGAGTAAAGGCTGTACCCAGAGAAGCCACCACATTGTGGATGCCTGCAGCATACACCGATATAACATCCATATAGCCCTCAACCACCAAGGCAAAGCCAGATTTTTCTATCTGACGATGTGCCTTGTCCAGGCCGAAAAGCAGCTGCCTTTTGTTAAAAAGTATGGTTTCCTTGGAATTGAGATACTTGGCCTGCCTTTCCTGGGCCGCCTCTATGATTCTGCCCCCAAAGCCTACAATCCTGCCTCGCTCATCCCGAATAGGAATCATTACTCGATTGTGAAATCTGTCATATATACTGCCATCAGGACGGCGCCTGGACAAATCACACTCCTCCAGCAGCTCTGGACTAATATCCCTCTGTACAAAGGCAGTAGATAGCTTGTCCCAGGCATCTGGAGCAAAACCTAGCTGAAATTCCTTGATTGTCTCCTCATTAATCCCCCGCTGGTGAAAATATGCCAGTCCCTTTTGACCGTACCTGGTCATGTTAAGACAATTATGAAAGAAATTTCCTGCTAGCTGATTAACACGACGTAAATCTTCAATATGCTTCTCCCTGGCTATCTGAGCTGGGGACATTTTTTTCTGAGGCAATGGAATGTTCAGTTCCTCGGCAATTCTAGCCACAGCCTCATAATAAGGAATATTATCATATAAGGAAACAAATTTGAAAACATTGCCACCGGCATGACAGCCAAAGCAATAGAAGAAACCATCATCCGGCTTTACGGAAAAGGATGGTGTCTTTTCATTGTGAAACGGACAACACCCCCAATATCTGTCTCCCCTGCGTTTCAGCGCTACATAGCGGGAAATAACCTTGACAATATCTGCAGCTGAACGCACTTCCTCGGCAAATTCGCGAGTTATGATTCCATACTCCGACATGGCAAAGCCTCCCACCTTTCCCTAAAAAGGCACAAATAGATTATCATATTGACTTATATTCTAGCAAAAAGTCAAAAATCCTCTTTTTTTACAAAACTCTTTAAATAAATTTTGTCATTTTTTCATTTTAATCTAATATTACCATTTAGTCAACCACAATATACCCAAAACCACTCCATTATTTGTATATAATTCCACCTAAAAATTTTCTATGAAGTATCCTTGCATAATTTCTAAATTACCGAGGTCATTTTTCGAGATACAGCCGTTGGTCATATCACCTTTAACTGGTGTCAAATTGCCCTGTCTTCCCGCTGCCCTAAATTTTGATTTTCTGCATATATTAAAATAGGAAATAATTCTCAAATTGTGCCAAAACGAGAAGTCACAATGAATACACATTCAATACAGACTTATTATTCTCAGAAAAAAGAAAGCATATACAGCTCACAAGCCGAATACGCTCCCTTTAGCACAAATTGTTAGCATTTATTACCTATCGCTCAACTTCCGGTAAATTTCCATAGTCACAGGAAGATTTATTTCCTCCTATAGATATATCGAAATCAACTTTTCAGGCTTTCAACAACGGATTCCAATTCCTCTGAGGTATAGCGACCTGTAGCACGCAGCTTGTCTATGGTAGTAAAACCATCTAAAATCATATCTCTCAGACTCTCAATTTTGGCTTCGAGCCTGCCTTTTTGTTCACCAACAATTTGTCCCTCAATCATAGCCTTTTCCCAAAGACCTAAACCCAAATTACACATATCGCTCACCTCCAGGTCCATTTCCACAGTCATAGGAAGTTGAAATTCTTCCTGTAATTTTTGTTTCTTGAGTTTTATGTCTATTTTGCTCAACAATGTATCCAGCATAGCAATCAGCTGATTCCGGCTACATTCCGGATTCCCACTGAGATGGACAATAACTACAGTTGCATAATCATAGGTATAATCTATATTAAGATTATTATTCCCTTGATATAGAATTTCTGGTTTTAGGGAATATGATACAATAGAATCCTTTTTATCCTCTGGACAGTCCATACATATCCAGATGCTATAGACCTTTTTCATATCATCATATTGAGCAGAATTTGAACCATTATTAGTAAATTCCGTATTTAGTTGTGCAGATAGCAATCTGGCAACATAGAATATCCCTCGATTAACAATACTGTAGCCGGGATTGCTTTTCCGCTGTGCTTCTATATTGATAATAATCTTGGTCATTTCACCATTAGGCAGATTTACCACAAAACGCAAATCATATACAATACGTCCTTCACCAGAAATATCATCCTCCAACTGGTCATTAATAATCTTTGGATTACTCAACCCAGGCTCTATAAAAGTCTGACCAATCATAACACTGTTGCCATCAATACAGCTTTCTATTTGCTCTATTGACAGCGTGTACAGCTCATGAACTGTGAATTTGAGAATCCGTGCCAATATGGGCTTATTCGCCAGAACCTTTTTAATACTCTTGTCATATTGAATGCGAAGATTTTCTGCTTCAATATCCAAGGCAAGTACCGTAGGAGTATCAACCAAATTCACCACTTCCTTATGGTTTTTTCACAATTATTATATCATTTTCCAAACATACAATCAATAGATTATCTATAATAGGCAAAAATACATTTGGTAGTTGTTATGCTGTCATGAATATTTGATATTATATAAATTCTGATTTGCCGAGTTGCCTATCTCCCTAAATATTGGAAATGAAAGTCGTTATGTCAGTGGGTTCTCGAAATACAGCCTGCGGTCATAACGACTTTTGCTCTGTCCGACTTAATGGCCCTAACTGATGATTTATCCTAACGCACAGATACCGCTTGTCGCTGAGCCAATTCACAGAGGCCATAATGATAGAGAGAGCCACTGGGCCACTTTTGGTGCGCAAAAGCAGGAGTCTCCCGACGCAAAAGTGTTATGCCCCTCCGGCTGTTGTCGAATCATAAAGGCTTATCGATACTGTCAATCTCCAATAATTCTGCTATCTTTGTAGAAAATAGTTCGTTTCAGATAGTGCCAAGGCAGAAAGGTGCAATGAATACACAAAGTATAAGGTATGACATATACTCTTAACAGGTATATCGATGTGCCTCGCTTCTTAAGGAATTTAAGCCATGAAAAGATGAACATCGTGAAGCTTTTCATGTGATTAAATGAGTTTAGCAGCGTGAGGCACATCAATATAGCGCGAGCGTGCCTGTAAGGGTATATGTCATACCTAGAAAAAATGTATAAATAAATTGCCTCATGAGAGCTTTAGTACCGCTAGGCGAGAAAAATAGCGAGAGCGTGCCTGAAAGGGTACTCCCATATCGCCATATAGAGAATTGATGTATTCGGCAAATCAGAATTTGCATACACAAAAGAATGGGGCGGGAGTGACAACTCTCCCGCCCCATATGCAATGGTAGTTCTAATAACACACCTTGATCCTTCAGGCTAGCAACAAGAAGGGGTGCGGAATTAGCATATTAAATTTATATATCTCAGTGGCAGGCATAGCCTTGCTACTGAATATATCATAGTAAATTTGACAGCTTTTCTAAATAGATTTGCCATCAACCAGCTATCCTAGCTGTGCTCTTACTGGAGCAGGGACAGTACGTTGGAGCTGGACTGATTAGCCTGAGCCAGCATGGACTGTGCTGCCTGCAGCAGAACATTGTTCTTGGTGTAGTTGGTCATTTCCTTAGCCATATCAGCATCACGAATAGTGGACTCGGAAGCCTGTACATTCTCAGATGCAGTGGTCAGGTTGCTGGAGGTGTACTCCAAACGAGACTCAACGGAACCAATGGTGGTCTGCTGGTCAAGAGCCTTCTGAATTGCGTTATCCAGAACATTGATAGCAGCATTTGCCTTGGTCTGAGTGGAGATGTTCAGCTTAGTGCCATCTGCACCCTGCAGACCAAGAGCCTCAGCACGCATATCAGTGAGGCCTACCTTGATAGACTGGTTAGCCTTGGCACCAACCTGCAGGCTGATAGCATTGTCATCAGACTTGTTCTGAGCACGAATAGTCTCCTCAAAGGCATCCAAAGCTGCATTTGCAGACTTCTTTACATTGCCCTTGGAATCGGTAATGCTGATGTTGAAGCCAGAAATCTGGCCACCAACACCTGCAGTATTAGCGGTAATGGTAATAGCATCCTTACCAGAAGCTGTATCAACAGTATCATTGGAAGCAGCTAAACCTACAGTGCTGCCTGTCAAAAGCTTTGCCTCCAAAGTCTTTCTATCAGCTGCAGTATAGGCAGTATCAGCGGTCTTCCAAGCAGCGGACTTAGTCATCTTAGCAACCTCAGCCTTAAGAGCAGTTAATTCTGTACCAGCAGTGGCGCCAGTATAAGAAGCATCTGCCTTTAATGCCTCAGTAAACTCTGTTACGCTACCATAATCATCAGCCTTAACAGTTATTTCTGCACCAGCATTAGCAGTATTATATGCATCTATCAGTTTCTGAATACTTGCCTTAGTAACACTCTTCTGAGCTGCTTCATCTTCACTGCCCTTGAAGGTTTCTGCCTCCTTAGTCTTGTGCTCCATAGCAGTTTTAACTTCACCCTTGACAGTATCTGCATCAGTACCCTTGATACCCTGAGCTGCTAATACACTATCATTTGCCTGATTTGCAAAAATATCGCTGTTCTTATCAATATCTTCAGCAGCATTGAAGATATCCTGCAGGGTGTGAATCTTATCAGCACCAGCAGCATCCTTATAACCTACCTGGAAAGTAGTGGTATGAGTTTTACCAGCCTGTACATAGGATACAGTAACTTTATCGGTAGAATGGATTTCGAGACTGTCACCACTACGGGAAGCCAAAGCAGTCAGTGCAGTATCACCAGTAGTACCCTCTTTCAGGCTCTGGTTAGATAATGCAGTGTAGGTAGCATTACCAATAGTGTTCTTGGAGCCGTCAACCAAATACTTGCCGTTGAAGGTTACATTTGCATTATCGTTAATCTGGTCGATGGACTGATCCAGTTCCTTCTGGATGGTCTGACGGT
>OLFV01000290.1_pt1 | contig 61053 bp, 45 predicted proteins | sample 1605551 | NCBI WGS metagenome assembly OLFV01 (sample SAMEA3888922, study PRJEB22519) | human gut metagenome | biome: human gut; feature: human-associated habitat; material: faeces | place: Denmark | collected 2011 | reverse complement strand
CAATGTATGAGCCGCAGTTCAGCGAGGGAAGCTACGGCTTCCGACCGAACCGCAGTGCACAGGGGGCGTTGAAACAGGCGCAGAAGATACTCGACGAAGGTTATGAATATGCCGTAGGCATAGACTTGGAACGCTTCTTTGACACCGTAAACCAGAGTTACCTGATAGAGTTGCTCTCACACACCATAAAGGACGGCAGGGTCATAAGCCTGATACACAAATACCTTTATGCTGGCGTGATGGTGAACGGAGTGCATCAGCCGACAACGGAGGGAACGCCGCAAGGAGGTCCGCTCAGTCCTCTGCTGAGCAACATTGTGCTCAACGAGCTGGACAAGGAACTGGAACGCCGTGGTCATCCGTTCGTACGTTACGCAGATGACAGCCTAATCTTCTGCAAAAGCAAGAGGGGTGCGGAGCGCGTATGCGAAGGACTGACCAAGTTCATCGAGAAGAAACTCCACCTGAAAGTAAACCTCGACAAGACGGAAGTCGGCAATGTCCGTGGGATGAAGTACCTGGGACATACCTTCTACAAGACTGGAGAGGGCTGAAGGTTGCGTGTCCATCCCAAGAGTTTGCTCAAACTGAAGGCAAAGCTCAAGATGCTGACGGGCAGGAGCAACGGGATGGGATATGAATGCAGGAAGGTCGCGCTACACCAAGTCATACGCGGATGGGTATCATACTTCAAATATGCAGATGCGAAAACATCACTGGCAACCATTGACCAATGGTTGCGCAGGCGGATACGTATGTGCATATGGAAAAGTTGGAAGAGACCTAAGACAAGGATAAAGAATCTCATACGATGTGGTATCAAGCCATATTGGGCAAGAATCAACGGCAACAGCAGCAAGGGATATTGGGCAAATGCGAAAGGCATAATGCACAACGCCGCAACCAATGATAAACTCCGTGCCGCTGGTTATCCTTGTCTGATGGACTACTATGTCAGATTGCACGTAAGATAAAGAACCGCCGTATGCGGAACCGCACGTATGGTGGTGTGAGAGGTCGGAAAACGAAAGTAGGAAGAAAACTACTTCGTTTTCCTCCTACTCGATTTGTATCTGTAAGTCAGTGTCGGATTACCTTGCCTGACGTACTTTGTCTGAGGATGATTGACGGAAGCTGTGAGATGCGGCATTGAAACGTACGGTCCTGATCTTGAGGACTTTGGCCCTGGACGCTGCGCTTATTCCTGTAGCCTGGCCTGCGACTGTTGCGGAAGTCCTTGTCATGGTCAGAGGGAATACCGGGACGTCGTCGTGCTTGGAGTAGATGCCCAGGTCATTCTCGTCGAGCGGATAGGCGTAGTATTGCATTGACGTAAGCACCGTCCTGTAGGTCCTGTTGTTGTGCTCGAAGTTGAAGTTCAGACCATCCACCGTGGCATTTGTGCCATCACCGCTCAGTTTGGTGCTCTCAGCTATGATGATGTTGTCAGTGACTACATGCTCTCCTACTTCGATGTCGTTGAAGTTCATTGACCCGTCATAGTGGAAATTGCCGTAGAAGCACAGGTCATACTCCTTGCCGTCGATTTCCTCGGTCTCGAGATATAAACTCTTGAACAGCAGCGTCTTGGTGAACCTGTCGTACTGCGCCTCCAAGATATAGTCGGACATGTCGGTGTCATCTGCATTGATTTTTCCCTTTTCCCATCCGGTGATGTTCACCAGATAATTCGCATCCGAAGAGGTGATCTTCAAGTCGTATGATATCTCTTTCGAAGGGTCGGACTTGCTGGCTCCCGTTATTTTCCAGTCGCCCAGCCATTTGGTGAAGTCCGCCTCAGGAGCATCTTCATTCAGGGTGAACTCCAATATGGCATAGTCTCCTGTCGGTTTGTTGTCGGAGGTCATTCCGAAGGCTACCGCAATCCACTTTCCGGAACGCATCCTGTCGAACTGTATGTAGTTTGTTCCCTTGTACAGCTCGCCGTTATAGAAGTTCGGCTCGTCCTTTATATATTCCACTACATCGCTTTTGTACCACCGTTCGAAATTTTCTGCGGTAAGCACGTCAAGCCAGTATGTCTCCTGGTCCAGACTTCTTACCGTGATGACATCAACATCGGCCCTGAACCCGTCCTTGTCAGTGATGACTTCCCGATTGTGGGAGAGAGTCCAGTCCGGATTGACCTGAAATGTGGTCTCCTGTTTCGGTGGCTGCTGAGGTTTGGGCTCCGGTCTTCTTCCTGTTCCTTCATCGCTGCAGCCTGCCAGTGTCAATGCGATGACAATCAATGCATTGACGAAATTCATCATTCTTTTCATCGTCAAGTAGTTCTTTTATTCTCGAAGCAAGGTCTGCTGCAAATATCGTACTTGAAAAATAGTTGTGACTTAAATCGAGAAGTTGTGGTAATGCGGTCCGAATCTCTCGAATGCTGCTCTGTCGAGGTCGTTCCTGTCGTCAGGATGGGCAATGCTGATGAGCAGTTTGGCCCTTTCCTGGAGCGATTTTCCGTACAGATCGACAGCACCGTATTCGGTCACTATCCAGTGAGCATCAGCCCTCGGGGTTACCACACCTGCACCAGGGTTCAGAACAGGGACGATCTTGGTCTGCCCCTTCTTGGTCCTGGAAGCGAATGCCGTAACTGATTTTCCGCCTTCTGACATTGTCGCGCCTCTTACGAAATCCACCTGTCCGCCTGTGCCTGAGAATATCCTCGTGCCGATGGAGTCTGCGCTGATCTGGCCGGTCAGGTCCACCTCCGTAGCGGAGTTGATGGCCATCATTTCAGGGTTCTGAGCGATGATCCACGGGTCATTGGTGTATTTGATGTCCTTCATCAGGACGTCAGGATTATGGTCAATGAATTTGTACACTTCTTCCGATCCGAGCAGGAATGAAGCCACGACTTTTCCAGTGTCGATCTTCTTGTGCATTCCATTGATGACACCTTTCTTTATGAGGTTCAGTATGCCGTCAGCGAACATTTCCGTATGCAGACCGAGGTTCTTGTGGTCGGTCAATGCCGCGGCCAGTGCATTAGGCAGCGCTCCGATGCCCATCTGGAGGCAGGCTCCGTCAGGAACGAGTTCGGCGCAGTTCTTTCCGATGAGTTTCTCGGTCTCGTCCGGCTCGGCGAATGCCTTGGTGACCAGAGGAGTATTGTCTTTTACGAGATAGTCTATCAGTCCGGGTGACACGAGATCGCCGTATGCGTAAGGAACATTTTCATTGACAACAGCTATTACTGTGCCTGCGCTTTCAACAGCTGCGAGAGAGCAGTCCACTGATGTGCCTAACGAGAACATTCCATTTTCGTCCGGCAGCGAGACCTGCACCATCGCCACGTCGCATCTGAGTGCGCCGCTTCTATACAGTTTCTGTGATTCTCCCAAATGTACCGGAAGATAGTCCGCGTAACCTGCATTGACATTGGCCCTTACATTGGGTCCGAGGAAAAATCCCTGGTCGAAGAAGATTCCATCGTAGCGCGGTTCTGAATATGGCGCCGGTCCTTCTGTGTGGAAATGATGGAAATGAAGGTCTCTCACTTCGCCGTTGTCCGCCCTTCTGCACAATGCCTGGATAAGTACGTGCGGTACGCTGGCTACACTGCTCAGGTGTATGTGGTCACCTGTCTTGACTGCTTTTACAGCTTCGTCAGTCGTAACATAAATCGGGTGTTTCATAGTATTGCTGCTATATGTGTTAATACGTTACAATAATCGCAAAGTTAAGCCTTTTTTCTGAAAATTTCGTATTTTTGTTGTCCTTACTGATAACAATATGAAACATACTGAAGAAGAGAAACTTGCTGCGTTCGGCCAGGTGCTGGACGTGATGGACAAACTCAGGGCAGGCTGTCCCTGGAATGCTGCCCAGACTTGGGATACTCTGCGTCCGATGACTGTGGAGGAGGTCTATGAACTGAGCGATGCCGTGATGAAGAAGTCCGGCAAGGATGTGGAGAAGGAACTCGGCGACCTTCTGCTTCATATTGTTTTCTATGCCAAGGTGGCTGAAGAGCAGGGCGAATTCGATATCGTCGATGTCTGCAGGCTGCTCTGCGAAAAGATGATTTTCCGCCATCCTCATGTATTCTCTGACAAGAAAGCTTCTGATGCTGAGCAGGTTTCGGAGAACTGGGAGCTTATGAAGATGAAGGAAAAGGGTGGAAACAAACGTGTCCTTTCCGGTGTTCCTGATTCGATGCCGCCTATCCTTAAGGCCTATTCGATGCAGGACAAGGCGAGGGGAGTCGGTTTCGACTGGGAATGTCCTGCGCAGGTATGGGACAAGGTCAAGGAGGAGCAGGGAGAGTTCCAGGCTGAACTCGAGGCTATGGCCCGCGAAGAAGGCGAACTGGACAAGGCCCCGGCCGGCTACACGATGACCCCGGTTCCCGGTTCCGCGAGGGACCGCGCCGAGGAGGAGCTGGGCGATTTTCTCTTCGCTACTATCAATGCTGCAAGGCTTTACGGTCTTAATCCTGATACCGCACTGAACCGTGCCTGCGACAAGTTCCGCCGCCGTTTCACCTATCTCGAAGAACACACCCTCCGCCAGGGCCGTTCACTAAAAGAAATGACCCTGTCCGAGATGGATGCCATCTGGGACAAGGCCAAAGAAGAAGGTCTGTAAATTTCCGAATATTCTGGGCTAAAACCCGCCATTAAGAAAGGCGCGGGTTTGTACGTAACTCGGCTCGTAGTAAGCTCCGGTGTTGTAATTGTCAATGACTTCGCAGACAGGGGAGTTGTAAACGCGCAGCATTTCCTCAGGCAGATTGTCGTCGGTCAATAATGATTGGACTAATCTTGCATACACTTTTCCCATTTGCGTAGGTGTTGGAACCTTATCGGTAAAGCGAGGCGAAATCTGTGTGACATCAAAACTTCCTGCTTCGAGTTTGTAATTGTCGATCCATTCCGCTTCTACCTGCTCAGGATTTAGACAATGACTGGTTTCTGCTATAGACAACTCGTGCAGCAAGCCATCTGTCCCAAGGTGTTCAACCACATATTTGTTGCGCTGATGAATCTTTCTGGCAACTCGCTCTATCATATAGCAGACGAAATACAAGTCATTGAAAGAAATCTGTTCATCAGGAAAGTACTTGTTGCTCATAATTGATAGTAAGATTTGAAATTGAGCGTCTTAAGTGCTCTGTCGGTACAAAAAAGTATCTGGTGGGTAGGATGCTTGAATTTGGCCAATGCCCAAAAAGCTTCTCTGCTGATACGCCCGGCGAGAAAATCCTCCACATAGTCCCAAACTTCATCATCAGCCATCGGCCCCTCTACGATGTCGTACGAATGATTCTCACCGTGGCGGCATGAGGCTACAAAATCCAGCCATTCATCTGTCATCTCGGGAAATACTTTGACTGAAAGATCGGTGTCCGGTGTATATTCATAGACACACACGATATGAGGGTTCCGTTTGGAAATCGCCCATCTTTGAGCCTGCCGTTCGAAACGAGTGCAATAGAATCCGAAACCGAAATCTTTATTATAACCGAAGACTCGTATTTCTGGATTCTTCACTACGGTATTAGTGCCGTGGTATAAAGTAACTGATAATTCAGATTTCATAATTTTCTTCTCTACGACTAAATAGTCCTTCTTTACGCATACTAATATACGACTAAAATCTGAAAAATCAACTCGTCCGTAAACGTGTGGAATTTTACGGACGAGTTGTAGAAGAAACTTCTGAATACGCTGGGCTAGCCGAGGAAGCCGAGGAGGATGCCGGCAGCTACTGCTGAGCCGATGACACCGGCTACGTTCGGGCCCATGGCGTGCATCAGAAGATGGTTGCTCGGGTCAGCCTCACGTCCTACCATTTCGGAAACGCGGGCACTGTCTGGCACTGCGGATACACCGGCATTGCCGATAAGCGGATTGATTTTGCGTCCCTCACGGCAGAACAAGTTCATGAACTTCACGAACAGGACACCGCAGGCCGTAGCAATGATGAACGACAGAAGACCGAGCGCGAAAATCTTGATGGATGTCGCTGAAAGGAATTTGTCAGCCTGAGTCGAGCAGCCCACAGTAAGACCGATCAATGTCGTGATGACGTCGATGAGCGGTCCTCTTGCAGTTTCTGCAAGACGTCTTGTCACTCCGCTCTCCTTCAGCAAGTTACCGAAGAACAGCATGCCTAAAAGCGGGAGACCTGAAGGGACGATGAATGCAGTCGTGAGGAAGCCTACAATCGGGAAAATGATCTTTTCCCTCTGGCTTACAACGCGAGGAGACGGCATACGGATAAGCCTTTCCTTCTTGGTCGTAAGTAGAAGCATGATAGGCTTCTGGATGACCGGAACAAGTGCCATATATGAGTATGCTGACACGGCTATCGCACCCATAAGGTCCGGAGCGAGTTTGGAAGAAAGAAAAATCGCGGTAGGACCGTCTGCACCACCGATAATACCGATAGCGCCGGCCTCATTAGGCATGAATCCCATTGACAATGCCAACAGATATGCTCCGAAAATACCCATCTGTGCAGCAGCGCCGATAAGGATCAGTCGCGGCTGAGAGATAAGTGCGGAGAAATCCGTCATTGCGCCGATTCCTAAGAAAATCAGCGGAGGATACCATCCCTGGCGCACACCCTGATAAAGGATGTTCAGCACAGAGCCGTCCTCATAGACTCCGATATTCAGTCCCGGAAACATCGGGATATTTCCGATGATCATACCGAAGCCGATCGGCACCAGGAGCAGAGGCTCCCATTCCTTGACAATGGCCAATGTTATAAAGACAATTCCGATGGCAATCATCACGATGTGCTGCCAAGTCATATTGCAGAAACCCGTGAACTCCCAGAATTGCTGTAAACTGCTTATTATCTGATCCATAAGCAGGAGATTATGCGATAGTTACGATAGCGGCGCCTTCCAGCACTGAATCGCCTTTGCTTACATTGATCTTGGTCACGACGCCCGCTCTGTCAGCCTGGATTTCATTCTCCATCTTCATTGCCTCGAGAACCGCTACTTTCTGTCCAGCAGCCACGGTATCACCCTCTTTTACAGATACTTCGATGATGACTCCAGGAAGCGGAGAAGTTACTGGCTTGCCCTCGCCGGCAGGTTTTGCAGCAGGAGCAGCAGCCTGAACCGGAGCGGCCTGAGGTGCTGCAACCGGAGCGGCCACTGGTGCAGCCTGAACTGGCGCAGCAGCTGGCATGGCATTCTCCATCTCAACCTGATATGACACGCCATTGACAGTAACGTCAGCAAGGTTGCCGTTGGTGAAATTGATAGCTACATTGTAGTCATTTCCATTGATCTTGAATTTATATTCTTTCATAATTTTTGTTTTTTATCTGTTGATTATCTCGGCAATTGCCTGAAATTCTGTTCTTTGCTGTTCCAGCTGCTCTGCTTGCGCTGAATCGTGATGACGAAGCTTTCCTTGTCGTGTACGGACTCTTCAGCATAGAGATGCAGAGCTGCAGCTATGGCCGCATACACCTCGCCGTTCATTTCCTGGTCCAATGCCATTGCTATCGCAGCGGCAGTCTCAGATGTCATCTTTCCGGATTTGCCGGCTTTGGCGCGGCTCTCTTTCTTGCATGTGCAGGATTTCTTGCCTTCACCGCCGGACACCTTTCCCAGGAGGCTGAACAGCCACCACAGGATGATGAGCGCTGTAAATACCACTGATACCGACACGAGTGTAAGAACAAACCCGTGCTCGTCCTCTTTTTCCATTCTCTGGCTTCCGGTCTCCACGTTCTGGGACCCGTTTATGGAGCCCGGCGTAGGTACAGCCGCCTCCGCCTCAGTCACGAATTCCATCTGGCGGAGGTCGTGGGCGAGTTTGATTACGGATTTGCCTGCAGGGAGTGCTGTCGGAACTTCAAGAGAGTCGATAACGGTGCGTCCGTCATTGCTGACCAGATAGACCGTAGAGCCTTTCGCTACCTTGAAATCGGCATAGAAAGTACCCTCTTTTCCGTTTCCGCTTGCGTAGAACAGAACCGTCTGGCGAGGACCTATTCTGGTCCTGCTGTCAGTTTTCGGGATCAGGCTCATTTTCAGGTTGTTCCTGTCATTGGACAGGAAACAGCCGCCGAAATTGACCGTCCCTTGAGACTTGTTGAAAATCTCAATCCATCCGTTACGTCTTCCATAGTCATCCACGATGCCGGTGCTGTCCGGCTCTGCCAGAACCTCTGAAATTATCAGGTCACTGACATTCTGACCCAGGGCGGAACCTATCGAAAACGCAAGGATTGTACTGATTGTCAATAATATACGTTTCATTGTCCGTCTGCTTTATAGTGGAAGATTGTCGTGCTTCTTGGCTGGAAGAGTCTGCTTCTTGCCGGCGAGCTGTTCCAATGCGCGGATAACGCGGAATCTCGTGTTTCTCGGTTCAATGATATCGTCAATGTAGCCCATCTTGGCTGCCTGATAAGGATTGCAGAAGAGATCGTTGTACTCATTTTTCTTCTCCTCGGCAAGCTTAGCCTGCTCGGCAGGATCTTCCACGGCCTTGATTTCCTTGCCGTAAAGAATCTGCACGGCACCGTCAGCACCCATGACTGCGATGTTGGCGGAAGGCCAGGCGTAATTTATGTCGCCGCGTATCTGCTTGCAACTCATCACGATATGTGCTCCGCCGTATGATTTTCTCAATGTCACTGTCACCTTAGGAACCGTAGCCTCGCCATAAGCATAGAGGAGTTTCGCTCCATTGGCAATGATGGCTCCGTATTCCTGCTGGGTTCCGCAGAGGAAGCCCGGCACGTCAACCAGAGTGACGAGAGGAATGTTGAAGGCATCGCAGAAACGAACGAAACGCGCCGCCTTTCTGGAAGCGTTGATGTCCAATACGCCTGCGAGATATTTCGGCTGGTTAGCCACGATACCGACACTTCTGCCGTTCATATGGGCGAAACCCACGATGATATTCTTCGCATATGACTGGTGCACCTCGAAGAATTTGCCGTCATCGACAATGCTGCGGATGACATAGTACATGTCGTAGGCCTTGTTCGGATTGTCCGGGATGATTTCGTTCAATGCATCGTCAGTCCTGCTGACAGGGTCATTGGTCGGAACAACCGGAGCCTCCTCCATATTGTTCTGCGGAATGTAGCTGAGGAGCTCCTTTATGATGCGGATGCCGTCCTCATCGTTCTCAGCCGCGAAATGTGCCACACCGCTCTTGGTGGCATGAACGCTCGCGCCGCCAAGGTCCTCAGAGGACACGGTCTCGCCTGTCACGCTCTTGACCACTGCCGGGCCTGTAAGGAACATGTAAGAAGTGTTCTTCACCATGATGGTGAAGTCGGTCAATGCCGGTGAATAGACTGCTCCGCCGGCGCAAGGTCCGAAAATTCCTGAAATCTGTGGAACCACACCTGAAGAGAGGATGTTCCTTTCGAAAATTTCACCGAATCCTGCCAATGAATTGATTCCTTCCTGAATTCTGGCACCGCCCGAGTCGTTCAAGCCGATGCATGGCACACCGTTTCTCGTGGCCATATCCATAACCTTGCAGATTTTCTGCGCCATAACTTCTCCGAGAGAACCTCCGGATACCGTGAAGTCCTGTGCGAAGACATAAACTAGTCTTCCGTCGATAGTCCCTTGTCCGGTAACCACTCCGTCTCCGTCAAAGTGCTGTTTCTCCATTCCGAAATTCGTGCAACGGTGCTGTACGAACATGTCGAATTCTTCGAAGCTGCCCTCGTCCAGGAGCAATGCTATTCTCTCACGCGCAGTGAGTTTTCCTTTCTGGTGCTGTGCATCGATGCGTTTCTGTCCACCGCCCATAGCGGCTGCCGCTCTGCGCTCGACCAGTTTCTTGATATTATCCTGCTGGATACTCATTTGTGCTGTATATATTATTAAGTAATACTCTATCCAATGTCTCGCAAGGTGTTTACTTGCTGGACATTCGCTTAAATTCGAGGGGTGTCGCTTGTTCGAAGGCTTCAAACCCCCACGCACGTCTTATCACGTTACCCTCACCCTAAATCCCTCCCCTCGGGGAAGGGACTTACTATCGCCCTATCGGGCTCTAACCGCTGTAATTCGCATTTGCGAAACTCGCAATCTAACAACCTGCAAATATAACAATTATTTCGTCCAAATGCGAATGTGCAAAAAACGACCCCGGCTGAAACGAATCTCAGTCGGGGTATTATTTATTGTCGTGCAGACGAATTATTCCTCTGCCGGTTTCATCAAGCTGTAAACGTTGGTGACATCGTCATCGTTCTCGAGAAGATCGGTGAGTTTGTTCAATGTCTCGCGCTGCTCAGGAGTTACATCCTTCAGTTCAGTGTTCGGAATCCTCTCGAAACCTCCGGATACGAGCTCGTAGCCATTGTCCTCGATGAACTTCTGGATACCGCCGTAAGACTCGTAGGCACCGTAGATCACTACGTTCTTGGTGATGTTCTCGTCCTCATCCTCCTGCTCCTCGACGAACACCTCAGGGTCATCATCGTAGTCGCAAAGTGCAAGCTGAAGTTCATCAATGTCAAGACCTTCCTGGTACTTGATTCTGAACACGCACTTGTGGTCGAACATGAAGCTTACGCTTCCGCTTGTTCCGAGTGTGCCGCCGCATTTGGTGAAATAACTGCGGACATTGGCCACTGTTCTGGTATTGTTGTCTGTAGCGGTCTCAACAAGGAAAGCGACACCGAACGGGCCGTAACCCTCGAAAGTAACCTCCTTGAAATCACCCAGGCTCTTGTCGGTAGCCTTCTTGATGGCTCTCTCGATATTGTCCTTAGGCATGTTCTCGTTTCTTGCCTCTGCGATGAGCGCACGGAGACGAGGGTTGCCGATCACATCAGGACCGCCCTGCTTGACAGCGATAGTAATTTCTTTTCCGATTTTGGTGAAGGTCTTGGCCATGTGGCCCCAACGCTTCATCTTTCTCTCTTTTCTGAACTCAAAAGCTCTTCCCATAATCTATTTGTTCTCTATTCTGCTGATATATTTGTCGATATCGTAGCCTTCCATTGACTGAGGATACTGGTCCTTGATCTTCTTGTAGAAAGAAAGAGCCTTGGCGTCATCACCGAGTTCCTCGCATGCGACACCCGCCTTCAGAAGATAAGCGGCAGCGAACATGTTGTCCACAACACCTGCAGCCTTCTCGTAGCATCCTACAGCTTCCTTGTATTTCTCGAGTCCTGCATAAGCGTCACCCTTGCAAGCAAGCGCTCTTGCCTTCAGAATCTCATCCTTTCCGTTGTATTTGCTGAGGTAGGAGAGGGCCTCCTCGAATTTGCCGAGCTGAAGTTCGCACACACCTGCATAGAAATACGCAGCAGCACCGGCATGAGAGCCGTACTGGTCAATGACCTGGCTGAAACCGAGCACGTTTCCGTCTCCGTTGAGTGCGAGTTCATAGTTCTGGGCGCGGAAATTGGCTTCTGCCTGGTACATCTGCTCTGCAGCCTCAGCTTTCTGCGGCTGAGCGTAGAACTTCTGGTAGCACAGAACTGCAACACCGACTACGATGACTGCGCCGAGACAGCCCCAAATGATTTTTTTGTTTTCATTGAAGAATTTTTCTACAGAAGATACTTTTTCTGCAACCTGCTCGTTCTGCAGTCTCTCCTGATCTTTAAGAGTTTCTTGTGCCATATTTTCTTATGTTTTTTATTTCGTTTCAATGCGGCAAGCGCATAATAGTCCGCAAATGTATAAAAATTACGGGAAATTCACAATGTTTTTATGAATTAGGCTGTTTTGATGAGTCAGGCGTGTCCTCGTGGCCGGATACATTAGGAGTATAAAGACCGGCCTTCGCGGCGTATCTGACCAGCTCCACCGTGCTTGAGATATTCAACTTCTTGAAAATGTTGCTCTTGTGAGTGTCGATTGTACGGACGGAGACATTGAGCCTGCCTGCAATTTCCTTGGACGTCCTGCCTTCGCAGCACAACCTGATGACCTCGAGCTCGCGGCTGGTCATCTTCGGGACATCATCCATCGTCTCTATATCATTGACAATCTCCTTCAGCTGGGCAGCCTCAGGCTTGTCCTTTATCGTCGGCACCAGCGACAGCAGCTTGCTCTTCACCTCGTCGTTCTTGGTCAGGATCCTTGCCTGACGGCGTCTGATGATGAGCATCCTCCATGACAGGGCCAGCAGAATGGCCAGCATTATGCAGAAAACACCCAGGCACATCATTATGGCAAATCTGGTCTTGGACATTTCCTGCTCACGGATCAGGTTCTCCTCTTTTTCCTTAGTCTCGTACCTTACGCGGAAATTCTCCACGGCCGAGTCTGCCCTGTCCTCGGAAATCTTCTCTGAAAGATGGGTGTATTGTTCAAGAGTCTCCAGAGCGTCCGACAGCCTGCCAAGATGCTTCTGGCATAGCCACAGACCGCTCAGCGCCTTCTTTCTGACATAGTCGCTTCCGGATTTCAATGCATATTCGCTGGCCTGCCTGTAAGTTTTCTCGGCCTGCTTGTAGAGCTCCGACTTATAGTAAAGATGCCCCAGCTGGTTGTAACAGATGGCCAGCGACGTGATATTGTTTTTCTGCTCCAAGATAGGGATGGCCTTGAGAATGCATTTTTCAGCTTCAATGTCCTCCCCTCTGGCAATCAGCACCGCTGCTTTCTGGGAAAGTCTGATCGCGGCCTTACCTTCCCGCTTGTCCTGGCTGTCCAGCTGATATGCCTCTTCCACGCAGGACAATGCTTTCTCACTGTGTCCCATTTCGAGCCATATGTCTGAGGCGAGACCGAGCCTGATCGCAAGCCGCTGTCTGTCACCGCTTTCCCTTTCGATGTCAATCGCTGGCAGGACATAGCCCAATGCAGTCTCGGCCTGACCGGTCGCGAGATACAGAGTAGCGAGATTGTTCATCGTGGAACTCATTCCGCTCTTGTTCTTTGATTTCAGGTCCAGCCTGTAAACGCGTTCCATATAGGTTATGGCCTGACCGAACATTCCCTTGCGCTGGTAGATGATACCGATATTGTTGATACAGTCGCCAAGCATAGTCTCGTCATCGCATTTTTCGCACAGGGGCAATGCCATGAGCGCCACGGACAATGCCTCGTCGAACTTGTCATTGGCAAAATACCAACACGACATCATATCATAGATCCGCGCTTCGGATTCTATGGCCTGGCTTCTTCCGTATGTGTGTTTTTCCGGGATGATGCCCTCCTTGTAGCCTAACTCCAGAAGCTCATTACCGGTACGCACGCGCCGGCTTCCGGTAAGGCTTTCCCATCGGGTGAAAAGTGAGTCAACGTCTGCGGCCTGAAGGTTAAGCGCTGTCAGAACCGTTATCAGTATCGTGAGTATCTTGTTCATCAGTTTTTCTTGTATTGTGGTGGTCCGTCAGACCGTAATCGCAAATCTAATAAAAATCAATGGTTTTTCGGAAATAAAAAAATCCCTTTTTATACGGCAGTTGTGAAAAAAAAGTCGGATTTGAGATTACCTACGTAATGAAAAATACGTATAATTACCTATAGGTTTCAATGTTCCGATGCTCTACATTTGCAAAAACGTTATAAATGGCGATAAACTTAGCCCAACACTAAAAATACAGATTTATCATGATACCTAAAATTATCCAAAATCCAATGCGGTACTTTACGTCAGCAGTCGCAGTACTCCTGTCGCTTGCATGCGCATTTTCCTGCAAAAAGGAAAAAGGGGGAGGTGATACCCTCGAAAAGATATATTTCGTGGATCCTGCATCAGCGTCCATGGTCCTTTCCCAAGGCCAGACTGGATATATAATGTATGCCACTGTTCCTGAGAGTGCGGCGGCTACTGCAGTCATGGAATGGTCCTCTTCTGATACAAACATAGCGGAAGTGTTCAACGGCCAAGTGACAGCCATTGCGCCGGGAAATACCGTCATCACTGTCAGATGCGGCAACGTCTCGGCTACCCTGGACGTGCAGGTGGTGCCGATTCCGGTCACCAGTTTCAGCGTCCCGAAATCAATGAACGCCTACATGGACATGCCGACGCCTATAAAACTGACAGTGGAACCTGCCAAGGCCAATGCCGCGTCGCTGGAATGGAAATCGGACAACCCGGAAATCGCAGAAGTCGTCATTGAAAGCGGTAAGGCTTTTGTCAATGCCAAGAAAGAGGGAGGATGCAAGATCTCGGTGACTCCATATAATAATTCGGACGCGTCACAGAAAATCGAGGTTACGGTCTATCCTGCAATCTTCAAGCTCATGAGGAGATCAATATCAGGTGAAAGCGGTTATGTGGAGATTCTGAACGATGACTCTTTCGACATCACTGATATCGGGATGCCTACATATGAGGGAATTCGCTGCATTGAAATGATCAGATTAGATGGAAGCAGCCTTCTTGAATCTTCGGTGGAGGTTAATAATGAAAATTCGGGAATCGTTTCCATAACCAAACGTCAACGCAGCGAAAGTAAGGTTCTCCTTAATGTCGAGGAGAAGTCTGAGGTCGGAGCTACCAAGGTATCCGTATCTCTGAAAGAGGATGACAATGTCTATACGAAAACCTTTACCATCACCAGACAGAAGCATGATTTTACATCCGATACGAAGATTTGCCGGATGTATTCGGAAACTCCTGTAAACGATGTGGAGGAAATGGCCAGAAATGCCACTATGGAAGTACAGATGTTTCCGGCTGTGAATGCCGTCTGGACCAGCAGCAATGAATCCGTAGCCAAGGTGGTTCCGGCAACAAGTGACGGAACAGGATTCTCTCCAATGGCGGAGATCCGGACATTTGACGAGTATGGCTCCGCTGAAATCACAGCGACCGACGAGAGTGGAAAGAATACACGTAAATTCACTGTCAAGGTTTCCAAGGCTTCATTCCCGGCAGGGACGAAGATTTGTATCCGGGTGGGTGGTAAGATTGAGCCTGTAGGTGAAAGCACGACAATCCGTGCATCATATGACGGCAGAAACGATGAAGCGTTCGGCCTTATGGATGCTTCCGGAAATTGCCTCTCCACATTCACTAATTTCAAGTGGACAATCGAATCTCCTTCGTGTGAATGCAGTCTTACCCCAGTCGGTGCCAGCGGTGTTGTCGTCGCTCCGATTTCTACTACTACTTTCAGCGGCAGCAAGACGGCAACCCTTGTCTGCACCGACGATGCCGGCAACCAACTAAAGCATAAGATCATCATCTACAGTCCGATAGCTTTCGGCAGAAACACATTGTGCGCCAAAGTGAACAGCGAAATGTTCTACGAAGATGCGAAAGTAGATATCGGTAACAAAGCAGTGGTGGCACTTTACGGAAATAAAAAAGTGCCTGTTACACTTGCTGGGGTGAAATGGTCCGGTTTGGAAAAATTGAATTCTTATGGAAGTGTAAATATTTCGACTAATAGTACCAACACTATCTCATATTTCGAATTTACGCCTAATAAAAAGATGGAATCTGTGACTATCACTGTGGAGGATGAAATAGGACAGGAACAGACTCTGGATATTCAATCTGCCGCGTTCCATTTCCCGAAAGGCGCGAAACTCTATTATAGTTATGGTAATGCGAATCCCACTGGCGGATATTGGAGTGAAGTGTTGGATGGTATGCCATTGAAAAACGATGCAGGCACCTATCTTAAAATCGCAACATCTGCAGAAGGAAAACCTATTGTTGACAAAGCATATTGGGATCAGATTTGGGCGTCGGCGATAGAAAAGAGCAAGAACCATAGTTATATCAGTGAATTCTCTGACATTAGAATTAATGTGCTGAAGCCTGTGAATATCTTTGGTGTTTTCACCAAAAAGTATCCCACTAAATATCAAGAACCTGAGTACTATTCAATAGAAGCCAAAGATGATTATGGCACGGCACTATCTGCCGGTTTCTATATTCGTGAATGGGTGAAATTCGAGTCGGAGGACAGATTTCATGTTCAGATGAAGAAAACTACCACCTATATTAAATATGGTGATGGCAGTGCTGTTCACGATGATATTCCAGATAGCCAACTATTTTCAGATGGAAGCATTATCGTCAAATTGAATTTTAACGGGAAGGCATATCGTTTCCCTAGAATTATAGTTACTAATTCGGCTAAACAGGATCATCCTCATGAATATTACCTGTATCACGCAAACTCCGTACGGGTATATCCTACTTCTAGTAGCCCGGCGACTAGACTTATTTTTTCGGATGATTTCGGTAATATGAAAACTATTACTTTCAAATTATATTAAATAATCAATTAATACTCACTTTATTATGGAAGAACTTTTGAAACAAATCAAGAAGGCGGCGGAGTCGATGCTTCGCGACGCTACAGCACAGGAGAAGAAAGGAAACAAGGCGGCAGGATTGCGTGCCCGCAAAGCATCCCTAGCATTGGAACCGATGCTCAAGGAATTCAGGAAAATGTCCATCGCCAAGATGAAAGGACTTGCATGCCTCATGGTTATAGTATCATTGGCAGGAACAGCCTGTGTATCCTGCGAGAATGTGGACCCTACTGACCTTACGGAAGCAAACCTTCCGGTGAAGAGCATTGTCTGCGGTCACGTGAGATTCGTTCCTACAGGCAAAGATCCGGTTCCTGCAGGTGTAGGTCTGGATGTGAACATTTTCTATGGACAGAAAGATGACAAGGGAAATGTGGAATATGCATTGAAAGCCATCAAGACTCTCCCTAACGGGTATTTTGAGACTACTATCGGATGTCCTGTAGGCCAGAATCTGGAAATCAAAGTGGAATGCTCCGCAATGTCACAGTCAGAAGCATCAGAAACAGGCAGCTCCTCCAAACACACCGGCAACACGTATTTCCATGCGGAGGTTACCAAATCGGTTACTTGTGGCACTGCAGCCTATTTCCAGCTTGACATGAAACCTGCTGCATATATTTCCAAGCCTGGACTTGTTCAGCCGTAATGCTCTTCATGTCTTGCAAGACAGATGTCTGCATGTCTGAATTTCAACAACTAACATTTAATCGACTTTATAATGAAAAAATTTCTGATATTGAGTCTTGCGGCATTGACATTGGCATCCGTGGGCGCGAAGGCGCAGGGGGGGGAGCAATGTCCCTGAAGGCAAGCGTATCACGTGCTACCATGTGTACTCCGACAAGGCTCCTCATTTCTCACCAAAGCGCGGCGATTGGTCCATCGGTGTCACTTTCAACCCTGCGACTCTCTCGTATAGGCTGAAAATGCAGCCGGACAATGGTGATTTCGCCGGTGATTTCATCGAAGGGATGGCAACGTCCAGCAAGCAGATGTTCATCCTTTCGCAGGATCCTCTGGCAGCATTCCGCGTAAGATATTACTTGAGTGACAATTGGGCAGTCCGTGCCACGCTCGGTCTCAACGGAAGCCATATCAATTACCGTGAATATGTGGACGATGACCTCGCCAAGGCTGTCAATCCGGATTCCAAGAATCAGGTTGCGGATGCGGTGCTGTCCAATCTCAACAGCGGTAGCCTCTCTGTCGGTATGCAGTATCTGGCAGGAAAAGGCCCTCTCCGCTTCTCTGCGGGATTCGGCCTCACCTATGCCATCGCCGGCGGAAGTCTGAATTTCAAGTACGGCAACGCCATGACACCTGAGAACCGCGTGCCTTCGTCAATGCCGATGACACGTCCGGCTCCTGCTGGTGCCAAAAACCCTACACTCAATGACTTCCAGTCGCAGCTCGGCATCGCGTATGCCCGTCCGACAAGACGTTACAATGTAGGTTACATCCACGGTATCGGTATCAATGCCGATATGGGTGTGGAGTGGTTCATGACCGGACGCATTTCTCTTGCAGGTGCCATGACCTTCACTCCTGTGATGTTCATTTTCCAGCCTCAGACCTGGACCAAGTTCGAAGGCTTCTCTTCCAAGACAGGAGGAGTGGAGCAGTACAATGACCTTGTAAGCCCGGGCAGCAGCGCTGTTCTCTATGGAACTGAAAACATTGGCTTCAATGTTTCGCTCAACTATTACTTTTAACAGTTCTTGTTTATGAGAAATACCACATTATTGAAAACCGTCGCGCTGACAGTATCGCTTTTGGCTTTGACGACACCTTCAAACGGTCAGGGTTTTCTGAAGAAACTGAAGGATGCGGCAAATAACGCTACAGAAAAAGTGAATACGGCAGTGGACAATGCCGGCTCAGCATCATCAGGTGCTGTGGCTGTGCCGAGAGCTTCAGGCCCGACATATTATGTGTCCCGCAGTGGCTCCAACAAGAATGACGGACTCAGTCCTTCAACAGCGGTAAAGAACATCCAGAAGGCCATTGACCTGGCTTCTGATGGTTCTGAAATCAGAGTTGCGGAAGGCAACTATTTCGGCCTCCTGAACAAGGGCAATATCATCATTGACAAGCCACTCGTGATTATGGGCGGCTACAATGCGGATTTTTCCGAGCGTGATGTGCTCAAGTATCTTACGACCATTGCTCCGGATGACAATTCCAACGGCTCTTCACAGGGACGCGGAACCATCCAGATCCGCAGCATTGAAAAACCTGCCTCTACCCTCGTGATCGACGGTTTCGTGTTCAACAAGGGCAATGCCATCGGCTACAATCTCCGCGGCGAAGGCTGGCCGGAGGGAGTGGAGACCCCGTTCATGATGCGTGAAGGATCCAAGGGGCAGGGCGGTCCTAATCTCGAAAACAAGGAAGTTTATACTCAGGAGACTTACTTCATCTATTTCGACGGCGTTGCCGGCAAGGTGAACAATCTCAATGTCTTCATCCGCAACTGTACGTTCGTGAACGGTCCTAACACCACCATCTGCGGCCTTCTGAAAGGTTCATTGACAGTGGACAACTGCGCGTTCATCAACAACCGCGTGACCACGATGGATGTACGCGGACCGGATCCTAATGCCATTACCAAGGTGAATTTCCGCAACAATACCGTGCTTTTCGTATGGTCTTACACCAAGGATCTCCAGTCTCAGGGCTTCGGCTTCAGGTTCCAGCCTGGTACCAGCTGTACTCTCGAGAACAACATCATCGGTCTGACCATTTTCGCAGGTCTTGACAGGACTCACATTGACAGCGACGCCAACCGCGAGGCGAAACGTCACGATACAGTGAAGAACAATATCTTCTTCCTGAACCGTATCACCGACCTGACCATCCCAGGAGGCGGAATGCTCACCAGAGTCAAGGTAGAGGATTTCGATGATGTAGAGGCTATTGCAGAGTGCAGCGGCAACAAGTCGCTCACCGATCCGGCCCTCTTCAAGGGCAAGATTGATGAGGCTTACCTGAACGGCTTCCTGAGCGTTTCCTACAAGGAGACCACGTCATATAATCCGAATTCCGCAGCCAACACTTTCCGTTCGGCAATGGGAATGAATATGACCGGTACGATGACTTCTTCAGTATCCATGTACTTCAACCGTTATCCATGGCAGAAGGCTCTCGACGTCTTCGGTGCTGTTCCAGGATGCGGAGCGCAGATACCAAGATAAATTGAATTTGTCATATTTTGTAGTGGAAAAGAAAAAGCCTTCGGAGAACCGAAGGCTAAATCTTTTTTAGAGTGCATGTGGCCGCAACTGGGCGATCCAAATACACTATGATGCTGCAAATATACTTCAATTTTTATTCCATTCAAAACGAATCGGTACTTTTTTTGTCTTGGCTTATTCTTTATATTGTGGTCGGAACAATGATACCCGTTTCTTTTTCAATCATCGAGCGTATGTCAGTGTCAGGGACTTTGGAATAAAGTCTGGCAGTTGCCCTAAACAATTCATTCCACATATCATTTGCACGATTCACCGAAATCTGTCGTATCATATGGTTTATAACACGCAATGCACCATTGAGAGACTGATTGGTTCCTGGTTTTAATGACGGGCATGCGATACCTGTACTTATACCAAAAGAAAGTCTTAATCCAAACATGACATTTCCATGGGCGCAAGCATTTCTAACCTCTCTTATCGCAGACAGATACGTTTTAAAGGCAGCAGTTGAATGCTCACCATATGTTGCAGATATCAACCTCTTGTCTTTATCAAGGATGAGATTGTCATATAGGGTCTCAAGATTGCCCATAGTCATAAACTCCATAGTTTTCCAAGCAGGAGCATATTGTCCGAAGTACTTATTATGATGTCTTGAAATTGTCGGTTTGTTTCTCAAATGGCAGTATACCTCACGGTAGAAATCTTTGACAAAGTCGTTGTTTACTACTGTTTTATCAACAAACCAGGTTGGGTTGGACAAATACTTTAGCGACAGCTTATATATCATTGTTGTTCTGATAGATACCTCAATTCTCGAAAGATATTTGTTGAGGATGGTCCTAAGATCAAAATCATAATAATAAAGTGCGACAATCTTCTCGATTGTAGTATCAGGCTTTACCTCGTGACGTCTTCTGCTATTCAGAAAAGGATATGTACGTTCAAAAGGAAATGCGTAGAAACCAAGACGGTAATATCCTATGTCGGACAAATACTCTTTTGCCTTCTCTTCATCCTTAATAATAACATTCCTGCTACGAAGAATGTCAATCTGCTCATCCAGCGATTTCGCCTGTTTTGTGTATGGTATCTTAGTCCTGGCCATTTGAATCAAATTTCTGTAAAGTTAGTGATTTCCGGCAGTCTGAACAAGGCTGCCGGTTTTCTGTAGGGCGAACGAGGTGGTTTAAGGATTATTAAGTTCGGAAAAGTCCGGGAAATGAGTTATCTTTGCTTGGATAATAAAAGGCATCTGGATGGCGATACTGGAAAAACTTGTAGTTCAGGACTATAGGAACATTGCATTGGCGGAACTCGAGTTCTCTGCCAATATAAACTGCATATCCGGCGGCAACGGGGAGGGCAAGACGAATCTTCTCGATGCCATCTGGTACCTGTCAATGACCAAGAGCGCTTTCCGTACATCGGAGAAGGACAATTTCCGCTATGGGGCGGACTGCTTTTCCATATCAGGTACATACTTGATGCAGAATCAGTTGCGCTCGAGATTCTCTATAAAGGTCTCTTCTAAAGGCGAGAAGAGACTGCGCCGTGACGACAAGCCTTACCAGCGTATATCCGAACATATAGGTGAACTGCCTGTGGTGATGGTGTCTCCGGACGACATTTCACTGGTCAGTGACTCAGGTGAGGACCGCAGGCGTTTCCTGAATATGGTGCTGTCTCAGATGGACAAGACATATCTGTCTGATGTCCAGCAGTATAACCGTCTGCTCAGCCAGAGAAACGCAGCATTGAAAACAGACTCTACTGATATCTATTTCCTGGAGGTCATGGACGGACGTATGGAATCCTACGCGTCACGCATATTCGAGAAACGCAAGGCCTTCATAGAGGAACTGTCCGGAGTGGTGCAGCGTTATTATGAGTCATTGTCCGGCGGCAGGGAAGCGGTAGGCATCTCTTACAAGTCGGATATGGAGAAGGGAGGTCTTGCAGATGTGCTCGCTTCGGTGCGGAACAAGGATATTGCTCTCGGCTACACTTCTGCCGGCCCTCAGCGGGATGACCTGATTTTCAGTATGGACGGGCATTCCATAAGGCGCTGCGGCTCGCAGGGACAGCAGAAGTCGTTTCTGGTGTCATTGAAATTCGCGCAGTACGAACTGATGAAGAACTGTTTCGGAGTGCCTCCGATGCTGCTTCTTGATGATGTTTTCGACAAATTGGATATGGACAGGACTTCCGCGCTTCTGGCAATGGTGGCCGGCAATGATTTCGGACAGATATTCATTACGGACAGCAACAAGGTGCGGCTTGCAGGCATTGTGGACAGCATAACTGACGACAGGGCCTACTTCGAAACGTCGGACGGCAATTTCAGAAGGGAGGAAATCTGATGAGGTACAAGGGAAAGAGTCTGTCGTTGGAACGCAAGGATCCTTCGCAGCTGGGAGAAATCCTTCCGCAGATGTTGAGGATAATGCATCTGTCGTCCGGAATGGATGAGCAGCTGGTGATGAGGGCGTGGGACAAGGTGACCGGAGCCGGTCCATATACATTGTCCAAGTCGATGAAGAACGGGACGCTGTACTGCTCCATTTCCTCTTCCGTGGTGCGTAACCAGCTGTTTTATAACAGGTTGGCCATAGTGGAGGCGATTAACAATGAAGTGAAGGCCGATCCCCTGTATAATGGACGGCAAGGACGCGAACCGCTTAAAATATTGATATTGAAATAAATATATTGGAGGAACCGAATGGAACCTAAACCTAAATTTAATATCGTGGCCGACAGCGCCATCCCTTTTATGGAGGGTGTCTTCGAGCCGTATGCCAATGTGAAGTACATCCCCGGGGAGGATATCTGCGCTGCGGATGTGAAAGATGCAGATGCTCTGGTCATCAGGACCAGGACCAAGTGCAATGCGGAATTGTTGGACGGCTCGGCGGTGAAGTTCATTGCCACGGCCACCATCGGTACGGACCACATTGACTTTCCTTATTGCGACGCCCATGGAATTACCGTAAGGAATGCTCCGGGCTGCAATGCCGGGGGAGTGATGGAGTATGTTTTCTCTGCATTGTACGGACTGGCTTCGCGCAGGGCGATCAACTTGGAGGGCGACACTATCGGAATTGTCGGAGTGGGACATGTGGGTTCATTGATAGAGAGGATGGGCTTGGCTTTGGGCTTCAAGATTCTCAAATGCGACCCTCCGCGTGCTGAGGCGGAAGGCCCGTTCGGTTTCTGCGACCTGGAGTATCTTCTGGCGAATTCGCAGATTGTCACGATGCACACTCCGCTCAATGAGACGACTCGTGGAATGGCGGACAGGCATTTCTTCTCGCTGATGCAGCCGGGTGCGTTCTTCATCAATGCTTCGAGAGGTGGGGTGGTGTGTGATGAGGCGTTGAAGGAGGCCATGCCGAAGCTCGGGCCGGTCATAATCGACACCTGGAATCATGAGCCTGATATCGACAGGGAACTGATGGATATGGCTGCGATAGCGACTCCGCATATTGCCGGTTATTCGTATCAGGGCAAGCAGAACGGTACTGCAGCGGCTGTGCGCGCTGTTGCACACTATTTCGGGATCACTGCTCTGTATGAGTTCTTCCCGAAGACGGATCTGCCTGAAAATGAGGCGGTAAAGCTCGATTTGAAGGGGCTCGGACAGGGAGAGATTGCGGCAATGCTGCAGTACAATTATCCGATTTTCACGGACGATTTCATGCTTAGGCTGAATCCTGAAGATTTCGACAAGCTGAGGTCGGAATACAAATATCGCAGAGAAGTTTATATTGACTAAAACTGATAGCTATATGTTTGAGAAAGAAGATGTTAGAAAAATCGAGGAGCGTGGCTCTTCTGTCAGGACAGTGGAAGCTCAGGTGGAGCGTTTCAAGAAAGGCTTTCCGTGGATGAACATTGTTTCGCCTGCGACTCCACATCGTGGAATCAAGGTGCTGACTCCGGAAGAGGCTGATGCTGCCGTGGCTTATTGTGACAATGCCTCTGTGCACGGCAAGTGCAAATTCGTGCCGGCTTCAGGTGCAGCTTCCAGAATGTTCAAGGATATATTTTCCGGGCTTGCCGCTCTCGAGGATGGCGGTGATCCGGGTGCGGATTCGCCTGTCGGACAGCTCGCAGGCCGGATAAAGGATTTCGCTTTCTATACTGAGTCAATGTTCGGTGAGCCTGAGGATTCTGCGGATTATAGAAAGGATGTTGCAGAGAAAGTGCTGACAGACAAGGGATTGGGCTACGGTTCCAAGCCTAAGGGCGTTATCCGTTTCCACAGATATGCTGACGAGTGCCGTACTGCATTTGCGGAGCATCTTGTCGAGGCGCAGGAGTATATGAGGAATGCGGACGGTTCCGCCAATATTATTTTCACGATATCGCCTGAGTTCCAGCCGCTGTTCGAGCAGGCTCTGGAAGAGGTGAAGGCTGTTTATGAGAAGAAATACGGGGTCAAGTTCAATATCTCGTTCACTTTCCAGAACAAGTCCACCGACACTGTTGCCGTGGATCTGAAGAACAGGCCTTTCCGTGACGAGGATGGAGAGCTTCTGTTTAGACCGGCAGGTCATGGGGCATTGATCTATAATCTCAATGAACTGGATGACGAGCTGGTTTCCATCAAGAATATCGACAATGTGTCCAATGAGCGTTTCCTTCCGGTTACTGCCAAGTACAAGAAGGTTCTTATGGGCAAGTGCCTGGAACTCAGGGACAAGATATTCTCATACCTGCATCAGTTCGATGTCATCTCCGATGTCAAGTCAGATGCCTGCCGCCAGCTTTGCGACAAGGTGGAGTCTTTCCTGGACGCCGAGCTTTGCATTCAGCTGCCTCTGACGCGCAGTATCGAGGACAGGGTGGAGCTGCTCAGGTCCAAGCTGAACAGGCCGATTCGTGTCTGCGGTATGGTGCGCAACCAGGGTGAACCTGGCGGAGGCCCGTTTGTCATCGCAGGTAAGGACGGTTCCTCAAATCTCCAGATTCTCGAGAGCGTGCAGATCAATATGAATGATGACCGGTCCCGGGATATTCTCGCCCATGCCACCCATTTCAATCCGGTGGACCTCGTCTGCTGCATCAGGAATTATAAAGGTGAGAAGTTCAATCTTCTGGACTATGTGGATGAGGATGCCGGTTTCATCAGTTCCAAGAGTTATCAGGGACGTGAGCTTAAGGCTCTTGAGCTCCCCGGCTTGTGGAACGGCTCGATGAGCGACTGGAATACCAGTTTCGTCGAAGTTCCGCTGGATACGTTCAATCCGGTGAAGGTCGTTCTCGACTTGCTGAGACCTGCTCACCAGTAGTGAGCGTTACATATCGAGATAAAAAAACGGGGCCGATTCTTATAAATCAGCCCCGTAATATTTTATGTCTCAAGAATGGATTACCATCCGAGAACGTATGCGAAGATAAGAGGTGCTACGATGGTAGCGTCTGACTCCACGATGAACTTAGGTGTCTCAGGTGCGAGCTTGCCCCAAGTGATTTTCTCATTAGGAACAGCTCCTGAGTAGGAACCGTAAGATGTGGTACTGTCTGAGATCTGGCAGAAATATGACCAGAGCGGAGTGCCGTGCCACTGGAGGTCCTGCTCCATCATAGGAACGACACAGATAGGGAAGTCACCTGCTGTACCGCCACCGATCTGGAAGAATCCTACGCCTGCGCCTACAGCATTCTTCTTGTACCAGTCAACGAGGAAGAGCATTGTCTCGATACCGTTCTTTACGAGATCCGGTGTGAAGTCGCCCTTGATGCAGTGTGCTGCGAAGATGTTTCCTGTGGTGCAGTCTTCCCATGCAGGGCAGATGATAGGAATGTTCTTTTCGCAAGCAGCGAGTACCCAGCTGTCCTTAGGGTCGATCTCGTAGTATTTCTCGAGAACGCCGCTTCTGAGGATCTGGTAAATATATTCGTAAGGAAGGTATCTCTTGCCTTCTGCCTTTGCCTTGTTCCATACATCTACGAGTGCGCCTTCGAGACGGCGGAATGCCTCCTCCTCAGGGATGCAGGTGTCGGTAACACGGTTGTAGTGGTTGTTCAGAAGTTCCTGCTCCTGCTCTGCGGTGAGGTTTCTGTAACCGGGCACTCTGTAATAGTGAGAGTGTGCTACAAGATTCATGATGTCCTCTTCAAGGTTGTTTGCTGAGCAGCATACGATGGAGAACTTGTCCTGACGGATCATTTCAGCAAGTGAAAGTCCGAGCTCGGCTGTACTCATGGCGCCGGCCATTGCCAACATCATCTTTCCGCCTTTTGCGAGAAGTTCTTCATAAGCTTTCGCAGCGTCAACAAGGCTAGCCGAGTTGAAGTGACGGTAATTGTGGGTGATGAAATTTGAAATTGGTCCTTTTTCCATTTCCAACTTTTAATTTACAGTTATCCTAAGTCGGGGCGTGAAACTATACTCCCCGAAATTTTGTGCGAAGTTATGTTTTTTTGAGTAATTTTGCAATTTGTTCGGCTTTTATTGGAAGATTTATGCTCAAGTTCAATGATTTCGGTAGGGTGGAGGAACTTGCGACACCTTTCTGGTATTACGATATGGATGTATTCCGCAAGACTGTAAAACTTGCTGCATCTCTGTCGGAAAGATACGGAATAGGTGCGCATTATGCTTTGAAGGCCAATGTGGAGCCGCGTCTGGTCAGTTATATCGCATCCAAGGGGTTCGGTGCTGACTGCGTGAGCGGCAATGAGGTGAAATATGCGGTGGAGAGCGGTTTTGCACGTTCTTCGATCGTGTTTGCCGGAGTCGGAAAGTCGGATAAGGAAATTTCAGACGCGCTCGATCTGGGAATCGGCTGTTTCAATGTCGAGTCTCTGATGGAAATGCAGGTGATCGATGCCCTCGCAGCCTCGAAAGGGGTTCGGGCCAATGTTTCCCTGCGTCTAAATCCCAACATTGACGCGCACACGCACAGGTACGTGACCACAGGCCTGTATGAGAACAAGTTCGGTATCTCCCGCCATGAGTTCGAGGCGGCGATAGATATTCTGAAGGGTAGCAAAGCATTGGATTTCAAAGGCTTGCATTTTCATATCGGTTCGCAGATTACTGACGTGAAGCCTGTGTATTCGCTTGAGTGCGAGAGGGCTGCGGAGATTGTGGAATGGTTCGAGGCGCACGGGATGGAAGTGGGCAGTATCGACCTTGGCGGCGGTCTGGGTGTGGATTATGATGAGCCGGATGAGAACCCGGTGCCGGATTTCGAGAAATGGCTCAGTATCATTGACCGAAAACTGAGGCGCAGGCCGGAGCAGAGTGTGAGCATTGAGCCGGGCCGCTCGATGGTGGCGCAATGCGGTTCGCTTATCACGCGTGTGCTCTTCGTGAAAAGCGGCGAGACGAAGACGTTCCTCATCATGGATGCCGGCATGAACGACCTCATCCGCCCCGCCCTCTACGGTGCCTACCACAAGATCGAGAACCTCTCCGCATATTACGTAAGCAAGTCGTCATCAGACGACCGGCCGGGTCCGGGTATTTGCGACGGCGGGATTGACTGTGGAGCGCGGAGCGTCAGGGTTTGGGACAGAGTCCCAATGAAAAACATGGAGCCCGAAGGCCGTGATCTCCCCCTTGAAAAGGGGGTTCAGGGGGGATTGAGATTATATGACGTAGTCGGTCCTGTCTGCGAATCCAGCGACGTCTGGGGCGAAGGCCGCGAACTGCCCTACAGCAAGCGAGGCGACATCCTCGCCATCCGCAGCACCGGCGCCTACGGAAGCGTGATGAGCAGCCGCTACAACCTTCGGGACCTTGCCCCGGCAGTGTTCTCGGATGACTTGAAATTGAAATAAAAAAATAGAATAACATATGTTCGAAAATCTATCAGAAAGACTCGAGAGGTCATTCAAGATTCTCAAAGGAGAAGGAAAAATAACAGAAATCAATGTCGCTGAGACCGTCAAGGATATCCGCAAGGCACTCCTCGACGCCGACGTCAGCTACAAAGTCGCCAAAGAATTCTGCGACCGCGTGAAAGACAAGGCGATGGGACAGAACGTCCTCACAGCCGTCAAGCCTCAGCAGATGATGGTAAAGATCGTCCATGACGAACTGGCCGAGTTCATCGGCAGCGGTGCCCAGGACATTGACGTGAAAGGCAATCCTGGCATTGTCCTGATTTCCGGTCTTCAGGGTTCTGGTAAGACCACATTCACAGCGAAACTTGCGAACCTCTGCAAATCCAAGCGCGGAATGAAAGTGCTCCTCGCAGCCTGCGACGTATATCGTCCTGCAGCCATCGACCAGTTGAAGGTCATGGGCGAGCAGGCCGGCGTTCCGGTTTACACCGAAGAAGGCGTGAAGGATCCGGTCCCGATAGCACGCAATGCTGTCGCCAAAGCCAAGGCTGAAGGCATTTCAGTAGTGATTGTCGATACCGCGGGACGTCTGGCGGTCGATCAGGAGATGATGGACGAGATCGCTGCCATCAAGAAGGCGGTGAACCCGACCGAAACCCTGTTCGTGGTCGATGCGATGACAGGTCAGGATGCCGTGGAGACCGCCAAAGCCTTCAACGACGTCCTCGATTTCGACGGAGTTGTCCTTACCAAGATGGACGGTGATACCCGTGGCGGTGCGGCATTGTCCATCAAGGCCGTAGTGGGCAAGCCGATCAAGTTCATTTCATCCGGCGAGAAAATCGACGCCCTGGACGTATTCCATCCGGCACGTATTGCAGACCGTATCCTCGGTATGGGTGACGTCGTTACCCTCGTGGAGAAGGCACAGGAGCAGTATGACGAGAAACAGGCCCGAGAGCTCAAGAAGAAACTTGCCAAGAACCAGTTCAGCCTGATGGACTTCTACAATCAGATCCAGCAGGTGAAGAAGATGGGTAATATCAAGGACCTGGCTTCCATGATTCCGGGCGTAGGCAAGGCCTTGAAAGACGTGGACATTGACAACAGCGCTTTCAAGAGCGTTGAGGCGATAATCATGTCAATGACCCCTTACGAGCGTGAGCACGCCGAACTTATCAATGGCAGCAGGCGCAAGCGAATCGCAGACGGCAGCGGCACGTCCATCCAGGAGGTGAACCGTCTTCTGAAGCAGTTCGAAGGCACACGCAAGCTGATGAAGGGCGCCATGGACGGCTCTCTCGCAGCACGCATGAAGAGAAGATAACAGGTCATCACCTATGTTGAAGTCGATATTGCTAGTCGGTGCCGGCAGTTTTGTCGGCGGCGCACTGCGTTACGTCATATCTCTGCTGGTCAGGCCGTCCGGCGGATTTCCTCTGTCCACGTTCATTGTCAATATCGCAGGCTGTCTTCTGATCGGTCTGCTGTACGGACTGTTCTCCAGATTCTCCTCCACCTCCGGCAGTCTCTGCCTGCTTTTGACCACGGGCTTCTGCGGCGGATTCACCACCTTCTCGACTTTCGCCAATGAAAGTCTGTCAATGCTCCAGTCAGGAAACTTCCTGATGTTCGGGCTCTATGTCGCCCTCAGCATTGTCCTCGGCCTTCTCGCCGCTTTCTTCGGCTACTGGCTCATAGACCTGAATTGAGGAATCTATTCCCCTATATTTTACAAAAATCGCGGGTTGCAACCCGCGATTTTTGCGTAAAAGTGCGGTTTGTATTCCGCAGTTTTTTCGTATAAATGGCCGCTATGGTGCTACACCTATAATTGGGGAAATGGAAAGAGTTTTTGAGAGGAACAGATGATTATGAGACCAATAGAATGATAGTCCGTGATATTTAGTTATTATAAACTTTCATTGATTATCAACGGGTTATCTCCACTTGATATATTATACTACACCATTGAATATCCATGACTCAAACAGTTTGTTTACGCAGAAATCGGAGGAATTCTCTTACCCCACACAAACACTTTATTCAGAGGCTATATATCCAAACTGTTTTCTTTGAGCAAGAAATCGAAAAGCCCAATTGTAAGAATACCTTCTTCATTTCGACGGGGCATGATGTGGTCTTTAACAATGATAATCTTCTTGAAAGAGTCATCTATGCTCATCAGTGATCGGGATTCTTGTATCTCTTTCTCCCTATCCGGAATTGACAAGGCTGATTGTACATAGTACTTTTTACTACCGAGACTGGCGATAAAATCCACCTCCAGTTGAATGCGGACCCACTTGCCGTTTTTGTCTTGCTTCTTTATTTCCACCATTCCGACATCCACACTATAGCCACGTGTGATAAGCTCATTGTAAATGATGTTTTCCATGATATGCGTCTCCTCTTGTTGGCGCATATCCAGAATGGCATTTCTCAAACCTATATCTGAGAAATAGTATTTGGAGAGTGTATTGATATATTTCTTACCTTTTATGTCGTAGCGGATGGCCTTGTTTAGAAGGAACGATTCAGACAAGTAATTGAGATAATTTGAAATGGTCTTGTTTGAGATATTGACATTCTTTACACTTCTGAAGGTGTTTGATAGTTTTGTCGGATTGCATGGCGAGCCAATGGAAGAAGCCATAATGAGCACCAATTCGCGCATTTCGTCTTCGTTCTGTACCTTATGCCTCTCTATAATATCAGCCAGATATACTGTTTCAAACAAGTTTTTAAGATATCCTATTTTCTTCTGCTCTGTGTCAAATGATTGGATAAGGGGCAAACCACCATAGGTGTAATATTCACGCCATGCATCTTGTTTATCACCTCCGATGGCAGAATAGAATTCGGAAAAAGACAGTGGATTCACATGTATCGTTTCGCCTCTGCCTCGGAACTCTGTGGGTATATCTGATGATAGGAAGTGGGAGTTACTGCCAGTTACATAGGTGTCAGCATTATCAATATGACGGAAACTGTTCAATACATCCACGAACTCATCCATCAGTTGCACTTCATCTATAATGATGTAGTACGGCTGACTATCCTTAATCCTGTCATGAACATAATGGAGCATTGTATCAGGATTTCGTAGCTCTTTGTTCAAACGGTCTTCAAGATCAATGCGGATGATATGGTCTTTAGCCACTCCATTATCCAACAAATAGTGATAGAATAAAACATTCAGCAGATATGACTTACCACATCTGCGGATTCCGGTAATCACTTTGATAAAGCCGTTTTGCTGGCTATCTATCAACTGCTTAAGATATCTGTCTCTTTTTATTTCTTCCATATCATTCCTTATTTTTGCCAATATTGGCACTTTTCGGTAATGCAAAGATGGTAGATTTAATTCATGTTGCCAAGCCATCACGACTAAAAAATGCCAATTCTGACATTTTTTAGTCGTGCAAGATAGTATGTACACGGAATTTTTGGCAATATTGCCACTTTTTCCTTGTATTAGATAGTATACGACTCGTTTTCAAGTTTAATTTATACTTCTACAACAAGTATGATAGTTAAACGACCTCATAGATACTCCATTTATTTGGCAATATATAAAAAGCCATTACCTATGCTATCGTTATGCCTTTAGGGCAAGCCATGACCGTATAGACATAAAAATATAACTGGTAAAGCCAAGGTAGATGATGCCGATATGGAACAGGCAATCAACAATAGGAAGAAACTCATTGAGGATGAGTCCAAACTTCTTGAAGACCACCGAAAGGCGAATAAGGAAATCCTCACTCACCATTTCTATGATATGTCTAATATGATGTCAAGGAATGAAGGTGTTTGGTTGTCAAATGGTTGGGTGAAGGTTTTTCTTTGGATTTTCTTGCCGTGTTTTCTGTTTACAGTCATTTCGATTGTCTATTTCGTAACATTGTATATAGGCAAGTAAATATGAGGATGTTACGAAACTAAATTTTAGGAGAGATAAATTCTTAATCTAAAATTTGACCACTCTATTCAATCATAAAAAGATCCATGTCATACTCAAAAACAGAGTTGATATGGATCTTTAATTTTTATTTGGTTACGATCTGTAACTTTTCAGAGCGAACATTTTAGTTTTGTAACACCCTCCATCCCATACCAAATTTAGTCCCAACTCCAACGCATATTAACTTCTTGATAATAATTATCAATAATTTCTCTTGCGTCAGTGTTGTTTGTTAATAATATAGTGCGATTTATACAATCAGATTTGCTATTATTGTCAAATTGGCCAGGGAATAAATTCATGTAAACATCACCAACTTGGTTTGCAATATCTTTTATTATATCAGTTGGAATTATGCGACCACTTTTTTCTTTGTATTCAAGGCACATATCTGTCGCATAAATAACAAATGATTTTTTTAAGTCTGGAAGAAAAATATTCCTCTTGAAATCACAAGTTAATTTTGTTATGTTTTGTATTATATCTTGTTTGAATGCCTGCCTCATATCTGGAAGTTTTTGCCAATTAAATCCGCAAGAATCCATAAAGTCGTCACATTCTTGATTAATACGAGCTTGTTTAACATCCATGCCAGAGCAAACATTGTTAGCTAATCCAGCTTTATACTCTTCATAAGATATTTCTCTGATACCTCTTCTTGTCATTGGAACATATACACCATCCATAATTTTTACGATGTAAGCAGATGGAGTCCTTTTTACAAGCTCGCCAACCATGCCATTTTGGGGATAGAAATTATGCTTTTCCCATTCTGACTTGTTAGCATAAACACCATCAATGAATTCCATTGTGGTAGAAAAACATTCTCCTTTGTCAATAATTTTCACGTACATCTTAATACAATTTTAATGAGTTATACAAATATGGTAGTTGTTGTGGGTTATTGTAAACCAAAGAACGAATTGTTTCTTGATCAAATAATTGAACATTCTCGTATATTCTATCGTGTGGTGTAAATTTAAATGCACGGCTATTTTCCCTACTAGTAAATCGTAAATAGAGGTCTTTAGAATGGATATATGGTTCTATTTCTTTGTAATCCATATGTTTATTTTCAAATGTTTTAAAATCATTTAATATTGAGTTTTCTTTTAGCGTATCTAAATTAATTGCAAGATATGTTGTAAGTGTCTCTTCACTTAGAATAAATTTATCTACCAATAAAGCATACAACATCAGGAGATCTTCAATGCTGTACTCTCCAAAAATATGGCAATCTTTTATTTTTTTGTAATCTGCAGCCTTTTTACAATAATTATACAACCAATTGAATGAAAGTTCATCATAATCAAAATTGAACCTATTTTCCTTGCAAAACAATCCAAATGTTGCGATTTCGTTTGCTCTTAGTGTCGGTTTAAACTTTGAATTCAATTGGTATTTTCTATTTATATAAGTTTGTAATTCGTTACCATATGGAAATTCACTCTCAATAATAAAACACCTCCTTTTGCAGTTCAATTGGAATCCACCAAGGAAGTGATTATTGGGGAATAAATTACTCAATTTAGTTTCATTCTGTCCAAACGATTTAAATATAAATGAGACAAAAGAACATCTGTCATAAACACTACTTAAGTTTAGAATAACTTCTTTATTTTTATTAGGGCATGATAATCCTTGTGGTGTGACTCGCTCCTCACAAAAGCCTGCAGGTATTATTATTGGGTGAAAGTTATGTGTGCGAAAGAAATAGTCAACATATACATCATCAATATAATCGTATATATGGTCTATCGTGCTTGATACAACAACATTTCCTCCATGAAAGAAGTCTGTATGGGCATCCAACTTGTCACTAAGTCCCAATGATTTTATGGCATTTTCGACATTAGAAATGGTTTCATTTCTATTTGTGAAAATGTTATCACCTTCATTTACAAATAAGTAATTATGAAAATGAAGATCTGCGACCAATTTATCTATGAGTTCTTGGCTTCGTATCATATATTTATTCCGTATAAATCTGTCAGTCGGGAGTTTTCGGTATGAGTATGGACATCGCAAATGTAAAGCTTTTATGTGACAATATATTATGTTTCAGTGAAAAATTTCTTAAAAAAAGCAAACACCTCATATTGCCCATAAAACGATCTCCGAAATAGACCATATAAAATATTGTTGAGTTTCATAGAGTATCACATCGTAACTCAAACAGTTTGTTTACGCAGAAATCAAAAACAGCGACCTACGCTGAAGCGTAAGTCGCTGTAATAGAAGCGTGGACCAGCTAGGGCTTGAACCTAGGACCTCCAGATTATGAGTCTGTTGCTCTAACCAACTGAGCTACAAGTCCGATGCAAAATGCTATGGCATGACACGTATTGTGCCTCTTTTGCGATTGCAAATGTACAAGTATTTTTTGAATTGTGCAATATTTGTACGAAAAAATATGAGAGTTGACGGGTTGACAAGTTCTTGAGTTGATGAGTAAATGGGTAAACGAGTTGACGGGTAAGTTACCTTTTGGGCTATAAACAAACTTACTTGTCAACTCGTTTACTCGTTTACTCAAAAAAAACTATCGAATTACCTTCTTTGTACCAATGATGTAGATGCCCTTGCCAGGAATGCTGACGCGGCGACCGCTGAGGTCGTAAATGGCGGGGGCAGCGTTGAGGCTTGCAGGGGTATCAATGGGGGCGGTGTTAATCCCACTTGTTAAGCCATCCATGGGAGAGAGCTGATAGTGCGTCAAGGTGAATGACTGGATGCTTAAGCATTGTTGACCGCTCATATTGGCTAAGAGACCAAGACTGAGTGTGGTCGGTTCGGAGAGAATGAAGAAGAGATGGTTTTGACTCACTTCATCCTTGCTCGCCATGGCTTTGTAGGCAATAGACGACGCGTCGAGTGCTTTGGTGTCGGGTAGGGTAGTACCCTCGGCTGCTACGAGGTAGCAGTTGTCGGCTTGGCCTTCATAATTGCCATAGTTGGCGGCAAATACGTAGGCACCTGCAGGCAGGGTGATGGTCTGGTAGACTTTGTGATTCTCTAATAGACTTTCAAAGCCGTCGTTGCCAGTGGTGATCGTAAAGCATTTGTCGCGCTGCGTATCAATGTGGGCACCAGTGTTGTACTTCTCCGCATTGATGTTCTCTAACTGCCATGCTTTCAGTGTCATGAAGCGACCTGAGTAAGCCTCGCTAAACTCTTTGCCCGTCGTCTCGAACGGTGCGCGTGTGTTGCTTAAATGCTCTGCCGTAACGTCGGTGGCACCGCCGTCAAAGTTGAGCGCAAACACGCCCTTTGACTCGCCCCAAGCATCGCCGTCGGGACCAAAGCCTACGCGAAGGCCTGTATTGTGGTTAGAGGTGAGGTCTTCGACGTTGCCTCCGTTCTGATTGAACTGATAGTACACCTTCAAGCCTGCCGTTTCGGCTGACTTCACGTCCTCGGCCGATAAGGGAGCGATGCTATTGTCGTGCATAGGCTTCAGATCGTACTCGTTATAGGCGAAGCCGTTCCAAACGCGGAATTCGTCAATCGTACCACACATCGGAGCGTCTGTGCTACCTAAGCTAAAGCTACTAAGAGAGGGGAATGTACCGTTGACAGAACTGCGGCTGATCTGTATACCGTCGCGATAGAAGCAGACGTAGCCTCTGTAGTAAGTGACGGCATAGTGGTGCCACTCGTTGGGAACAACGTAGCCGTTGGCTGACTTGGCATATTTGCCGTTGATGTAAAGGCGCATTTGTCCTGTCGAAACCGTTTGCAATTGGAAGGTAGAAGCGCTTTCGCCAATGCCGTTGCATACAGCGGGTAGCGAGTTGGGCTTCATCCAATATTCAATGGTGAAGATGTCCTGTCCAGTAGTAAGCGGTACGCTTGTGAGGTTAACGCGAGCAGAACCTGCGGGCATGAAGCTGAGGCCCGACTTGCTATCGGCATTGCATACGACTAAGGCATGGCTCTGCGTTGTTTCACTGCTGCCAGCAGTGTTGGAGGCTCGCAGCGTAACGTCGTAGATGCCGGGGACGGAAGGACGGAAACTGATACGTGCGCCTTCGCCCTGCATGGCCGTCTGTGGACTAACGAGCGTCCAGCGGCTATGGTCAGCACCGTAGAGCGATTGGTCGGTCAAGAATACTTCGTCGCCCTTCATTACTACGGCAGGTTCGATGTCGAAGGCGGCTTGGGGGGCAACGGGCGTTACGTTGACGGTCTGTGTGGTCGTAGCCTTTTGGCCCTCAGCGTTCGTTACGGTAAGCTGCACTTGATAGTTGCCGCTCTCGGCATACGACACGGTGACGCAAGGTTGGTCAGACGAGGTGGTAGAAGCTCCTTGTAACGTCCAATGGTAGCGATAGCCGTCCTTCATCTGGGTAGGCATGAAAGTGACGCGGTCGCCCGTGGGTACGTTCGTTTTGCTTGACTTAAACTCGGCCGATGGGGCAGTAGCGGCAGTCACGTTGAGCGTGATAGTAGCTTCTGTCTCAGCACCAGTAACGTCGGTAGCAACGACCTTCACTTGTTGTTCGCCAGCTTGGTTGAAAGTGAGCGTTGGGGCGGTGCATACGAGGTCTTTAACGCCTGCGCCTTCGGCCGTCCAACGCAGTGACTGAATGTTGGTAGAACCTGTGGCCTGGAGTGTGACGGACTGGCCTGTCGTAATGGGTATGGAGGGTTGCTCAATGGCCACCTGAGTAGTGGTGGCATATTTCAGCGTCTGAGCGTAACCACTATTGAGTGCAAAGTTAGCATTCGCAAAGGTGCCGTGGTGGCCGTTGGACGTGAGGTCGCGCAGCAGGCGGTTGCCGTCTTGTTCAATCAGGTCGCCACGATAGTAAGCGATGAGTTGGGAGGGCAGTAAGCCTGTAGCATATTGTTGCTTGTAGTCGGCCTTAATCTCGGCTGCGGTGCGTGCCTTTTTCCAAATGCGGATTTCATCGTAGAAGGCGTGCTGGTCGTTCTGCGCGCCATTGCTTGAGAATACGAGGTCGCCAAAGCCTCCTATGCCACTGTAAGACTTTGAGGTGACTGTTCCTTTCTGTGAACCATTGACATAAGCCGTCATCTTGTTGCCGTCAACGACTAAGGAAATGTGTGTCCAGCGGCCTGTAGTTAAGGCACCCGTTGCGTTCAGACGGTTAGAGGTGTCCCAACCTGCCGTGAAAGTGCCGTTGGCATTGGCATGGAACATAAAGGTACCCCAACCAGGACCAGCACTTTGATTCCAATTGGCGAGAGATTGTGGACGAATCCAAAACTCAATCGTGGCTTTGTCGTACTTAGACGTGAATACATTGGGCAGTGTAAGTCCGTTGTGCTCCATCTTGATGCATTGATTGTAGTCGAGTGAGGGCACTGGTACGCTGGCCGTGATGAGACTCGACTCCTTGTCGCCATAAACGGCCATAACACCATAGTTGCCTGTGGCGTTGGTGGGGAGGTCGTAGTGGGTAGTGGCCTTGTCGAGCGTGGCAAGGGTAGTTCCGTTCTTTACTACCTTATAGCCCGTGAGCGTATAGTTCGAAAGCTTGGGAGCACTCCATGATAAGCGGTTGTTGGCAATGTTGACATTGAGCGGTGCTTTGATGCCACGCCCTGGAACGACAACACTCAGTACCGTTTGGTCGCCTTGGCTTAGCACGTTGACAGTCTGGGCGTTGAGAGGAATTTCAAGTCCTTCAGGGTCATTAGCATAGTCGATGATAGAGGCATTATAAATGTGTCCCTCGCCAATGGCCGAACTTTTGGTCTTAATAATAAAGAAGTATTTAAGGTCTTCGTTCTGGTCGAATTCTGCGCTTAAGTCTGTCAAGTCGTAACCAAACTCCATAGGTTCGCTGTGCAACTTATTGTCGGCCCAACGACCTAACATAGGCACTTCGGGGGCGGGGTCGGTATTGCCATAATTGCCGTCGCCAGCGTACTTAAAGTGGTCGAAGGCTTGTGACTTTTCGGGCGAGGTGGCATTGACATCGCTCGAAACGCCTGCCATTAAGTAAAGTTCGGAGCGGCGGTTGTAGTCCATATTTACCTTAATCGTTCGCAGCGGACGATAGTTCTTGCGTACGCGGTATACTTCGGGGGTCCACCAATTTCCCGTAAAATTTCCATTTGCATTAAAAGTGGCACCTGCATAAGCGTATGGCACGTAAACAAAGCCATCGTTGCCCCATTCCTTGCCCCAAGAGTTGACCAAAATCCAAGCACCGCGTTCGTCGGCTGAGGCTTCGCCATAGATGCCGTTTCCATTGATGTCGAACTCAATGCGGTCGTCGTAACCTACGATGGTCATGGCGTGGTCGGTTGTGGTGCCCCACTTCTTGAGGTAATACTTACCCGTCACGCCCAATTCGTCGTTCGTAGGAGTTTTACCAATTGTCGTATTCTCAAGTCCTTTCGATGCGCACCCGATGCCCGCAATGCCACCCGAGTGGAAGTCGGTGTCGCCATTATGATTCCAAAGCCAATTCTTTAAGGCTTCGCGGCCTTCCTCTGTGCCCAAGTTCTCGGTGAAGTGAACGGGTTTGAGCATACGATTGAACATACCTTCATACCATTTCTTATAGCCTGTCATCCAACCGAAACAATCAGACGAAGTATCTTGGCTACCAAAAATCTTTGAGTAGGTCTGTCCGCCATAGGTCTCGGCCGAAGGTACACCTACAAACTGCACAAACGCGTCCTTACCAGAGTTGCCATTGGTTAGGAGCCAAACGAAGTGAGAGGGGTAATAGTTTTTAGCGTTCTTTCCGTCTAAGTCGCGGAACGAGTTCAACTCGTGTGAGAACATATAGCAAATGCGCGAGGCAGAGCCGCACGAACCGCCTGCTTGGTAGATGACGGGAGGAAAGTACTTTGTGTCGGCATTATTCACGTGGTCGGGACGTGTCGCTGTGGCACGAGTGCTGCTCCTTTTCACATGCATGAGTGAAGGGTCAGGATTAACCTTGTCAGAATAGTCGGGATATTTGCTGCGGTCGACAGCCACCTGCGCACAGAGTGCGGTAGGTAATAGTGCTGAGGCCAGCAACCATTGTTTTAGATAAGATGTCATTAGCGTGTATTAGATAATGTATTAGTATTGTGAGGGCAAATTTACAGAAAAGTATGTAAATGAAGCTTTTTGAAGGAAATAATCTATTTGGGACGAGTCAACGATGATTAAGAATAGGTTTGAAAAGAGTCAACTTGCCTTACAAATAAAGATTGGAGAGATTAAAACAAAATCGTTCAATCACAAAGAACTGTCGTCCACTTGGAGGTGGACGACAAGTTTCTATGGTTTAACGATTTTAGTTTACTACTTTTACCTTTATTTGTAAGGTCGGTTGACTTGCTTTTTGCTCACTTATAAAGTATATATAATAGATAAATTGCAGTTTGTTGCAGTGCATGTTTTATTCTCCCCAGTCTCCACGGTCGAGACTTCGGTAGCCAATGGCTTCCTTAATGTGGCGTGCAGCAATTTGGGACGACGCATCGAGGTCGGCAATGGTACGTGCCACTTTGAGTATGCGGTCGTAGGCACGCGCTGAGAGGTCGAGGCGTCGCATGGCTCTTTGTAGGGATTGTGCTGCTTCCGCGTCTAATTGTGCAAATTGTTCAATCATGGCACGTGACATTTGGGCGTTGCAGTGTACGCCGTGTTTGTTTTTATAACGTTCGGTCTGTATGGCACGCGCAGCGATTACTCGCTCTCGAATAGAGGCACTTGGTTCGCCCTTAGGGGCACGTGCCAATTCGGTAACGGAGACGGGAGCTACCTCTATCTGTATGTCAATGCGGTCGAGTAGCGGTCCTGATATTTTGCTCTTATAGCGTTGTACTTGGGTAGGGGTACATGTGCAGTGGTGGTTGGGGTCGTTGTAATAGCCACACGGACAAGGATTCATGGAGGCTACTAACATGAAGGAGCAGGGGAGAGTCGTGGAGTATTTGGCCCGTGAGATAGTTATCTCGCGGTCTTCAAGTGGTTGACGCAGCGTCTCGAGGGCTGTGCGTGAAAATTCGGGTAACTCATCTAAAAAGAGTACACCGTTGTGAGCCAAACTAATCTCGCCTGGCTTATATACCGTTCCGCCTCCAATCAGTGCTACGTCGCTAATGGTGTGGTGAGGTGCTCTGAAGGGACGTTGCGCAATAAGGGAAGTCTGACTGCCGAGTTTACCCGCCACGGAATGAATTTGTGTGGTTTCAAGGCTTTCGGCTAATGTAAGTTGAGGTAAAATAGAAGGAAGACGCTTGGCCATCATACTCTTGCCACAACCAGGGGAACCAATGAGTATGATGTTGTGTCCGCCTGCGGCTGCCACTTCAAAGGCTCGCTTTACGGCCTCTTGTCCTTTTACGTCAGCAAAGTCGGGGCCTGCTTGGGCTTGGGCAGCATAGAATTCTTCGCGTGTGTTGACTACTACGGGCTGAAGTTGTAGGCCTCCTTGTAGGAAGGCAACTACTTCAATCAGACTGCTCACACCATATACTTTGAGCTTGTTGACGACAGCAGCTTCACGCTCGTTTTCCTTAGGCACAAATAGGGCTTCAAAGCCTTGTTCGCGTGCTTTGATAGCAATAGATAGTGCGCCCTTTACGGGACGTATTGAACCATCAAGTCCTAATTCGCCCACAAAAACGTAACGGCTTAAAGCATCGCATTGCAACTTTTTAGCAGCTACTAACAAACCAATGGCTAAGGGAAGGTCGTAGCCTGACCCTTCTTTGCGCACATCAGCAGGAGCAAAGTTGATCGTATATTTCTTTTGGTGCGGAATTGTTAGGCGGCTTGTCTCTAAGGCTGCTTCAACACGTAGGCGACTTTCGCGTACTGCGTTGTCGGGCAATCCCACCATCATAAAAATAGGCTTGCTTTCCTGTCGTTCGGGCAAAGTGGTAGCATTCACCTCTAAAAAGACGGGCATTGCCGTGAGTCCGTTAACTGCTGATGTATGAATGGTGGAGAGCATAGCGTATATGTTTTTGTTAGTTTGACGAGGGGGTTCTTTGGGCTGATGAGTTGAGGAGTAAGTTTTTCCTTTTTGTTGATGGGTTGATGAAATGGAGAAAGAGAAACTTACCCGTCAACTGGTTATCCCATCAACTCGTCAACAAAAGAATTAAAATCTTGCGTCTGGTACTTGAGTTACATCGCGCTGTATGATGCGCCCTTGGGCGTTAATCAGCATCAATGAAGGCACATAGTGTACGCCTAATTGATTGATCAAAGGTGAGTCGAAGGCTTTTCGGTCGCAAATGACGGGATAGGTAATAGAGTCGTTACGCAAATTGGAGCGTAATAAGTTGCGGTCGACATCAAGTGAAACAATAAGGCAAGACCATTTGCCATTGAGCGTCTGTAGTTTGCGACGTAGTTGTACTAAAAGTGAACGAGAATCGCTCTGCCAAGCTCCTGTAAAGGCAATGATAAGATTTTTGCCGCGATAGTCGGCAGATGAAACTTTGCGACCGTCGAGCGTTTGTCCTGTAAACGCAGGCAAGAGTTGTCCTTCACCATTCTGAAAAATGGGTCGGAAGAATTGGTCAAGGCTTATAACTGCACTTTCCTTGGGCTGTGCCTGTTTCAATAGTTTAAGCAGTTGTAGTGCTGTTTGTGGGTCGGTGGATTGTTGGTTAGCAAAGTACATGCGAAAGACTGCCACTGCGGCCAAGGACTTGGCATTGTCACGCACAAACTGTGCTGCGGCTAAGCGTTGATTGGTGGCTACGTCGTTGGCATGCTTCTTACGAAAGTCGGATAATTTTTCATTCTGTTCTGTGCCGCTAAGGGTGGCCTCGCTAATGGTTGAGGCATCGCCTTTTAATTTGATAGTCTTGCCTGGTTCGGCAATGATATAGCTTTGTGAGAAGTTGGGGTAGAGTAGGGTAAAGATAGCAGCATGAGTGAGTTGACGTTCATAGGTAAATTTGCCGTCGGTTATGCGTACCGTGTCAATGCCTTCAAAGGCTCCGTCTTCGCTATATACGTAAAATTCGGCATCGCTAATGCCGTTGAGCGTTCCCTCAAAACGCATGTGTGACTTATCAGGGCCACAAGAGGTAAATAATGTAAGAACGAATAATAGAAAGGTGACGATTTTTCCTACTCCCTGTTCCTCACGTAGAATAGAGGATAAGCTGCTTTTTATGAAGAAGGGAAGTCTTGAAAGGATTGGCTTCAATGTGTAAAAGAGACTTTTGTACATATATATATGCTAATATGTGGGGTAGGGATATTTAAGGTATAACTTATCCCCCTCTCTGTTTAAGGAGAGGGGGATAAATAGGGAATGTGATAGAGCTTATAAAACTTTTGTCTTACTTCACTATGCTTTGGAAAGCAGCGTCGTTGAAGAGTGATACGAATTCAAGGTCGTTAGCTGCGCGCTTCTTTAGAGAACTATCCTTAGCAAAAGCGTCTTTGAGGTTGCTTACTACGGCAGCATCTTGATTAGTGCGTGCTGCAACAATGGCCTTGAGATAGCTTGTTGTTGCATCGGGATGAGCTATGGCCTTTAATGTGTTGGCAGCTGACGTATAGTCCTTATTTAGGATTTGAGCCAAAGCGGCAGTATTCGTTTTAACGCCCTTGAGGCAATTGGCAGCCTTGGCATAGTTGCCAGCAGCTACTTGCAGGTTGCCTAAAACTTCGTTGTAGTTCTCAGTAGAGGTAGCCTTCATCAAGTAGTTGTTTGCAGCTTCATTGCTGCCTTCGGCCATGGCGATGAGCGCTAGGTTGGCATTTACTTCGGGAGCATCGGCCTGTGATGCAGGAACTTGTGCTAAATAGTTCTTCGCTGTTGTCAAGTCACCTTGTTGGTAGGCTAATGTTGCCAAGTTGTTGTAGGCACGATAATCGTCTGGGTAGAGTGTAGACGTTTTGGTGTAAATGTTCTTTTGCTCGGCTATGTCCTCAGTCAGCGTTGCTGCATAGAGTAGCTCTTCAACAGATAGCTTAGAGGCATCAGCTTTGTATTGTTCTTCGATTTCATCATCGCTGCGGCCAATTAAGTTGTAGTTGATGGTCAAGCGGGCACGACGCAATTCGGGGAGGATCTCGTCTGCTAACTCTTTGTAACCAGCTGAGAGATTGCGTATCTGTTGCTCGCGTTCTTCAGGGTCTTCATACATAGAGAGTACGCGAAGAATGATGTCCTTGTCTTGAATGTTTGATTGGCTTACCAACTCTTTAAAGCCTTCCCAGTCTTCGGCAGTGTATTTTGAGTCAACATCAGCGTCGAGTTTAGCGGCTTTGAGTTGCTTACCTACGTAGCCTTTAGAGGTCTTTTCACGATTTTGAGCTAAAGCTGTATTGAGCTTCATGCCACCATCGGGTGAGGCATAAGCAGACACTTCGATGTTGTCGAGCATATAGCCCTTTTGGTCGGCCTTAATCTCTCTCAGTGTTTTGATAAAGTCTTGCACAGAGGTGCTCTTTAACTCACTATTGCGAATGTTGGCTTGATTAATTAGATATTTAATCTGTGCTTGTTTGGTTTGCTTGATAGCATATTGGTATTTGTCGGCAGCAATTTGTGTGTGAGCAGAGGTTACGGTACTCTTCAGCAATTCTGAAGTAGCCAATACACCATCGGCAATCTTCACTGCGGGCACGTTGGCTTTCTTTTTGCCTACTTGACCATCAAATTCAAGCCAGAGTTCGCTCTTTTCCATACCAGGCTCGAAGGTAAAGTTGTAGCGGTTGCTAAAGTTTCCACCTAACTTGTATGAAATTTCTTGATCGTTACCTTGTACTTTTTCGCCTTGGAAAGCTGCATATTGTGCTTGGTCTGCGACTTTGCCTGCATAACGAATGACGGGCTTGAGTTTCAATACCGCTTTCTTTTTCATGTACTTTTCGGGAAAGCGGCCGTTAATATCGAAAGGTACTTTGCCACTTACAGCTTCAAGTGGAGAAGGCGTAACGGTAAAGTTGTCGGCTGAGAGCGATCCTAATTTATTATTACACGAAGTGAGTGCTAACGTTCCGGCCAACACCCCAAATAATAATTTGTTTTGCATTTTTATAATGATAGTGTATAATTTCTTAACAAGACTATGAGCAAAGGTAAGCATTTTATACTTATACACTTACCTTATTAGTCATCTTTTGTTAGCTGATTAAGTATATTTTAAGAATGGGACATAATCTGAGGTGGCTTGTTAAGACTTTAATAGGTCTTTTACATCATCAGCACTTTTATTGATGGTGTTTGCAATAGTTTCTACACTCATGCCATTCTGTAGCATGACTTCGACTACAGCTTTTAATTGAGCTGTCGTTTCATTCAGCTGTGAAGTCGTTTCATTCAGCTGTGAAGTCGTTTCATTCAGTTGTGAAGTCGTCTCATTCAGTTGCGAAGTCGTTTCATTCAGTTGTGAAGTCGTTTCAGAAAGTCTTTTATTCATCTGCATTAGTTGCGTATCACGAGATTCTATGGCAGAAAAGAATTCGTCTTCATCATCCATTTCTTGTCTTACGCTTGCGTTCATAGCAGCAAGTCCTAATCGATGAACAAGATGCATGAGTTCAGAATCGCCTTCGTAGTTGTTTATGTCAAGGCGAACGATGTGTTGATTGCTATCATCTCGTTGTGATTGGTCGAACACACTGAGTACACGATCAAGTTTGTTGTTAATCTTTCCATGTAGCAAAGGTATTTGTACGATGATGCTATCGTGTGTAAGGCTATTGATAAAGGGATCGTTCTCTCCGTTTTCAATTTCTTTTCCGTCGTAGTCGAGGGCTTTATGATTTACATACACAACGGCTTTGTCAATGTCGCCAATGCGGTGACCTAACAGGTAGATTGCAATCATGGGTATAGCATAAGGGCCTGCTTCGGAATTGCTCTCTTTCAGCATGTTTTCTTCTGCATTATATTGTGCTGCGAGATAGCGGCGGAAACGAAGCGTTTCGGTGCTCAACCAGGTCTTTTGCAATTCAATAAGTACTAAGCGTGTCGATCCATCATCTTGCATCACTCTTGCGGCAAAGTCTATACGGAACATTGAAATATTGTCGCGTGTTATATTGGGGTGTTCATGCCGACGCATCTCAACGCTTACCACTTCCTTCTTAAGCAAGGCTGATAGTACGGTCTTAGCTATACGCTCGTCTTCCATTAAGAATTTGAATACAGAATCGTATATAGGATTGGCTACTGAAAATTTCATATTTCTTTTTATTTATTCTGTTGCTATAAAGTGCAAATATATGGTATTGTTTCCAAAATGCCAAAACATTAAAGGGCGTTCTATGCATTTGCTATAGAACACCCTTTAATCAATTTATTTTGCTCTTTTATAATAGTTACTTTTTCTTTCGCAGCATGCAATATAGGCCTAATACCACGAAAGGAATGCTAAGTAGTTGACCTTGATCTAAACCAATGAGTTGTTGCATGTGCAGTTCCCATGGTTCTTGCACTTCCTTAAAGTATTCAACGAAGAAGCGGAATACAAAGATAGTGGTTAAGCAATAACCAAAGAAAAAGCCTGTGCCGACCTTATTCTTCATACGGAAGTAAAGCGCTACACCTATTACAAAAAATAGGAAGTATGCAATGGCTTCGTATAGTTGGGCAGGGTAACGTGGTTGCGTTTCGTTAAGGTGAACAAATACGAATCCCACGTCCGATCCCGTGAATTTACCTACAATCTCGGAGTTCATCAAGTTGCCTAATCGAATGAAGCAGGCGGTGATGGGGGTAGCAATGGCTATGTTGTCAAGTACGGTGAGAAGCTTAACTCCCGTCTTGCGCACGTAAAGCCAAAGGGCTATCATAAGTCCGAGCGTTCCACCATGTGATGCAAGGCCAGCATAACCCGTAAACTTCCACGTTCCGTCGACCAGCTTGTGTATGGGTAACACCATTTCAAGTGGGTGGCTTAGGAAATAGGCAGGTTCGTATAGTAGGCAGTGTCCCAAGCGCGCACCTACTAATATGCCAACAAAGCAGAAGAGAAAGAGTGGATCGAATTTCTCTTGCGGTATGCGTTGCTGCTTGTAAAGTTTATACACAACGATATAGGCCAAAGCCAGTCCAATACACCAACATAGTGAGTACCAACGCACTTCGAGCGGACCTATGCTAAAAGCTACGATTGAAGGATTCCAAATGGTCATTTCCCTTTAAACTGATTTTTTGTCAACGAGTTAACAGGTTGACGAGTTAACAAGTAAGTTTGTTCTTTAGTTGACGAGCTTGGTTATTTGCTCGTTAACTTGTCAACTCGTCAACAAAAAAGAGTTACACATTAAATCTGAAGTGCATAATGTCGCCGTCTTGCACTTCATATTCTTTACCCTCTACGTGTAAAAGGCCTGCTTCGCGAACAGCGGATTCAGAACCTAAACGAATGTAGTCGTCGTACTTGATTACTTCAGCGCGAATGAAACCTTTCTCAAAGTCTGTGTGGATAACGCCAGCACATTGTGGTGCTTTCCAACCCTTGTGGAATGTCCATGCCTTCACTTCCATTTCACCTGCGGTGATGAATGTCTGTAAGTTGAGCATATGGTAGGCGGCCTTAATCAAGCGGTTGCAGCCACTTTCTTCAAGTCCTACGTCTTGCAGGAACATTTGGCGCTCTTCGTAGGTCTCGAGTTCTGCAATGTCAGCCTCGGTTTGTGCGGCAAGTACTAATACTTCAGCCCCCTCTTCTTTAACAGCTTCGCGTACTTCGTCAACGTAGTGATTGCCTTTAGCTGCTGAGGCTTCGTCTACGTTGCAAACGTAGAGTACAGGTTTAGAGGTGAGCAAGAAAAGTCCTTTAGCTGCCTTTTGCTCTTCTAACGATTCGAATGAGACGCTACGTGCACTTTTTCCCTCTTCGAGGGCTGCTTTATAGGCCAATAGTACTTCGTATTCTACTTTAGCATTTTTATCACCACCAACTTTGGCTATTTTTTCAACGCGCTTGATACGGTTCTCAACTGTCTCAAGATCTTTGAGCTGTAACTCTGTGTCAATAATTTCTTTATCACGTACAGGGTCTACGCTGCCGTCTACGTGTACCACGTTGCCATCGTCAAAGCAACGTAACACGTGGATAATAGCATCAGTCTCACGAATGTTGCCCAAGAATTGGTTGCCCAATCCTTCGCCTTTTGAAGCACCTTTGACAAGGCCTGCTATGTCAACAATCTCGACAGTTGTAGGTACGATGCGTCCTGGGTGAACTAATTCGGCTAATTTTGTCAATCGTTCGTCAGGAACGGTGATAACGCCGACATTTGGCTCAATGGTACAAAATGGGAAATTCGCTGATTGTGCCTTGGCATTACTTAGGCAGTTGAACAAGGTTGACTTACCTACGTTGGGCAAGCCTACAATGCCACATTGTAAACTCATATTTTATATTTTCTCTTTTTTTGTTTCTTTTAATGCGCAAAGTTACAAGAAAAAGATGATTCTTAAATGAATCGGGTTGATAAACTGCAATTTATCGGCCCAACGAGAATGAATATTAACGAAAAAAATTAATGAAATAATTAATGTTCAATTAATGATAATTAATGTTCAAAACAAAGCGCGAAGCGCATAACATAAATAGTTAACATTTAAGTTTAGGCGCACTTCGCGCGTTGTTTTGAACATTAATTATCATTAATTGAACATTAATTATTTCATTAATTTTTTTCGTTAATATTCATTCTCGTTAGGCCGATAAATTGCAGTTTATCAGTTACTCTCCACCACCCCTCCATCTTGACTCACACCACGCACACTGATATCGAGCCACTGCTCGGGGCGTGAATTGGTGAAGAAGAGTACGTGTGCCTTGCCGTTCTTGTCAGTCTTTACCGCAGGATTCCAATAAAGCGTGCGACGCACATCATTGTCTGACGGTAAATCGAAGCGACGATAGTCGGGAGAGTAGAATTGAGGGTGTGAAGCAAAGCCTTGTAAGATGCGTTGATCTTGGCCGCGTGTGCAATGCTGCCGATAGAGGTCGGGCTGTTCGTATACATAGAGTAAATCTTTATCGCTATGCCCTAAACGCTTATCTTTACCTGTCACCGCATTTTCGTTTACAATGCTTGGTACGAAAGTGATGCTCTTATACCCCTCGGCCGATTGTATGAATACGTTATCTTGATAACGAAGGTAATAATTCTCATACCAAGGCAAGTTGTTGATAAACATCGTTACGTAGTTGGCATTGTAATTAACGTGAGGCGCTTCATACATTTTCTTCATCATGACTTTTTGCGCCTTCTTTTTGTCTCCTTCTAAATGGATGTCATTCCTTTGCCGCGTTGTTGGTTGCGCTTCAGAGTTGAGCCCACCGAAATGATCACCGCCAGTAGTAAATTCAGGTTTTTCGTCACCATCTTTTTCGTTATCAGCTTCGTCTTCTTCAAATGAGGCATTTTTTCGATACAAACCATACAATTGTACCGAGAAGTGATTGTCGAGCATAGGCAGCAATTCGCCCAAGTCGGGCAGCGGCTTTCCTTCGTCCTTGAGGCGTTGCATGATTTGGGCAACGTTATAATATACTGTGCTGCGATCCAAACCTTTGTTTTCGCCTCCTAACCAAGTGTAACGCGTACCTGTAAGGCCATGATATTTACCTCTGATTGTTACCTTTGCTTCGTTGAGTTTTGAAGGCAAAGTGCGTGGAATGGTATCGCGCCACGCAAAGGTTTCGGGTTCTTCTAAGCGTTGATAAGTGACCAAACTATCTTGGACGAGTGGAATGTTTAAGGCTAAACTCTGAGTCGTAAAGGCACGCGGCTGAGGTGCAAACCATTGGTCTATCGAGAGGCGACTCCATGACTTCTTGCCTGTATCAGAGGATTGTGAGAATTGGGCATAGAAGTTGCCCTTAAAGGGAGCATTATTCTCAAATGCGAAGCGGCCGTCCTTATCGGTACGCGTCTTGCCCTGCATGGTCTGTCCATCGAGCGAGTAGGCCAACATGTTAAGTTGATAGTTAGCACGTGGCTTTTGGCGAGCATTGTCGGCAAATAGGCGGCCGCGCAATATGGGGTGCTCCTCTATGGGTTGCTGCAAAGTGAAAGGCTCAGCTCCACACATTACACTAAATTGATTAGCTTGCCAACCTTGCACCATGAGCAAGAGGTCGAGCATTTGGCGGTGGGCGGCATCGTCTTTTTCAAAATAAAGGTCGGGACGTGCCACATAGCCGCGCAACTCTGATGTTAATAATAGGTTGGCCTCCAGTCCTCCGTCACGCGTGTCGGTTATGTTGCTACCACCGTCGCGTACGGCTACTGAGAGTGTAGTTGACACGGGGCGATTGGCCTTGTCATGTAAGTCGATAGTTACGATGGCTGGACTAAAGGGAGCATATATCTTCTCGTTTTGTTCAAGGTGTACGTTTAGGCAGCGGTTCTCCTCCTGATTGGGCGCAACCCATACCAAGCGCGTGGCTTGACTATGGCCGCTCACATCGTATAGTTCAACGCGATTGACTCCTCCGCGCAAGGCTTTGCGAGGAATGAAGAGTTCCGTTTCATTCTCGTTGACCGTCAATGTGTCAAAATAACAGACCTTCTCGCGTGAGAGTACGGCTACCCCTAATAGGTTATTCTGTTGGCATACTGAATCGTTAGCCAATATAATTAATGAAAGTCCGTCCTCTGCTTGTTGCGCACGCAAGCCGTAGTTGGTTGTAGCTGTGGGTAGGGTAAATTGTTTTTTCTCTCCTTTAATGCTAACGTAACCTCCATTTAAATTATCTGGTAGTATAAAATATCCTCGCCCAGCATATAAGGGCGCAAAGGTAGCTAATAGTTGTCTCTGTTGGTTATAAAGTTGTAGTGTATCGTCAGCAGGCGTTCCGCGTCCGTCCGTTAGTTCGTAAGCAATGCGTTGTGCAATGCCTTTTGCTCGTGCGCCCCCTTCGGGGTAGAACGTGAGCACTCGCTCGCTCTTATTCCCCATGATGTAAGGGCGCGGAGCGCCTAACGTCACCTTATCATGACGGCGCGGACTGGGTAGGGTGAGTTGTGAAGCATCGCCAGAGGCAAGTGTGTGTTCAGCCTTTTGTGGATTATGGCTTTCAAATATAGGCACAATGCGTGAAAAATATCCCTCCCAATTAGTCATGGCACGGGTGTAGGCGCGCACTTCATAGTAGCCAGCGCGAATGGGCTGTTTTAGTACAAAAGCACCATCAGCCTGTCCTAAAGAGTCAATGTGCAACATTTGGCGCTCCATCTCTTGTCCGTCGGCATTCAATAGGTCAACATAGAGCACCCTACTCACATCGGTAGGAAGTAGACTGGAAGCGCGTACCACATAAGCCTTATAACACAGTGTATCGTTTGCCATATACGATGTATTGTCCATGTGTAGATATACCTTTTCACGTGGATAGTTGCGGTCAAAACCCGATGCCTTCTTAAACCATTCAAAAAGTGTTTCAACGTCTTTTTGTCTACTTCCATCTTGTGCTTGTATGCTTAGCACCGAAAGTAAACAACACAATACAGCGATATATTTTTTCATAGTATCAGATTTTGTTAGACTAATAGAGAGTCAGATTTCTCCCATTTTTGGAATGTTTAATTGTACCTATCTATTTGAAAATACAAATTTGTAGGACACAATGTTAACCTCTAATGATTGGATTTACCCATAACAACAAGAGTTACAATGTCAAGGGGGCGAAAGTAGGGTTAGGGGGGAGGCCCAATTGCGGCTTATCGGTAATGTTCGTTTTTTTGTAAAAAAGAAATCCCCTTGTCACCCCGTGTGGGGTGCAAGGGGATTTCAAGCAACTATGGCTTTCTTTCATTCAATATTTTCAGAAAGGGAAAGTTTCGCGATGATTAATCGCGACGAGGACGACGAGGAGCGTGACCGCCTTCAGCGCCACCTTCGCGGCGTGGACGACGTGCGGGACGTTCTTCCCAGCCTTCGGGCTTCTCCTCCAATACGCGGTGTGAGAGTCGGAACTTACCCGTCTTCTCATCAATCTCGAGGAGCTTCACTTGAATGGTATCGCCTTCCTTAATGCCAGCTTCTTCAACTGATTCAAGACGCTTCCAAGCAATCTCTGAGATGTGGAGCAAACCTTCCTTACCTGGCATGAACTCTACGAAGCAACCGTAAGGCATAATGCTTACTACCTTAGCGTCGTAAACTTCGCCTACTTCAGGAATGGCTACGATTGCACGAATCTTAGCTACAGCAGCGTCGATGCTATCTTTGTTAGGACCTGATACTTGAATCTTGCCTACGCCGTCAGCCTCTTCGATTGTGATAGTTGCACCCGTATCTTCTTGCATACCCTGGATGATCTTACCGCCCGGGCCAATAACGGCTCCGATAAATTCTTTAGGAATATCGAAGGCTTCAATGCGGGGTACGTGAGGTTTGAGTTCTGCACGGGGAGCGGGCATCGTTTCAAGTATCTTGCCCAAGATGTGTTCACGTGCTTGTTTAGCTTGTGCGAGTGCCTTTTCAAGGATTTCGTATGAAAGGCCATCGCACTTAATATCCATTTGAGTGGCAGTAAGACCCTTAGCAGTACCCGTAGTCTTAAAGTCCATATCGCCTAAGTGGTCTTCATCACCAAGAATGTCGCTCAATACAGCGTACTTCTCTTCGCCAGGGTTCTTAATCAGTCCCATTGCGATACCACTTACAGGAGCCTTGATGGGCACACCAGCGTCCATAAGAGCGAGCGTACCAGCGCAAACGGTAGCCATTGATGAAGAACCATTTGACTCAAGAATGTCACTTACTACGCGTACAGTGTAGGGATAGTCTGCAGGAATTTGGCCCTTGAGGGCGCGCCATGCTAAGTGGCCGTGACCGATTTCACGACGACCTACACCGCGTTGTGCCTTAGCTTCGCCTGTAGAGAAGGGAGGGAAATTGTAGTGTAACAAGAAGCGCATGTAGCTCTTGTCAAGCACGTCGTCCACCATCTTCTCGTCTAACTTTGTACCGAGTGTAGCAGTGGCCAAAGCTTGTGTTTCACCACGGGTGAAGATAGCTGAGCCGTGAGGCATGGGGAGGGGTGATACTTCACACCAGATAGGACGAATGTCGGTAGTCTTACGACCGTCGAGACGCTTGCCCTCGTCTAAGATGCAACGGCGCATAGCGTCGCGCTCTACGTCGTGGTAGTAGCGGTCAACCATGGCATTCTTCTCTTCCAACTCATCGGCAGAAAGTTCGGGGTGAGCTGCAGCGTAACGTTCCTTGAAGTCTTCACGAATTTGTGTGAAGGCGTCTTCGCGTTGGTGCTTATCGTGGTCGCCAGCTTCGGCGATGGCGTAAGCGGGCTGGTAGCATTCGTCTTTAACTTGCTGACGGAGTTCTTCATCATTTACCTCGTCATCATATTCGCGCTTAACGTCCGTGCCGAGTTCCTTAGAGAGTTCCTTTTGCAATTGACACATCGGCTTAATGGCCTCGTGAGCGACCTTGAGAGCTTCGAGCAGTGCGCTTTCGGGCACTTCGTCCATTTCGCCTTCTACCATCATGATGTTTTCTTCCGTAGCACCTACCATGATGTCCATGTCAGCGTGCTTGAGTTGTTCGTAGGTAGGGTTAACTACGTATTCGCCATTGATGCGAGCTACGCGAACCTCAGAGATTGGGCCTTCGAAGGGAATGTCGCTGGCAGCCAAGGCAGCTGAAGCAGCGAAACCAGCCAATGCGTCGGGCATGTCAACGCCATCAGCAGAGAAGAGCGTGATGTTAACGTATACCTCGCAGTGGTAGTCAGAAGGGAAGAGGGGACGCAATGCACGGTCAACAAGGCGAGAAGTCAAGATTTCGTAATCGCCTGCGCGGCCTTCGCGCTTAGTGAAGCCACCAGGGAAACGACCTGCTGCACTATATTTTTCTTTGTAATCGCACTGTAAGGGCATAAAGTCTGTGCCGGGCTGAGCTGTCTTTGCAGCACAAACGGTGGCCAAAAGCATAGTGTTGTTCATGCGCAACATTACTGCGCCGTCAGCTTGCTTGGCCAACTTTCCTGTTTCGATGCTGATGGTGCGTCCGTCAGGCAACGAAACGGTTTTCGTTATCACGTTCATCTGATTGTTATTATGATTGTTGTTTTTTATTATCTTATAAGAAACGTGCAAAAATAGTAATTATTTTTCATGTGGTATTAAACTCTGCACCTTTTTTATTCACATACAACGATTTATGCTTCAAAAAAAAGACTTGCCAAGTCCCCATTGCTTTTGTTAGAGCAATGAGGGCTTGACAAGTCTTTGAAGTTTAGTTTATGTTGTAAGGTAATAAAAGAGAGGATTACTTACCTTTTTTAGCAGTTAGCTTTGTGTTGAGAATTTTGTAGCGCGGTTGTTGCTTCTTGCGAAGTTCAGCCATGTGTTGCTGACGCACGCTTTCGCCACGTGTCTTCCATTCCTCCATGGTGTAGAAGCGACCGGTGGCGGGGTCGAGATATTTAACTTCGGGAATGTAGGGCGCGGCTTTTGTATCCTGTCCGCCGACATTGCCAATGGGTTCAAGTTTGACAGCTGCGATGCCTTGGTTGACCATTCCCAATTCGCGAGCGGCAGCCATTGAGAGGTCTACCACGCGACCAGCAGCATAGGGGCCACGGTCGGTTACGCGAACGATCACTTCCTTTCCGTTTTTCTTGTTTGTTACCTTAATCAAGGTGCCAAAGGGAAGGGTGCGGTGGGCGCAAGTTAAACTGTCTTTGTGATAGCGCGAGCCATCGCTAGTGCGATGTCCGTGAGCGCGGTTGCTGTAGAAAGATGCCTTGCCGTGCTGTTGGGCATGGGCGTTAGTGGTGAATGCGAATGTTACGAGTGATGCTAATAATACTTGTTTAATAGTCATTTGTTTTGTTTTGCCACGAGGATTGCCGACGATGCTTGTGCTGTGGCAGCTTAGCCATACTGCCTGTGCCGCACCATGGTTTGAACGGGAGGGGTGAACTTATAACAAGTCGAAAAGAACAGGAGGTAAAGAGTTTCATTATGCAATCACTATCGGCCTCAAATCTGCCTCAACTTGTCTAACTTCACGCGCCGTAAATTCGGCAAATGCACGAGGGACAATTTGTGTCTAAAATAGACCTTATAAGTGTCCGCCCCGTGAGGTTTACGGTTGCAAAGATACGCATTTTTTCTGGTTTAGCGAAACAATAAGTGCTGATAATCACTACTTTAACATTTTTGGGCGTTGATTTTAAGACATTCGTTTACAAGCGTCTCTTAGATGGCGCAAGGCTTACAAACTGTGTGAGAATAGGCTTTTGGGCGTCCTGTCGCTTTGTTAAAAAGTATTGAATAGGAACGAAATTGCAGCATGTAACGAATAGAAGTGTTAAATGCTTTTTTAACAACTCTAAAAGGCTTGTTTTGGTGTAAAAAAGCATAGTTTTCAATTGCCTTTGCTTACACTTTGCGCTTTTATTGTTACCTTTGTGGCCAATGAAAGCAGATAAATTCATGACACGAATATACACATTACTCATTGCGCTTTGTTGTACACTTGTCGTCGCAGCGCAAGATGCGTTGCCAACGGCCAATCCAACGATGACCTACGTAGACGCTGACGGACAGGAGGTGAGCGAGAGTCAGTACGACGGTTCGGCCCCCTTTCGCGCCACCTTTAAGGCCTGTCCTGAGAATGTGGGCTACTACACGCCACTTTATGAATGGCGCTTTACGCGGAGTGGCGAAAGCACCCCTTTTTTGGTGCGCTATGATGAAGACACAGAGTATGCCTTCAATCAATCGGGCACGTTCAGTGTTGAAGTGCGCATCAGTTTTGTGCAAGGCACCGACACGATAGCCTACGAAATGGACCAACCCTTTGCAGTGACCATCAGCGAGTCCAAACTTGAAGTTCCCAATGCCTTCACGCCCAATGGCGACGGTGTGAACGACGTGTTTAAGGTGAAGGACGGCTATCAGAGCATTGTATCGTTTAAGGCGATGGTCTTCGACCGCTGGGGCAAGAAACTCTATGAATGGACTGACCTATCGGGAGGTTGGGACGGCCGAAGCAACGGACACGATGTGCCCGACGGCACTTACTACCTCAATATTCAGGCGCGAGGCGCTGACGGACGAAAGTATAACATAAAAAAGGTAATCAACCTGTTGCGTGGCTATAACGAAAACGGCACGTCAACAAACTAAAGGTCAATGTCAGAACAAAAGATTGAAATATTAGGAGCACGCGTTCATAATCTTAAGAACGTCGACGTAACCCTGCCCCGTTACAGCCTCTGCGTTGTAACGGGGCTCAGCGGTTCGGGCAAAAGTTCGTTGGCCTTCGACACGCTTTATGCCGAAGGGCAACGTCGTTATATCGAAACCTTCTCGGCTTATGCTCGCAACTTTTTAGATAACTTGGAGCGCCCCGATGTTGATAAAATTACAGGCCTTAGCCCCGTAATCAGCATTGAACAGAAGACTACAAATAAAAATCCTCGTTCGACGGTAGGCACCGTGACCGAGATATACGATTTCCTACGTCTACTCTACGCGCGTGCTGGCGAAGCTTACTCCTATGTGTCGGGCGAACCGATGGTGAAATATACCGAAGAGAAGATAGTCAACATGATACTTGACGATTACGAAGGCCATAAAGTCTACCTCCTTGCTCCCCTCATTCGCAATCGTAAGGGACATTATAAGGAACTCTTCGAAAGTACCCGTCGCAAAGGATTCTTGACTGTACGCGTTGACGGTGAATTGCGTGAGATTACTTCGGGCATGAAGCTCGACCGCTATAAGAACCACGACATTGAAGTAGTGGTTGATAAGTTAGCCGTACAAGCCAAAGACGGCGAACGATTGACCAAGAGCGTGGCCGAAACGTTGCGTCAAGGTCATGGTATGATGATGCTGCTCGATGCTGCCGACCACCAAGTGCGTTTTTATTCTAAGCAGTTGATGGACCCCGTATCAGGCATCGCCTATCGCGACCCCGCTCCTCACAACTTCTCGTTCAATTCTACGCAAGGAGCTTGCCCCAAGTGCAAGGGGTTAGGCTTTGTAAGCGTAATGGATCGCGACAAGGTAGTGCCCGACCCCAAGCTCTCTATCAAAGAAGGAGGACTCGCTCCTTTAGGTAAATATCGCAACGCTTTGATATTCTGGGAAATACAGACCGTCTTAGCCGATTACGACTGCGATCTCAAAACACCCATCTGCGACATTCCAGAAGAGGCTATGGACGAAGTGTTTAACGGTCGTGCCGACCGTCTACGCATTCCGGCCTCGACGGCTCATACTACTGACGACTATTATGTAGAGTTTGACGGCCTTGTAAAGTACATTCAGCAAATGGCCGACTCTGAGATGAGTGCCGCCTCGCAGCGGTGGGCAGAACAGTTCTCAAAGACGGCCCTCTGTCCAGCGTGTCACGGAGCACGACTCAACAAGGAGGCCTTGGCCTATCGCTTTGCAGGTAAGACCATTGCCGAACTGAGTAATATGGACATTGCCGAACTCTATGACTTCTTGCAACACGTTGAGGCTGAACTCAGCACCAAACAGCGCGCTATCGCCCACGAGATATTAAAGGAATTGCTCTCACGTCTAAAGTTCTTGCTTGATGTAGGACTTGACTACCTCTCGTTGGCTCGTTCGTCAATGACGCTATCAGGTGGCGAAAGTCAGCGCATACGTTTGGCCACACAGATTGGTTCGCAGTTGGTCAACGTTCTTTATATATTAGACGAACCGAGCATCGGACTTCATCAGCGCGACAACGTGCGCTTGATTAATTCACTTAAAGAATTGCGTGATTTGGGCAACACGGTCGTAGTCGTAGAGCATGACAAAGACATGATGTTGGCTGCCGACTACATCGTCGACATGGGGCCCAAGGCAGGCCGTTTGGGCGGTGAGGTCGTATTTGAAGGTACGCCCCAACAGATGCTCCAAACGCAAACGCTCACCTCACAATACTTAAATGGCAAGCGCGAAATCAGCGTTCCTACAGTGCGACGCACAGGCAACGGCAAGACGTTGCGCCTCATTGGTGCGCGAGGCAACAATCTTAAAGGTGTGACGGTCGACATTCCGCTTGGCACACTCATCTGCGTAACGGGCGTTTCGGGCAGTGGCAAGAGTACACTTATTAACGATACGCTGTTGCCCATTCTTTCACAACACTTCTATCGCTCTCTACGCGAGCCTTTAGCTTACGATAGCATCGAGGGTATTGACTTGATAGATAAGGTAGTGGCCGTCGACCAAAGTCCGTTAGGCCGCACCCCTCGCTCCAATCCCGCCACCTATACGGGCGTGTTTGCTGACATTCGTTCGCTCTATGTCAACCTTCCTGAAGCTAAGATACGTGGTTACAAGCCTGGCCGCTTTAGTTTCAACGTACGAGGGGGCCGCTGTGAAGTGTGCAAGGGCAATGGTTATAAGACCATTGAAATGAACTTCTTGCCCGACGTATATGTGCCTTGCGAGGCTTGTCATGGCAAACGTTACAATCACGAAACGCTCGAAGTGCGCTTTAAGGGCAAAAGCATCGCCGATGTGCTTGACATGACGATTAATCAAGCTGTAGAATTCTTCGAAAACGTGCCCAACATCCTGCACAAGATTAAGACGCTGCAGGACGTTGGCCTTGGTTATATTAAGTTAGGCCAAAGCAGCACCACGCTTTCGGGAGGTGAAAGTCAGCGCGTCAAGTTGGCTACCGAACTCTCAAAGCGTGACACCGGACAGACGCTTTACATACTTGACGAGCCGACAACAGGACTTCACTTTGAGGACATTCGCGTACTAATGGACGTACTGCAAAAGTTAGTAGAACGTGGCAATACGGTTGTCGTGATAGAACACAACCTCGATGTGATCAAAGTGGCCGATTACCTTATCGAAATGGGGCCCGAAGGCGGTCGAGGTGGTGGTCAACTCCTCTACGAAGGCACCCCCGAAGGCCTTGTCGAAAGCGGCGTGGGCTATACGGGCAAGTTCTTGAAGGACGAACTTGCGCGTAGCGAATGTGCAAATGAGTAAATGTGCAAATGTGGGCGAAATGTGCAAATGTGAGAATGAGCAAATGTGCAAATGGTCGCCTTTGTACGCGCAGATATTCAAACATTATTCAAACATTCTCACATCTGCACATTTGCACATTTGCACATTCCCCTCACATTCTCACATTTAAAAAAATTATTCACTCTTAATAAATTCAATTTTCTATGTTCGAAGGACAACCGAAAGGCTTGTATGCCCTTGCCCTTGCCAACACAGGCGAGCGCTTTGGTTATTACACCATGTTGGCCGTATTCGTACTCTTCCTCAAAGCCAACTTTGGTTGGGAGGCAGGTACAGCAGGCGCCGTATATGCTTGCTTCTTGGCCTTAGTTTATTTATTGCCCTTGTTTGGCGGTATGATAGCCGACAAGATTGGTTACAGTAAGTGCGTAACTACGGGTATCATCGTAATGTTCTTGGGCTATGCTCTGCTCTCTATTCCAGCAGGAGCTGGCACAATCGCTGCAGCCCTTATGTTTGGTGCACTCATTATGATTAGCGTCGGCACCAGTTTGTTTAAGGGTAACCTCCAAGTAATGGTGGGCGACCTTTACAATTCGCCCGAGATGCAAGGCAAGCGCGACTCAGCCTTCTCTATCTTCTACATGGCCATTAACATTGGTGCCCTCTTTGCGCCCACTGCAGCCGTTAAGATTATGGAGTATGCACAGCACAGTTTAGGCGTAAGTGCTGCCGACTCTTATCACTATGCCTTTGGTGTAGCTTGCGTATCATTGATTGTGTCAATCGCCATTTATTATGGTTTCCAAGGCACATTCAAGCAAGTAATCGTTGCGCCCACTCGAAAGGACGCTGTCAAGACCACCGATGCTGCCGCCACTGAACCCGAACTCAGCAAGAGCGAAACGAAGGACCGCATTGTAGCCCTCTGTCTCGTGTTTGCCGTTGTTATCTTCTTCTGGATGGCTTTCCACCAGAATGGTTTGACGCTTACTTACTTCGCCGATGAATATACCCAGAAGCACGCTGTGGGCGTTGAAAGCATGCTGTTCGATGTTACCAACCTCTTGCTTTGCATTGTAATCATCTACGGTCTCTTCTCACTCTTCCAAAGCAAGACGGGTAAGGGTAAGCTGATTTCAGCCCTTGTTATATTAGCTTGCTTGTGCGGTTTAGGTTATAAGTACGTCACACTCGATCCCAATGGTATTGGCATCGAAGCGCCTATCTTCCAACAGTTCAACCCCTGCTTCGTAGTAGGTCTTACCCCCATTAGTATGGCTATCTTCGCATGGTTGGCCAAGAAAGGTAAAGAACCTTCAGCACCTCGCAAGATTGGTTATGGTATGTTGGTGGCTGGTATCGGTTACGTAATCATGATATTGGCTTCAATCGGTGTAACTTCAGCTGATCAAAACACCGTTTCGCCCAACTGGCTCATCACTACTTATCTTGTCCTCACATTTGGTGAATTGTTGCTCTCACCGATGGGTATTTCATTCGTGTCAAAGGTAGCACCTCCCAAACTCAAGGGTACGATGATGGGTGGTTGGTTCGTAGCCACTGCCGCTGGTAATATGTTGGTATCTATCCCCGGCTTCCTCTGGGGCAAAGTGCCTTTGGTAGTTGTATGGGGCGTATTAGTTGCCCTTTGTCTAATCTCATTCATCTTCATCTTCAGCGTGATGAAGAAGTTAGAAAAGGTTTGCTAATTCTATATAAACACATAATTACGGCCTCAGTCCTCTTTTAGGGCTGAGGCCGTAATTACTTTTACAGTTTCTCGAAGAGGAAATAAATATTAATGTCTCTTTGTGAAATTCAAGTTACAACTTCCTTGAAAATTTTGTAATGCGCAGAGTTTGCATTACTTTTGCATGTATAATAAATAGACTCAATATGCGTAAACTACTCTTTACCTTCGCGCTCTTTGTTTTAGCGCTCACAACGCTCACCTCATTCACAACACGAGGCACAGCAGTTGACCAAAAGCGTTATGCCCTTTATGGCGTAGCCTTTTATAATCTCGAAAACCTCTTCGATACCTTACACGATGCGGGTAAAAATGACTACGAATTCTTGCCTAATGGCACGATGAAGTGGGGCAAGATGAAGTATGAGGCAAAGTTGCATAATATGAGCCGCGTACTCAGTGAACTCTGCACCGAGAAGCTGCGTAGCACGGGAGCGGCCGTTATCGGTGTGTCAGAGATTGAAAACTCTAACGTGCTTGATGATCTCTTGAAGCAACCTTCACTCGCAGGACGTGGTTATAAGTACGTCAACGTTTCCAGCTACGACCGTCGTGGTATAGAGTGTGCCTTCTTCTATAATCCCAAACTCTTCGATATGGAACGCTACTTCTGCGTACAATACAACTATGGCCCCACCAATAAGGTAGACGACCCCATGGTAGGTTTCTATATCGACGACAAAGGCAAAGTGCAAGCCTATGACCACCTACAGGGTGACACTACCTACATCACTCGTGGATTCCTCGTTATGGAAGGAAAGTTGGCAGGTGAAAAGATGTTCTTCATCGTCAATCACTGGCCCTCACGTGCAGCAGGCGACGAGGTGCGTCAGCGTGCTGGTTGGCAAGTACGTCAGTTGAAGAATGCATTGCAAAAGAGCGAACCTGGTGCCAAAGTTATCATCATGGGTGATATGAACGACGACCCAGGCAACAAGAGTATGACGACTCAGTTGGGCTGTAAGAGCGAAACGAAGGATGTGAAGGAGGGTGATATGTACAACCCGTGGTATAACACCCTTTATAAGGTAGGACAAGGCACGTTGATGTACAATGGTAAGTGGAACCTCTTCGATCAAATTGTAGTGAGTGGCAACCTAATTGGCACAGATCGCAGCACCTTAAAGTATTATCAACATGCCATCTTTATGCCTCCCTACCTCTTCCAACAAGAGGGCAAGTATAAAGGCAACCCCTTGCGCACGCATGCAGGTGGTGTATGGCTCAATGGCTATTCTGACCACCTTCCCACCCAAATCTATTTGGTAAAGGAAGTGAAGTAACCCTAAACGTTCGATTATAGGGGCGAGTCTCATAGGCTCGCCCCTTTTTGTTGGGAAAATGTGCAAAGAATACATTCGCTTTCGCGCACCTTTTCTCGCCATGCTAAAATGAAAGCAAGCTTTCTTTTGCTCATTTGGCTTAACGAAAAGGTTTTCTTAAAATTGCACATCGAAAAACGTGTGCAGAACAATAGAAAAGCCTTATATTTGCAACGCGAAGAATAATCCTCTCTTTATCCTATTATGATTATAGAACAACCCGCTTGTTTCTTGCGCTGGCTCTATCCGCGAGCCCTATGGCGTATGAATCCCAACGAGCATGCTGTATATTTAACGTTTGACGATGGACCGATACCCGAGGTGACACCTTGGGTGCTCGACGTACTCGACCATTATGGCATTAAGGCTACATTCTTTATGGTAGGCGATAACATACGCAAACACCCCGAAGTCTTTGAAATGGTGAAGAGTAGGGGACATCGTTTGGGTAATCATACCTATAATCATATAGGCGGTTTGCGTCATGGCATACGTTCTTATATGCGTAATGTCGAAAAGGCCAATGAATATTTACAGACCGACCTATTCCGTCCGCCTCATGGCTGGCTGAAGTGGGAACAGTATATACGTGTGATGATGAAGTACCGTGTAGTGATGTGGGACCTCGTCACGCGTGATTATTCCATGCGTTTGAACGGTCGTGATGTGCTACGCAATGTGAGGCATTATGCCCGCAATGGCAGTATTATAACCTTCCATGATTCCTTGCGTAGCCAAGACAAACTGCTTTATGCCTTGCCACGTTCTATTGAATGGTTGCAGAAGCAAGGCTATGAATTTAAGGTGTTGCCGTAAAAATTGCAGTTTATCTGCCTAATTGGGGGGCGGGTTTGTAACCCGCGGCAGCAGCAAGTTGCTTATA